>Ga0070697_100002767_pt1 | contig 13500 bp, 16 predicted proteins | sample KBSK1501metaG_FD_65475 | JGI IMG/M metagenome (GOLD analysis project Ga0070697, IMG submission 65475) | Corn, switchgrass and miscanthus rhizosphere microbial communities from Kellogg Biological Station, Michigan, USA - KBS K1-50-1 metaG | ecosystem: Host-associated > Plants > Roots >... | reverse complement strand
GCTGCAGATTAGCACCGGAGCCACGGCGCAGCTGCAGGGCCAGTTTGCTTATTCGATTTCCGGGATCGATCCGAACGAGGTCTATGCCAGCGCCGGAACCCTGATTAGCAAAATGTTCGAGTTCCCGGGATTCCTCTTCGTCAACTCCGACCTGTTCAACCATACCCCGAATCTGCAAGTCGACATCCTCCGCGAGCAAGCAAAGACCTACGGAGTCTCCGAGACCCGGATTCTTAATCTTCTGCACCAAGCGTACTCACAGAACTACGTCTATCTCATCAAGAAGCCCACCGACCAATACCAGGTGATCCTGGAGGTTGCCGACGACCAGCGTTCCGAGCCTCAGGATCTGCATCTGCTGTACATCAAGAGCGACGACGGATCGCGCATGGTTCCGCTCAACGCCCTAGCGACCTGGCATCCGATCTTGGGCCCGCAGTCCGTCAATCACATCAATCAATTCACGAGCGTCACGCTGTTCTTCAACCTGAAGCCCGGCTATTCCATCGGGCAGGCCACTGATTTCGTCGAGAAGGCTGCGAAGCAAGTCTTGCCACCAGGAATTCGCGGCGAGTTCCGGGGCGAGGCGCTTACGTTCCGAGACACGGTATCGAGCCTCACCATCCTGATGTTCCTCGCAGTCTTTGTCATGTACGTGATTTTGGCCATTTTGTACGAGAGCTACCTGCATCCGATTACCGTGCTCTCCTCGTTGCCGGTTGCGCTCGTAGGCGGCCTCTTGACCCTGTGGTTGTTCGGCGCCGAGGCTTCCTTATACGCGTTTATCGGCATGTTCATGCTCATGGGCATCGTGAAGAAAAACGGAATCATGATCGTGGACTTCGCGCAACAGCGTGTCGAGCATGGTGTCCCGGACGACCAGGCGATTCACGACGCCAGCATGGAGCGCTTTCGGCCCATCATGATGACCACCATGGCCGCGCTCATGGGCGCGCTGCCGATCGCCCTTGGCTACGGGGCGGATGGCGCCTCACGCCGGCCGCTGGGACTCGTTGTGGTCGGCGGGCTGATTGTGTCGCAGTTCATCACCCTTTTCATCACTCCGGCCATCTATCTTTACCTCGAAGAGTTCCAGGAGAAGGTCCTGGATCGCTTTGCCTTCTTCCGGGCGCGACATTCGCGGCCGACTACCGGCGCACCCGTGCCGGGACACGCAACCGCGGACTAAGGACAGGATGCCACCGCCAAAAGATCGTGCGTCAGTTCGATAATGCTTTTTTCAGATGATTGGTCGAAAGCATCGCGGTACGAACCCGTGCTGCCAACCCTCTGCCTACGGGGTTGAGAAATAGTGATTCTTCGGCCGTTCCGTCAGTCCGTCAGCAACAAATTGCCCTGCCTCTTACAGTGAAGCCCCGCTCTCCCTGTCAAATTTTGCTCAATTTCGGTGCATCCAAAGTGCACCAGTCCCCGGCTTCGAAAAAAGCACCTGACATTTCACATTTACAGAGCATCCGCTGGAATAATTGCTGAGATCAGGTGTTGTATTTCCTAACGAACTTCGGGGGACCGCTTTGGAATGAATCCAGGAAAGATGCCAACGCTGCCGGCCTGAACATTCCGCGAAGGACAGCTTCCGGGCCTCACGAAGATCGAAAGGAAACAGTTCGATGTGCGAGTGGTTAATCACAATCGTTACTGCCGTATGTTTGGCGGACACCGCAGCGGCACAATCGGGAGACACGGTCTCCCAATTCATTAAGACACGGGCGCCTATAATCGCGATTTCGAATGTAGAAGTAATTGATGGAGCCGGTACAGGTGTGCTGACCGGACAGACGGTCCTCTTTCTATGTTTCTCCTGCTTCCGGGCCGCCACTGGCAATTGAACAATTCTTTAACTTTCCGCCTTTGTATCTGGCAAGCGGCGTCACCACTGCTCGCACAACGGGCTCCATGGATCCCTATGGCGACCTTCAGATAAAAGCGCGTGTCGACAGTGGCCAGATGCCCGGACCGAACTTTGAACTTACGACCCCTTATCTCGAAGGCGCGCCAGGAGCAATTTCGCAAATGCATGAACTGAATGGCCCGGCAGACGCGCGATCCCTTGTGCAGTATTGGCACTCCGTCGGATTTACTTCTGCGAAGGCCTATGCGGACATCACACCCGAAGAACTTCAAGCGGCCATTGAGGAAGCGCACAAGGTGCATATGAAGGTCACTGGCCATCTGTGTTCGGTAGGCTTCAATGAGGCCGTGGAAATGGGGATCGACAACCTCGAACACGGGCCGTTTGCGGCTCCCGATGGAGAGCTGTATTCACAGAAAAAGCGCGGGGTCTGCGGATCCGGTGCGCCCGGTGCATCGCGCGCGGATGTGGGCAGGGACATTGTTAGCAAGATTGATCCGGACGGCCCTGAGCTGAAGCAAACGAACCAGCTCATGGTGCACCATAATGTCCCTCTTACGTCTACACTCGCGGTGTGCGAGTCTAGTTATATGGAGGCTGTCAATCGAAAAGAACTGGCGGCCCGAACGCAGGAGTTGATGGATCCTGTCGTGTCGGCCCACATAGACTCGGTACGTGCCATTCAGGCTTCCCAGGAAGCGCAAGATGCATTTCGACTTGGCAGCACACCGTTGTGAGCTGTCCATATCGCAACTTCACTGAAGCTTGAAGCGCTTGCGGGTCAGCGAGATGAAGAGCGTTCACGCCGTCTTAGTGGCGAGTGCCACACCGGACTGCTGGGCTCGACGATCAATAGCCTGTAATAGAAAGTAAGGTTCGGAGTTTGGAGCGCGCTCTTGCCAAGCGTGACATGACGGTTCCAGGCCGGCAGTCCAACAAGGCGGCGATCTCCTGATAGGAAAACTCTCCATACTCGCGCAATAGAATGATCTCGCGGAACTCCAGAGGAAGCCGCATGATCGTTTCGCGCACTCGCTCGACTTCCACGTTGCTGACATGAAGCGCGTGAGGATTTTTGGCGGTCTCTATGATGAGGTCCGCAGCATCCTCGTCCTCGTCCGCGCCAGGCTCAAGTACGCTGGGCTTGGTTCGCTGCTGCCGTAGTTGGCTGATCCGAATGTCTCGCAGGATGGTATAAAGCCACGCCTTCATATTGCTGCCTTCGCGCAGCCGTCTAATCGGCTTCATAGCGCGAACGTATGTTTCCTGCACGAGATCTGCTGCTACGGTCGGGTCGCCAGTGAGGACCATAGCGTAGCCATACAGTCCGTCCATATAGAGGAATAGTGTTGCGTCCATTTTCTGCATAGCCTCGGCTTGTACTTTTATCCCAAGACAAGACCGGAAGCTTGCATGAACGTCGCAGCTTTGGAGAAAAGTGCTACAGACTGCGGCGATACTGGCTTGGGGTGACCCCCAACATTTGACGAAATACTCTAGACATATGCGCGTGGCTCGAAAACCCGCAGAGGGCGGCGATATCGATGAGCGAGGTGGACCCTTTTCTTATCAGCTCTTGTGCGCGCTCCAACCGGAGCTGCAGCAAATAGCGGTGTGGCGTGAGCCCCGTCGCAGCCTCGAACATTCGCAGAAAATGACTCCGGCTGTATCCAGTCTCGGCTGCTAGTGTTTGCAGATCCAGGTCGGCGACAGGGTCATGCATGCGCTCCATGACACGCTGCAGAAGGTGACGCGGCAGACGCGATCCCGCAGCGGAGGCGTTGCCCCTCTGCGGCTTTCCATCTAGGAGAAATCGCAGTACTAGTGCATGCGCAAGATGATCGGCATAGAGCCGTCCCGAGGGTCCGCCTTGGCTTGCCTCCGCTTCCAAAAGTCTCATCAACTGGCGCAATGTCGCGTCATGGAAGCCCGTCCGATACGGAAGCCTAGTGGTCAGTGTTTGGTTCAGTTCATCTTCCACGCAACTCACAAACGCTGGCTCCAGTGCGCACAAGATAATCTCGAAGCGGTTATGTTGACGTACAGCCGGAACGATACCCGGAGGGGCAAAGGTAATCGTGCCAGGGTGCTTTGTGTAGGGAAGGTGGCCGCCGCGCCCATTGAGGTGGTCGCCGCTGACGGTGTTGCACCAGAGCCCAAGAATGTACCCCTCCGCGATCGATTCCGGCCGCTCATCTGGTTCTACGGTGTGCCTCTCAAGCAGAAAGCCTTTCCAGTTTAGTCCTTCGCTCGACACCCCGCGCGAGGACGGCCCGCGCAGAAGCGCGTCGAAATGTGTGTTCTTACTGGCAAGAACAGGGCTCATTTCTTTCCCTTCTCCACATGATCTAGAGCCTCACCATCCACGTTACAGGCAGAATCGTCTCGCCCGTACACGTAAACATCATGAGAATGAGGAGATAGCTCTCGGGCAGACGATGGTGGCCGGCGGCCGTCCGATATCCCGGGCTGTAGGTATAAACACGCCAACTAATTCTTTATTCCGAGTAGACCTCGGGCGCGGGGAACGTCGGAGCCTAGGGAATATGGGAACCCGAGGAAGTGCCAATATGGTGTTGTTTCTGGCTTCGGATGACTCCAGTTTCGTCACGGGTATCGAACTGTTCGTTGACGGCGGCAGAGCCCACAATCTAACCGAAAGGATGGAAGACCTTTCTTGACATCCCGCATTTCTTCGGTTTCTGCGAGGCACGATTTGGCTGTTAACTTTTCATTGATTCTTTGCCTTATAACTCCAATCGACGCTTGTCGCTCTTCCGCCTGGTTTCTGCAATCAGGACAGCCAGTCTTGTGGCAAATTAGTTGCGCTCTCAGGGCATGGATGCATCAAGGCATGCATCAAGGGCGCCAATGGACCCAAAGGTTGAGGACACCTACAGTCCTCGAATTGGAGTATCTCAGAGTGGATGACAATACCATCGCCGGAATGAGTCTTTCGTCGCATTTGCGGAAAGTCAGGCGAGGACCACTCCGTGAATCGTTAGGAGCAGAGCTACACGCCGCTTGGACGACAGCCATAATTTCCGGGCCCAGGTGAGGAAGCACGTCACAACTCCAGCGCGCGGCAGATACTCCCGATGTTGCGCACAAGGGTAATACACGCGGCCAAGCACGTTATTCCCCAAACAGGCGAGAACAATGTGCGTACCTCCAAAGCAAGGCCATACGAAATTCCAGATAATGTGTTTTCGCAGTGGGAATAATTTTCTAAGCCCCGTGTTATACAGAGCGAGCCATAACAACGCGAGATACGGAGCTGTGCGCAAACAATGGCAAGTTGCTCCACGCTTTTTGCGGTTCGCTCTGGGACACCGCTCCCAGGCGACAGGCCCGGTCCCGATCCCGGCGACCAAGAGCCGCCTGGCAATATGGCGGCAAAACAGAATTCCACAATAGGAACTAGAACTAAGGGCAGCTATTTCTTCGCCCACGGGAACGTTCGCTTTTATGGGCAATATGATCATCGAAGTTCGATTTCTTTCATTCCCGCTTCTCTCGGTGTGTGCTACGTGGTCATGACGTTTCCACCCGAAAAACGCCACTTCCTGAGCCAGGTTCTCGATGAAGTGTTCGATGGTCTTTATGGTTACGCTATGGTTCTCAGCTGTGACCGCACCGAAGCAGAGGATCTTGTGCAGGAAACGTGTTTTCGTGCGGTTAAAGCGATTGACAGTTTGGAGCCTGGCAGTAATGCGAAGAGTTGGCTGTTCACGATCTTACGAAACGTATGGCTCAATCAGGTGCGGCAACGACGTGCCGCGCCCAAGATCGTCGAGCTCGATGTGGACGAAAACACTCTAGGAATGGCCGTGGAAGCATCGAAGGATCCACATGCACTTTATGTGAGCAAAGTGGAGCGCGATCAGGTACGAGAAGCGATCCAGCAACTTCCCGAGGAGTTTCGCGAGATCATTATGCTGAGAGAGTACGAAGAGCTGTCCTACCAGGAGATCGCCACTTTGTTGGGCTGCCCGGCCGGCACAGTGATGTCTCGCCTCGGAAGAGCGCGATCCAAACTCCGCTCGCTGCTCGTGGGTACTTTGCGCACTCCCGATCGAAGAGCGAAGGGAGCCACAGAATGAGCCACGACGAGCGTAGCACCGACATTCTGCTTTATCTTGACAATGCCTTGACTGGCCAAAGGCTTGAAGACTTTCGCGCACACTTGGCAGGTTGCACCAATTGCAGTGAGCGCTTGCAGGAAGAGCTGGCGTTATCGTCCCTTTTGCATAAAACACGGCCACTATATTTGGCGCCACAAGCTCTTCGGGCCCGTGTAGTAGCGGCCGCAACTCAGCAAGCATCCGCGGGCTCTCCTATATCTGCTCGGAGTGGCAAAGCGCGCACGCAAAAGTCAACGCGATGGTTGCGAGACGTTACTCGGCCTGTCTTTGGTTGGAAGCCGCTGGTGGCGATGACGCTGGTGCTCGCTCTAAGTTTGCTGTTCATTCCGGGTGCCCTCCAGAGGGTACGCGCCAATGACTTCGTGGAAGCTGCCACCCAGATTCACCGGAATTACCTGGGTGGGGGCTTGCCACTGCAATGCCGATCCAGATCGCCCGAGGAAGTCACGGATTGGTTTGCAGGCAAAACACCATTCCACTTTCAGCTCCCCAGCTCCCAGTCTGCGCCAAAAGGCAAGGAGCTCTACTGGCTGACAGGTGCGCGTCTGGTGAGTTACAAGGGCCACCCAACCGCACTCGTCGCCTACGAGACGCTAACGGAGAAAATCACTCTGCTGGTCGCCTCCAGCAAATCGGTGGCCGTGGCAGGCGGAAAACAATTACAGTCGGGAAGTCTCACCCTTCACTATCGGAGTGAAGCAAACTTCGAGGTTATCACTTGGACTAATCACGGTCTTTCGTACGCGTTGGTGGCGTCTTTAACGGGTTCCCCGCAACACTCCTGTCTAGTCTGTCATCAGAATATGGCGGACCAGAATCTTGTCGAGCACTAAAGGAAACGAAGCGAGAAGATTCTGGCTCGAACTGTTTCCTTCGAGGTGTTTGCCTGCGCGCACATCGCCCACGTCTATAGCGAGCGCACGGCGAGGGAATAGAACGACGCATCCGGTGTCTTATTTCCAGCCCCAGCTAAGCGGCAAAAACCAAATAGCCCAGAGCGGGAAATTTAGATAACTAGAAGCGAAAAGGCGGGCCACAGTGACCTTGAAACTGCAGTTGCGCGAAGCTGTGCCGGTCTCGAAGAGTTCAGCGGACAACCGGATTTCTTTTTACGTTCGGGCGGCGCGATATCACCGCTTGCTGTATTTTGTCGCACACCGCGTGCTCGGCAGTTCTGACAGAGCCGTAATTGCCGCAGAAAATTGTCTGCGCTCGGCCGCTCGCCATGCCGCGACCTTTGATCACGAGGGCGCTTTCCGCAGTTGGTTGGTACGGCTTGCCCTCGACGAATCTCTGGCGATCCTCCACGGAAGAAAAACGCCCGAGCATCAGCATGAGGATGAAGTCAAAGGAATCAGGACCGAGTTATCGCCCGCGCGATGAAATGTTCCCTGACTGGCCACTGGGACGGCCGTAGGGATCAACCCCAAACCCCTGTGAATGAAACGTTTGGATGTGTGTGCTGCGAGCATGGTTTTGTAAGGATTGCGTTCTTGCGCCGCGCAATTCGGGAATAACTTGTCTTGCAGTGTGCTCTTATTCCGAGCACCGCGACAGGGGATGCACAGATAGAGGAGACCTTGCAGATGAAGACCTTAGTACGCTTCGGCACCATAGCTGTGTTCACTTTGATGATGAGGGCCGTTTGCTTTGGGCAGCACTACACCCAAACCAATCTTGTTTCCAGCCCGTCAGGAATCGCTCCTGTGACCGATCCTCGGCTGATCAACCCATGGGGGCTATCGCGCGGTTCCGGCTCACCCTGGTGGATTTCCGACAACGCGACGGGCTTCAGTACACTTTACGATGGCGCAGGAATTAAACAGTCTCTGATCGTCACCATCCCACCGGCCGATCCGACCAACAAGAACACGCCGACGGGTTCGCCAACCGGCACTACTTGTGCAGCTTGCAGTTGGAACTGTAATTGCCATCAGAAGAACAGATGAGTCCCTCCCGTTAGAGCAAAGATAGGAATTTGTGAGAGAGGGCAGATGCTCAAGATCACGAGGGCAGCGAACAAAGAGGTGGTCTTTACGGTGAGCGGCCGTTTGAACGCAGAAAACCTGACCGAGTTGAAGATGCTACTCGATTCAGAAGCGGGAGGTCGCCGAATGACTTTGGATTTAAGAGAGTCAACTCTTGTGGACTATGACGGTGTCAGTTTTCTTGTGCGCTGCGAAGCCGACAACATCCAGCTAAAGAATTGCGCAGCATACATCCGCGAGTGGATCACGAGAGAGAGAAAAAAAATCAAAGTTAGCGGCTCATCTGCTAAACAAGACAGGAGCGGGTCAATCGTCCGTCTCGGCGTTGAAAATCACTGTCGTGCGCCCGCATCTGTGCGGGGCAAGAAAGAACCGACCTGCAGCTCGCCAAGGAAGCATCTCCTCACTTCGATGCCGTGTTTCATCGGGGGTGAAAATGCTTCGCGTGGCGAATCCATTTCATGCGTGCAAGGACTCTCTCTGGCGCCAGCCATGCGGTCTACGTCTCCCAGCCAAATGAGGTCGCAGCTCTGATCGAAAAAAGCTGCCTCGCACGAGACCCCACGTTGCCAAGGAACGCTGTATTAAGGTGTTTGATCGTACTGTGCTCGAAGCGGCGGAGAAGATGCAGAAGCGGATCGAAGAACTAAGACAAGCAAAAGAACCCTGCCGGCAGCTAGAATTGAGCTTGGCGACGGAGTTGAACGACCACAGCGTTCAGCCGTCTCGCGGATTCCTCGCTCTCAGGCCAGCAGTTGGCCAGCACCTTATCTTGAATACGACGGAAAGCTATTTGAAATTATGCTGGCGCGCTTGGAGCAAGTCTCGACGCTGGATGCAGTTAGGGGAAATCTGGCGGAGAGGGGGGATTATATTGCTCCTTTTTCCGCAACTCTCTTGTTTTCTGTCACTTCACTCGTAAAACCCGTAATTCCTGTCGTTTAAGACCGAGTCTCAGCAGTCGCATCCGTCTCAGCAGTGCCCTCCTGTCTCTCCTATGGACATCGAAAGTGCCCAAAAAAAGTAACATGAGTAACAAATCCGGATGCTCGTTCTCGAGTCTGCTCGATCAACGAGAAACTTGTGCTTGGAATCGGGATCTCTGCATCCACCGCTCACAAGGGCAGCCTCACGATAAATATTGGCCTCTACGCCGAAGAAGCCAAAGCTGATTTGTCGTGACATTACATCCCACAGATGGTCCGCTCCATATTTTGCATTAAATACGAAGCGGAGGGTTTGCTATCCTCGAACCATGGAAAACCGTTCTTTGAGCGACGTGGGTGGGACGCCGGGCGGGATCGGTCATTTCCTGATCGGTTTCGTGATGGCTTGCGTGGGAGGATACTTTCTTGCGAACCAAGTCAACGTCGTTGGTTCTTACTGGAGTTTCTACGGAGCGAACACTTTCGGCATTACGCTTATACCGATGCTGCTCGGCATATGCATCCTTTTTTGGAACGGTCGAAGCGTTATCGGTTGGTTCCTGACCGCGGCGGGCGCACTCTTCATTCTGGCGGGCGTGATTGCCAGCATGCACATTTATTTACAGCCGACTAGCCTCTTCAACATTATCGTCATGCTGATCCTGCTGGTTGGCGGACTTGCGTTGATTGCGCGTTCGCTGCGTCCGCATCCTGTGACTAAGAGCGAATGAGAGGACTTCTGTTGGCAGCCGATCTTGCCGGTGTGTGCCACGAACATCGAACAGAAACAAAATAAGTTATAGCGTTTGAAATCTTTCTTTCACTTCGCGGACAAATTCCAAAAATGCTGCGGAATTCGTGATGCCTGGATGCCAGCACAAGTCGCGCTCGATCAAGTCGTATGTCTCCTGAATTCGTGCGCCGGGGATAACATTCCCGCTGGCGTCGCGATCACGCCCCATCAACCACAAGTGGTCTGCGACGGTAGCTGCAGCGGTGACATCGTGGGTCACGACGATAATGGTGTTCAACTCGTCTAGGCAGGCAATCTCGTTGATTAACTCGCAGACCTTGGCTTCCATCACCAGGTCGAGTCCGGAAAAGGGTTCATCCATCAGCAAAAAATGCTCACTGCAAAGAAGCTGCTGTGCGATGGCGATTCGTTGTCGCTGGCCGCCGGAAACCTGCGCGGGGTAGAGTTGTGATTGGTCCAGCATATCCAGCCGCTTCAGGTACTTCATCACCTTCTCATGCGCGGCGTTGCTATTTTTTTCTGTCTGCTTCGCGGCCAGCATCAGGTTGCTGAAAATTGTTCGATTCTCGAAAAGCGGGTAATTCTGCGCGACAACCCCAACCATCCCAGCTTTGACCGGAGTGAGTGTGGAATTGACCAGCACCTGTCCAGAGGTGGGCTGATTCAACCCTGCGATAATGCGAAAGAGCTGCGTTTTCCCGATACCCGACGGTCCGAGAAACCCTACCACTTGGCCCTGGGTGCAGTCCTCGCGCACGATGTCGCGGATCTCCGCGTTGACATCGCGAAGTATGACGTTGTCGTCGTAGGACAGACTGACATGGTCAACTTTGAGAAGCGTGTCGGCGTACCTGCATCGTTGGGGCAAGCGTCATCCTCGCGAGTGCTGAAACCGCTATCTCTTTTCCAATTGCAAATCCGCATATGGAAAGAGGAATTTCTTGGCCAAACCCAGGGCGTAGTCCTGAAACAATCCGATCATCAGGATGGCGATTTGAATCGCAAAGACCGCCTCGAGCCGGAAGTGTTTATTCTGGTTGAGCAGTAATGCCCCGATGCCACCCTCCGATCGCGAGATTCCCTCAACCATCGTGAGCATCATCCAGCCCATCGCGGCATTCTGGCGCATGGCATCGAAAGCGGCATCGGCCCTCCCGAGCACAATCACTTCCCAGACCACGCGCCACTCGCCCATGCGTAGGGTGCGGGCCAGATCAAACTTCTCTTTGGGTACCTGGGCTACAACGTCAATCATGCTTGTGACAAAAAACACAGCCACCCCGAAGACGAGGAGGCTTACTTTCAACCGGTGGCCACTGGCAAAAATGACGGTGAAGAAAAAGGTAAGCCCTACCATGCCAAGAAATCTGCCCTTGGAGACCGCGTGCGCGATCGGTTGGAACACCGGAACAACCGTCAAATAAGCAAGGCCCAGCGAAATCACCGTCGCCCAAGCCATGGCCTGCAAGTTCAAGAGGAAGCTGACAATCAGCTCCTGGCCCAGACCTTCATTGTTCCAAAGGTCAACAAACGCGCGCCAGACATCCATCGGCTTGGGCAGAAATACATAAGTCGATGTCGCCCACACCAGCAGCAATACCGCGATCTGAAAGACGATGATGAACCGGAACGCCGCTTTCGAAATCACGCGGTTCGGAGAAAACGCACCGAGTACGTCGTGCAGGAAGCTGACTCGTCCGCCGACTGCGGGTGCGCTCGCAGCAATACTCCCGGCCGCCGGCTTCATCGTGGTCACAGAGGGTTCCTATTCTTTGCCCGAGAGGATGATTTCTACGCGCCGATTCTTTGCTCTGCCTTCGGAAGTAGCGTTCGATGCAAGTGGCTTGGAGTCGCCATAGGCATGAATGCGGAAACGGCTGTCGGGGAAATTCGCGGGAGCTTTTCTCTGTAGCCAATCACGCACGGCCTGGGCGCGCCGCTCCGCCAAGTCCATGTTCCCTTCGCGAGTCCCGGTATTGTCGGTGTGTCCATTCAAGGTAACGAACAAAGCGCCGGCAATCGCGAGGTCATCCTTGATCTCATACATCTTACGTTCGCCCTCTGCAGTGAAAGATGACTTCCCGGTGTCGAACTCGATGCTCCAGTCGCGTTTCGAAACGACGGCGCCGGTATCCCCGCTAGAACTGAAGCTGGCGACATCGGCTTCTGCGCCTGTCTGCGAGAGCATCGAAGACGCTCCGAGAACATAGGAAGTATCGAGAATCTCTTTCACGTCCGGAATCTTGTTGGCATCCTTGAAAAGTTCGGGGTATTGCTGCGTGGCAATGGTCCCGAACACCGTGTAGGTGGATCGGAAGTTGTTATTGGCGCCGGGCTGCAATCCAAACAACAGCAAATTGTCGTTCAGGTTGTTGACCGCAGAGCCGCCCAGTTCCACCATGTTTCCCGCTTTATCCTGTTCCCGTGTTCCTTGGTAGTATTTCAGCCAATAGACGCCGTTCTGCTCGTTGTACACTTTCGCGCTAATCGCTGCTGCGCGCTTCAGCGCTTCTGGAAAAGCCTTCAGTTGGTCCGCCGCTTCGAAACTAGCCGCCAGCATTCCCTGGACTTCGTTGCGATGGTCCTGATTGAACTTTTTTATGCCGATAATGACGTCGGGCATCTGCGAGCGATACTGCTTCGAAGATACGATGGAGACAAGGCCACCGCGGCCATGGGCCACGTTGACGTCGCCCGGCGTCCAGGTGACCACGCCGTTCACACAAACGTTCTTCGACTCCCCGGTCAGTCGGCCATCGTGCACCACTTTGCGGTCTTCGCAGGTATTCGCGTTATAGATTTCCGCGGCTTTGATGTAGTCCGGCGCATTGACCCAATTTAGCGCGTCGGGGTCCCATGTCTTTTCGTCTGGATTGTTCTTGATCTGATTGTCCGCGGCCCACTTCATGGCGATATTCCAATCGCCATCGCGAAGGACTCCAGCGACCAGGCCACCCTTGGCTGCCTGCGCGTCAGACTTCCATTCTGGTGGACCCATCAGCTTGTCTTCTCCGCGGGAATATCCCGTAGAGCCGATGACCTGCGCGATGTATTCACCCGCGCCGTTGTCCAGCTTCTTCAGCTGCGGATTGACAGCGGCAAAAAACTGTCCTGAGCCATCACCCATGATCAGGACATAGTTCGCGCCTGCGGAACATTGGCTTGCGCCGTCATGGAGCTCCTTGGCGCAAGCAATCAAGTCGTTTTGCATCTGGCTGGTGTCATCCTGGCGGATCAACTTAACGTTTGCGCCATGCTTCTCCATCAAACTGTTCCGCGTCGTGTCCGGGCCACCATTGGCGTAGATATAGTTCATCTGTGCGTTCCAGGCCCATATTTCGGTGCGAATCAGCGGCGCTTTCACCGACGCCGAGGCCGCTTCCGGAAAAGGCGCGGGTTCGACGTTGGCAACGACCGCCTCCTTTAAGTCCGGCAAGGCCGCTTTTGAGGGAATAAGAGCTTTTGCGATGCCCGGCGCAGGAATCCACCCACGGCTCACCGCCGTGCGGAAACCGAAGAACAGGGCTGCCCCGACAATCAGGAGAAGGACAATCTTCGCTCCCGGCTTCAGCCGGTGTCCTGTCGGTGGTGTCGAGATTTTGTCGTTAAACATTTGAACTTTCCCTCCGCCTGCGAGCTACTTGATCAAGTCGCTGTAATCGTCTTTTTTATTCGCGGGCACAGCCGAAGACTGCTCCGGTACACCGCCCGGCACCGCGGTCACCGATGCTGGCAAAAGCTTTTGCTGAAACTCTGACAATTGCTTGACGGCTTCGTCGTTGATGGCCCCGGTTTCCAAATCCATGTTGGTCAT
>Ga0070697_100002766_pt1 | contig 13502 bp, 9 predicted proteins | sample KBSK1501metaG_FD_65475 | JGI IMG/M metagenome (GOLD analysis project Ga0070697, IMG submission 65475) | Corn, switchgrass and miscanthus rhizosphere microbial communities from Kellogg Biological Station, Michigan, USA - KBS K1-50-1 metaG | ecosystem: Host-associated > Plants > Roots >... | reverse complement strand
TCTTCTTCCAGAAATCTTTCGGGCTGCGTTTGGCGGAGGAGTGGGGATCGCTCTGGGTTACCGCGAGACTAACCGATTTGCTGAATTCTGCCGCCGTGTAAAAACATTGTGAAACGCGAAAAGCGCCGTCCGAATGTCCACTACTCTTGGTATCCTTGATCGGTGAACCCATAACCCCTTCGATCTGCTCCTTTGTAATCAGGCCGCAGACATCAAAGTAAGCCTCACCCGATTGCTGGTTAGGAGGTGAAGCCGGGGCTGGAGAGCCTTCCGCGAGTTGAGTCGTGGTCGATCTCTTGCATCCGGTGACCGCTAGCAACAGAAAACAGAGCAGAAAAATGAAACGCTTCATGTGCATTAAGACTCTTCCTTCACCAGGATATTTGTATATTTGTATAAGCAAGCTCTCGTACACGACTTCTTCGCTCTTACCCTCTCGCCGGTGTTCGTGCTCGTAATCGATCCTATCAACGCGACGAAGGGGTAAGTATGACCACCGCGGCCAAAACGAATACGAGCGCCGCCGAGAACAAACAATAGCGGCAGTACGCGTGAAGCACGAACGCTTGCACAAACAGCAGCCAGAGCGTGACAGCAAACATCGCCCACACGGTCAGAGCAAAAAATTTACCGGCACGCCGGTACCCGAAAGTCGCGAAGATGGCAAAGCTAAAGACGCTGAAGTAGGCAAGCACGCCAAAAGCCGCGATCGGGATTCCGCCTACTCGCGCATAAGCGCTTCCCAGCACCCTGAAACAATCCGCGGATCCGCCGCAGACCACTGTCTCACCGGTCAAAAATTGGACCATTAGATAAGTTGCATCCGCCAATCCAGCCAACGCAATCACGGCCGCGACCGTATAGAAAATAATTCGAGCGCGCGACGTGGTCATTTCGGTTTCTCTTTCGGCTGAGCGCCGGCCTCTTTGATCGTGGAGCGTAAACCCGCGTCATTAAGCGAGGGCGGCGCCACGGCGCGGTTGTTGATAAAAACAGTCGGGGTGATCGTGACACCAATTTCGTTCCCGCGCTTCTCGTCGGAATTAACACGCAATTTCACCTGGTCGCTCTCCATGTCTTTTTTGAAGCGGTCGATATTTAACCCCAGCATTCCCGCGTAGGCATTGAACAACGAGCGTGCGTCAACGGCTTTACTCCACACCTCTTGCTCTCGGTAGAGAAGATCGTGCATCTCCCAGAAACGGTCTTGCAGTCCCGCCGCCTCTGCCGCGAAAGCTGCTTGGCGGGCATGCGCGTGAATCATGAGCGGGAAGTGATGAAAAATTACACGTAAATCCTGACCGTAGTCGCGCCCGATTTGCGCGATAACAGGCGCCAGGTTGGCGCATGGCGGACACTCAAAATCGCCAAACTCCTCGAGTGTGATAGGCGCTTTCGGATTTCCGCGAACGTGCGCTGCTTGGTCAAGCCCGGACTTTTCTCGGTTTTTCGGAATGCTGAGAGCAGCCGGTCGCTTTGCGCGGTAAAGCAGCGCGCCGCCACCCACCGTGAGTAATGCGACCGTACCCACAATCACAAATGGAAGATATCGTTTCATCAAATGAAGCTGGCGCGGCGAACGGCTATTCGTGATAGGCCCAAGAAGTTGTTTGTGTCAATCAATGCGTCCTCTGCCCTTCGAAAAAGGCCGCGACATCGGATGGATCGTTTTCGCGAACCACGTAACAACCAAGAACGCTCCGTAACGTTGATTTGTCCACTCGCGGATGTTACGTAGCCGCGCCGCGATGAGTCAAAACTACAAGGACACGCTCAATCTTCCGCGCAGCGATTTTCCCATGAAGGCGAATCTCACTGCGCGTGAGCCCGAGCTCTTGAAGATGTGGGAGGAAACACGCCTCTACGAACAGATTCTGAAATCGCGCGAAGATCGACAATTATTCGTCCTGCACGACGGTCCGCCCTTTGCCAACGGCGATGTCCACATGGGCACCGCTCTCAACAAAATCCTCAAGGATCTCGTCGTGAAATCTCAAACCATGCTCGGTAAACGCGCGCCCTATCTTCCGGGTTGGGACTGTCATGGGCTCCCCATCGAATACAAAGTTGTGAAGGAATCCCGAGATTTGTCTCCGCTCGAAGTCCGCAAAAAATCCGAAGCCTTCGCGCGCAAGTATGTCGATCTGCAACGCGAGCAATTCAAACGGCTCGGCGTTTTCGGCGATTGGGACAACCCATATCTGACCATGGATCCGAAATACGAAGCGGAGATTCTCCGCGCCTTCGCCGTCTTCGTGGAAAAGAATCTGGTTTACCAATCAATGAAGCCGGTCTTCTGGAGCACCGGCGCGCAGACCGCCCTGGCCGAAGCGGAAGTGGAATATCAGGAACGCGACGACACCGCAGTTTACGTCAAATTTCCGATCGCCACCGGCGATCTCGCTGGCAAAGCAAGCATTGCTATTTGGACAACCACGCCTTGGACGTTGCCGGCCAACCTTGCTATCGCCGTCGATGCAAAGGAACAGTACGTCGTTCAGGAATTTTCGCGCGACGGCGTTTCGGAAACTTTGTTGCTCGCTGACAAACTTGTCCCGCAATTCTGCGCGAACACAAAATTCCAGGCAGTCGGCGAACCGCAACAATCATTTCCCGGTGCTAAGATCGACAAGATCAAAGCGCGCCATCCGTTTTTGGATCGAGACGCGATCGTGCTCACGGCCGATTTCGTTACCATGGAAAGCGGCACCGGCGCGGTGCACATCGCGCCCGGTCATGGCGAAGACGATTACAATCTGGGCCGAGCCAACAAGTTGCCCATCTTGTCGCCGGTCGACGATCACGGGCTCTTCACTGAAGAAGCCAACTTGCCAGAGCTCACCGGTAAATACGTCTTCGATGCCAACGTCGACATCGTTAATTTGCTGCGCGAGCGCGGCATGCTGCTGGGCGAACAGAGATTTCATCATTCGTATCCGTATTGCTGGCGCTCGAAAACGCCGATCATCTTTCGCAATGTCGAGCAGTTCTTTATTCGCATCGATGATCTGCGCGGCCGGGCGCTCGAAGCCATTCACAAGGAAGTGAAATGGATTCCGGCCTGGGGCGAGAACCGAATCGCCGGCACGGTGGAATCGCGCCCCGATTGGGTGATCTCGCGTCAGCGCAGTTGGGGGGTGCCACTGCCGGTTTTCTACTCCGCCGACGGTAAAGCGATCCTCGATTCCAAAATCATTCGCAAACTTGCCGACCTCGTGGCTGAGCGCGGCTCGAACATCTGGTTCGAGCTGGACGATGTCGATCTTGCGCAAAGGCTCGGATTGCCGAAAGGCACAACTAAACGCAACGACACGATCGACGTCTGGATCGACAGCGGCGTTTCGCATGAAGCGGTCGTGAAGAAGCGCATGGGCGTCGACCAAGCCGACATGTATCTCGAAGCAACCGATCAGCACCGGGGCTGGTTTCAATCGTCGCTCATGACGAGCATCGCGATGAACAACCGCGCGCCCTACAAAACGTGCGTGACCCACGGCTTCGTGGTCGATCTTGACGGGAAGAAAATTTCCAAGTCGAGCACCTACGACAAACCGATGGAGGCCGGCCATTTTGTTAACAAACACGGCGCCGACTTGGTGCGACTCTGGGCGAGCAGCATCAACTATACGGATGATGTGCCCTTCTCGGAGGAAATGTTCAACCGGCTCGGCGACGCCTATCGGCGTATTCGCAACACGCTGCGCATTTTGCTCGGCAACCTTTATGATTTTGAATCAGGAAAGCAGGAAAGCAGGAAAGCAGATTTTACATTGGTCGATGCCTGGATTCTGGAGCGGCTTGATCAAGTAACGGCCGATTGTCGATCGGCTTATGAAGCGTTCGAGTTTCATAAGGTTTATCAAACGCTCAATCAATTTTGCGCGGTCGATCTGAGCAGTCTCTACATCGATATAACGAAAGACCGGATGTATTGCGATCCCGCAAACGCCGGACGTCGACGTGCCACGCAGGCGGCCATGCGCGAAATCTTCGACGCGCTTTGCCGTTTACTCGCGCCGATTCTCGTTTTTACCGGCGAGGAAGCATGGCGGTATTCCCACGCCGGTGCCTCGATTCACTTGGAAGAATTTCCCTTGCCACAAGAGCGCCACGAAGGGAGCGCCAGCGAACAGGTCGCTGAACTTTTGAAATTGCGAGCAACGATCGGTCAGGCCATTGAGAAGGCGCGCCAGGAAAAGCTGATCGGCAACGCGCTGGAGGCGGCCGTCGTGTTGCGCTCGAACTCGGAGGTGACGGCCAAGATCAGCAAGGAGGAGCTCGAGGAATTTTTCATCCTGAGTGATTTGACGATTGAACAAGGGAAGGAAGCAAGCGCTTCAGTGACGAAAACACCTTACAAGAAATGCGCGCGCTGCTGGCGGCACCGCGCCTATGTCGGCACGAGCAAAGCGCATCCGGATTTATGCGATCGCTGCGAGGCAGTGATCAGTGGGGACTGGAAAAACAAGTGATGACTAATACCCTCACCTGGCGCTTCGCGTCCGCCTCTCCCTCACCCTCAGGGAGAGGATTGAGGTGAGGGTGCTGGCCTGACTACAACATGAAATTCATCTTCTTCATTTCACTTCCCCTTTATTTTCTCGATCAGTTGACCAAAGCGTTCGTGCTTCTCTCGATCCCGCCGGGGCAGCCGCGGCCCGTCATTCCGGGTTTCTTTGATCTGGTCCACATCACGAACACGGGCGCGGCATTTGGCTCATTTAAGAACAACAATACGTTTTTCGTCGGGCTTTCAATTTTGGCGCTGTTTTTCGTGGTCGTGCTCTTGCTGCGCCGTCACCGTTCGCCCGATACCTGGCGGGACCTTTCCCTCGCGCTGTTGCTGGCGGGCGTTTTGGGAAACCTGACCGACCGGCTGCTCTACGGACATGTCATCGATTTCCTGCTCTTCGATTTCGGCTCACACGTGCCGGAATTCCTGCATCCGTGGCCGGCATTCAACGTGGCCGACTCTTGTATCTGCATCGCGGTTGTCTTTTTCATCATTCATTCCTTTCGCCAGAACAAACCCGGTGCGGAAACGGCGCGACAAAGCGCAGAATTGTAGGGCGGGCGCTTCGCCTGCCATTTTTTGCGGTCGGCAACCGATGCGGTTGCCCTACAATATCCGGCAAAGTGCGACGGTCATAGACCGCCGCTACAGTTAACCTCGATGAACCCGATGGAAAAAACGGCACGCGAGATTTGCGCGCGCTTGCGCGAGCGCGGTCACATCGCGTACTTCGCGGGCGGCTGCGTGCGCGACATGGTTCGCGGCCTGGTTCCGAAGGATTATGATATCGCGACGGACGCAACGCCCGAAGTTGTACAGAAAATTTTTCCGCGCACTTACGCGGTGGGCGCGCACTTTGGCGTAATCGTTGTCCTGGAAAACGAATTTCAATTCGAAGTGGCGACTTTTCGCTCCGACGACGTGTATGTCGATGGAAGACGGCCGAGCGCCGTGCATTTTTCGTCGCCGGAAGAAGACGCGAAGCGCCGCGACTTCACCATCAACGGGATGTTCTTCGGCCCCGAGAAAAACGAAGTGATCGATTTTGTGGGAGGTCGCGCCGATCTGGACGCGAAGTTAGTGCGAGCGATCGGCGATCCGGCGCAGCGCTTTGCGGAAGATCGATTGCGCATGTTGCGGGCGGTGCGTTTCGCCACCGTGCTCGATTATAGGATAGACAAACAAACGTGGGTCGCGCTGGTCGCCCTTGCGCCAGCCATTACCGAGATCAGCGCGGAACGGATTCGCGAAGAATTGGTGCGCATCTTTCTGTCGCTCAATCGTGTGCGCGGCTGGGATTTGCTCGACGAAAGCGGATTACTGCGTGCAATTTTGCCGGAAATCGAACCGATGAAGGGCTGCGCGCAACCGGAGCAATTTCATCCGGAGGGCGACGTTTTTCAGCACACGCGTCTGATGTTGCAGATGTTGCCGGAGAAAGTCTCCGTGCCGCTTGCTTTCAGCGTCATTCTTCACGATGTCGCGAAACCGCGCACCGCGACAGTTGACGAAAACGGCCGGATTCGTTTCAACGCGCACGATCGAATTGGCGCGGAGATGACGGAGCAAATCATGGAGCGGCTGCGTTTCTCGCGGGCGGAGATCGACGCGACGGTAGAGATGGTGCGACAGCACATGGTCTTCAAGGATGTGCCACGCATGCGCGTGGCCAAGCTCAAACGTTTCATGGCACGACCGACCTTTCAGGAGGAGCTCGAGTTACATCGCGTCGATTGCGCGAGCAGCCATCGCATTATGGACAATTACGATTTCCTTCAGCAGAAACGCGAAGAGTTTGCGAATGAGCCGATCATTCCGCCGCCGCTTGTGCGGGGCGAGGACTTGATCGCGCTCGGGTTAAAGCCGGGACCGAAGTTTGGCGAAATTCTCGAAGCAGTTGAAACGCGTCAGCTCGAGGGCGGATTACGGACGCGCGAGGAAGCGCTGGATTGGGTAAAGCAGGAATACTCGTTAGGCCGAGAAGAATAAAATTTCGCTGACGGAGAGGGCGGTACCCCGGCCAGCCCAAACCGTGAGACCGATGGTAGGGTTGACAGAAAATCAGTCAGCCTCTTTCGTCAGCTATGCACGCTAAGGTCAAAGTTCTTGTCGTCGCGCTTATCGCCGGCCTTGCTTCCGCGGTGCATTCCGAACTCGCTTGGGAACAAACTCAAATCGAATTGCATCCCACGGTTGGAGACGACACCGCGATCGGCCATTTCAAATATCAGAATAAGGGAGACAAGCCGATCGCAATTAAGTCTGTGACCACCTCTTGCGGTTGCACGGCCGCCTCTGCCAAGCAAGAGGCCGTTCCCGGCGAAAAGGGCGAGGTCACCGCCACCTTTAAAATTGGCGATCGCACGGGCGTGCAACAAAAAGCGATCACCGTTTTGACCGACGACACCACGCAACCATCGACCACTCTGTCCTTGAAAGTAGTTATCCCCCAGGTTCTCGAGCTCCAGCCCGCCTTTGTGTTTTGGCAGGCGGGAGAGGCTCCGAAACCGAAAGCTATCGTCGCAAAAGCTGGAGCGGGCGTCTCCATCCAGGGCCTCGACGTTTCATCCTCGAGTCCGGATTTTGTCACGAAAGTAGAACCGGGCTCGTCGCCCAATGAATTTCGAATCAAGATCGAGCCGCGACAAACGACGCAAGCTGCTGTCGCGACACTGACAATCAAGCCAGGTCTCGAGCACGGCAAGACGAAGATTTTTTACGCCACCGCGCGCATCATTCCGCAGTCACCTCCGGCCGCTCAACTACCGAATTCCAAGGTGGCGCCGTGATCCTTAAACGTCTTTGAGCTGCTCGAATCTTTACTCAGACAGCAGCAAATTTAAATGAAGATCCTGATGATCAGCCCGGAAGGACCGCCTCTGGCGCGTGCCGGCGCGATTGTCGATGTTCTCGATGCGTTACCACGCGAATTGCGCATGCGCGGACACGAGGTCAGCGTGGCGCTGCCGTTTTACCGCGAGATTCGCGAGAATCCGGCTTTCAAGGAAAACGACACCGGCGTGACTGTCGATATTCGCGTCGGCGATCAGACGTACATCGCGGAGTATCTGGAAGGACGGAGTGCGAGCGGCGTGCAGCTATTTCTTGTGCGATGCGACGAGTTTTTCGATCGCGACGGAATTTATGGCGAACACGGCGAGCCGTACGAGGATAACGCCGCGCGTTTCATTTTTTTCAGTAAAGCCGCGGTCGAACTGGGGCGCCGTCTCACGCCGACGCCGCAAATTCTACACCTGCACGATTGGCCGCCCGCGCTGGTGCCAGTGTATGTGCGCGCCCACCGGTTGCCCTTTTCTACCGTGCTCACCATCCATCGTTTGGCTGATCAAGGCAGTTTCTGGGGACTCGATTTTGCTTTAACCAATTTGCACGAGCGATTTTTCACCCTGCGCGGCGTGGAATTCTTCGGAAGATTGAACTTTCTCAAGGCCGGGATTCTCTTTGCCGACAAGGTCACAACCGTTAGCGAAAGTTACAAACGCGAGATGCTTACGCCGGAAGGCGGCTGCGGACTCGACGGTGTCCTGCACGAAAACATTCACAAGCTTGTCGGCATCTTGCACGGCGCCGATTACACGCTTTGGAATCCGGAAACGGACCGATTACTGCCGGCGCGATATTCAATCGACTCGCTCGCCGGAAAACATGATTGTCGCGATGCGCTTCTCGACGAATTGCGACTCACGCCAAAGCCGGCTGGGCCGGTCTTCGGCATGGTCACGCGCGTGGTCGAAGAAAAAGGATTCGAGATCCTTATGCCCGCGCTTGATCGCCTGCTTTCCGACGACGTCAGGTTGATCATTCTTGGAGAAGGCGATCCGGCCTACGAAACCGCGCTGGCGGTGGCGGCCCGGAAATTTCCGGCTAAGTTTGCCTACCAAAAAAATTACGACGCGCGCCTGGCTCACTTCATTGAGGGGGGCATGGACATTAGTTTGATCCCGTCGCGCATCGAGCCAGCCGGGTTGAGCGCAATGTATAACCTGAAATATGGAGCGTTGCCGGTGGCGCGCGCCGCCGGCGGCATTCACGAAATCATCGAGGACTATGATCCAACCCTCGATCGGGGCTATGGTTTTCTTTGCTACGAATATTCCACTGAGGCTTTTTGGGATTCGATCAAGCGGGCGCGCGAAGTTTTTCGCAATCAAGAATTGTGGACTGTGTTGATGCAACGCGCCATGGCGCGGGACTTTTCCTGGGCGGCGGCGGCGCAACGTTACGAACAACTTTACGCGGAGCTAACGGGCGCGGAGCAGCAAGCGGCGGCGTAGCTGTAGCCGCTTCGCTGTGCGAAGCGCGGCGCTGATGTGAATGGCGCGCGCGCGCCGCATCGCCCCGAGAGCGACGGCTACAGGGCGAAGCGACTACGATTGCTGTCGATCTTAGCCCCGTTATCTCCAGCGCAGCCTCGCTGAATAAGCGCAGGGCCACACCGTCAAACTCCCGCTTGAACGGCGTTAACCAGTATGGAATTTGAGGCTGCACTCGCACGAGAACCGTCGAGTTCTTGCAATTCCGAGGTCTTTCGTATCTCCTCGGCGGCTTCCACTCCCGCCACTATGACCAGGTTGCCACTACCGTTTCAGCCGATGTTGGCCGGCCTGGTTCTGACTTTGGCGCAAATCCTCGTGGCGGTTTGTCTTCTCGCCCCGGAAGGCCCGTTTTCCTATCGCTATTCCACTCTCGTCCAGCACGACGGCTATTGGTTTATGAACATCGTAAACCGCGGTTACGCCACGACCGTCCCGCCCATCAATCACAAAGTCATGGAGGTTTCGAACGTCGCTTTTTTCCCGGCTTACCCTGCCATCGCGGCTTTGCTTCGCCGCGGATTGAATTTGGAAACCTCGACCGCGCTGCTCATTGTTTCTCAAGCCGCCGCCTGGGGTTTTTGGACTTACTTCTTTCTTTTTTGTCAGCGCTGGAATCTCTCCCCCGCCCTCCAGTTTTTTGGCGCGATGTCAATCTTCGCTCATCCGGCTGCGTTTTTTCTGGTCGCCGGCTATTCGGAATCGCTTTTTCTCATGGGGCTCATCGGCTTTATCTATTGGAGTGGCGAGAAAGGTCGCGCCGCCAAGATTTGGGCCGCGCTGCACGGCATGCTTATGTCGGCGACCCGCATTGTCGGAATTGTTTGCGCGGCCTATCCAATTGTGACGGAAGTTTTTGGTCAAAGTTGGAATGGATTGCGCGATTGGCGGGGCTGGTGGCAACGCTATCGTTCCGCCGTCGCGTTGACAATCGCGGCCGCCTCAGGCGCGATCCTATTTTTCGTTTATTGCCAACTGCGGTGGGGTCATTGGGACATGTACATGCTTACCCAAACGGCCGGCTGGGGAATTACGCCGGATTATCTCGCCGCTTTCCGGCCCTCCAGCTACCACTGGTTGCTTCCGGGGTTGAATAATCCGACCGAGATGAGCCAAATGGCCACGACGGTTGGTGCCCTGCTCTTCATCGCCATTGCGATTTGTGAATTTCTGCCCGTGCTGCGACAGCGAAGCACGTTCGCCGCGCGGGCCGGAATCTATTTTTGCGCCGTTGCCATCTATTACATTTCCGTCAGTGGCGTGGCCTCAGTGGAGATGGAAAGCATGCTGCGCTACGAGTTTTGCGTCCACGTATTAATCGTGCTGGCGCTTTTACAGCTATTCGCTACTATCCGTGTCCCTTCCGCCCTTGTTCGTGCTTTTGGGATGGGGACGATGGCGCTCATAAGCGCGATCGGTTTCAGCGTGCAGGGATGGTACGTCTGGAATTTTACCCGGGGCAACTGGGTGGCGTAAAGGAATGAAAACAACTGTTGCTATCATTGGCGCGGGGCCAGCCGGACTCACGGCAGCGTATCTCCTCTCCAAGAACAGTGTCGATGTCACGATCTTGGAAGCGGACCCGACGTACGTTGGCGGGATTTCCCGCACCGCCACCTACAAGGGATTTCATTTCGACATTGGCGGTCACCGCTTTTTCTCCAAATCCAAAACAGTCGAAGATTTTTGGACGGAGATTTTGCCCAACGACATGCTCGTGCGCCCCCGTTCCTCGCGCATCTTTTACGCCGGCAAGTTTTTCACCTACCCGCTGAAGCCGTTCGAGGCGCTGATCAAGCTCGGCATCTTTAAATCGATCCTCTGCGTTTTGTCCTGGCTCAAAGCGCGTCTCTTTCCTATTCGCAACCCGCGCAACTTCGAAGATTGGGTCAGCAACCAATTTGGCAAACGCCTCTTCAATATCTTCTTCAAGAGCTACACCGAAAAAGTCTGGGGCATGAGCTGCAAGGAAATATCCGCTGATTGGGCGGCCCAGCGCATCAAAGGACTCTCCCTCGGCAGCGCGATCAAGAACGCAATCTTGCCGCAACGCTACAACGGCGATCGCACAAAGGTCATCAAGACCTTAATCAATTCGTTCCGATACCCGCGCCGAGGTCCCGGGATGATGTGGGAGGTTTGTGCCGAAAAAACCAAAGCCATGGGTGGCGACGTCATGATGGGCTGCAAGGTAATCGGCTGCGTTTACGACCAGACAACTTCGACCTGGAACCTTCAATTCAAAGATCGACATGATAACGTGCAAACCCTCGAGGCCGAGCACGTCATTTCCTCGGCCCCGATGCGCGAGCTTGTCCGGGGCATCTCGCCGTCCGTTTCCGAGACGGCCAAACACGCCGCCGATTCGCTGAAGTATCGCGACTTCCTCACCGTCATGCTCATTCTGAAAGAGCGCCAGATGTTCGATGACAATTGGATCTACATCCACGATCCGAGCGTGAAGGTCGGACGCATTCAAAATTTCCGGTCGTGGTCACCGGAGATGGTTCCTGACCTGGACAAGGCTTGTTACGGGCTCGAGTATTTTTGTTTCGAACACGACGGCCTCTGGGACTCAAAGGATGAAGAACTAATCGAGTTGGCTAAGCGTGAGCTGATCGAGATTGGTCTTACCCTGGAAGGCGACGTGGTCGATGGATGCGTCGTTCGGCAGAAAAAAGCATATCCGGTTTACGACGACGATTACGCGCACCATGTCGCCACGATTCGTGAAGAACTTGATGCCCGTTATCCGAACCTCCATCTCGTTGGCCGCAACGGCATGCACAAGTACAACAATCAGGATCACGCCATGATGACCGCGATGTTGTGCGTGGAAAATATTCTTGCTGACACCAAGCTTTACGATCTCTGGGAGGTGAACCAGGACGCCGAATATCACGAGGCCGGTTCCGCTGCCGCCGAAGAGGACAAGGCGCCAGGAACTGCGTTGCGCCTTGTTCCCGAGCGAGTCGTCACCACACCCGAGCTCGCACCCGAAGGGTAGGGCGGTTGTCTCGACCGCCATTCGCGGCGTCTCGCCGCGAAATTTCAACCGAGAAATCTCTTACAGTTTTCGGAGTCTTCGCTGAATCTTCAATTAGCGGGCAGACTTTTGTCATCCCGAGCGAAGTCGAGGGATCTCTCAATTTATTCTTGCTCGAATTCTTCGATCGGCGGGCAGGAGCAAAAAAGATTTCGATCGCCGTAGACATTGTCAATCCTGGCCACGGCCGGCCAGAACTTGTGCTCGCGTGTCCACGGCGCCGGAAACGCAGCTTGCTCCCGCGAGTACGGGCGGTCCCATTTGTCCGACGCGATTTGTCGCATCGTGTGCGGCGCGTTCTTGAGTAAATTATTTTGCCGGTCTTGTTTTCCGTTGGCGACCGCTTCGATCTCTGCGCGGATTGAAATCATCGCCTCGCAAAAACGGTCGAGCTCGTGTTGCGGTTCACTCTCTGTCGGTTCGATCATCATCGTGCCGGCGACAGGAAACGAAATCGTCGGGGCGTGAAAGCCGTAATCCATTAAACGTTTGGCCACGTCTTCCACTTCGATGCCGGCGCTCTTCCATTGTCGAAGGTCGACAATGCATTCATGAGCGACGAGTCCACGCTTGCCTTTGAACAACACTGGGAAATGCGGATCGAGACGTCTCGCGATGTAGTTCGCACTTAAAATCGCGATCTCGCTCGCGTTCTTCAATCCATTCGCGCCCATCATCCGGATATACATCCACGTGATCGTTAGGATACTTGCGCTGCCGTAGGGCGCGGCTGCAACCGGGCCGACTCCATTTCGGATTTCGGATTTCGGATTTCGGATTTCGGGAAGGGCAGGGAGAAACGGCACGAGATGTTTGGCCACCCCGATCGGGCCCACGCCCGGGCCGCCGCCGCCATGCGGAATGCAAAACGTCTTGTGCAAATTCAAATGACAAACATCCGCGCCGTAATCACCGGGACGACAGAGCCCAACCTGCGCATTCATGTTCGCGCCATCGAGATAGACCTGGCCGCCGTGCGAGTGGACGATTTCGCAAATCTCGCGGATGGTTGGCTCGAAAACGCCGTGCGTGCTCGGATATGTGATCATAAACGCGGCCAGATTGCCCGCGTGCGCGTCGGCCTTTGCGCGAAGGTCGGCGAGATCGACATCTCCGTCTTTTAAAGTTGCCACCGAAACGACTTTGAACCCCGCCATCACTGCGCTCGCAGGATTGGTGCCGTGGGCGGATTGTGGAATAAGACAAACGTCGCGATGCGCTTCGTTGCGCGACCTGTGGTATTCGCGAATTGCGAGCAGGCCGGCGTACTCGCCCTGCGAACCGGCGTTCGGTTGCAATGAAACCGCCACGAAGCCGGTGATTTCGGCGAGCCATTCTTCCAACTGCTTGCACATCTCGATGTAGCCGGTCGTTTGATCGCCCGGTGCGAACGGATGCAATTTCGAAAATTCTGGCCACGAAATCGGAAACATTTCCGCGGTCGCGTTCAGCTTCATCGTGCACGAGCCAAGCGGAATCATCGAGTGACACAGCGACAAATCGCGCGACTCCAATCGGCGCATGTAGCGCAGCATTTCGGTTTCGGTGTCGTGGGTGTTGAAAACCGGGTGAGTTAAGAATGACGAATGACGAATGACGAGTGACGAAT
>Ga0070697_100002765_pt1 | contig 13504 bp, 10 predicted proteins | sample KBSK1501metaG_FD_65475 | JGI IMG/M metagenome (GOLD analysis project Ga0070697, IMG submission 65475) | Corn, switchgrass and miscanthus rhizosphere microbial communities from Kellogg Biological Station, Michigan, USA - KBS K1-50-1 metaG | ecosystem: Host-associated > Plants > Roots >... | reverse complement strand
TCAGGGGCCTGCAGCGCAGCCGCCCGCAGGTGGACTGGGTGCGCGGCCAGCGCTACGTCCAGGACGGCAAGATCACCACCACCGCCGGGGTGACCTCGGGCGTGTTCGGCGCCCTGCGGCTGGTCCAGCAGCTCGCAGGCGCCGCCGAGGCGCAGCGGGTGGGCCGCGAGCTAGGCTACCCGGGCTGGTCGCTGGACGGCCCCACCGGCATCCCCGCGCAGCGGCCGGCGCCGCGTGACCTCACCAGCCTCCTCGCCGCCCTCGCCCCATGGCGCCGGCCGGCGCTCGGCGTCGGGCTCGTCGAAGGCGCGGGCGAGATAGACGTCGCCGCCCCGTTTGAGGTCTACGCCAGCTCGTTCGCCGCCCGCACGGTGCCGATCGCCGCAGGGCGCACCGTCACCACCCGCCACGGGCTGCGCCTGGTCGCGGCACCTGCCGACGCCGCCGCACCCCGGGTGGACCGGCTGATCGTGCCCGGCGTCCATAGCCTCGATGAGGTCGGCCCGCGGCTCGCCGGGTGGGCGGCCGGGCGCGGCCTCTGCGTCGAGCTCCTGCAGGCGGACGGCGAGTTCAGCTTCGATGCGATGCTGCGCGACCTCGCCGCCCACGCCGGCCGGGCCACCGCTCACGTCACCGCCAAATCCATCGAATACCCCACCGGCCACCTCCACCTTGCCGGCGCGGCGTGGCCATGGCGACCCACCACCCTGCTCGCCCTGACCGTCACAGCCGCCATCGGCGCCGGGCTCCTCCCGGCGGCCGCCGCCCACCGGAACCGGCCATGACACCCACCCGCATAACCGGCCCCCTGGCGGAGCATCCGCTACGCGCGCCCGTGCTGTGGGGATTGGCGTTCGGCGCCATCCAGGCCGCGTCGCCGCTCGCCCTGCGGTGGCTCGACCAGGCAACCGTCCAGGCTCTCCTGCTAGCCATGATCGCAGCGGTCTACATCGGGTTCGCGGTGGCAGACGGAAGACCCAAGGTGATCGCCGTCGAGTGCACCATCGCGGGCGCGTTCGTCGTGCTCGCCGCGGCGGGCGTCACCGGATCGGCCTGGCTCCTGGTCCTGGGCTACGCAGGCCACGGTCTCAAGGACTTCTGGCAGGAGCGCCGCCACTACGTCGCCGGGACACGGTGGTGGCCGCCGTTCTGCGCCGCCGTCGACTGGCTCGTCGCCGTGGTTCTCGCCATCGAGATCATTGCCGGAGCCGGATTTCATCACTAGCCATGCGACAGGCCAGCGGCAGACCCGCGTAGATTTCGAAACCGGGACCTGACCTGGACGCCCGCATCGGCTACTTGCGGTACATCCTGATCGCCTGCGCAGCTGGCGACCCCAGTTGCAGGCGATCGCTTTGCCCTGTGGTTGCCGAATACCCCGTACGGACAGGCCGTCAGGGTGGTCCGGCTTGCAGTAAGGCATCCCGGTCGTCGATGATCGCGTCTCGTGTGCCTGCGTTTCGTGTTCCTTCTCGCCGCCCAGATACCTGCGTGGCTGAGGCTGTCCAGGCGTCCGTCGGCGTGGAAGGACGCCGAGATCCTTCTGCTGCGCCACCAGCTGGCGATCCTGCAGCGGCAGACGGCGGCGCGGCCGAAGCTGAGGTGGACCGACCGGGCACTGTTCGCCGCGCTGCTGACGCTCATACCGCGCTCATGCCACGGCGCGTTGCACTTGTTCATTACCCCCGGCACGATACTGCGCTGGCACTGCGATATTGTCCGCCGCCGCTGGGCCGCCAAGTCAAAACCGAAGAGACCAGGGCGGCCACCGACCCACCGCCGCATCATCCGCCTGGTGCTGCGCATGGCGGCCGACAATGAGCATTGGGGGTACCGGCGTATCGCCGGCGAGCTGGCGGGGCTCGGTATCGCCGTCGCGCCCTCGACGGTCTGGGAGATCTTGAAAAGGCATGATATCGACCCCGCGCCGCGGCGTTCCGGCCCCGGCTGGGCGCAGTTCCTGCGCTCCCAGGCTGAGGCGATCTTGGCCCTGGACCTGTTCACCGTCGACCTGCTGGACGGCACCAAGGCCTACGTGCTAGCCGCGATCGAACACGCCACCCGCAGGATCCGGATCCTGGGTGCCACCACCCATCCCGGCGGCCAGTGGATCGTTCAGCAGGCCCGGAACCTGTGCATGGACCTCGATCAGGCCGGCGCCAACGTCAAGTTCGTGCTGCATGACCGCGACGCCATCTTCCATGAAGGCTTCGACACGGTGTTCACCGCAGCAGGCCTGCGGATCGTGCGCAGCGGCGTACGGGTGCCCCGCATGAACTCGATCATGGAGCGATGGATCGGCGGATGCCGCCGTGAGCTTCTCGACCGGACCCTTATCTGGAACCTGCCCCACCTCCGCCGGATCCTGGCGGCCTGCGAGCGTCACCACAACGACCACCGGCCTCATATGGCCCTGTCCAGCGCCGCACCGCTCAAGCCGCTTCCAGCCGAGATAACCGACCTCGAGGCCTTCCGGGTCCGGCGACGCGACCGGGCCGGAGGCGTCATCCACGAGTACCAGCACGCCGCTTGACCAGTGAGAACGACATTTTCGGCAAGGACAAGTAAGATGCCTGTTTCAGCAGGCTACGCCTGAGGTAAGTGACCGTGCACCACGAAATGACTTGACAATTCAACTTAGATAGGCTACGGTCCGCGGTGGCTAGGAGCCGCCATCCTGACCGGCGTGGTCAGCACGCCAGTGGGCCTGGCCACCGGCCAAGACCTGACACGTGTGCAATGCAGTCATAGGCACCGGTCATCTGGCACCGCACACGACGGCAGGCCATGACAGGTTCCGGCATCCTCTGACACCAGCTCAGAGTGAAGAATCGAACTGAGCAGCGGGCTCTTTATCCGCAGGTTCCCGGACCATGCCGGTGACCCGGGCGCAGTGCCCTTCGTCCTGGCGCCTCACGATCACCTGCATATCAGCCACGACAGACTACTGCGGCGCGCTCATGACCACGGCACGACGCCTGTGATGAACCCGGGCACGGCGAGCCCCACGCGAGCCCCTGCCCAGGCCCGGCCAGCCGCAGCATCTGGCGCACGTCTCGCGGCTCCTGGAGAAGCCCGGATTCAACAACCGCGTCCGGATCGCGCTGCTCGCACACGACGCCGGAGGCCTGGTCAGCAGCAGACCTGCCGGTAGCCGGATGCTTTTAAGCAGCCGCGGCCAGCCGACCCATCAGGCCCAGGCGCCGAGCGCCGGCGCGCCCGCCGAATCCAGCCGGACCGGTGGCCTGGCAGGATGCAGGGCCGGCTGTTCTGCGCTCCTGACCCGCTGCGAACTCGCCGTCGGCTGTCGGCGCCTAGCGGCAGCGCGCGCGGCGCGTCCTGACCTTTGGTGTGCCATCCCGGCACGGTCACCCGCCGCGGCGGTGGCCGGCCAGGCGCGGGGTCACGGCCTTGGCACGACGGGCTGGTGATCTGCGGCCGGCGCGCATCCGGCCGGCTTGGCGGGGTGCGGCGCCGCCGGCCGCACCCCGCAGGTTCATGTCGGTCGCCGCTAGCCCTGGGCGGGGACGATGTCGCCGAGCAGCCCGTCGGCCTCATGGTTGGGCCCGGCGGTGAAGTACAGGGCGCCGGGGGTGACGTTGAGCGAGCCGGCCGGGAATCGCAGCCCCCACAACCCGGAGATGGTGATCGGGCCGCCGTGGGTTCGCAGCTGGCCGAGGAACTGGCCGGTGGCGGGGTTGAAGGCGTTGATCCGGCCGTCGCCGAAGTTTCCGACCAGGATGTCGCCGCCGAAGGCGCCGAAGGCGGCAGGCGCCAGCGTCACCGCCCACGGGGAGTTGAGCGGGCCTTGGCTTGCGAGCCGCTGCAGCAGGGTGCCGTCCGGCGCGAAGACGTCGACGAAGCCGTTGCCCGGCCCGGCGTCGTCGTCCTGCTTGGCCGCGTCTTGCTTGGCGAAGGTGACGTACAGGCTGCCGCCGATGTTGTGGATGCCGAACGGGGCGAAGCCGGCCGGGACGGTGGGGTCGGTGAAGCTGTTGACCAGGTGGAAGCTGGTGTCGAAGACCTCGATGGTGCCGAAGCGGAAGTTGGTGGCGTACAGGAACTTGCCGGCCGGGGTGCTGACCAGGGCGAGTCCCTTGTATTCCGCGCCGTGGTCGCCGGCCCGGTCGGTGACGGTGGACCGGTCCACGGCGATGACCGCGCGGGCGGGGTCGACGGCGGGGTTCCAGCCGGCGATCGTGCCGTCCTCGGTGGCGAACAGGAACCGGGCGGGGGCGGAGACACCGTGCTTGGAGACCACGAAACCATCCGGCGTGGGGTTGAACACCGTGCCATCCGGCGCGCCGGCGGCTCCGGGCCCGGCCGGCGGCGGCGCCGGGATACTCACCACGAGCTGGCGCGTGCCCGGCCCGGGCTGGGGGTTGCCCTGCCCGTCGTACAGGGTGGCGGCCCCGGCGTGGTTGTCGGCCACCCAGATCGGCAGGCCCGGGCCGGTGGAGGTGCCCCAGGAGTTCCGCAGGTTCGGGTCGGTGTGCAGGGCCAGGCCGGGGACATCGGAGACCAGGTTGGTCTGCCGGTACGCCGAGTTTGCGACCGGACTGCCGGCCGAGGCGCTCGCCGCCAGGCCGGTCAGGCCGAGCGAGCCGGCGGCCAGGAGCACCACGACGGCGGCGGACCTGACCCGTTTAACGAATGTCATCATTCTCCCTTGGTGTTGCCGGCTCGGTCGAGCCGGCCAGTGCGGGCGGAGCGACGGGGTACCGGGGGCGGGCACCCGGTCAGGGGCTCGTGCGCTGTCACGCATCCATGCCTTCCGGGGACGCCAGCGGACCGGCGGGCCGGCGGCTCCACCGCCCCTCGCCCAGCCGACTAACGCGAGTAGTAAATAGCCGATGGTTACCCCAGGGCAGGAGGTCAGAGCGGCACACGGGAACCACGTCTACTACTACGGATAGGAACGGCGAGTTGTTCATCCGAGGCTCCGCCCCGCTGATCAACCAGTCACCACTGGAGATAAATGATGATCGGCAGCCCGGCACCACAGTCCCCGCCGTTACGGCTGTCGCGCGCGGCGCCGAGGCAGGCGGCGCGCCCTGTCAGACCAGGCCATCGCCCGGCAGCTGCGCGCCCCCGGCGCCGGGGTCGCGCGTGCCGCCCGCCAGTTCCAGGCCGACGGCACCTGCGATCACGCCGGCGACAGGCACTTCGCCCGCCACGACCATGCCGTCCAGCCCGAGGCCAGCAGCCCGGCGTCATAGCGGGGCCAGTCGCGACATCGCGCGCCGGGCACCAGCGCCAGCTTCCCGCCCGGGCGCGGTCCGGCGAGCATGGCCACGGCGTCTTGGCGACTTCAGCGCCAAGGCCGGCGAGCGTGATGCCGGCAGGAACTGTATGCGGGCATCGAACTCACAGAAGCGCCCGCGCAGCCATCAAACAGGTAGGGGCGACCCGTTCTCACTGCCTTTTGCGGTGACCACCGGCAGCTGACCGTCAGTTCGGACGGAGATCCCGGCGTGATCCGGGGCTTCGGCAGCTTCCAGGCGGCAGCCAGCGAGGCTGCGCTTTGCCGGATCTTCGCCGGTCAGTACACCATGATCGACCTTGGCCGGCAGCTCGGCCGCCATGCTGGCGACTTCGGGCTCGGCCACTTCGGGCTCGGCCACTTCGGGCTCGGCCACTTCGGGCACGGCGCCAGCCGGCGCTCGCTGAGAAAGGCGCACTCCCGCTCACGGGCGCGCCCGGCGAGGACGGCCCCGGCGGCGGCCGCTCAGGTCAAAGGTTGAAGCCGTCCGGCGCCCGCGGCGGCCTCAGTGGGCGGCAGGCCGCCCGGTTGCCCGCCCTCACCGCCGGAACAACCAGCCTGCCCGCGTGAACCCCACGCTTCTCCTATCCGTGTTAGTAGACGGAATAGTCAACGTTACCAGGAGGTAACATATGCGACACCCGCGAACTATCATCGCCGGCATCGGCCTTGCCGCCATGGCCGCCGGCGGTGTCACCGCCGTTTCGGCGGGCGGCTCGCTTGCCAGGAGCGCCCCTTCCGCCGGCACCGCGGCAGCTACCGTGCGCACCGCACCGGCGGCCGTCGGGCGCAGCGCCGAGGCGATCCTGGTCAAAGCGCAGGCCGCGGCGGCCAGCACGCCGGGCAGCCTGGATCCGACCTTCGGCAACGGCGGGAAGGTGCTCACCCCCGGCGGCGGCGCGACTGATGCGATCCTGCAGCCCAACAGCGACATCGTGGTCAGCGGCGGCTTCGGCGTAGCGCGGTACCTGCCCACCGGAAAGCTGGGCACCACGTTCGGCAGCGGCGGGCTGGCCTCGGCCGGCTTCGTCGGCGGCGAGAGCCGCACGGGCGTCGCCCTCCAGGCTGACGGAAAAATCATCTGGGCGGGCAGCCAGGGCAATCCCAGCTTCCCGGCCGGCGGGACCTTCGCGTTCGCGGTAGCCAGGTTCAATGCCAACGGCAGCCTGGACACCAGCTTCGGCTCCGGCGGCCACGCCAGCGTGGAGTTCTTCGCCCCGCCGATGCAGGGCGCCCAGGAGTTCGCGGCCGCCGTGCTGGTTCAGCCGGACGGAAAGATCCTGGTGGCCGGCTCGGCCAGGCAGGGCCAGATCAGGTTCGCGCCGACTCAGGGCGCGCTGGCGCGGTTCAACGCCAACGGCACCCTGGACACCAGCTTCGGCACCGGCGGGAAGATCCTCTCTAGCAGCCTGCCCAATGGCATCACCGCGCTGGGCCTGGACGCGGCCGGTGACATCTTTACCCTCCCCATCCGCGCCGAGTTCAGCCCCTCGGGCCAGGCCGACGCGAGCGTGACCCCTGCGCCCATCACCGCCAGCTCACATGGCGGCAGCAGCGCATTCCTGCCCTCCGGCCAATTCGTCCAGGCGAACGGCGTCACGGTGGCCAAGCATGACGTTGACGTCCAGGTGCAGCGCTTCAACGCGGACGGCAGCCTCGCGTCGGCCAGCCCGGCGTTCGACTACTCGGGCGCGGCCGGCCTGGACCAGGCGCTGGACAGCGCCGGCGCAGTGGCCGTCCAGGCCAACGGGCAGGCCGTGGCCGGCGGAGCGCACTTCCTCAGCACCAGCCCCTTCGGCCTGGCCCGGGTCAACCCGGACGGGACCCTGGACACCGGCTTCGGCAGCGGCGGAGTCCTGACCACCACCTTCAACAGCAACGAAGCCGTCGAGGCGGTCCTCATCCAGCCCGACGGCAAGATCATCGCCGCCGGCTTCTCCGACAACAACGCCACCGGCCAGTCCTTCATCGCCCTGGCCCGCTACAACCCCTAACCGGGCCGGCTAACCGCCGCCCGGCAGTGCGCGGCAGGCTTACCCCGCTTCCCTGCGAGCGGGGTAAGCCTGCCGTGATGCTTGCCGAGGAAGCCACGCCGCACCCGGACTACCCACCGCGAACGGCCCGGGCATCCGGTGCACTCCAGCGCCGGTTCGGCGCGCCGGCGGCGGCCAGCGTGCGCACGGCGACGGATTCCGCGCCGTGCCGCAAACTTCATCACGCGCAACCGCCGAGCAGGCCGCCTAGCGGCACCGCCCCAAAGCAGGACAGCCGAACCGGCAGGTGCGACCGCAAGGTCTTGATTCTGGCCCCGGCGATCAGCAGGTGGACGACATCAGTGCTTGCCAGCGTAATCATCGACCCGGCCCAGTGTTGTCCGAGCCTGAACTCACAGCGGCCCCCACCGCTTGCCGGTTCTCAATCGCTCGGCTCGGGCCTCACGATGTGCCATGAGCGTGCACTACTTCTGCATGACTGGACTGCCAAGCTTGCTGTGACGGAACAACCTGATCTGCGCGGCCTAGTTGACAGTCGTGAAGCAGTCACAAGCCACCCATAACGGCGGAAGTGGATCGTGAGCGCGCATCAGCGCCGAAGACGGAGGGTAACGGAGGTATCCGGTCTCAATCCCGTGCAGAGATGCTCAGGATTGGCCAGTCGTTGGCGCGCCTGCGGGTACGGTCTGGAGGGACAGGAAATCAGCGACGCCGATAAGCCGCAATACCTGCCGTTCCACCGGGCGGATGCCGCGGCGGGACTCGTCGTGATACAGGCGCGGTGAGGTCAGCCGGGTGGCGCGCCCGCGCGTGCGCAGCTCGCAACCGCCCGCGGCCAGGACGTTCTTGACCCAGTCGGTGTCCGGGCCGTAGGTCAGGGCGAAGACGTACCTGTCCTTGGCGGCGAACACGTTGACCGGTGTCTGATACAGGCGGCCGGAGCGCCGGCCGCGATGGATGACCACTCCCAAGCCGGGGGCCCAGGGGGCGATGTGCTTGGTGACCCGGTTCAGCCCGGCCTTGTTCCACTGCCGTACGATCCGGGGAATCGGCATGCCGCCTCCTTATATCTTTATCGTCGCCCTCGCGGCGCAAACGGCCCGCGGGTGCGCCAGGCCAGCCGCTCTCTGTGAAAGCATCCCAGCCCGCGGCTGGGCGTACCACTCAGGCGAAGCAGGCAGATCGCTTGCCAGGGGCAGCTCCGTCCCGCGGCTGCCTCGCCGCCCGTTCAGCACCTAGGCCCATGGCCATGAAAACTGGACGGGTGGATGTCACAGACCTGGACGCCGATCCGCTGCGTCAGCTCTCTGCGTGGCTGGACGCGGCCCGCGCGGCCGGCCAGCCGATGCCTGAAGCTATGACCATCGCCAGTGCAACCAGCGACGGCGTTCCGTCGGCCCGCCTGGTGGTGCTGCGCGGCCTACGGCGAGGGCTGGTCTTCTTCACCGACTGCGAGAGCGACAAGGGCGCTGAGCTGGCAGCCAATCCGCGGGCGGCTGCCGTGCTGCACTGGCTTGTTCCGGCACACCGCCAGGTACGCGTGGCCGGGCCGGTGGAGCGGGTAGGCGAGGACGAAGCGGAGCAGTACTGGAGCACGCGTGCCCCCGCCGTCCGTCTCAGCGCGGCCGCCTCGCAGCAAAGCCGCGTTGTCGCCAGCCGGACGGTCCTGGAGACGCAGGTCCGGGAAATCCTGCGGCGCCACCCCGGCGGAGCCGGTGTTCCCCGGCCTCGGCGCTGGGGCGGCTTTCGGGTGCTGCCGTCCCGCGTCGAGTTCTGGCAGGAATCGCCGGACGGTCTGCACGACCGGATCCGCTACCGCCGGGGAGGCAGCGGCTGGATCATCGAGCGGCTGTCGCCGTAACGATCGACGGCCTCAGCAACGAGAAGGTCATCGCCATCAAACCGTCCCGCCCGTCACCTGCTGTCACAGTCCGACAAGCGCGAAGCCAGGCGCTGCGCCGGGAAATGCTCCAGATCGCCGATTACGCGCTCTGGCCGGCGGCTGGGACCGTCACTTCGGCCGGCGTCCAGATGGCCCGTTTCTGTGCGTCTTGAGCGCTCCGACCAGGGCGGCCGGGTCACGTGAACTGCAGGGCCAGGCGATGAGCGAGCTCGCCGCGGCTGCTGACGCCGACCTTAGCGAAGATCGCCTTGAGGTGGTCCTGCACGGTGTGGCCGCTGATGCTCAGACTGGCGGAAATTTGCCTGGTGCTTTGCCCGGCGAGCACGCTGCGGATCACCTCCTGCTCCCGCGCTGTTAGTCCGTAGGCGGCCGCCAGCATCGGCAGCACCACCGCGGGACGGGCGGGCCCGATCACCACGCTGATGCCCTGTTCCTGCCCGTCGGGCCCGGTGACGAGCTCGCCGTGCAGGCCGATCCACGGGCCGCGGGTACCGCGGGCGCGCAGGCTTACCGGGCGCGGAATGCCGCCCGGCGGGGATGAGGCGGTGGCGGTGGCCACCTTGACTGCGAGCCCGGCCAGGATCGTTTCGGCGCGCCCTGGCATCTCGGGGGCCTGCAGCTGCGCGAGCCACTCGCGGCCGGCGGGGGTGGCGAACTGCAGCTCGCCGTTCCGGCTGAGCCACAGGCTCGCGGGACCCGCGGGCTGGGACGGCGCGGTGCCGCCGACCATCGCGCGCGACAGCCGGGCTGCGATCTGGCTCAGCTCCCGGTCTACGGCGGCGGTGTCCCTCTGGGTGAACGGGCGGCGGCCGTCGCGGAACGCGGTGATCGACCCCCAGCAATGCCCCCGCTCATCGACCGCGACAGCCCGCAGCTCGTGCCGCCAGCCATCGGGGATGAGGAGGTTCTGCCAGCGCGGGCTTTGCCGCGCCTCGGCCTGCCGCGCTGTCAGCGCGGCGACATGCTGCCGGGACCGGGCCAGGTCACTGAACTGGCCGACGTCGGCCTCGGTCTGCTCGTTCCAGCACGCGGCCACGACATGCTCGTGATCAAGCAGCGGCTCGCGCGCTGTGAGAGTCACCGGGATCAGCACCTCTGGGTCATAGGCCAGGGCCCGGGCCGCGTCATACCCCACACGACGGTCCAGCCAGTCCAGCACCTGATTCAGCACCGCCTGAACGTCGGGCAGCGCGGCAGCCGAGCCGCTCCGCGGCGGTGGCGCCGCTGCCGTCAAGCTAGGCGTTGCCACGGGACTGCCCCGCAGGAACCGCCGAGAGCGCAGCCGGCTCCGGCATGCGCCCGTCCGGATGCCGGGACGCGCGCCGGCCCGCTGTCCTTCATGACTCCACTATGCGACCCCGGCCCTCAGCTTGGCGACAGATGCCCGCGTCGCGATCGCCAGTCCGCTCACTTGGCACCGGACGCCCGATTCGAGCTTTCTGCGTCACTTGTGATCAGCGGCACGGCCATGGATCCCCCAGGGCCCGGACAGCAGGAACGGTCTACCGCCTGGTCAGGCACGACCCAGCCGGGGCACGCGCCGTCTCGCCCAGCCGAGCACGGCTGGTGACCGGGACGCCCGGACTGCGACGGGTACGACCCCCCAGTTTGTTGGGATGGACCAGTCGCGGGCTCCTGGTTTTAGCTGGCCTGGCAGGGATGCGCACCGCGCATCATGCAGGAGAACCCGGGGAGGGCGACATGGTCTCACAGGCAGCTTCGTGCCATGCTCTGTCGGACGCTGCAGCGATGCGCGCGGTCGACGGCGCGCTCGCCGAGGCGCAGGTCATGGGCGTGCCCGTTACCATCACCGTCGTCGACGACGGCGGCAATCTCAAGGCCCTGCGGCGCATGGACGGCGCACCCCTTGTGTCGGTTCAGACGGCGCAGAACAAGGCATATGCCGCCGCCGCGATCGGGATGCCCGTGGATGAGTTCTACGAAGCCATCAAGGCCGACGCGGCGGCCGTCGCCTCATTTGCCTCCAGGCCGGGCCTGGCTCTCATCGCTGGTGGTGTCCCGCTGCGGGCGGCTGGCGTGGTGATCGGCGGGCTGGGCGTCGCGGGAGCCATGACAGCAGCGGACGACCGCAAGATCGCCGAGGCAGGCGCCCGCCGGGCCTCGTCCTAGCCGCCGGTGACGAATCGACCGTGGAATGGATCCGCGCCGGGCAGCAGCAGCGGCACCGTACTCACCCCGCTCCGGGACGACGAAAGGCATCACCGTGATGAGCGACTCTGCACGCACTGCCACGCGTGGCGCGCCGCGCGCCGCCAGCCGCCGGCACTCACGATCAGCTCGCGCTGTTGCTGGCCTGTCAGCTGCCGCTGCCGCGTGCCTGCTGGCCGTGGCGCCACCCGCGGCTGCGGCGAGCCCGCCCATCAGCAACCCGCGCATCATCGCCCACCTTGATTCCAGCCGCGGCCAGACACCGGAGAACCTGGCCCTGGAGCCGGACGGATCAGCGGACATTACGTTCGCTGAGGCAGCACAGGTCGCCCGGGTGTCACCCGATGGCCAGGTGCGCATCCTGGCCCAGCTCCCCGAACCAGCCGGCGGCGCGGCCTGCCCCGTCCTAGGGCCGCTCCTGCGGGCACCAGCGCTGACCGTCGGCATCGTCCGCAGCCACGCCGGAAGCCTGTACGTCGCGCTGTGCACCGGCAGCCCGGACCAGCAGGGAATCTGGCGGGTGAGCCCGGACGGATCCGCCAGCCGCATCGCGGCGCTGCCCGCCAACGGCATCCCCAACGGCATGGCACTCGACCAGCGGCACGGCTTCATCTACGTCGCTGACTCCCTGCTCAGCGTCATCTGGCGGGTATCCATCGCCGACGGCGCTGTCTCAGCCTGGGCGCGCGGCCCGCAACTCGCCCCCCACGGCGGCCTGGGCGCCAACGGCCTGAAGCTGCACGACGGCGCGATGTGGGTAAGCAACACCCAGCTCGGGACGCTAATGCGCATCCTCATCCGGCGCGACGGCTCCGCCGCCCCGATCCAGACCACCGCCACCGGCCTGCCCGGCATCGACGACTTCGCCTTCACCGGCCCCGGGACCAGCGCGTCAGTCCTGGCCGCGATCAACTGCTTCAGCACGCTCGTACTGATCCGGCCCGGCGGCAGCAAGCAAACCGTGCTCACCGCCGCAGACGGCCTGTCCAACCCCTCCGCGGTCGCCATCCGGGGAGGCACCCTCTACCTGCTCAGCGCCGCATACCTGACCCAGACCGATCCCAGCATCATGCTGGCCACCCTCGATCACCAGGCCTCCTGCCTCGCCGCACAACAGCCAGTTCGGGCGTGACCTGGGCCGCTGCTCCGACGACCAGACTGCTGTCCAGAACGGCGGCTCTTTGCACACAGCATACCGGCCCCTCCGCCACCGTCCGTGACGGCAGCCGGAGTGCCGCCGCTGCCGGACGGAGCCGCTACGGTGAGCATCCCGGGCGCCAGGGTGAGCATGGCGGAGACGCTCATCGGCGGGGCATGCCAGCCGCACGAGCCCGTCATCAACGTCAGTTGCTTCGGCTGGGGTCACGACCCCTGATCACCGGGCAGCCCTCCGACCTTGGCGACCACCCCGGCGAAGTGGCGCTGGACTGGCTGCACTCCCGTGGCTGGCAACTGCACCGTCGGCCGCTATTCCTGGCGACCGAAGATAGCCGCCAGGGCTGCGAGACGTGGCCTGTGATGCCGAGCGCGGGGCGTGATACATGGGCCGGAAGCTTGCTGTATCACGTCAGCACCACGATCTTCCCGGCGACCCGGCCCTCCTCCATGGCCGTGTGGGCCTCGACGATCTGATCGATCTGGTACACCGCGCCGATGGGGGCCACGGCTGCGCCGTCGCGGACCGCGTCGATGAACCCCTGCAGAACCGCCGGCCGCAGGCCGGCAGCCTCGCCGCTGTAGGCCGTGAGGCGCACGCCTTGAGGGATGTACCCGATCGGGTAGAACTTGTCGATGATCCACCGGTTGGACAGCATGCCGGTAAAGCACACCACGCCGTGGACCCGGGTCGACCGCAACGTGTCGGGCAGCGTGGTCGTGCCGATCAGTTCCAGGGCGGTGTCGACCCCGCCGGGAACGAGGGTGTGGACCCGGCCGGCTACGTGACCGTCGTCGAGGAGGACCTCGTCCACCCCGATGTCTCTGAGGGCCGGCGCCTTGCCCTGGTGCCGGGTGGTGGACAGCACCCGCATCCCGAGCCGTCTGGCCAGCACCGCTGTCGCCATCCCCACCGAGGACGTCCCGCCCCGGATCAGCAGCGACTGGCCTTCCCTGGCGTCCAGGCCGGTCGTGAGCGACCCGCTGGCCGTCTGCAGCATCACCGGCAGGGCGCCCAGG
>Ga0070697_100002764_pt1 | contig 13506 bp, 14 predicted proteins | sample KBSK1501metaG_FD_65475 | JGI IMG/M metagenome (GOLD analysis project Ga0070697, IMG submission 65475) | Corn, switchgrass and miscanthus rhizosphere microbial communities from Kellogg Biological Station, Michigan, USA - KBS K1-50-1 metaG | ecosystem: Host-associated > Plants > Roots >... | reverse complement strand
ATAACACTGCTCGTTTTCCATGGCATGCGCTTGTTTTACACGCAATTGCCAAAGTTCCAGCAGTGTCAGGGATGCTCCCGGTCTATTCTGTCAGGGATGTGCCCGGTCTGTACCCGCCGACTCCTACCTCCCCCCCCCTATTTTCTGTAACTGCGGATTCTAAAGGGCTTAGCTTTCGCGCAAGTGCTTTATAATCAACACTTAGAAGCGCTTCTACAAATGTTGATTCCAGAGGGCTTAGCGTGCACCAAAATGGTGCAATGGGGCCGATCCAAAGTAGGTGCAGATTCTAAATGGCTTAGATATTCGCTGAGCCGGGTATCGGCTTCCAGGAAGCCGGGATGAGCCGCTTCTGCAAACAAAAAACGCGGCATCCGATGTGCCGCGTTTCAGACAGACGATTTCCCAAAAATGAGAGTAAGCGAAATGAAAGTTTTAGTCCATGAAAAATCATTGAACGGTCGAAATCGGTATTGAACGGCAGAATTAGCGTGTTGAACGGTTTGGCTGCCGCGAGGTTGCCAGGCACACCGAAGAGCTGTCACTCTCCGAAGGGTGTCCCTACAGACGGCGTTTGCGGGGTTTAGTGTTGGCGGGGCGGGCCTTACGGCGGACTCTTGCGGGGCGGATTTTGCGCATGGCGGCGTTGCCGGCGCGGTGGCAGGCGCGCCACATGTACCAGCTTGCGACGGTGCGGTAGGGGCGCCAGCGTTCGCCGAAAGCGAGGAGTTCTTTGGGTTTGGGCATGTGCTTTTTGCCGTAGGTGATGGACCAGCCTTTTTTTACGCCGAGGTCGTGGATGGGGAGAACGTCGGGGCGGCCGAGGCGGAAGATCAAAAACATTTCGACGGTCCAGGCGCCGATGCCGCGGACGGAGGTTAGGCGTTCGACGAGCTCGTCGTCGGAGAGTTTTTGTGCGTCTTCGAGGGTGGGAACGACGCCTTCGATTGTTTTTTGGGCGAGATCTTTCATGGCCAGGACTTTTGCGCCGGAGAGGCCGGCTTTGCGGAGGGCTTGTTTGCGTAGCTTGAGCATTTCTTGGGGCGAGGGGGCACGGCCGGTTGAGCTGAGGGCTTTGACGCGTCCGAAGATGGTCGCGGCGGCTTTGCCGGAGATGGATTGGTAGGCGATGGCTTCGAGAAGAGCTTCGTAGGGGCTTTCGGCGAGCACTTTGTCGAGCTGGAACTGCTGCGTGGATTGGATCAGCTCGGCTAGGCGCTCGTCTTTTGCGGCGAGATGTTGCATGGCCACGGCGAGGTCGAAAGAAAGCGAAGTAATTGGAAGCATCATAGCGGGGAATAGCTTAGGGCGAGGGAGAACAAAAAGCAAAGACAATTGCTAAGGGCGGCACCCTCCATCACATCTCACCCAGCGGCTAGAGTTGGTCATATTGTCTAATTCCGCTGCAGCTTGCACGAAGAGGTCTTGCGGGCCAGATTTCGCGCCGACGAAATAAGCGTCGCTCGAAACCTCCCTCGTTTTTCCATTAATGGAAATGGAAACTCGCACGCGTGGAGTATCCGAGCCCCAGGCGAAGGCGCGGTCTTCGAGGGCGAAGAAGTCTGCGTTGTCGAATTTCAGGAGAAGAGTTTGGAGCTGTTCTTTGCTCAGAGTCTCTGCGTGTGGGCCGGGGTCTTGAACGAATTCCTTGCCAACATATTCCACATTTCCATCGCCGTGAACGGTGACTGAGTAGACGGGGCATGATCCCCGGCACCGCTCGCGGCTCATTTTGACCGTGAGTAACTCAGGATGCTTCGCGCGAACGAGGGTGTAACCTCTGCCAGGAAGCCACAGCGCCGCAAGGAGTAGCAGAGAAGCGCCTGAAGAAGCAAAAAGCGACCTCCTGAACCAAGTATCGATCTGGGTGGGTTGTGGGTCAGCTAGGGCTTTCCAGAAGAGCAGCGAAAGAAGCAGTGACAGTGGATAGGTCAAGAAAAGCAGCCAGGGTGAGTAGAGATCGTAGAAAGGGATGAGTGCCAGATGGAAGCCGTAACTATTTCCGTGGAGGTAGAAGAACGGGACAGCGAAGAGCGCCAGTATGCCGGCGAATGGGCCTAGAATCAGTTGCGATACACTCATGCGCGAAACGAGGCGCAAAGTTGCAAAAAGCGGTATCGCGAGACAAAGGATAGAGAGAACGAACATCAACTCCGAGCCGACTTGGCTGCCGGGGTTAGGCATTGGGCCGAAGGATGGATTTGAAGAGCGCAGATGAAGAAGATCGTTTATCCGTACCGCACCGCGAAAGAAGGCATAAAGGAAATTGTAACCTTCGTCGGAAACTGATCCGCGGCCGAGAGGCTTGGCGTGCCTTAGGAAGTCCGTGCAGACCAAGACGAAAGCGAGATTCCAGGAGAGGAGAGCTTCCTGATATGGCCGAAGTTGTCCGCGCGTGAGCAATTGGAGATTGTGCGACCTCCTTTTAGACACCTACTATCTTGCTTAGGTTCCCAGATTCGCTTGCTGTTGTGCCTTGCGAACCCGGCGAACCTTCGTGCGGGAGTGGCGGGCACGGAGGATGATGGTTACGAGGATGATTAGGGCGCAGGATTCGACGAAGAGTTTGCCGCCATCGAGCCAATCTATGGGGGCGCCTTTCAGGTCGGGATCGGTGAAGAGGGAGTGCCAGAAGAGGGCGATGGCGCCTAGATAGACGGTGAAGTGGAAGGTTTTCCAGGTGCGCCGGCCTAGCTGAATACGAAAATAAGAGGTGACGACCATGATCGCGACGATGTAGAGAGCGATGGCGCCGATGGTGTTTTCGAGCGGTTGTTGGGGGGAGTGGATGGGGTAGACGATGTCGAGGACGCGAAACTTTGGCGATTTGTTGAGGAGCAGCGGGAGCGGATGGAGAATTGTGAAGACGAGGGCGATGTAGCCGGTCCAGTTGTGCAGGCGGAAATAGTTGAAGCGGTGATGCGGCCAGTTGCGGACGGGGCTGTAGCGAAAGGCCATCATTACTCCGAGGAGCATGTTGATGGTGATTGCGCCCACGGCGGTTAGACCGACGTAGGCGGACAGATCCAGGATCGTGATGTTCATCGAATGAATGCGCGAGTTGCTCCCCCGCGCAAGTTGTCCATTATCCAGTGAAAGTGTCGTGTTCGCATGCCGAAATCGCCAGCCAGATACTGGAAGATAAGACTTCCGACAGTGGCGCGGCGTTTCACAAATTGATTCGCTGAATTTGAGATTGTCTTCTGCCAAGGTGATGGGACGGGGTGTGCTAGTATTGCGAGTTTATGCAGACAGGAATTATTGGACTACCACAGGTTGGAAAGACGACGCTGTTTCGAATCTTGACGAAGGCGAACGTCGAGGGCAAAGGTGGAGGATCTGCTACGCACGTCGGCGTGGCAAAAGTGCCGGAGCCGCGGCTGCTGGAGCTGGCGAAGCTCTATAACCCGAAGAAGATTACGTACGCGACGGTGCAGTACGTGGATCTTGGCGGGATGCAGAAGGAAAAGAACCGCGACGCGCTGGCTCCGTTGCGCGAGGTGGATACGATCGCGCACGTGATTCGCGTGTTTGACGATCCGTCGGTGCCGCATTCTGCGGGGAGTATCGATCCTCTGCGGGACGCGACCAACCTCGAGTTGGAGTTGATTCTTGCCGATCACGACCAGATTCTGCGGAGGCTGGAGCGGCTGGAGAAGGATTTGAAGAAAAAGAGCGATCCCGTCTTGCTGGCGGAGAAAGCTGTTCTGGAGAAGTGCAAGTCGCATTTGGAATCGGAGAAGCCTTTGCGTGAATTGGAGTTGACTCCGGAGGAACGGAAGCCGATTGGCGGATTTTTGTTTTTATCGGCGCGGCCGGTGCTGTATGTGCTGAATTTGGGCGACGACGAAGCGGACAAGTTGGACACGGCGGTGGAGCGGCACAAGTTGAGCGCTTTGCAGGGGCGGCCTAATTCGGCGGTAGTGGCGATTTGCGGGCGGCTGGAAGCGGAACTAGCGGAGATGGATGAGAAAGAAGCAGCGGAACTTTTGGCGTCGTATGGATTGAAAGAGCCGGGATTGAACCGGTTGATTCGCGCGACGTATGACTTGATGGGATTGATCCAATTTTTTACCGCGGGAGAGCCGGAAGTGCGGGCGTGGACCATTCGCAAGGGGTCGACGGCGCAAAAGGCCGCGGGGGCGATTCACAGCGATATCGAGAAGGGCTTTATTCGGGCGGAAGTGGTGAAGTGGAGCGATCTGTTGGCGGCGGGGAGTATTGCGGCGGCGCGGGAGAAGGCACAGGTGCGGCTGGAGGGGAAAGAGTACATTGTGCAAGAGGGGGATGTAATTTTGTTCAGGCACAGTGGATAGTGCGGCTTCGTGCAAAAGGGATTCGACGCAGAGTTCACAGAGAGCACAGAGAAGAATGTCACGAGAAAGCTGAGCGGCTCACGCGCGGGGACGGGGTAACGAAAGCACAGGCTGAAGCCTGTGCCACTGACAATGGCACACGATTTGGCATTTCGGACGGCGCTGGCGGCTGGTCTTGGGCTAGTCGCGGCGGCGGGGAATTTGATTGGCGGGTATTTCGTTGTGCGGCGAGATTGGCCGCGGCGCTACCTGCAGTATTTTCTCGCACTGGGCGCCGGGTACATGGTGGCGGTGGCGTTTGTCGATGTAATTCCCGAATCGATTAAGTTGGGGGGCGAGCAGTCGCTGCAGTTTGTGCTGATCGGGTTTTTCCTCGTGCATTTGTTTGAGCACACCATCGCGCCCCACTTTCACTTCGGAGAAGAGACGCACAGCGAGGAAGTTAGCCACCATCACGCGCGAAACACGGTGCTGCTGGGATTGACGATTCACACGTTTTTCGACGGGGTGGCCATTGCGGCCGGCTTTCTCGTTTCCGTGTGGCTTGGCGCGATGATTTTTGTGGCGGTGTTTCTGCACAAGCTGCCTGAGGGATTTACGGTGGCGTCCGTGGTTCTAGCCAGCGGGCAGGGACGGCGAAACGCGATCCTAGCGGCGGGGTTACTAGGTGCAGCAACGCTGTTGGGAGTTTTGCTGACGAGCGTGTTGCAGAGCCAATTGAAGTACGCTCTGCCGATTTCCGGAGGCGTGACGGTTTACGTGGCGGCAACGGATTTGCTGCCGGAGGTGAACCGGGAGCCAAACTGGAGGATGGCCATGCTGGTTTTTGTGGGAGTCGCCACCGTGTTGATAATGCAGAATTTATTCCACGTCTAGATTCGCCCTACCTTCGCCTTAACGTCAGATAAACATTTGCAACTTTAAGAGTCCGCTGGGGTTCGATAGAATGTGGCGGCCATGGCCAGGTCGGACGTCCAACTGATGCTGGACGTGAAGGCGGGCGACGAGCAGTCGTTCGAACTTCTTCTCCAGCGCTACAGGACACCACTAGTCAACTTTCTCTACCGCATGGTTCGAGCGCGGGAAGAGGCGGAAGACTTGGCGCAAGAAGTGTTTTTGAGGGTGTATCGGGCACGGAAGGACTACGTGCCGAGCGCGAAATTCACGACGTGGCTTTTCCGGATCGCGACAAATTTGGCGCTGAACTCGGTGCGAGACAACCGTCACCAGCGAATGGAAGTCTCACTGGATGCGCCGGTGACAATCGATGCGGAAGACGGCGATGAGAAGGCGCTGGACATTGCCGAGAAGCACCCGAACATCGAGCAGTACCTGGTGGAAGAGGCGCGGAAGAAGATGATCCGGCACGCCATTGATAAGTTGCCGGAAAAGCAGCGAGCGGCAGTGCTCCTGCATAAGTACCAGGAGCTGGACTACGGAGATATTGCAAAGATTCTCGAATGCTCGGAAAGCGCGCTGAAGTCGCTGCTCTTTCGGGCGTACGAAACGCTGCGGGTGGAACTAGCCCCTCTCGTGGCGAGGCAAGGGAAGTAGGAGCAGACCCTGGGATAGAGAAGGAAGGAAGTTATGAGCTGCGGGCGAATGGAAAACAAATTTTTGGCGTACCTGGACGGGCGTTTGAAAGAGAGCGAACGTCTGGACGTGGAGAAGCATCTCGCCGGATGCGCTGCGTGCCAACTACGCGTGAACGAGTTTCGGGCTGTGGCGGGATTGCTGGATGAGCTGCCGCAGATCGAGCCGTCGGCGGCGTTTGACGTGAGAGTGCGCGCGCGTGTAGCGGCGGAGCCGGTGAAGCAGGGCTGGTGGGCATGGTTAACGCCATCGCCGCGCGTGGCGTTTGCGGCGTCACTGCTGTTGTTGGCGACGGTGTGGGTGGCTTCGCGGCCCTCTGAGCTTCCACTGACACCGGCGGACGTAGCGCAGATTGATCAGGAGTTGCCGGCGCTCGAGAACTTTGATGTGCTTGCCGAGTTCGGAGCACTGACCGACTTGCCGCAGCCAGTGCAGCCAGACGATGCAGGCGACGCTAATCCAGATCAAGACCAGAACCAAAATCAGAAACAGGATCAGGATTCGAATCAGACGATGTAATTCATGAGACTTCGACGCCAACTCGCAGGGTGCTTGCTCGCGGTGGGGCTCAGTGCGGTACTGGCTGCGCCTAGCGCGGCACAGCGCGGGCGCGCGAACGGGGCGCAGCAGCAACAGCAGCAGAAGCCGCCAAGAACTCAGGAGCGGAAACAGGAAAGGCAGCCGCAGCGTCAGCAACAGCGGAATCCGGCGAGAGGAGCTCAACCGGAGAGACGGCAGAATGGGGGAGCGGGTAATCCTCAGGGAAACAGGGCGAACCGACCGGATTACGTGCCGCGTCCCAACGCTGGTCCGAACCGACCGGATTACGTGCCACGTCCTAATGGCAATCCGAACCGACCAAATTACGTGCCGCGTCCCAACGGCAATCCGAACCGGCAACCGTATGCATACGCTCCGCCGCAGCCTCGGCAAAGATTCAACGACCTGCCACCGCGGGAAAAGCAAAGGGTCATTGAGAACTACAACCGGCTGAATGGGATGCCCCCGGCCCAAAGGCAAGAATTGCAAGGACGGATTGCGACCTGGAACAGACTAACGCCGGAACAGAAGAGCCACATCAGAAACGACGTGCTGCCAAGGTGGAAGCAGATGCCTACGGATCGCCGGCAAGCGATCCAGCAGAGACTGCGCGTGCTGCAAAACATGCCCGAGTTCGCCCGGAACCAGCGGTTAAATGATCCGGAGTTTACGAGGGGCATGAGCGAAGACGACAAAGCCACACTGCGGGATTTGAGCCACTTGCATGTGGGTGGGGCGCCCGATCCGCCGGGCGAGTGACGACATAGTTGGTACTGCGATAGACGTTCTTCAGGCAGGGTTCGCACAAACGAACCACCTCTCGTCGAGCTTTTCCATTAGACAAATTGGCCGCAGTGAAATCAGCGTTGGCATTGACAAGGGCATGAGCGGCGCGGCATCGTGACATGTTCACGTCGCGCGCATCGAATGGAGAGGAGGAAGCTATTCCCGTCTTGCCGACGCGCTTTCGCGCACTGCAGCACCGCAACTTTCAGCTTTTCATTGCAGGCCAGCTAGTTTCGCTCATAGGCACGTGGATGCAGACCACGGCGCAACTATGGCTGGTCTATAAGCTGACGAAATCCGCCGCACTCCTTGGCGTTTTTGGATTTGCGAACCAAGTTCCCATTTTATTTCTAGCTGCGCTCGGGGGCTTCATCGGAGACCGGTACAACCGCCATGCAGGCGTGATTTGGACGCAGACCGCCTCGATGGTGCTGGCGTTCCTTCTTGCGGCTTTGACTTTCGCGAACATCATCCAGGTGTGGGAGCTGATTTTCGTCGCGTTCCTTGTAGGAGTGGTGAATGCATTTGATGTGCCCATCCGTCAGGCTTTCCTCGTCGAGATGGTGGTGAAAGAGGATCTGCCTAACGCGATTGCGCTGAATTCTTCAATTTTTAACGGAGCGCGCGTGGTCGGGCCGGCCATTGCGGGGTTTGCGCTAGCCTGGAAGGGGCCGGCATGGTGTTTTTTTCTGAACGGAGTGAGTTTCCTGGCGGTGATCGGCGCGCTCTTTGCGATGCGCCTTGTGAAACGGGAATCGAAGAAGGAATCGGGCTCGCCGTTCCAGAGTCTCATGCAGGGATTTCGCTTTGCGATGAGCGATTTGCCGATCCGGTCGACCCTGTTGCTGTTGAGCATGCTGAGCCTGCTGGGATTGCAGTACTCCGTTTTCCTGCCCATTTTCGCGAGCGAAGTCTTACATCGGAACGAAAAAGGATTTGGCTTATTGATGAGCGCGGCGGGAGTGGGCGCGGTCATCGGGGCGCTGCATTTTGCCGCGAGGACGAGCTACAAAGGGCTGGCGCGCTGGATTGCCGTGACGTCGACGACCTGTTCGATAGGGCTGGTGATTTTTTCGCAGTCGAAAGTGTTCTGGCTGTCGATGGCGGTGCTGCTGGTAGTTGGATTCTGCGCAACCGTGCAGATGGCGGCGACGAATACGACTCTGCAGAACCGCGTCCCGGATCAACTGCGCGGGCGGATCATGGCGGTTTACGCAACGATGTTCATGGGCGTGCAGCCGATCGGCTCTCTCATTGCCGGAGGAGTGGCGAAGCATATCGGCGCGCCCTATACGCTCGCGGTGTTTGGGACGCTTTGTTTTCTTGGGAGCATGATCTTTATTTTTCGCGTAGTCATGCCATTGCAGCGCCAGCCGGAGGCGCCGGCAACCGCCTAGGAAGGATTTGGGCGGTAAAGCCACGTGGGTTTGGTGAGGAGGACATCAGAGGGCGGGTCCCCTCCGTGGTGAACAAGCCCTGCGCCGGCAGAGTTGGCGTCATTTAGAGCAGCAAGGATTGCGTCAACTCTCGGGCGTTGCGGCGCAAGCGAGCATACGGGGTCTGTGGCGGCTGGGTCGCCAGCGAGTAGAAAAGCCTGGCAGCGGCAGCCGCCGAAATCCTGAGTGCGGCGGTCGCACGTTTTGCACGGTTCTTGCATCCAGACTTCGCCGCGGAATTTTTGAAACGCATCGGAATCTTCCCAGATTTCCCGCAAGCCGCGCGACTTCACGTTTTCAAAGGACATGCCGGGAATCACGCGCGCCGCGTGGCAGGGTAGCGCATCGCCGTTGGGAGTGATTAGCATCAGCTTTCGTCCCCAGCCGCCCATGCAGGGCTTCGGGTATTTCGCATAGTAATCAGGAACGACATATTCAATCTTGATTTTTCCCGACAGGCGTTCCTGCGCCTCCTTCAAAAAGTCAATGGATTGCGTGAGTTGTGCGCGCGTGGGAAGCAGGGAATCGCGGTTGGCGAAAGCCCAGCCGTAATACTGAACGTTCGCGAACTCGACGCGGGTCGCGCTCGAGGATTCGGCGAGAGAAAGCATTTCGGGGAGTTGATCGATGTTGCGGCGGTGAATCACGAAGTTGAGTGTGACAGCGACGCGATGGTGCTTGAGCCATTCGAGGACGCGGAGTTTATGGGCGTGAGCTTTGGTGCCGGAGATTTCGTTGGCGGTTTCTTCCTGGGCTCCCTGAAAGCTCAATTGAAAGTGATCCAGGCCGGCTTGGACGAGAGCTTCGAGGCGCGATTCGTCGAGAGGCAGGCCGGATGTGATGAGATTTACGTACAGGCCGGCAGCGCGCGCGGCACGGATGATCTCGAGGATGTCCGGGCGAGTGAGGGGTTCGCCGCCGGTGAAATCGGCTTGAAGGACGCCGAGCGCAGCGGCTTCGCGGAAGACGCGGGACCACTCTTCTGTGGAGAGTTCTGCGCTGCGGGCCTGAAGCTCGAGAGGATTGGAGCAGTAGACGCAGTGGAGCGGGCAGCGGTGGGTTAGCTCGGCAATTAGTGCTAAGGGATTGGATGGTGGTTCGGTCATTGAAATCGGTCGAACTGCCTGCGATCGAGCCGAGATCGCGCCGCAGCGTGCTGCACCCCTACAAACTATGCGCCCACGGGCTCGAAGTCGAGGGCGCGCTCTTTTTGCAACAGCGCTAGGTAGCCGAGAATGTCTTGCTCTACTTTGGATGGCTCGGCCTTTGAGTACAACTGCTGCAACTCGCTGATGATTTGCTGAACCGTGTGCCGGCCGTCGCAGCGCTCGACTATTTCGAGGCTGGGCCCATTCAAACGCAAGGCGCGCTCGGGCATGAGCAGGACGCGCTGTTGGTTGTTATCGCCAAGGCGGACGCCGGGAGCGAGGCGTGGCCGGCTATTGAGTTCGATGCTCATGCGGAACCCGCCTCTGTCGCTGGGCGAAATGCGCCGGGTGGAGGCAAGCCGGGTTGAACGTAGGCGAAATAGAGGGCGTCGAGCTGAGCCCAGAGAATGTCGCACTTGGCGCGAAGAGCTGCATGAGCTTTGTTCTGATCTTCGCGAGTGCGCGCGTGTTTGACTACCCAGGCAAGCGCGAATTCGGCGTCTTCGGGAGCTTGCGTGAGGCGGCCCGTAAAATAGTCGAGTCCGCTCGAGAGCCAGGGATAGTGCTGGCGCAGGCGATCCATGCGCAGCGTGATGAGCTTTTTTGAAAAAAGCTCCGTGAGGGAAGAGGCGACGGCTTCGAGATGCGAGCGCGTGGAAACAAAGTCGACGTAAGCCTGGACCGCGTAGCGCGTGGCAGGAAGAATTCCTTCGCATTGAAGCGCCTGATCGCGGGAAAGTCCCGTGGCTTCGACCAGCCGCAGCCACTTCTCGATTCCGCCCGGCTTCACCCCGTCGCCATCGTGATCGAGAATGCGCTTCCGCCATACAAGGCGGAAGGCGGGATCTTCGCTGCGAGCAAGAATGGCCGCGTCTTTGATCGGAATCCGGCTTTGGTAGTAGTAGCGGTTCAGCGCCCAGGCTTGGAGCTGGCCACGCGTAAGTTTTCCTTCGTGCATCAAGGCATGAAATGGATGTCTGTGGTGATAGAGCTCTTCACCAATGGCGTGAAATCCCGCGATGAAAGCAGCTTCCGAAAGCAGCGCTGTGTCGATGGCCTGGATTTGGCTCATAGCACGAGTTCCATTCCATCATAGGCGATTTCCCAGCCGGCATCACGGGCGATGCGAACTTCCGGGCTGTCGTCATTCAAGATTGGATTGGTGTTGTTGATGTGAATGAGGACGCGGCGAGTTTTCGAAGGCCTAAAGGGCTGGCGCAGCAATCCGCGGTCGCCCCATAATGGTAGGTGTCCCATTTGCCTGGCGGATTTGCTTCCTTTTCGAATGGAGTTCAGTTCGTCGTCCTTCCAAAAAGTGCCATCGACTATCGCCAGATCACATTCTTCCACACTGCGCAGCCAACGATCTCCCGTCCCAGGCAGGCTAGGAGCGTAGAAAAGCCTTTTCTCATTGGAGACCAGACTCAGGCCGATGACGGACTCTTCCGCAGCAAGGCTATTGCGCAAGGATTCGCTTACGTAATCCGGGAAATTCCCGTTCAGCGATACGGCTTTGCAGAAGAGTCCACTTTTCTTATCCGCAGGCGACGCTGGGATGAGCGGCACGAGGCGATCGAGCGTCAGCGTTTCCCAACGGACAGGAGGGGTTGATCGCGCTAACACGCGGAAGAAACTGTTTTCTTCTGTGAGCACGCGCCGGACAGCCATTGTCGAGAAAATCTGCAGAGGTTGGAATTCCCGCAAGTGGAGGAGTCCCAAAACGGCATCGACGTCGGCGCTGGTTAGTAAAATGGCGTTGATTGGCGAGTTTCGCGAACCTGCGGCAGGGGCAAAATCAGCTGAGGAAAGGATTTGCTGCCGAAGATCGGGGGAAGCGTTCAGCAGAAACCAGTGAGAGCCGTCGGCTGAAATGGCGGCCTGCGTCTGTGTGCGAGAGTGAGCTTTCAAAGTGCCGGAACGCACACCAATACACTGAGCACATGCGCAATTCCATTGGGGGAAGCCGCCCCCGGCTGCGGAGCCGAGGAGTTTAACGCGCATTCCGGCACGTTGGTAGATGACCGCGGGGCGCGGTCACAAGACTACAGCTCGGCGTTGGCGTACGAGCTAATTTCGCAGTTCAGATCGATCTCTTCGTGTTGAGGTGTAGTCCATTCCATGTCGAAAGGCTCCTGGTTAAACAGAAGAATCAAAACTCACAACAGCCCAAATATAGCACAGAGCCAGGATGGATGGAATACCCAGGAGAGAAATGGGTACATCGGCTAACTCAGAGTCGACCTACGAAGGGTGGAGATGCGCCGCGAGAAAAACCACAACCTGTGGTAGTGGAAAATTCGCATTTTCTGGATCGTGAGTAAACACAAATTTTTGAAGAGATCGCATGTTTTCTCTTGACAAAGGCTGAAAGCGACCTATGATGTGGCGAGAAGTGGGAAAGAGTGGTCGTTAGTAGAGTCAAGTAGAGCCTGTCCGGGGCAGTTGAGGCGTTCTCGAGGGCAATCGTGAACGTGGGCAATCTGGGCATCCAAAACCAGCCATTTAGCAGGAACCATGAAGCTGCGGGGAAACTGTCCGGCGAAAGTCGACGAGAAGGGGCGTCTCAAAATACCCTCCGTGTTTCTGGACGAGCTCAAGGAGTATGGCAACCAGTTTTATATCACGAGTACGACGGGCGAAACCGCAAGAATCTATCCGATGAAGGTTTGGTCGGAAATCGAGGACAAGCTGGCGCAATTGCCGAGCACGCATGTGGCGAAGCAGAAGTTTCTATTAAGGACAAGCTATTTCGGGCAGCAGGCGGAATTGGATGGGCAGGGCAGAGTGCTCTTGCCGGCGGTGTTGCGCGACGCCGCGCAAACGATGGGGGAAGTGGATGTTTACGGCGCGCTGAATTATTTGGAAGTGATGAATCACACGCGAATGCTGGACAAGCTGAAGAGTGAGCCGTATACGGCAGCGGACGACACGGCGCTGGGGATTTGAAGAAGATACGAGACACGAAATTCGAAACGCGAAAATCGGTGGGGCGGTAAGGCGAAGGGCTTAACAGATTGAGCGCGGCGCATACGCCGGTGATGTTGGAAGAGGTGCTGGAATGGCTGGGCATCAGGCCGGAAGGAACATACGTAGACGCCACGCTGGGAGCCGGCGGGCATTCCGCAGCGATCGCCGAGAGGCTGACCTCTGGCAGGTTGATCAGTCTGGACCGGGACGCACAGGCGTTAGAACTGGCGCGGGAGCGTCTGAAGATCTTTGGGGCGAAGGTGACGCTAGTGCAGTCGCCGTTCTCGAGGATTGCGGAGGCCGTACAAGAGTTGGGGATTCCGAAGGTGGACGGGGTCTTGGCCGACTTGGGAGTTTCTAGCATGCAGCTGGACCAGGCCGCGCGTGGCTTTTCATTCCGCGAGGCCGGTCCGCTGGACATGCGGATGGATGCCGGGGAAGAAGTTACGGCAGAGGACATTGTGAATCGATGGTCGGAGAAAGAGATGGCCGATTTGCTCTACCGCGAGGCGGATGAGCACGATTCCAGAAGGATCGCCAGGGCGATCGTACGAGCGCGGCCGATAAGAGACACCGCACACCTGGCAACGGTTGTGGCAGGGGCCCGTAAGCACTGGGGAAGGCAGAGACTGCATCCCGCAACAAAAACGTTTCTGGCGCTGCGGATAGCGGTGAATCGAGAGATGGAGGAACTCGGGCAGTTTCTAACACGGACCCCTG
>Ga0070697_100002763_pt1 | contig 13513 bp, 12 predicted proteins | sample KBSK1501metaG_FD_65475 | JGI IMG/M metagenome (GOLD analysis project Ga0070697, IMG submission 65475) | Corn, switchgrass and miscanthus rhizosphere microbial communities from Kellogg Biological Station, Michigan, USA - KBS K1-50-1 metaG | ecosystem: Host-associated > Plants > Roots >... | reverse complement strand
GCTTGTGGATCACGCTCGATGTCGCCAAGAAATTGCTGACCGATTGCGGCCAGGATTTCGACGCGCTGAAGAAAGCGGCGATCACGAAAGAATTTCGGCCAGTCACGCTCAACGCGAAGGTGAACATCGAGATCAGGCAAACATTGCGCTCATTCAAATCTCATAACGTTATCGGAAAACTCGAGGGCAGCGACCCGAAGTTAAAAGACCAATACATCATCTACACCGCGCACTGGGACCATTTGGGCCGGCATCCGGAATTGCCGGGCGACCAGATTTTCAACGGCGCGATCGACAATGCGTCCGGTGACGCGGCCATCATCGAATTGGGCCGCGCGTTTTCAAAACTGAATCCGCCGCCGAGACGCTCCGTTCTGTTCATGTGCACGACGGCGGAGGAGGCCGGTCTGCTCGGCGCGAAATTTTATGCAGAGCATCCGCTCTATCCGCTGGAGAAGACGCTGGCCGATATCAACATCGACAGCATGAATGTGTGGGGAAAAGCACGCGACATTGAAGATGTTAGCTTTGGTATGTCCACGCTCGACGACATGTTGGCCGACGCAGCGAAACGACAAGGCCGCGCCGCAATCCCGAACGGCCGGCCCGAGAAAGGGAAGATTTATCGCGCGGACAACTTTGAATTTTCAAAAGTTGGTTTGCCATCACTTTACATTGGAAACGGCGAGCATTTGCTTTCGCGGCCGCCGCACGCGCCACTCCGCTCCGATGAATTCGATCTGCGCGATTACCACCAAATCACTGACGAAGTAAAACCCGATTGGGACCTCACCGGCGCCGTGCAAGATGTCGATCTTCTTTTCGAAGTCGGCTGCCAGGTCGCCAACGCCGCCAAATTTCCGGAATGGAAAGCTGGTACAGAGTTCAGCCGCGTAAAAGGCTCCGCCTCACGCGGTCAATGAGATAAAATAAAAGGATGTTCTATGTTTACCTGCTTCATTCGGCGCGAGATTCGGGACTCGACATCTCTTACTCGACGGACTTACCTCGGCGTCGGCGTCCGCCGAACATAAAGAAGGCGCATCGCGAGCGACGAGCTGCCGCGGTCTGTGGAATCCGATTTAGTCCGAAGCTTGCGCCGAAGAGACCGACGCGTTAGGCCGAGAGCGTTATTTGAAAAGCGGCGTCGGCAGAAAATTTTCGCGGTCGCAACTTCGCAATTACTTTGATAAACATCCCTTTCGAACCATGTGAGGCAAAGCCGCATCTTAGCGGCGAAGCCTTTTACGCGGTAATCAGATGATGAATTTATCCGTCCCAATTATCAGCGCGTTACTCGGCGCGGTGGTCCTCTTGTTTGGGCGCAAGTTGTTTTGGCTGTTTGTTGCGGCGGTGGGATTCGCGGCGGGCGTCGAGTTCGCGCCGCATCTCATTCATGAACCCTCACCATTGCTGGCACTGACGTTTGCGCTGGTTTTTGGATTTATTGGCGCGTTGCTCGCAATCTTCTTGCAGAAAATTGCCATCGCTGTCGTCGGTTTTCTCGCCGGCGGGAAACTGGCAGGCGCGGTTGCTACCGCTTTTTTTGTGCACCACGCGAGTTATTCCGGCATTACCTTCGTCATCGGCGGCATCATTGGCGCCGTCCTTTTACTCATGGTGTTCGATTGGGCGCTGATTGTTCTGTCGTCGGTCGTCGGCGCGCATTTAATTCTGAGCGCTCTGGTGCTACCGCAATCCGGATCGACAATTTTGTTTGTCGCTCTGACCGCGATCGGCGTGATCGTGCAGGCGGCCTCGATGCGGAGAAGCGCCTGATTGCTTGTCGATTGGGACGGCAGAGCGGCCGTCCCTCCAAATTTCGGTCCGCATTTTTGCTGACAGATGGCGCGGCGACTGAAAAGATACGCGCATGAACTCACAAACAACTGGATTACGCGCGGCAAGCATCGTTTTCGGTTTGGTGTGCCTGGGTCATTTGTGGCGGCTGTATGCGCATGCCAATGTTCGCATCGGCGATCACTTCGTGCCGATGTGGGCCAGCGTATTGGGATTGATCATCGCAGGCGGGCTGAGCATTTGGATGTGGCGACTCTCCTCGGCCCGCGGCGGCTGGAATCCGCTCAACAAGTAGGCGTATCGGAATCGTGCTCGGGATTCAGATGACGCGGCCCTCCGCGTATCCGTGCATCCGGTAGTGCTCGAAGCCCGACGTGATTCGCCCTTCGCAAAGCGCGGCGCGGAGGTCGGGGTGACGGCGTAAATAGGCGGCCTCCGGAAACGGATGCGCTGCGTCGAAACGCTCAGGCGGAGTTCGCACCTCGGCTGGAAGACGATTGAGCCAGAAGCCGGCATTGAGCTTCTCCAGCTTCCATTCGGAAAAGCGCTGGCAATCCGGCTCCGCGTAGTAATGGCAAACCAGCGAGAGCCGCGTCTTGGTGGCGTCATGAATGGCGCCGCCGCCATGCACCAGATCGGAGTGCCAGATGAACACGTCGCCTTTACGCGCGAGAAATGTTTTCTTTTCCAGACCGCGCCGCTCCAGTTCGCGCTGGATGTAAGCGGACCACTGCGGCATTTCCTCCGCGTTGGCGTGATGCGAACCATCGCTGAAGCGGTAAAGCGGGATTTCATGACTGCGCGGATAATATTCGAGCGGGCCCGCCGCTGGATCGACATCTTCAAATGCCATCCAGGTGGCAGCAAGGTGATGCGGCGTTTGCGGCGTCATGAAAAGCGAATCGATGTGCATCGGTTGGGCGCTTCCTTTTGCGAATGTGAGGCTGTTGCAAAGCACCGGGGCCTGTGCGCCCAGCAACGCGCGGAGCAACTCAGACAAACCGGGATCGAGCGCGATCGCGCGCACCTCCTCAAGTAGCAGATAGAGATCGTTAAACTTGAAATGGCGGGACTCAGCATCGCGCGCCACCGCATAAAAGGTCCGCTCGCCATCGCGCAGACTATCGACTACGACTTCCATCGGCCGGGAGCGAAGCGTCGCATCTGTCGCGGTCAGCACTGCGTCGATCTCCGTGCAGGAAAAATAAGCGGGAAGGACGAGATATCCATCGCGGCTGAATTGAGCGCGCCAAGTCTCGATCTGATCGGATCCAATCGGTCGGAGCATAATGAATCTAGTGGCGAAAATGGCGGACGCCGGTAAAGATCATCGCCATATTGCGTCCGTCGGCGGCAGCGATGACTTCTTCGTCACGCACCGAGCCGCCCGGTTGAATCGCGCACGTCGCGCCTGCATCGGCCGCGGCAATCAAGCCGTCGGGGAACGGAAAGAAAGCGTCGCTCGCGACCGCGCTTCCTTTCAGCGAAAGCCCGGCTTCCTCCGCTTTCCAAATCGCGATGCGCGAAGCATCAACCCGCGACATTTGACCGGCGCCGATGCCGAGAGTGCGATCCGCCGCCGCATAAACAATGGCGTTCGATTTTACATGCTTAACCACGCGCCAGCCGAAAAGCATCGCCTCCAATTCAGATTTTTCCGGTTGTCGCTTTGTCACGACCTTTTGTGGAGTCTCCTTCGCGTTGTCGGCGTCCTGCACCAGCACCCCGCCCCTAACCGAGCGAATATCGATGGTCGATCTTGCCTGGGCCGCCGAAGTGATCAGCCGGATGAGCCGCAGATTTTTTTTTATCTGCAAGAGAGAGCGCCCTTCGGCTTCGAACTCCGGCGCAATAATGACCTCGCTAAAAATTTCGCTGATTACCCGGGCGAGCGGTTCATCGATTGGCCGGTTGCAAACGATGATGCCGCCAAAGGGCGCTTGTTTGTCAGTCGCGAACGCTTTTTCCCACGCCTCGCGAAGATCGGCATCGGAACCGACGCCACACGGATTGGTATGCTTCAGAATCGCGACGGTCGGTTCGTCGAACTCGGCGATCAGATTTGTGGCGGCGCTGATGTCGAGAATGTTGTTAAAGGAAAGTTCCTTGCCGTGAAGCTTCTCGAAACAACTTTCGAAGTCGCCGTAGAGCGCGGCGGTTTGATGCAGGTTTTCGCCGTAGCGCAGACGCATCGAAAGGGGCAGTGAAAGCGAGAATGAAGCATCGGTCGTTTGTTCCTTGTTTAGAAACGTGCCGATAGCCCGATCATAATCCGAGCTCTTGATGAAAGCTTTGATGGCGAGACGCTCACGTAATTTCAGCGTCGTTTCGCCATCGTTATCGCGCATCGTGTCAAGCACGGTGTCGTAATCGGCTGGATCGACGACGACCGTGACCGATTCAAAATTCTTCGCGGCGCTGCGAATCATCGACGGCCCGCCGATGTCGATCTTTTCAATCGCTTCGGCGAGCGTTACGCCGGGCTTGGCGATCGTCGCTTCGAAGGGATAGAGATTCACCACCACAAGATCGATCGGTTCGAACCCGCATTCGCGCGCTTCGGCCTCCTGCTTCGGATCCCCACGCTTATAAAGCAGACCGCCGTGCACGCGCGGGTGCAAAGTTTTCACGCGACCATCGAGCACTTCCGGAAAAGCAGTGAAACTGGAAATCTCGCGCACGGGAATTTTTTCCTTGCGCAGCAGTTCCGCGGTGCCGCCGGTGGAAATGATATCGATGCCTTGTCGCTCGAGCGCGCGGGCGAACGACGCGATGCCGGTCTTGTCGGAAACGGAGATGAGCGCGCGGGTGATTTTCATCAGGATCGAAAAGAATTTAATCGCGGATTACACGGATAAAACGGATAACTTGATTTGGCAGAGCCTGGACACGAGTGGCGCCGATTTGAAAACCCCATCCGTGTCATCCGCGTAATCCGCGGTTAGAAAATCATCAACGGTCGAGGATGACGTTCTTGGCCGCCGGATAAAGCACGGGGCAACAGCCGATCGTTTCGCAAAATGCCTTGCTGAAATGACTGAGACTCGAGTAACCCACTTCGGTCGCCGCTTCGGTGACATTATAGCGGCCTGTGCGCAAAAGCTCGGCGGCGCGTTCCATTCGCAGATTGCGCAGGTATTGCGGGATGGTCAGACCGACTTCGCGCGAGAAAAGCCGGCTCAAATAAAACGGACTGCAGCCAACCTCCTGGCCAAGCGCTTCGAGCGCAGGCGGATTGGCCAGATCGCGGGCTAGCACCTCTTTCGCGCGTTCGACACGCTCACGTGCGACGCGCTTTTGGCGCATGCAAAAAAATTCCGGGTCCTTCGGAGCAAAAAGAAAATACGCCATGAGCTCGAGCGCCTTGCTCTGATACCAAAGAATCTGCGCGGCTTTGGCGACCGGCGGCTCCGCCAAACTCGCCACCACATCGCGCTGCTGGATCGACATCGGGCGCGTCGGCGCCACCACGCTCTCGTCTTTGTCGCCAAAAATTACGCGACGAATCTCCGGCTCGAAATCGGCTTCATTTTGCACGAACTGCCTTTGCAAATGGTCGCGGGAAAATTCGAGCGTCACGAATTGATGATGATCGTGCGCCCGACGCGAGGCGGGCAGCGATTCGTCGCCGATCGCGTAGTAGCCGCAATTTCCCGGCGAATAATCAATTTTCCCACTGGCTCCGATCTCGCCATGGCCTTGCAGATTCAAACAAAACTCAAGGCTGCGCGGATGAAATGTACGTCCCCAATTAAACGAATGCTCGGTGCGGAAGTCGTGCCACTCCACTGCGACGCCCATTTGATCGACGTCGCCGTAGAGCGGGCGCCATCCGTCCTTGACCTCACGCCAAGCGTGCTGCTCGGCCGCGCAACCGGGGTTCATCTCGCCTAATTACGAATGTTGCTGTGCCGAATGCAAGACTGGTTTCTTTTCCTCAAGAGCGGCACGGTCCCATTTCCCGAGCGTGGAGGCCGCGTCGTAGGTACTTTGCGCGAACTCCAGCAATGTCTCGTCGGACGATTTCGCAGCGCGAACCGCGTCGTAAGGCAAAACGAATTCGTGCATGGTTGTGTTGTAGGAGGCGGACGAGGGCTGAACCTTTGCCTCCGCGAACCCTGGCGGCTCGGGATAGGCGTACGAATAAAATATCGGCGTCGGCGCCACGGCGTTGCCCGGCCAAAAGCCGAGACTGCTCACTTCCCGCGAGTACGCTTCGCGCGTGATCGCATCGGGCAGATGCGGAATGCCACCGGGATGCGGAGGCGCCGCACGCCCGGAGAAACGAGTCACCGCCAGGTCGAAGCTTCCCCAGAAAAAATGGACCGGGCTGCACTTGCCGCAGAAATGCGAACGGAATTCTTTGAATACGCGATCGCTCTGCGCCAACACGCGCCAAAAACGGTTGGCGTATTCAGGATCATAAGATCGATGCTTCTCGTCCTGTTCGAACGAAATCGCGGGCTCAACTTCGTTCGGCGTCGTGTTGATCGTAGTGTCGACCTTGAGCTCGCTCAGCGCGTCCATCACTTCGCGATAAAATGCCGCAACAGATTTTGGACGCAGTTTGATAACTTGCGCAGCTCCGTCGGTTTTCAGGATGCGCAATTCGTGATCGATGAAATCGAAACGAATCTCAAAAATTCCAGCGTGATGCGGAATTGGGGAAGTCGTCAGGCCCCGCGCCGTCAAATACAGCGTGACGTGCCAGGAATGATTGGTCCACGGTGTGAGCGTGAGCCGAATTTTCCCGACGATCTGCGTCCACATGTGCAGCGTCGCGCAGGTGTCTTTCCATTCCGCAAATGGAAGCGCCGGCCAAATTTCACTGCGGCGTTTGTCGATCATCGCCGGCCAGATCAGTCCCGATTGATAAAATCGACAAAGGAACGGCGCACCCGCTCAAACATGTCGCGCGCTTCATCCTGGGCGCGCCGGAAAGATTGTTTAATCCGCGCCTTTGCCGTATTGATGACGCCACCGCCATCCTCCCTGTCTCGCTCCGCGTCGCGGTCCGTTTCCACGTCGTTCATGGCCGCGCCGGCAAACATTCCTTCGGTGCGCGTCACGTTGCCTCGGTTCGCGCCGATGTAGATCGTGCCGACCGCTCGCGAGGATTTATTTTGCAGCGTGACGATCCAAGTCGGATCGCCGCGCTCATCGGTGCGCAATGTGTAACTGACAGTGGCGAAGCGCGTGTTTGATTTGTCGGCGGTGTGACTGGCCACCGCGTACGCGCCGCTCGAATCCAAATTCAATCGCGCGGTGTTGATGGTGGCGCCTTCACTCGAACCGACAACGGAGCGAACCGGTGTTCGTTCCGAATCGATCCGTCCGTTCCTCACTTCGACTGCGCGCAGACCTCCCCGGACCCGCGGATCATCGAGAAGAATTTTCCAGGTCTCTGGCTGCGGATCGCCGTCTACACCGGTAACCAGGATGACGTGGCTGACAAAATCACGGTTCAATTGCGTCCCGACCACGCGTAAAGCTTCATAGGCGGTGGCGTGTTCCTGCGCGAGCACCGGCGCGACGAGAAGGAGGAGCGCCGCAAACGATTTCCACATGAGCGAAATTGAACAGCGGTTTCGTCGCCTGTCCATCGCGTTTTGCGAAATGAAGGCGTGAGCAGATGGATCGGCCGCTCCGTTGGGCGATGCTAATTAGTCTGCGACTTCCCCGCCTGATTTTTAACATCGAGCTCGCCGCGGGACGAGTCCGTCCATTGGCGGACAAGGATTGCTCGATTCACCTGCGCCGGACGATGTCGATCTAGTAAGAGTTTGCTGTTCCAGACTTGATTGAACGCCAACGTCTGTTCAGTTCTCCAAAAGCGCGATGAAAAAAAAGAAGATCGAGTTCAGCAGCCACACCGCTAATCTCGCCTTGATGCGCAGTTTCGTGAGAAACTTTCTCGACGCCTATCCGTTCTCCGAAAAAGAGCGGATGCTGATGGTGCTCGGGGTCGATGAAGCCTGCACCAACATCATTCGCCATGCTTATCAATTGCGCGACGATCAACTCATTGCCTTGTCGATGGAAGGCTTGCGCAAATGTGTTCGCATGCGTTTGCGCGATTACGGTGAGCAAGTCCCGACGCACGAGATGCGAGGCCGTTCCCACGATATGATCGAACCGGGCGGGCTCGGCCTGCATTTGATGAAACACGCTTTTGATCAGGTCGATTATATTTTGAAACCTCGCGGAACCGAGCTCGTGCTCACGAAAAATCTGGAGGAACCAATGTAGTGGCGAGATTCGCTTGTGTCGCGGCGATTGCAGCGGCGCGAAATGTTCTGGGAGCGCACGCGGCTCGCGTGCTGGCGATCGCATCCTCGCGATCGCGAACCTTTTGTGCAAGGCTTGGATGTTGAGGAAAGTGATGTCGCCAGAAAAGATTGTTTCGGCGGGACACCAAAACCAGCACGCGAGCCGCGTGCGCTCCCAAGCGTGTCCATTCGAATGGTGTCGTGCATAACGTCATTCTCGGTGCTATGAGATCGTCTAAGCAGTTAATGAAACCGCCGGAACCTGATGCCGCGTTCGAAATCTCGCTCCGGCCACCGGTCTTCAGCGAGTTCACCGGCCAGGTGAAAGTGTGCGAGCGGCTCGAATTAATCGTGGCAGCGGCAAAGAAACGCGGCGACGTGCTCGAGCACATCTTGTTGAGCGGACCATCCGGCCTCGGCAAAACCACGCTCGCCTACATCATCGCTAACGCGATGAGCGTGAACATTAAGAATACCAGCGGACCGGTGATTGAAAAAGCTGGCGAGCTCGCGGGGCTGCTCACAAGTCTTGAAAAAGGCGACGTCCTTTTCATCGACGAGATTCATCGTCTCCAACCGACGATCGAAGAGTACCTTTACCCGGCGATGGAGGATTACCGGCTCGACATCATTATCGATCAAGGGCCGCAGGCGCGCAGCCTTCGATTAAATCTACCGAAGTTCACTCTGATCGGCGCGACTACGCGCGCCGGGATGGTGAGCGCACCGTTGCGCTCACGCTTCGGCATGAGCGCGCGCCTCGACTATTACAACGCCGAGGAGATGCAAAAAATCATTACGCGCAGTGCCAGATTGCTCGGTGTCGAAATTGAACCGGCGGGCGCGGCTGAGATCGCCACCCGCACACGCGGCACGCCACGCACTGCAAACAATCTTCTGCGCTGGGTGCGCGACTATGTCCAAGTGAAAGCTGAAGGAAAAATCACCGGCGAACTCGCCGACCGCGCGCTCACCATGCTCGAGATCGATCGCGATGGCTTCGATCAATGGGACAAGCGGATCATCGAAACGCTGATCCACAAATTCAACGGCGGTCCGGTCGGTTTGAATTCACTCGCCGTTGCGATCGGTGAAGAAGCCGGCACGCTGGAAGAAGTGAACGAGCCGTATTTGATCATGGAAGGTTACATCAAACGCACGCCACAAGGTCGCGTCGCGACACCGAATGCGTATCGCAAGCTCGGACTCAAACCGCCATCCGGCGCGCAAAATGAGTTGTTCGGCCAATGACACGGCGCGGAGAAATTCTGGATAGCGCACGTGATCTATTTCAAAGCACATCGAAAGTCCTCACGGTCGCGGAGCTCACACGCGCAATTCGCAGCGCGCTCGAAACGAAATTCGGCGCGGTCTGGGTGCAGGGCGAAGTCTCCAATTACAAACTGCATCCGAGCGGGCATCAATATTTCACGCTCAAGGATGTGCGCGCGCAAATCGCGTGCGTGATCTTTCGCAACACGATGGCGCCGTTGCGACGACCACTGGTCGATGGAGCGCAATTACAGGTTTACGGCAACGTTTCCGTTTTCGAAGCGCGCGGTCAGTACCAATTGAGCGTGCAAATTTTGCAACCGCGCGGACTCGGTTTGCTGCAAGCGAAGTTCGAAGCGCTCAAGCACAAACTCGAGGCCGAAGGATTGTTCAAACAATCGCGCAAGAAACCTTTGCCAAAATTCCCGCGCAGAATTGGAATCGTGACTTCGGCAAGCGGCGCCGCGATTCGCGACCTGCTGAATGTTTTGCGACGGCGTGCGCCCTGGTTGCAAATCCTGATCAATCCAGTGCGCGTTCAGGGAACAGGCGCAGCCACGGAAATTGCCGTCGCAATTCGCGAGCTCGCCACGCCTAACGAGAATTGGTTGCCTCTCGATCTAATTGTGGTTGCCCGAGGCGGTGGCAGCATTGAAGATTTGTGGGAGTTCAACGAAGAGATCGTCGCGCGAACGATTGTCGATGTTGGCGTGCCGATCGTCTCGGCAATCGGCCACGAAATTGATTTTACGATTTGCGATTTCGTGGCCGACCTGCGGGCACCAACGCCGAGCGCGGCCGCCGAATTGATCGTGCCGGACATTATCGATCTTCGGCGACGAGTCGATGAACTCGCCGGATCTCTTTACAAGTGTCTGCGCAATTTTCTGGCGCATCAACAGACGCGGCTCCGTTTCTTGTCCGAGCGCACACTCGCGCGCGAGTTGCTCAAGCGGATGCGCGACGCGCAGCAACAACTCGATCTCGCGCGCGAATCGTTACATCGGCATGTTGCGCGCAAGATCGACAATTACCGCCGCGGACTCGGGCACATCGCGAGCGCATTGCAAGCGCGCAGCCCCGCGCGCGAGCTCGTCATGAGACGCAATCGCTTTGCCGATCTTCAACGGCGCTTCGTTGCATTACCTCCACGTTTTTTGGGAGACGCGAAGCAACGTTTCTGTCGCATGGAAGGAATTCTTCGCGTGCTCGGCCCTGACGCGACGTTGCGCCGCGGCTACAGCATCACCACGGATAAGAATGGAAAGGTTGTGCGTTCAATCGTTCGTGTGAAACGCGGAATTCGATTGTACACCCGCGTCACGGACGGCGACATAGAATCGGAAGTGCTAGCAGCCCACGCCCAGGATCGGCGGGTCTCACGGTAGGCGAGACTCTGTCGAGCCTGCAAATTGGCTCCGTTGTCGCCCTAGCGGCATAAGACAGAATCCGCACGCCAGCCAAGGCGAATTTGGGGCGACAATCTCCAGTGCTTCACGATTAGAGCAGCTACTTCGGATTGACGACCGTGTTCGCGGTCCCAAGCCAGCCATTGGCGGAATTGGCGGTGGTAAAAATGTCGCCTTGTGTTCCGCCGCTGCTCCCATTAGGCCCGTGAACTGTTAGATCGGTGGCGCTCACCTTTTCAACAGTGCCGCTGCTGTCTGCCCGAATGATGATCGCGTTCACGCCTTTCCAGACACCGCCCTGTACGGTCTGATCCTTGGAGTATTTGTGACTTGTTTCGCCGCCCGTTATAAAACCGTCGGCTAGCAAGGGCAGGGAAGGGTTCGAGGTCTCGTTTAGACCGAGCACATAGGCCCATTCATTCTCGCCACTCTTAAGAGTTTCGCTCGATGGTACGGTAAGAGTTGAATCCTGTGCCTCGTCAGGTGAACCCGTGCCGCACCATTTAGACTTCGACAGCCAAAAAATCGCTTCGGCTTTAATGTAGTTGGGGAAAAGCTGGCAAAAGGCGTCATTGGAAGAGGAGACGGCGGTCGGAGGGTTCGTAGTGGGTGTCCCATCGGCGTCAACTAGGTAGCTCGGGTACGTGCCGTTGTTATCGCTGGCGTAGAGTCTCAGCGCTAAGGCGATCTGCTTTCCGTTCGACAACGCTTTCGTCTGCGCGCCCTTGGTTTGGACGGAACTAAACACGGGGAGCGCGATGCTTGCCAAAACTGCAATAATTGCGATTACGACGAGTAATTCGATCAAGGTGAAGGCTGCGGTAGTTTTCTTTTTCATGGTCATAATTTTATGGAAGGTTTGATTGTAGGATTTGGTATTACATAGCCAGAATTGTGGGGACTCAGTGAGCCGGTCAAGCATAAAATGAATGAATATTCGGGTATCCCCCGGCCTGCGTTGAACGCCTGGTTTCACGCCAACGTAAACGTGCTCCGCGAGAGGCGGAGCAGCACGGGCGAGACGCCCGTGCTGCGCATTCAGCCTTCCAGCTTAAAAGCGACCGTCGCGAGCGGCGGCAAATGAATAAGGACCGAATGTTCGCGCGCCATCCAAGGAGTGTTCTCACTCCGGGCACCTCCGTAATTGCCGACATTGCTGCCGCCATAAGTTTCCGCGTCCGTATTGATGATCTCGCGATAAAAACCAGCCTGCGACACACCCAACCGGTAATCATATCGAACGATCGGCGTTGCATTCACGACAAAAACAACGATTTCACCGTGGCGCGATCGGCGCAAAAAGGAGACGACGCTGTTCTCCGCGTCGTGAAAATCAATCCACTCGAATCCCTCATAGGTGTCATCCTGGTCCCACAACGCCGGTTCGTTCTTGTAAGTGTAATTGAGATGTTGAACCAAACGCCGCAACCCATCGTGCCGCGGCAGTTGCGTTAAGGACCAATCCAGACTTTGATCGTGGTTCCATTCATGCCACTGACCGAATTCGCCGCCCATGAAGAGCAGCTTTTTCCCGGGATGTCCGTACATCCACGCGAAAAACATTCTAAGATTGGCAAACTTTTGCCATTCGTCGCCCGGCATCTTCGACAAAAGTGAGCGCTTGCCATGCACGACTTCGTCGTGGCTGAGCACGAGAATGAAATGTTCCTGAAAAGCGTAAAGGAGCGAAAACGTGATGTTGCCGTGATGAAAGCGGCGATAAATCGGATCGAGACTCATGTATTGCAGGAAGTCGTGCATCCAGCCCATGTTCCATTTCAAACCGAATCCGAGGCCGCCCAGATAAGTGGGCCGCGAAACACCCGGCCAGGCGGTTGATTCCTCGGCGATCGTCATGATACCTGGGAAACGCTGGTAACAAACTTCGTTGAAGCGTTTCAAAAAAAAGATCGCATCGAGATTTTCGCGCCCGCCGTAAACGTTCGGAATCCATTGGCCCGGTTCGCGCGAATAATCCAGATAAAGCATGGAAGCCACCGCATCCACGCGCAGACCGTCGATGTGATATTTGTCGAGCCAGAAGAGCGCGTTCCCGATCAGGAAATTACGCACTTCGTTGCGCCCGTAATTAAAGATGAGCGTGCCCCAATCCTGATGTTCTCCCTGCCGCGGGTCCATGTGTTCATAGAGATCGGTGCCATCAAACTCGGCCAGCGCATGCGCATCTTTCGGAAAATGCGCCGGCACCCAATCCATGATCACGCCGATGTCGGCCTGATGGCACTTGTCGATAAAATGGCGTAATTCATCAGGCGTCCCAAAACGGCTTGTCGGTGCATAATAATTCGTCACCTGGTATCCCCACGAGCCTTCAAACGGATGCTCGGCAATCGGCATGAGCTCAAGATGCGTGTAACCCATTTCGACCACGTAAGGCAGCAGCGTCTCGGCGAATTCGAGATAACTTAAGGAACGATTTCCTTCTTCGGCCTGGCGCCGCCATGAGCCGAGGTGAACTTCGTAAATGCTGATCGCGCTTTTTGGCCAGTCCTTTGCCCGCCGTGCTTCCATCCACTCCTGATCGCTCCACTTGTAGCGTTCGAGATTATAAATGAGAGAACTTGTCGATATGCCGTGCTGGTTGAAAAATGCGAACGGATCGCTCTTGAGCAAAAGCGCGCTGGAATGCGTGCGGATTTCGAATTTATAATGCGCGCCTTCGCGCACGCCCGGCAAAAATAATTCCCACGTTCCGCTGCCGAGCAGTTTGCGCATCGGATAAACGCGGCCATCCCAACCATT
>Ga0070697_100002760_pt1 | contig 13522 bp, 12 predicted proteins | sample KBSK1501metaG_FD_65475 | JGI IMG/M metagenome (GOLD analysis project Ga0070697, IMG submission 65475) | Corn, switchgrass and miscanthus rhizosphere microbial communities from Kellogg Biological Station, Michigan, USA - KBS K1-50-1 metaG | ecosystem: Host-associated > Plants > Roots >... | reverse complement strand
TGCTCGAGGCGGAGGTCGTCACCGCGGACGGCAAGCTGGTGGTCGCGAACGAATGCCAGAACCAGGACCTCTTCTGGGCGTTGCGCGGCGGAGGAGGCGGCACGTTCGGAATCGTGACCCGCGTGACGCTGCGGACGCATCCGTTGCCCGCTTGGTTCGGCGGCGTCGACGGCAGCGTCAGCGCGAAGAGCGACGACGCCTTCAAGGAGCTGCTCGAGCGGTTCTTCCTCTTCTACCGGGAGCGATTGAGCAACGAGCATTGGGGCGAGCAGGTCGGCGTGCGTCGAAACAACACGCTGACGTTGTCGATGGTGTTCGAGGGGATGCGCGCGAGCGAGGCCGAACAGGTGTGGAAACCGTTCCGCGAATGGGTCGAGCGCAACGGCGATCGCTTCACGATGAAGGCGAGCTTCTTCGAGGTGCCCGGCAATCGGTTGTGGGATTACGCGTTTCTCAAGGAGCACGTCCCCCAGGCCATCGCGCACGACGACCGCGCGGAAGCTCCCAGCGATCGCTTCTGGTGGGCGGGCGACGGCCATCAGGTCTCCGCCTACTGGTACGCGTATCAATCCCGCTGGATCCCGCTCACGCTGTTCGAGGCGGCGCACGCCAGGTCGTTCGCGGCCGCCGTGTTCCAGGCGTCCCGCAACTGGTCGATCTGGTTCCACTTCAACAAGGGCCAGGCGGGTGCTTCCGCCGGCGCGCTCCTCCTCGGCCGCGAGACGCCCATGAATCCCACTGTGTTCGACGCGGCCGCCCTGGTCATCGTGGCTGCGGCGGGCAGCGGATTTCCGGGCGTGCCGGGACACGAGCCGGACCGGGCCGAAGGCGAGAAGGCGCGGGCGGGAGTGAGCGCGGCGATGAAGCTCATCCGGGACGCGACACCGGGCAGCGGCAGCTACGTCAACGAGACGGATTGGTTCGAGCCCGACTGGCAGCTCTCTTTCTGGGGCCGGAACTACCCGCGGCTCGCGGAGATCAAGCGAAGGTACGATCCCGGAGGCCTCTTCTACTGCCACCACTGCGTCGGCAGCGAAGCCTGGTCCAGCGACGGGATGTGCAGGCAGCAGCTAGAATAACAATACGCGATCTTGACACATATGTCATGATGACGCATTCTTAAATCTCGATGCTGTCCGATCGACAGGTCGTCGAGCTGTTCCACCTCCAGTTCATCCGGCTTCTCGGTTCGGGGCCGGACAAGGACCGCTTTGCCATCAAGGGTGGCTGCAATCTCCGCTTCTTCTTCGAGAGCATCCGGTATTCGGAGGACATCGACATCGACGTCGTGCGAACTCCGGTGCACACCCTGAAGGAGAAGGTCAGCAGGATCCTGGAAGGACCTGCGCTCGTCTTGCCGCTGACGAGCCGGGGAATCTCGGTGGGGAAGGTCAGCGCTCCGAAGCAGACGGACACCACGCAGCGCTGGAAGGTGGGGTTGGCTGCCGAAGGACGCTCGCTGCCGCTTCACACGAAGATCGAGTTCTCCCGCCGAAGCACGATGGAAGAGGCGAAGGTGGAGGCGATCGCGGCGAGCGTCCTGGCGGACTACCAGCTGATGCCGCAGTTGGCGCGTCACTACCCTCTGGCGGCCGCTCTCCGGCAGAAGATCGGCGCGCTGACGGGTCGCAGCACCGTGCAAGCGCGAGACGTCTTCGACCTTGCCGTCCTGCTGGCGAAGGCGGGCGGAGAGACCGATGCGCTGCGCCCTGTCCGCGCCCAGGTTCCCAAGGCGATCGAGCGGGCGATGGACGTCTCCTTCGCGGACTTCAAGTCGCAGGTGGTCTCATACCTCAAGCCCGAGCATGTCGACGAATATGCCAGGCGGGAGGCTTGGGACGCTCTACAGGGGCAGGTCGTCGCGCAGCTGGAAAAGGTCCTCTCATGAACGCGACCGAGGCATTGCGACGGCTGAAGGGCCTCCGTGTTCCTGCCGCGACGACCGCCGAGGCTGCGGCCGTTCTCGGCGTCTCGGGTCAGGCAGCGAGCCATACGATGCGCCGGCTCGCGAAGTCTGCTCTCGTCACGCCGATGCGAAAGGGGCTGTGGGCCCTGGCCGACCGACCGGATCCGCTCGCGCTGACCGAGTACGTGACGGCGCCTTATCCGAGCTACGTGTCCCTGCAGACGGCGCTGTACCAGCACGGGATGATCGACCAGATTCCATCGATGATCTTCGTCGTTTCGCTCGCGCGCAGTGCGCGCATCAAGACCGGAGCTGGAACGTACAGCGTGCATCATGTCCAGCCCGGGTTCTTCGACGGATTCCAGTCCCTCCCGGAATCGGGAATCAAGCTGGCACTACCCGAAAAGGCGCTGGTCGACTTCCTCTATCTGTCCCCTACCCGGGCTCGTCTGTTCGCTGCTTTGCCGGAGATCGAGCTTCCGCGCGGTTTCCGCCGCAGCGCTGCACGTGAATGGGTACGGCGCATTCCCTCGAAGCGCCTGAGGACCATCGCGGCAGATCGGCTGGAGCAGGTGCTCGCGGACTCCCGCTGAGAACTTGATCGAGCACTGGTCGCGAGGGGAGACAGGCTCTCATGGTGTCCCCGTAGTCAGCGCGGCGGCCGCGGTGCGAAGCAGATGAGCGATCCCAGCGTACCGAGCCCGCAGAACGCCAGCGGAGCGAGGGCCGGAGGGCGGCTGCCCATCTTGATGCCGCCGTCCTGGCCCAGTGGAATGCGCCAGGCGCCGAGCAGGTCGCGCATCCCGGTCAGCAGATGTCCGCCGGTGTGAAACCAGAACCCGGCCATTCCCACCAGGATGCCCACCGCGAAGAGAGCGCCGAGAACGACGCGGCCCCAGGTCCGCCAGCGGATCACCGCTGCGGCACCCAGCGCGAGGGTCAGGCCGCAGTACACCAGCGGGATCCAGGATTGCCACGTCTCGCCGAGAACTTCGCGGTGCTCGAAGCGCAGCTCGAGAAGGAGGAATGCCGCGCCTCCGAGCACCGCCGCCGCCAGGCGCTGGTCGCGATCGCGAATGACGAAATCCGCTGCTCTGATGGTCATGATCTCTTCCAGGCCGTCAGGGTTTGACGACGATCTCGCCGGCCATCTCCTCGTGCCCGCTGCCGCAGAAGACGCTGCAGTGGAAGGGGATGGTGCCGGCCTTGGCCGCCGTCACGCGGACCCGGGTGACCTTGCCCGGCTCGATGCTCTCGTCGACGTTCAGATCGGGCACCTGGAAGCCGTGCTTGCGATCGAGCGAGGTGATCTCGAGCACGACCGTCTCGCCCGCCTTGAGCTCGATCACCGCAGGGGTGAACTTGAACCTCTCCGCACTGACTGCGATGACTCTCTCCTCCGCCGCGAAGCCCGAAGGCGCGCGCGCGCCCAGGACGGCGAGGGCGGCGGCGAGCGATGCTGCGAGGATCCAGGATCGTCCGCGCATCAGTAGCTCCCGCCCGCCGCCGCCGGCTGCGCCGGGCCCACGCCCTCGAGCGAGTCCTCCTTGAGCGTGAGCACCAGCCGCGACTCGTCGACCGAGATCTCGCGGAACCCGAGGCCTCGCCGCGGATGCGCCGGATCCCATGGCAGCGCCGCGCGCTTGGGCTGCGAGAGCGGCGGGGGGAGGGGGAAGATGAGCGACTGGGCGGCGTGATGCGCGATCGCCCCGGTCCTGAAATGGTGCTCCTGGTGGATGTGGCCGTAGAAGACGGTCACGTTCTTCCAGTGCTGCAGCAGATCGATGGCCTTGCTCCCGTCTTTCGTGGCCCAGTCCCACTGCGGGGCCAGGTCGAAGAGCGGCCGGTGCGTGAACACCACGATGGGCGCGCCGGCCGGCAGCGGCTTGAGGTCCGAAAGCAGCCAGTCGATCTGCGCGCCGCCGATGGCCCCTTCCGGATCGGAGACGTTGTCGATCACGGCGAAGTGGATGCCCTTGTGGTCGAAGGAATAGTGGGTCGCTCCGAAGTGCTCCTCGAAGGCCTTCCCGTGGTCGAGCGAGGCATCGTGCTCCCCGGGCATGTACCGCTGCACCGGCGCTTTCAGTCCGTCCACGATGGCCTTGAACTCGCGCATGCGCTTGCGGCGCTCGGCCTCGTCGTCGGTGGTGTGGGTCAGATCGCCGGTGAAGACGATGAAGTCCGGCTGTTGCGGAAGCGCGTTGACCGCCTGCACCGCTTGCCGGAGCGTGTCCGCGGCTTCCGGATTCGGGGGGCCTTTGAAGCCCCAGTGCGTGTCGGAGAGCTGGACGAAGAAGAAGTCGTCGTCTCCTCCGCCGGACTTCCGCGTCAGTCTGGTGCACGCGCCCGCCAGGCCGGAGGCGAAGACCACGCCTCCAAAGCCGAGCAGCTGGATGAACTCGCGACGCCCCTTCGGTTCGCTCATGTGTGCAACCTCCGGGCGCCACGACTCGATGGGTCGGGCGTCTATTCCCGGAGGCGTCAGCGGCGGGCGAGCTCGACGAACTTCTGCAGCTCCGCCTCGTTCACGTCCGAGACGGCCCAGTACTGCATGCCGTCCTTCGCCCAGCCGTACGCGTTGTACCCCTGCTCGGACGCGCGCCGCAGCGGCTCGTCTCCGCCGCGCTTGCTCGGCCAGATGAACAAGTTGATCGTGTGCTGAGCGCGCTTGTACACGAGCGACGCCGCGCGAGTGTTCTCGACGTAGTCGAGACGGCCGCCCACCAGGGGAAAGCCTTCCGCAGCCCAGTCCGTCACCGAGACGGAGTAGTCGAGCTTGCCCTGGAACCAGGGCTTGACGGTGTGCTGGTCCGACGATGCGACGTCGGTGAGATGGTTGGCGAGCAGCGAGCGCACGTGCGCGGCGACGACGGCGTCGGCGACCGGCGCCTCCGCGGATTGAGTCCAGATCCGTGGCACGGCGACGACGAGCACGGCGGCAGCCGCGGCGGCCGGGGCAAGCGCCCAGGTCCAGGCACGGGACCGGAAGCGGCGGGCCGACTGGATGGGGACCGCCGGGTGCCCGGATGCAGGCGGCACCGCCGGTTCCACTCCGCGCAGCGAAGCGAGCAGCCGTGCCTCGACGCCTTTCGGCATCGCGTACCGCGTCAGATTCGTCCGCACCGACATCTGCAGCTCGCGCAGGCCCTTCTCTTCGGCCGCGCAGGACGGGCAGCGTTCCAGGTGCTCCTCGACCTCGATCGCTCCGCGCACGTCGAGCTCGTTGTCCACGTAAGCGTCGAGCAACCGTTGCGTCTCCCGGCAGATCATGACGTGCTCCCGGCCTGCTCGCGACGTCCGATGACGGCCTGCAGGCGGCGCCGCGCGCGCGAGAGGCGCGACATCACCGTCCCGATGGGAACGTTGGCCAGGTCGGCGATCTCCTTGTACGAAAGCCCTTCCATCTCCCGGAGCACGAACACCTCGCGGAACTCGACCGGCAGCGCTTCGACGGCCTGGTTCAGGAACCGTTGCTGGGCAGAACGGAGCAGCAGCACCTCGGGCGTCTCCGACGTCTGCTCCGCGGCCGGGTCTTGATGTTCCGTCTCGTCGAACTCGGTGCCGAGCTCGCGCACCCGGTTCTGCCGCAAGAACGTGTACGCGCTGTTGCGCACCACGGCCAGCAGCCAGGCCCGCGGGTTCAGGCCGGAGAAGCTGCCGAAGTATCGAAAAGCCCGCACCATCGCCTCCTGCATCACGTCCTCTGCGTCGGCGTCGTTTCGCAGGAGCCAGCGCGCCAGGTTGTAGCCCGCCTGCAGGTGAGGCAGGACGAGCTGCTCGAACGACGCGACGTGGTCCGGCAAGACACGCCTCCCTGCCGGCTCGACTTGGCGGGCGCCGGGTTTATTCCCGACGGAGAGCGCGAGACGATGGTCGGAGCGCGAGACGATGGTCGGATCAGCCGTTCATCGCTGACAGAGCGCGCAACGACGAGCGCCCTCCGTGCGTGCTAGGTCGAGCGCCCACACGAAAGGGGGAGTGCCATGATCCCGCTGCGATGGACGCGACTCGCGGTCTTCGGCGCGATGATGCTGACGGCAGATCTCGCGGAAGCGAAGCACAGAACGATCCTGGCAACCGGGCGAAGGGATCCTCGCATCTACGCGATCGATCTGGACCAGGCGCTCAAACCCGAGAACAACAACACGCCGCATGCGATCGTCAGCCGATCGCTGGTCAATCCGCGGCGTCTGGACGGGACCCCACTCGGCGATCCGGCCAATCTCGTGCTGAGCGAGGACCAGAGGACCGCTTTCGTCATGAATCACCATGGGGCGGTGGTGAACGCCGAGTTCCTGCAGCACGGCGGCCGCGCGAGCATCTCGGTCATGGACGTGAACAAGATGCGAAGCCGGAAGCTCGACGATACCGACGCGGCCCTCTTGCAGACCTTCGATGCCGGTTGGTTCGGCGGGGTGGGGATCCTGGTGGCTCCCGGGCTGATCGTCGCCGGCTACTCGGAAGGCTGGCTGAGCGAAGACGGGTCGAACCGGATCGGCTTGATCGATCGACGGACTGGAGGATTGCGTGGGCAGATCGAGATGCTGCTCAACCAGACGCAGGCGGGCGCTGTGCCGGGAACACGCCAACTGAGAAGCGATTGCGCGTTCTTCCCGGTGCCGTTCGTCTCCCCGACAGAACCGGCGCAGATCCCCGCCGGCCAGGCCTTCCTTTCCGACGTCGATCCGAAAGACTTCGGCTGCTGGCCCGACCCGGAGGGCCTCGCGCTGGCCCGCGGCAGCGACGGGAAGACCTATCTGGTCTCCGGCAATGCTGGCACCGAGGACGTCTCGATCATGGATTTCGGCGCTGCGCGCGCGGGCGCTCGGGTGGTGGAGGTGGGCGCGCGAATCCCGGTGCAGACCGGGCCGTTCGGCATTCGCGCGAACCCGAGGGGAAATCTGGTTGCCGTCACGGCACGGGAGAGCAACATCACCGGCAAGGAAGGCAATACCATCTCGATCATCGACGTCGACCGTGCCCGCCAGGGTCAGCCCGGCGCCGAAGCGGCGCGAGTTCAGGTAGGAATCGACGACCCGAAGGGCGAAGCTCGACCGTTCACGGTCTCCTGGACCCCGGACGGGCAGCGCATCGTCGTCGCCAATTTCCGCACCAACAACGTTTCCATCGTCGGTGTGCCGGGGAACCTCCAGAAGAGTCCGGCCGTCGAGATCGCCCGCATCCCGCTCAGCCGGGCGGACGGAGCGCCGGCCCGACCCAAGGGCACGTTCGTGACCAGCGATGGACGGTTTGCGGTGGTGACCGGCGGAGCGAATACGCTGCCGTCCCTCACGCCGACGGGTACGGTGTTCGTCATCGATCTGCGGACGAACCGGCAGGTCGCGACCGTGACGGGCGTTGGGATCGACCCCTACAATCTAGTCGTGGTCGAGAACCTCGAGGACGACGAGGACTGATCAGTCGTCGTCGTCCTCGTCTTCGTCGTTTCTCGGGCTGAAGAACACGCCGATGCATCCGCGTCCCGCGAACGAGGCGCCTCCGAAGCTCACGCAGGGATCGGGATCAGTCATTCCCGCCCTCGGAGGCGTGAGGGGCACGAAGACATGGTTGTTCCGGCGGTCGGCGGCCACGGAATGCGCGTTGAACGCCGTCGGCACCTTGGCGATGAAGGTGTTGTGGTCGGCGTCGATGATGCCCAGGCTCGGTCCGCTGGGATCGTTGCGGGCAGCGAGGTAGTAATGCTCGTCGCCCGGGTTGAACCAGACTTCATCCGAGCCGCCCACCTCGAGGATCGTCTCCACCACCTTCCCGGTCCTCGCGTCGAGGATGATGGACCGCGACGGGTCGGAGCAACCGACCAGGAGCCGCAGCCCAGGACCGAGTGTCAGACCCGCGGGGTGGCACTTGCTCACCGGGAACAGGTCCGTCACCATGGGGCCACCGCCTTTTGAACCTACTGGATCGATCTTCGCGACGGCCCCCTTGTCGAAGTCACCATCGAGCTCCGGCACCGAGACGTAGACACTTCCTGTCCCTTCGACCCAGATCGGCTGCTCCAGTCCGTCGGTCACCGTGTTCTTGAACGGGAAGCCCGGGTCGCCCGGAGCGAAGGTGATCTTCGCTTTCACCTGTCTCGACGTGGTCGAGATCAGGCTGAGGAACGGGGGAGCATCGGCGTTGTTGACGATTGCGATCAAGTGGTCTCGGGAATCGAAGGCTATCTCGTCCGAGCGTTTCACGCCCCCCGTGGCGATCGTGGCAACGAGGGCCGGAGGGTTGGCGTTGAGGTCGAAGACCTTCACCGAGCTCTGGGGCGCCTGACCCATCTTCAACACCCGCGGTCCGTCACCGGCCCAGAGCTCGTTCACGCGGGCGCCTCGATCGTCGCGATCCGAGTCGCTGCGATCCGAGTCGCGGTCGGTCGAGTGGATGACGACGACGCCATTCGGCCCGGAAAAATCGTTGCCGCGCGGGTCCGCTCCGGCGAAGTCGCCCTGGATCCGGCGAACGAACTGGTTCGTCCGGGTGTCCACGACGTCGACGCCCGCGTTGGATCGGTCGGCCAGAAAATACCTGCGGCTCGACGCGTCGACCCAGCTGATGTCGAAAGCCTTCAACGGTTTGTCCGGAATGGACACCACCGCGCGAAGCTGGAAATCGCTGGCGGCCTTGGCGCTCGCTGCCGGAGAGGAAGACGAGGTCGCGGCGTTCGCGCTGGCCGCCGTCGAGCGGGCATCATTGGAACCGCACCCGGTGGACGCGAACAGCATCACCGCGACGGCGTTCACGACAGCGACCGGATGGTAGAGCGCAACGAGCTTTGACGGAGTTCCCATTGGCTTCAGCCCCCGGCGCGCGCTGGACGGCGCGCCATTTGCGTAGCGAGGCGCTCATCTGCTCCGGTCACGTCGGGGACACAAGAAGACGGAAGTCGGTGCTCCGACGAACGGCGCAAATTCCGATGTTGAACCCGCTCGGACGAAAGTCGGTCACCCTCGTTGCGCTGCAGCGCGTGCAGCGGCGATCTCCTCGTCGACGGCTTCGCGGCCGCGGAAGGCGCGGCCAGCCTTGCCGTACCAGTACCTGGCATTGTCGAGGTCGCCCTCGAGCGTATGGACGATTCCGTGCAGCCAGGCAGCCAGCGTCGATGCGTCGTCCTGGACGATGGCGTGGGCCGCTTGGAAGTCGCCAGCCGCGAGGAGGTCCACCGCGCGGCGCAGGTCGGGATCGCCCATCCGGCGATCATCCCACAAACAAAAGGCTGCGGCAGCGAGAGCTTGCGCGGCACCGACGAAGGACTCTTTCACCCAACGTCCCATTCGGGATACCGCCGCGTCCCACCCCGAGGGGGAACCATGCGCACCGTCCAACTGCTCTGCGTCGCTGCAGCGCTCGCCTTTGCGTCGAGCGCGGCGCGGGCCGGACAAGGATCCGGCTGCCTCGCGCACCATCCGCTCTACCTCGAGGGCCTCATCGAGGTCACCTACGAGAACGGCTGCAGCGGTCACGACGAGCCGGAGTTGGAACCGGTGTCGTCCGCGCCTGGATCGGCGCGCGATCTGACCTGGACGGTGGTGCTGCCCGACAACGGTACCTTTCCGGTGGACCTGGTCGGGCCCACGTTCTGGTTCGGAGGGACAGTCAGCGATCCGAACAGCATCTTCGGCCAGGCCTTCGTCGAGCTGCAGTTCTATCCGAACTCGATCGTGACGAACTGCACCCCGAACGGCGGCTTCGTCGTGCAGAACTACCCCGGCGCGTTCACCGCGTGCTCGCCGGTGTTCGCGCTGGTGGCCACTGGCCAACCCGGCGTGTTCCATGAGCCGGCCGCCTTCAATGCCATGCTGACGAACGGCACTCCCAACCAGCCCCTCGTCATGTTCGCCGGCGACACGGTGACCATCCACTGGTTCGTGACCCCGGACCAGGACGGCTTCCACGTCACGGTGCACGACCGCGACACCGGCGAGTCCGGGACCATCGTGCTCAACTCGAAGCAGGACGGCCCGCTCATGCCCGCCTTCGACACGCAGCAGATCGGGAACTCGCTGGGATGGGGGAACGTGTTCGACACGCCCAACTCGTTCGTCTGGGAGATCGGGCATCACTCGGCCTTCACCAGCCCGCCGGCGGAGTTCTGCTTGCCGGGCCAGACGGGATGCGACTCGTACGATGCCGCCCACTGGGCGGGCTTCTCGCCCATCCAGATCAAGGGGGTCACCTTCGGCGACGGATCCACCGCGAAGCACTGGGCCTCGGTGAGCGACTTTGGCGGGAAGGCGGAGGTGAACCAGTTCTGCGGGGCGGCGAGCTATGGCAGCCCGTTCTGCATCTATCCCTGGTACACGCTCGGCCGCAGCGGCTGGCATTACGGCGTGGACTACCGGGACACCATCCAGGACTTCGGGCAGGCCGATCAGTTCCAGCAGACGCGGCAGTGCGGCGGACCTTTCGGACCCGGCTCCACCTACTGCTCTACCGTTCTCAAGTAGTCAGGGGTTGAACGGCACGCCGGTCCACGACTCGCTCAGCGTCCACAGCCGGTCGGCCGCTTCGGGATCGATGGCCCACGGCCTCACGCCCGCGAGGTTGCTATTCCGCGCGCAGCGACACCGCGGGATCGACGCGGGTCGCCCGGAGTGCAGGGATCCAGCTCGCCAGCACCGCTGAAGCCAGGACGACGGCAGCCGTCGCGGCCAGCGTCAGCGGATCGGTCTTGCTCACACCGTAGATGAGGGAGGCGAGCACGCGCGTTCCCAACAGCGCCGCGACAACTCCCAGGGCGACTCCGAAGAGGGAGAGGCGCAGCCCGCCGCTCAGGATCATGCCCCGGACCAGCTGGGAATTCGCGCCCAGCGCCATGCGGATGCCGATCTCGCGCGAGCGCTGGGTCACCGAGTGGGCCATCACTCCGTAGATTCCGAGCGCGGTCAGCACGAGCGCGACCAGCGCGAACGCCGAGAGCACGCTCATCTCGAACCGGCGATCGCCCACCGATTCCGTGACGATCTGCGCCAATGCCCTCGGGGCGGAGACCGGCAGGTCCTTGTCGATGGCGGACAGCTCGGCGCGAAGCGCGGGCGCGAGCTGCAATGGATTTCCCCCGGAACCGCGGACTCCGATGCGCAGGGACGACAGCGGATATTGCGAGAGCGGGATCACCACGAGAGGTGTAGGGACGCGATCGAGGCCCTGGGTGCGAACGTCGCCGATCACGCCTACGATCTCCCAGGGGTCGTTCCCCGGTCCGAGGATCTCCGAGATGCGGCGGCCGAGAGGCTCGCCCTGCGGGATGAGGCGCCGCACGAACGCCTCGTTCACGAGCACGACGTGCGGCGCCGTCTTCACGTCGGCGCCGCGCAGATCCCGCCCGCGCAGGAGGGGAATTCCCATCGTGTCGAGATACCCGGGCGTGGCCCAGACCGCCTCGGCCTTTTGCGACTGGCCAGGGGGGTAGGCGTCGCCGCCCTCCAGCATGAAGCCCAACTCGGCGTGCGCTCGCGGATCGAGCGGAACGCTGGTCATCAAGGCGGCGCTCCGGATTCCGGGAGCAGCAGAAGCGCGCCGGAGGAATTCCTCCGCGAACGCGACGATGCGCTCGTTCGGGTAGCGGGACTGCGGAAGGTCGAGGTCCGCCACCAGGACGCGCCCTGGCGCGGCAAGGCCGGTGGGGACATCGAGCAGACCGGCCAGGCTCCGGATCATCAGGCCTGCGCCCGTCGCGAGCACGAACGCCAGCGCCGTCTCGACGACCACCAGCGCGGAGCGCGCGCGCGTCCGCGCCGCGGTGCCGCCCGTGCCGTTCTTGAGCACTTCCATCAAGCGCGGCTGCGCGACCTGGAACGCGGGCACGAGGCCCGCGATCAGTCCGGCGAGGACGGACGATGCCAGCGCGAAGGCGAGCACCGCCCCGTCGACGTGGACCTCCTCGAAGCGCGGCATGTCCTGCGGGGCCAGGACGAGGAGGGCGCTGACGGCCCACGGCGCCGCCAGGACGGCCAGCGCTCCACCGGCGAGCGCGAGAAGCATGGCCTCGGCGAGGAGGTCCCGTACGATCTCGGCGCGCCCGGCCCCCAGCGCAATGCGAATCGCCGTCTCCCGTTGCCGGGCGATGCCGCGCGCGAGCAAGAGGTTGGCGACGTTCGCGCACGCGATCAGGAGCGCGAGGACCACCGCGCCGAAGAGCGCCGTCAGCGCCGGCTTCACCGGTCCGACCAGATCGGCCAGCAGCGGTTGGACTTCCAAGCGCCAGGTGGCGTGCTCCTCCAGCCGGGCCAGGATCCCGGGCGCCACCAGGTCGAGATCCGCCTGGGCGTCGCGGATGCCCAGGCCGGGCTTCAACCTGCCGACGACCGCCAGCCACAGCGCGTCCCGATTCTCCAGCTCGCGGCGGTCGAATGCGGTGGGAATCAGCACCTCCGCCTGTCGCAAGAGGGGAAAGTGGAAGTCGGCCGGCATCACGCCGCCGATGGTGTAGGTCAGCCCGTCGAGGACCAGCGTGCGCCCGAGCGCGGCCGGATCGCCTCCCAGCTGCCGGCGCCAGAATCCGTCCGTGACCACTGCCGTCAGCGATCCGCCGGCGCGGTCCTCTTCGGGACCCGGCGCGTGCCCCAGGCGCGGCGGCGATCGCAGGGTGGGGAAGAAGCTGCCGGTGACGCGGGCGACGCGGACCTGGACCGGCGGCCCGCTTCCTGTAAGCGTCTGGCGAGCCGCGTGGATCGCCGCGACCGACTCGAACGCTCTGCTCTCGCTGGCAAGGTCGAAGTACTCGGGCGCCGAGTATGGCCACCGCGCATCGATTCCCGCCGGCCGCACATAGAGCCGGACCAACTGCTCCGGAGCGGGCATCCCCAGCGGCCGCAGCACCACGCCCCTGAGCACGCTGAAGACCGCGGTGCTTCCTCCCACTCCAAGCGCGATCACCAGGACGGCAACAGCCGAGAACCCAGGAGTGCGCCACAGTGTCCGGACCGCCAGACGCAGACCGCCCATGCTCGGTCTGGAGGCAACCCGGATGCCACGACATCCCCCAGCCAATCCTTCCATCTCGAGCGGCCGCGTTGTCCGTCTTCGGGATCAGCAGTCCCAAGTGCGAAACGAGATCCGGGGACACCATCCGGGACTTTCGTCTGATATCCGGGACACAATACGCAACTCCCGGTGCCAACTCGGTTGAATGGGGAGTTGCGTATTGTGTCCCAGATCTCCGACGTTGGTCGAGTCGGGTCGGGGAAGGTCGAGGAGAGATATCTTTTGCGCCGTGCACGCTGCGCAGCCTCCCGACTGGATCCGCGATGCCATCGACCGATCGCGCGAGGAAGCGCGGAGGTATGTGGGGACGGGAGTGGCGTTCACGCTCCGGCCGGGGCGTTTCGCGTCCGCGTGGATCGAAGGAATGGAGCGCGCGCTCAATCCCTTCGCCATCCTCGCCACTGGCGCCGGAGTGCTCAGCGTGGCGCGCGCGCTGCTGGACCTCGTGGTGGGCCGCTCCGCCGGCGCCCAGGGACTGCTCGAGGCCGTCCGCGACGGCGTCGCTCCCTTCGCGCACTACGCCGTTCTCGGCGCGCTTTGCCACGTCGTGCTCCGCGCGACCACGCGGTCCCGCCGGAAGCTGAGCGACTCGATCGCGATGTCGCTGTTCGCCGGAGGCGGCCC
>Ga0070697_100002758_pt1 | contig 13523 bp, 12 predicted proteins | sample KBSK1501metaG_FD_65475 | JGI IMG/M metagenome (GOLD analysis project Ga0070697, IMG submission 65475) | Corn, switchgrass and miscanthus rhizosphere microbial communities from Kellogg Biological Station, Michigan, USA - KBS K1-50-1 metaG | ecosystem: Host-associated > Plants > Roots >... | reverse complement strand
AAATCACTGGCCGGCCGCTCGCGTTCCTTGCCATCACGGAAGAGCAACTGCGCGCCGGACTGACGCAGGCGGGTCTGCCGGTGGAGGTCGTCAACGTCGCTATCAGCATCCAGGCGAGCTTCGCGGCGGGTGCGTTCGACATTGTGACCGGCGACATCGAGCGCCTTGGTGGCCGGCCGCCCAAGCCTCTCCGCGACGTGCTTGCTGAGGCGCTGAAATCTTGAGCGCAAACATCACAAGAAAGGAATAGACATGTTATCCAACAATGAAAAACTCATCGCCGTAATCGGCGCAACGGGTCACCAGGGAGGCGCTGTAGTAGGTGCACTGCAAGATATTGGCCAATTCAAGATACGCGCACTGACTCGCAATCCAGGCAAGCATCGCGAACTCGCCGAAGAAGTCGTCGAGGCAGATTTAGACCGCCCGGAAACTCTAAAAGCTGCATTTGAAGGGGCACACGGCGTTTTTCTAGTCACCAATTTTGGGGAAGAAGGTACCGACGAGATCAAGCGGGCAACCGCGGCGGTACGCGCTGCCCAGGATGCCGGTGTCAAGCACTTTGTCTGGTCAACACTGCCCAATGCAGAAGCGATCAGCGGCGGCAAGTTCCACCTTCCCCACTTTACCGGCAAGGCCAAGGTCGATCGTATAGTCCGGGAAGCCGGGTTTGCGAATCATACGTTCGTCATAGCACCTTTCTACTACCAGAACCTTGTGGGCGTTCTTGCTCCGCAAAAGCAGGCAGACGGATCCTTAGGGTGGGCTCTTCCTCTTGATCCAGATGTGCGTTGCATCCATATGGGCGACATTGCCGAACTTGGCAACATCGTTGCCGGAGCATTCGCACATCCCCATGAGGCAGGCAATGGCGAGTATCTGCCACTCGTCGGTGATTTCATGAGCTTCAACGAAATCGTCGGCACGCTAAATCGACTGGGACATAACTCTTCATTCAGGCAAGTCCCAAAGGAAGTTTTCGCTAGGCTCTTTCCTGGGGCCGTCGAGATAGGAGAGATGCTCAGTTACTTCCAAGCGTATACGTACTTAGGTTCGGATTCGTACGACCGAATTGCGCTCGCAAACAAAATAGCAGGCCAGCAACCGACCAAGTTCTCGACGTGGGCCCGAGTGAATTTCCCGGCAGCAAGTAGTCACTCTTTGAGAGGGAGTATCGCATGAATGCAGCAAGGACTCTTGACCCTGCTAAATCGTCGCGACGCGGGCGATCATTCGGTGCACCCGTGGTCAGGCGCACGGCCCGCTGACACGTTTGATGCGGACATCGCAAAAGTATCTGCGATTGCTCCCGGATCACGGGCAAACCTGAAGTAATCCCAAGGTAAGGGTTGCCGACCATCCAGGAGTTGCGGGTATTCCAGCCGCCCGTTGCGCGTATGATCCGCAATTCAAAATCTATCGGGCTCGGGCGACCACCAGAGTAAGATTGTCTCTCATCTTTCCCTCGCCTCCGCTGAACTCGAAAGCGGCTCTGAGAATCCACTTGCCCGAGAAGCTGAGGGCATCTACCGAAAACTCGCCAGGGGGGAGTTGGAGTGAACTCAAAGTCATAAGTTTCTTCAATCCGATCTTCTGTTGAGCCAGCCCTCTGTTCGGGCTTGCGCCGGGAGATCTGCTCCATCCTTCGCAACTGGACACCACCATAAGACATGTAAACCAGATCCCAGAACGACAGAGGGAACTCGAAGTCTCATGATATTTGTGAGGCGCGCGACCCGTACTGGCGCCTTCCCCTCCAGATTGCACCTGCGCCGAACAGCACCAGGGCCAGCATGATGCCTATAAGGATCAGCAGCACGGTGATTACAGTGTCGCGTCTCATCGCCTGTGTTCCTCTCGTGATCCGTGTAGAACGGCCGGGCACCGCGCGCGTACCGGGCTATTGTCACGCAGTCCCTCGGGAACTGCTTTTGGGCGCTCACGAGCTTTCCAGCATGTCCGCCTTAGTCTGCCGTGATGCGCTCGGCCGAGAGAGTTCCAGTCGCTTCGAACACGAGGGTGCCGGAGAGATCAAACAAATGGAATGTGAACGAGCCTTGGTAAGTGTTGCCATCCGGACCTAGCGTAACGGTTTGGAGGATCACGCCGCTGCCAACCAGATTGGCGTTTGCGTCGAAGCTCCAAAACGGGTGCTTGAGCTTGTACGTTCCCGGCCCCGTTTTCTTGTACACGCCCAGACACACCGTGCCGGCTCCGTTGGCCGGTTGCGGGGGCGCGGTGTCGTTCAGGATTTCTGTTCCGTCGCGGTGCCACTGGTCGAACCCTTCATCGAATGGCTGACCGTCGGAAACAAGAAGCACGTGCCAGAGTCCGACAATCGAACGGGAGCCCGCCGTGCTCGTCGCCGAAGTCACAGCCTCACGGGCGACCGCCGGAGATCCCGCGGACCGCACGAATGGCACGGTGACCCCCGACGGCAGCGCCCCCTGGTGATCACATGCCTTCGCGGGGGTAGAGAAAATCACGCAACCAACAACAGCTGCAATCGCAAAACCCGCAAGACCCTGTTTTCCGATTCTCAAAGCAATTTGTGCAGGTCCGTTTTTCATAAGCTCCTCCGCATGGTTGAAATTCGACTGCGTTCGCAAGTGCATCGCGCTTCCCCACGGCTGCGCGCCACAATATCGCGGCGAAGCTACGACGGCTTGCGACGGCCGTCAACTAACCCGTCTCTGACGCCTCAAAGCATCTGCTGACAACGGCTTACACGCTTGTCTAGCGCGGTTTTGGAAGGCCGTGGTACAGTTATTTCCCCGCCGGCGCGCCATGCTCAGTGCGGTTCCAGCTCGTAATGTGCTTCAGTTCGGCGTCTTCGAACTCGACAAGGAGACCGCCGAACTACGCAAGCAGGGCGTCAAAGTCAAGCTTCAAGGGCAGCCTTACAAAGTCCTGGCGCTTCTGCTGGAGCGGCCGGGCGAGATCGTCACCCGGGACGAACTGCGTGCTCGCGTGTGGCCCGCCGATACTTTTGTGGAATTCGACAAGGGCCTGTACAGCGCGATGGCACGGCTGCGCGACACGCTCGGCGAGTCCGCAGAAAACCCACGGTTCATCGAGACTGTGCCTCGGCGCGGATACCGCTTCATTGCCCCAGTCACGGAAGCGCCGGCCGGGGTCTCATTGGAACTGCATGGGAGGCCAGCGGCTCCAATGCCGGGGAACCTCCTGCGCCGATTTGCCCTGAGCATCACGGCGGGATTGTTAGGCGGCGCGCTGCTGATTGGCATTGTTCTCGGTTTTGACATCGCCGGCGCTCGGGATTGGCTCTCGCGACGGAGCAGCCTGCCAATCCGCTCCTTGGCAGTTTTGCCGTTGGAAAACCTGTCGGGCGATCTGGGGCAGGAATATTTCGCTGATGGGATGACCGATGAGCTGATAACGGACCTTGCGCAACTGGCCGACCTGCGAGTAATTTCCCGCACGTCTGTCATGGGTTACAAGAAGAGCCGGAAAAGTTTGCGGGAAATCGCAGGGGAATTGAGCGTGGACGCGGTCGTGGAAGGTACGGTAGAGCGGTCAGGAAATCGTGTGCGGATCCGCGTGCAGCTGATTCGCGTTTCCGACGATCGCCACCTGTGGGCACAGGCCTATGAACGCGACTTTCAGGACGTGCTCCTACTGCAAAGCGACGCTGCCCATGAAATTGCCGAGCAGGTGGGTATCAGTGTTGTGAAGTCGCACACGCAGCCGCTACCCACCGCCCGCAACCGCTCCATGAAGCCGGAAGCTTACGAGTCCTACCTCAGGGGACGATTTTATTCTCGGACGGGGAAACACGAGGATGCAGACAAGGCAAAAGCAGCTTTTCAACTGGCGATCCAGCAAGACCCTCAGGCAGCGTTGGCCTATTCTGCCTTAGCCGACGTGTACATTTTTGAAACATACTTTGGCGCTTCGCGAAAGGAAGCAGCGGCGAACGCGCGGGCCTTCGCAAACAGGGCTCTGGAACTTAACCCGGACCTTGCCGGCCCACACTTGACGATGGCGGGCATCGCAGAGATTGACTGGAACTGGGCCGAAGCCGAGAAGCAGCACAGGCGCGCTGTCGAGCTCGAGCCTGGCTCTCCGCATTCCCATTTGGCCTATGGCATGTACTTGGCGGCGGGGGGACGCTTTAAGCAGGCGCTTCCAGAGACTCAGATGGCGCTGCAACTTGACCCCGTTTCGGCGATTACGCACGCCTCAAGCGGTTTTACATACTACCTGGCCGGCGACTACGACCGCGCCATCGAACAGAGCAAGAAAGCTCTCGAAATTGATCCCGCATATGAGGACGCGCACGCGAATCTCCTCTACAGCTACCTCCAGAAAGGCATGTACGACCAGGCCATCCAGGAGTTCGGAAAATGTGCGGAAATGTGGCGGTACTCTCCAGAATCGGTGGCCGAGATCGAAGGGGCATACCGGCGGGCGGGAATCCAGGCATTCTGGAACAAGGAGATTGAGTTGAATGCGCGCGGACGAATTCCCCCATTTCACAACTTCGACCTAGCGACGATCTATGCTTTTCTCGGCGAAAACGCCAAAGCGCTTGAGTACCTGGAGAAGGCCTGGGAAGAACGGGATCCCGAGATGGGCTTTATCAGGGTGCTGCCGGAGCTCCGCAATCTGCACTCCGAGCCGAGATTTCATGAAATTGCGCAACGAATGAATCTGTCGGACCCATAGCTCACCTTCTCGAGCCCTTCAACGATAGGATTCGCTCGCGAGCATCGCCGACAAACGGGGCCATCGAATCAGATCCGGACCTTCGGAGCCGTAGCGAAATCTCGTTCGGGTCGGCGGGAACTTCGAGATTGATTCCGCTCCCAGTTGGCCAATGCAGCCTCCAAAGAGATTCCTCTGCTTTCCAGTGGCGATTACCGACAGCACCGTTGTCTCCCAAGGCACTTGGGGCGCCGGTTCGACGACGGGCCAACCGGAAACTGGGACCGGTCCTAGCGGTACCGAAGCACAAGCTTGTTTTTGGCGGATCCCAAGAAGAATCATGCCCATATGCCGTCTCTTGTAGTAGCCTTGCCGGGATGAGTAGGAGATTATGAAAGAGCCGCGTCTTTCAAAAGCCGAAACTCGCATCCTGGAACAGTACTGGAAACTGGGGACTGCGTCCGTACGGGAGGTCCTGGAAAGCCTGCCCGAGGATGAACAGGTTGCCTATACGACCGTCCAGACGCTCGTCTATAGACTCGAGGAGAAGGGTGCGTTGCGGAAGGTAAAGAAGATCGGCAATGCCCAGCTCTTTCAGCCCGCCATCAATGAAAGCCAATATCGCAGCAGGCTAGTACGCGATTTGCTCGATTTGTTCGGCGGCTCGCCGCGTCTTCTCGTCTCCAATCTGCTCGAGAATGGCACCCTCAGTTTGCGGGACCTGAAGGCGCTGCAAAGTGCGGCACGCAGTGATAAGGACGGCCGCGGCCGTGGAGGCAAACGTGCATGAGCATATCGCACGCGCGATGTACTACTTCAGCGTCCACCTCCTGTATGCATCCGTCGTCGGTGCTGCAGCGTGGGTATTGACGTCAATTCGGGGCGCCAGCGCCACCACAAAATATTGGATTTGGGTCGTCACCGCATTTAATTTCATTGTGCCGATCGGCGCAATCGTCGATAAGGTCTGGGCGCTGCACTTGCGATGGGCCGCACCCCTCAGCGCTCTCGGTGACCCGATATGGAACATGACGCAAGGCCGTACGGCCGTGGTGCTTGCCGCGACATGGATCGCTGGGGCATTCGCCATGCTAATGCGCTTGATCTCGCGCCTTCGCAGAGAAAGCCGCGAGGCTCACATCGCGGACAGCCTGAGCGTCAATGATGCGGCGCATGGTTTCATAACAGATGGTATCCCGGTGAGCTTCGACGCCAGGCATCCCGCTCCTGCAGTTAGTGGCATCTTTTATCCGTGTATCCTGCTCCCCATCGGCATCGATCGGCTACTCAATCAGCGGGAATTCGATGCTGTCCTGCTTCACGAACTCGCCCACGCAAGAAGGCGCGATAATCTGATTCGCATACTCTACGAACTTTCCTTGTGCGCTTTGTGGTTCCATCCGCTCATCTGGCTCGCTGGAGCGAGAATGGCGCTCTATCGCGAGCTTTCCTGCGATGAAACTGTTATCCGGCGTGCGCATGGAACAGATCTGGTTGCAGCGCTCGCAAAACTTGCAGCCCCCGAACGAGCGCTCTCCCTGCAAGCGACAGCCTCATCACATCTGAGCCACCGCTTGGCCTGGCTGTCGGGCCAGCTGCAGGCACGGAGCGCAGCAAGCCTGTTCGTGACATCGATGTTTGCCGCTGTCGTGATAGCCGGCATCTATCAAACGATCGCACATACTGCCTGCTGTTTCATTCTTCGGCACTGACTCCGGCCGGCGTTCTCGCTCCCAGGCAGCAACTGACTGCCGCTGCATAATTGCGGTTACAACGTATACTGTAGTAGGATTGCCGCTGTATGTAGGAGAGAGGAGGCGCCCGTGCCGCAGAGGCCAAGAAATCGAATGCGAAAGCGCGCCGCACTTTTGCTGTTATTGCTTGTGGCGGTGGTCTCGACGCTGCAACTGCGCGGCCAGTCGGCTGCTCCCGTCACTCTGGTGAAAGCCGCCCTGCTACTCGATCCGCGCACCGGGAATGTGCTCGCGCCTGCCGCCGTTCTGATCGAAGGCGACAAGATCAAACAGGTTGGATCGTCCGCGCAAATCACCGTTCCCGCCGGTGCAAAAATCATCGACCTGGGCGCCGCGACCTTGCTGCCGGGATTGATTGACGGCCACACGCACCTGTTCCTCGACATCATTGTGCCGCCGGAACCGGAGCAGGACCGCCATGCCAACGGACTGTTTGCTCCGGGAATGCTACTGGCCATCGTGGAGTCGCCAAGCAAACGCGCCCTGATGGGCGCACAATTGGCACGAGAGGACCTGGAGAGCGGTATTACGACCGTTCGCAACCTGGGTCATTCGGGGGTTGACGGCGACACGGAACTGCGTGACGCCATCAATGCCGGCCGCGTCCCCGGCCCGAGGATATTAGCCTCCGGACGCAAACTGATCACCCAGGGTGAATACGTTCAAAATCTCAATCCTGCCCTTACCGATGCCATTCTGCAGCAGGAATTCTTGCTCATCGAGGGGGTAGACCGGGGACGGCAGGCAGTTCGGCAGAATGAGCTCCAGAACGTCGACGTGATCAAGGTCTCGGCCGATGAGAATCTCACAGTTCCTGAACTCGCGGCGGTAGTGGAAGAGGCGCACCGCCAGCACCTGAAGGTGGCGGTCCACGCCATCGAGACTGCCAGCATACAAACCGCGATCGATGCCGGGGCAGATTCCATCGAACACGGCAACGATGCAACCGACGAACAGCTTAGGCAGATGCGCGATAAGGGCATCTTTTTCGACCTGACCCCGACTTTTTATGGCGGCGGCTACCTGAAGATCGCCGAGCCCACCATCGTGATCTCGCCCGCCGCCCGCGCTGCGAGAACTAGGTCTGCTGAACGTCGCAAACAAGACTACAACCAAGCTGGTGCAGCGAGTCTTGAAGTCGGGCGTCAAATTCGCCGCGGGATCGGACTGGTGCTGGTTCTATCAGGGAAAAACGCGCGGCGAAGCAAGCATTGCGGCTTCGGTTAATTTGCGCGCTGCCGGGATGTCGTCGCTCGAGACCATTCGCGCGATCACAAGCAATGCCGCGGAAATGCTGGGCTGGCAAGACCGCATCGGTGCGATCGAACCAGGCAAGTTTGCCGATCTGATCGCTGTTGCTGGGGACCCGGTGGCTGATATTACCGAGTTGGAGCATGTTCGGTTTGTGATGAAGGGCGGCGAAGTGATCAGAAATAGCGTTGCACCGCCGCGTTAAGCGGTGATGGAGAGTGTGGAATGAGGAAACGTGTGGGCGTGTTGGTACTGATGTTAGCCAGTGGTTGTGTTGCTTCCGCGCAGAACCCAGCACCACGCATCGTTGATCTGAAGGCTGCCGACGGCACGCCGCTGAAAGCCAGTTTTTTTGCCGCAGCGAGGCCCGGCCCCGGCGTGCTGCTGCTGCATCAGATCAATCGCGATCGCAAATCGTGGGATCCGGTAGCGGCGCAGCTTGCTGCGGCAGGATTCCACACGCTCACGCTGGATCTGGCCGGCTTTGGGGAAAGCGGCACGCCCTTGCAGAAACTCACTGACGCTGAGCGCACTAAGTACCGGCGTGGCTGGCCTGACGATGTTGACGTCGCACTCGAGTACTTGGGCTCGCAGCCGGGCGTCGATCACAACCTGATTGGGGCGGGAGGAGCAGGTTGGCTCGGCGTCCTCTACTCCGTCGAGGCGGCGCGCCGCCACCCTGAGCAAATCAAGTCGCTCGTACTCATGTCGGGCGAGACTCTTCGCGACGGGTTGCAGTTTCTTCATCAGGCGTCGCAACTGCCCGAGCTCTTTGTCTTCTCCGATGACGATGAATACCCGCCCACGCAGGACGCGATGAAACTGCTCTTTGTCACTGCCTCCAGCCCGAGCAAGAAGCTGGTGCACTACTCCAAAGCTGAAAATGCCCCCTGGCTATGGTATGAGGACTCTTCCGGAAAAGTCCCCGCCCACGGCGGCCATGGGACGGACATGTTCCAGCCACACCCCGAATTGCCCGGGATCATTGTCCATTGGTTTGTGACCACGCTCGTCAAGACTCCGGGTCACGCTCCCGCCGATGCGCTGGCAGCAGCGCTAATCCTGAATCAGCTGCAGGTGCCCGGCGGCGCCGCCCTGGTCACGCAGCAGTTATTGGACGCCCGGCGCAAGGATCCTCAGGCCCAGCTGTGGCCCGAGGTTGCCGGTGACATCATCGGCGAGGACTATCAGCGCGCTGGCGATGTCAAGAATGCAATTGAGGTGTTCAAGCTGAATCTTGTCGCTTATCCCGATTCCGCCGACGCCCACTATAACCTTGCCGACGCCTATTTGGCAGACGGCCAGAAGGATCTCGCACGCCAGTATGCCGAAAAGGCATTGACCCTGCTCGATTCCCATAAAGCGCCGCTATCTTCCTGGTCTGACACTGAAGAGCGGCGAGAAGAGATCCGCCGCGCCATCGAGAGTACGCTACCCCGAGCGACCAAGGGAGCTGAGCACTGAGGTTCTCCATTGGCAATTTCTAGGTTTTCGACAATTTGACTGTGGCGACCTACGGAACACAATGGGGAACAACCTCGCCTCAAACCTTCTGTTTATGCCCAGTCGAGTGCACATCGGCAAGCAGAAGTCGGCGTGTGAGAATCGATGGCCGTCCCTTCCCGTATAACGGGCAAATCGCAAATTGCCGCGATGAAGGCTTGAATTTCGGATTCGTTCCGGTTGGCCGACAATCTGGTGAACTGGGTCGTGTTGGGCGAATTTCTGGGTGTACCACCACGGCCATTATTATTGTTGCGGGAAGTTTATCTTTGCCAGGAGTTCCTGGAAGCGCGGATCGGAGTGCAGGGAATCGAACCGGGGATCCGTCCGTAGCCAATACAAGCAGCTTCGGTTCCGATAGGCCCTGTCCAGCCACTCAAATGCCCGGTCTTTGTCCCCCAGTTGCGCATAAACACCCGCGACTTCATAGGGACAAACATAAGGACTACTGCTACCTGCGACGTGCCAGGCTGGCGCAGCGCCGCGCTGCTTCCAATTTTCTTCGAGTTGCCGGAGAACGCGGTTTGCATCGCTGCGTCTGCCCGCCCGTGCGTACGCGCTGGCCAGGCTCGTCAGAAGCAGTGGGCTATTATTCAATTTCGTTGCCTTTTCTGCCTCACTGATGGCCGTTGCGTAATCTCCCTTTTCCGCGCGCGCCAGCACCAAGCCGAAATAGGTAATAGCATCCGGTTCAATGTCGAGTGCCTTGCGATATTGAATAATGGCATCATCGTACTTATGCGCCATGAAACATGAATACCCTTCCCCGAGATAGCTCTCCTCGAAGAGCGGATCCAATTGATGAGCCTTTGCGAAGTAAGGCAGGGCGTCAGCGGGCCGGCCGATCATGGTCAGGTACTCACCGTATCTGACATACCCCAACGGATAACCGGGATTCAGCTCCATCGCCCGCTTAAACTCGTGTTCTGCGCCAGTCCAATCCCAGTCGTAGGCCAACCTGATGCTCCCTAAGGACGTGTGAGCCTCTGCCAACGAGTCATCCAGCTCCAACGCTTTCGTTGCTGCAGCCCTGGCTTGGGCGGTCGCTTCTGCCGGACTTTCATGCACATCCATCATTTTGTCAATATAGGCATCGGCCAAACCCGTATACAGCAGAGCATTGTTGGGATCCTTCGCGAGGCCGGATTGGAAGTACTCGATTGCTTTCCGAACATCTTCCAATCCTCCTCGCTCCATGATGTGGCGGCCCTTGAGGTAGAGTTCATACACCTCGGGATCGATCGCACGCTTCGTGGCTAGGCGCTTCTGCTCTTCGGGCGTGATGACGGCGTGCACTTGCTGCGCGATCGCCTGTGCGACCTCGCCCTGCAGGGCAAGAACATCCTTCAATTCACGCTCGTAGCTCTCCGACCAAAGATGCTGATCGGTTGATGCGTCGATCAATTGAACCGTGATACGCACGCGATCCGCGGAACGCATCACCGAGCCTTCAATCACAGCATCTGCATGCAATTCATTCGCGATTTCGCGCAGCGATTTCTTCGAGTTTTGGTACGGCATCACCGATGTGCGGGAGATGACCCTCAAGTCTTTGATTTTTGCAAGGTCAGTAATTACAGCGTCTGTCATGCCGTCCACAAAATAGCGCTGCTCCGGATCGGCAGAGAAATTCTGCAAAGGAAGCACAGCTATTTTCTTGAAGTTTGGGTGAGCAACTGTGGACCGCGGGCCGATCCAGTGGGCAACCGCGCCCAACAGCAACAGAACTACCGCGGCCGCAACCGCCTGCACGCTTCGTCGATGGAAGCGCGCGGCCCGTCTGACCACTTGCGTGGTCGCGCTCGGCGGTGAAACGGTGTTGAAAATCTGGCGCAGGTGAAATGCCAGGTCTCCGGCAGATTGAAATCTCTGATCGGGCTCCTTATTCAAACAGCGCTTTACTACCTGATCCAGCTCCGCTGGAATCGCGGCATCGAACGCCTTCAGCGCGGGGGGCGGCTCCGACAAAACGGCGGAGATTGTCTCTGCCGCCGTCGGCCGCGCAAACGGGCTGTGCCCGGTAATCGTTTCGTGCAACACACAACCAAAGGAAAAAATGTCGGTTCGCGCGTCTACATGCATCCCCTTCAGTTGTTCAGGGGACGTGTAGGGTGCGGTCCCCATCACAACCCCGGTTGCAGTCGCCGGTCCCGCTGTGGCCGTGAACTCGGCTTCCGCTGACTTGAAATCGTGAACCCAGCACGCTAATCCGAAATCCAGAATCTTTACGTGTCCGTCGCGGGTCAGGAAAATGTTTTCCGGCTTCAAATCGCGGTGAATGATTCCTCTGGAGTGCGCTGCGGAAAGACCGTCCGCAATCTCGATTCCCATTCGGACCGCATCAGGCCAGCCCGGGCGACGCTGAGCAATTCGGCTGAAGAGTGTTTCCCCTGGAAGCAGCTCCATCACTACGAAAGAAACGCCGTTTTCCGAGCCCACGTCGAAAATGGTGAGAATGTTCGAATGAGAAAGCGCTGCCAGCACTTTCGCTTCGCGTTCGAAACGCGCTAGCGCTGATGCATTGCCGCTCAAGTGGCTCGGCAAAACTTTGATTGCCACATCCCGGCCCAAGCGCGGGTCACGGGCACGATACACTTCGCCCATACCGCCGGCGCCCAGCGGCGACTGCACTCCATACGGCCCGAGTTTCGTCCCCGCCGCGAGTGCCACGGCCACCTCCATCTCGCACAGCCGCCAATTCTAACCCACATTAGAGTTGCCGTGCGGGTGAGCGGATGCCATAAATGGCCAGGGCTCCAGCTACCGACCCCAGCATTGTGGGCGAATGACGGGCAACCCTTCCATAATCCGGTAAGGGAAGAGTTGCCGACTACCCACCCGAACACGGGAGAGCGCGGCGCGAGCGGATCAGTGCCTGACCAGATTATCCAAGACCCTTGCGGATTGAGATCTCCGCATGCACATTCTGTCGTGGCCCACGAGATTCGCCATTCGTCCTCACCTGATGTAGTTGGTCCCATTCTCCTTTCCAAGTGCCCTCGAAATCGCTTGAATGTCGGTGGGAGCCGTGCACCCTGCGTGGGCAGTCAAGCGGACGTAAATCGATCGGAGACTCGGATGAAGAGGCATCACACTGAAATTGAAGACGATGCTGCAGAGCACGAAATAAGTCGGCGTACGTTTCTGGGATCCATGAGCGCCGCAGTGGCGGGAGCGGCCATGCCTGCCACGATGTCAGGGACGGAAAAGCCAACTCCGAACGTTGGAGCGTCTGGGATGGTTCGCCTGGTACTCAACGGACGACGCCACGACCTCTCCGTCGAGCCGCGAAGCACCCTGCTTCATGTACTCCGAGACAAACTGGGAATGACTGGTACCAAACTAGGTTGTGAAAGGGGTGAGTGCGGAGCTTGCACAGTGCTGATCGACGGCATCGCCCGTTACTCTTGTTTGACGCTGGCGCTGGAAGTTGATGGAAAGGAAGTCACCACGATTGAAGGGCTGTTGCGAGGCGATAACGTTGGGCCAGTGCAGCAGGCTTTTGTTGAGCAAGACGCTTTCCAGTGTGGCTACTGTACCCCCGGTCAGATTATGGCCGCCGAAGCGCTACTGAGAAAGATCCCGAACCCTAGCATGGAAGAGATTCGCGAGGAGATGAGCGGCAATCTCTGCCGTTGCGGGGCATATCAGCACATCTTCCGAGCGGTACATAGAGCGGCCGAACTAAGGAAGGCGTGAGGGCTGATCGTGGAAAAGACAGAGCAGGAGACGCCAATGCCAGAAAGAGAGACCGCGGAACTGATCGGTAAGTTGTTTCGAGTGGACGCATTTGAACGCGTCAGCGGTTCGGCGGTTTACACCGGTGACGTCATTCTTCCCGAAATGCTCCACGGGGCAATCCTGCGTTGTCCGTACCCACACGCGATGGTAAAGCAAGTTGATGTGTCCAGTGCCGCCAAGCTTTCGGGCGTACGCGCCGTGCTAAGCGGTGCAGACCCTGAGTCCAAGATCACAGTTCCGTATCCCTGGTGGGTGCCAGACGGGCCCCCAATGCTGCTGTTTGATCCTCATTGCCGGTACGCTGGCGAGGAGGTGGCCGCCGTGGCAGCGGAGTCTTCAGAACAGGCATGGGAAGCCACGCAAGCGATCACGGTCGAGTACGAGCCGCTGCCATTCGTAGTGAACGCTGAGCTGGCTTTGGGACGCGGAACAGTGGCAGTTCACGATGGCGGGAATCTTGTAAGGCCAGTCGATATCTATGAACGCGGCGACCTGGTTAAGGGCTTTGCGGAAGCGGACGTCGTGCTCGAAGAGACCTACCGCACGAGCTGCGAAATCCATACGCCTCTGGAGGCGCACGTTTCTGTTGCGCACTGGTATGGGGGC
>Ga0070697_100002757_pt1 | contig 13527 bp, 16 predicted proteins | sample KBSK1501metaG_FD_65475 | JGI IMG/M metagenome (GOLD analysis project Ga0070697, IMG submission 65475) | Corn, switchgrass and miscanthus rhizosphere microbial communities from Kellogg Biological Station, Michigan, USA - KBS K1-50-1 metaG | ecosystem: Host-associated > Plants > Roots >... | reverse complement strand
CCGGCGTAGCCGAGGAGGAGATCGAGCGAGAGCGCGAAGAGCGCCGTGATGGCAACCTGGCTCGCAAGCGACAGGTAGCTCGGCACGACGATGAACGGCAGAAGGGTAGCTGCCCAGAAGGCGATCTCGAGCGGCCGCACGCGCGCCTGCCGCTGGAAGTACTCGCTAGCGCTTGCCAAAGAGGCCCACCGGCCGCCACATGAGCAGGCCGACCATCACGAGGTAAATGACAAAGGCGCCAAGCCAGGGGAAGTAGTACTTGCCCGCCATGTCGCTCACACCGAGAACCAGCGCCGCGGCAAGCGAGCCGCCGATCGAGCCGAGGCCGCCGACGGCGACGACGATCAGCACGTAGACGAGGTACGTCAGCGCGAACGCGTGATCGAGCCCGACGATCTCGATCGCGGCGGCGCCACCAAGACCGGCGAGGCCGCCGCCGAGCGCGAAGGTGATCATGAACGCGCGGTCGACGTCGATGCCGAGGCCGCGCGCCATGCGCTGGTTGTCGACCGCGGCGCGTACCTGCGCGCCAAAGCGCGTGTACTCGAGCGCCGCGACCAGCACAGCGGCCACGCCGAGGCCGAGCGCGATGAGGAACAGGCGATAGGCGGCGAAGCTCATGCCGAAGAGCTCGACCGAGCCGCGCAAATACGAGGGCATCGGCGCGGATTGCACCACGGTGCCGTAGAACCAGGCGTAGACGGCGATCGAGATGAACACGATGCCGATCGTGAAAAGGCACTGGTCGAGATCGCTCGCGCGATACAGGCGCCGGTAGAGCGTGCGCTCGAGGACCACGGCGATGCCGGCAGCGGCAAGAAACGCCATCGGCAGCGTCGCGACAAACGGCCAGCCGTAGCGGTTGGTGAGCGTCACGGTGACGTAGCCGCCGACCATCGCGAAGCTGCAGTGCGCGAGATTGACGAAATTCATCATCCCGAGCGTCACCGACAGGCCTACCGAGAGCAGGAACAGCAGCATCCCGTAGGCGAAGCCGTCGAAGAGCACGCCGGCAAGGGACGCCAACATAATGAGCTGGTCAGCCGCCGCCAGCGGCCCGCTTCATTGCTTTTGCTGCTTGCGCCGCTCTCCGGCGGGATCCTTCACTGCGGCAATCTTGTCGAACGGCACGTTGACGTACTCGTTGCCGACCTTCTGCACGCGGCGGATGTACACGTCCTGCACCACGTCGCGCGTGTCGGCGTCGATCGACATCGGTCCGCGCGGGCTTTGCCACTTCAGCCCTTTCGCCGCCGCGATCATCGCCTCGCCGTCGGTATTGCCCTTGGTCTTCTTCAGCGTCTCGTAGATCGCCTGCATGCCGTCGTAGCCACCGACCGAGAAGAAGTCGGGATTGCGGCCGTGCATCGCGTTGTACTCTTTGACGAACGCCTTGTTCTGCGGATTGTCGAGCGTGTAGTCGTAGTGCCAGGCGGTAATGATGTCGAGCCCGGCGTCGCCCATGCTCTTCAGCGCTGCTTCGGCAGTGGTCTCGCCCGAGCCGAGGATCTTGGTCTTTTGCTTGTCGATGCCGCGCTCGGCGAACGCCTTGCCCAGCGCCGCCGGCTGCGCGCCGCCGGGAATGAAGATGTAGATCGATTCGGGCGCCAGGTCCTTCGCGCGCTGCACGAAGGCGGAGAAGTCCGGGTTCGCCACCGGGAAGCGCACCGAGCCGATCACTGTGCCGCCCGCCGCTTTGAAGGCGCTGGTGAACGCCGCCTCGGCGTCGTGCCCCGGCCCGTAATCGGTCACCATGGTGTAGTTCTGCTTGATGCCGCCCTTGGTGGCCGCCCAGGTACCGAACGTTTCCATCACCTGCGGCAGCGTCACCGAGGTGCGGATCATGTAGGGCGACTTGGTGATGATGATGGAGGTGGCGGCGTTCATCACCACCATGAATTTTTTCGCCTCCGCCGAAACGTCACCCGCCGCGAGCGCGTTCGGCGTGAGCAGAAAGCCGGCCAGCAGGTCGACCTTGTCGCGCACCACGAGCTCCTGCGCATGGCGCTTCGCCACGTCGGGATTCGGCCCGCCGACATCGCGGCGGATGATCTCGATCTTCTTGCCCGCCACGCTATCGCCGTGCATCTTGATATAGGTCTTGGCGCCGTTGTCCAGCTGGGCGCCGGCGTCGGCGAACTGGCCCGAGAGCACATTGATCATGCCGATCTTGATGGTGCCCTGTGCCTGAGCGGCGAGCGGCGCGGCGAGCGCGGCGGCCGCGATGAATCGAAGCATGGTTCCTCCTCCTAAGGAAGCCGTACCATACCAAAAGAAATGAAACGCAGCACCGACCGCATCCTGACCACCCATGTGGGAAGCCTCCCTCTCCTGAATGGCAACTCGGTCGAGGCGGTCGTACGCCGGCAGCGCGACATCGGCCTCGATCTCGTGAATGAGGGCGAATACACCAAGGGCGGCGACTGGCTGTCGTACGTCGAGATGCGCTTTGCTGGCTTCGAGCCGCGGCCGCCCGAGCCGGGGGCGGTGCCGCTCATCGCGCAAGGTCGCGACCGCGAGGCGTTTGCCGATTTCTATCGGTATGCAAGCGAGAAGGGCACCCTCTTCTATACGCCCGGTGAGCAGATCAAGCGCGTGCGGCCGATCTCGGTGTGCACCGGTCCGATCACCTACCAAGGACAGGGCGCGCTCGCGCGCGAGATCGAGGAGCTTAAGGCGCACGTCCCGCTTGAGGACGCGTTCCTCACCTCGACCGCGCCGGCGAGCCTGGAGGTGTATCGGCGCAACGAGTACTACCGCAGCGAAGAGGAGTTCGTCTTTGCGATCGCCGAAGCGATGCGCGTCGAGTACGAGGCCATCGTCGCGGCGGGCGTGGTGCTGCAGATCGACGACGCCTGGCTGGTGGCGCTCTGGGACCGCATCGGTATCAGGATGGGCCTTGAAGCCTTTCGCAAGAGGAGCGCGCTACGCATCGAGGCGCTGAACCACGCGCTGCGCAATGTGCCGGAGGACCGCGTGCGCTATCACCTGTGCTGGGGTAGCTGGCATGGGCCGCACGCCTACGACATCGAGCTCAAGGATGTCGTCGATCTCATGCTCGGCGTCAAGGCGCAGGCGTACCTCATCGAGGGCGCCAACGCGCGCCACGAGCACGAGTACGCCGTGTGGGACCACGTGAAGCTACCCGAGGGGAAGATACTGATTCCGGGCGTGGTGACGCACTCAACCGACGTCGTCGAGCATCCGCAGGTCGTGGCGCAACGCATCGCGCGCTATGCGCGGCGAGTGGGGCGGGAGAATGTCATTGCGGGCTGCGACTGCGGCTTCGGCGGACGCTCGCATCCGCAGATCGCCTGGGCGAAGCTCAGGTCACTATGCGAAGGAGCGGCACTCGCGAGCAAGGCGCTTCGCTTCTGATCTCGCGCTTTCGCCGTTAGCCTTACGCAGTGCCATAATCGCCGCGCAAAGCCTTAGGAACGGGCAAGGCCCTATCGTAGGATAGGAAAGGGAGGCAGCATGGCGCGCATCCGCTCGTTCGGCCGCCGCGTGCGCTACATCGCGGCCGTCATGTTCACGCTGTGCGTTTGCATGCCGGCAAGCGCCGCGGGACAGCCCAACGACAACCCGCCGCCGCAGTTCACCGACCCGGCACGTCGAGCGAAGCTCGCTCAGGCTTTTCCAGCGATCGATCAACTGATGGCACAGCGCTTTGCCGAGTTGCGGCTTCCCGGGCTCGTCTATGGCGTGGTCATTGATGGCGAACTCGTCAAGGTCCGGGGGCTCGGCTTTCGCGAGATTGAGTCGACTGCCGCGGTCGATGAGCACACGGTTTTCCGCATCGCGTCGATGACGAAGAGCTTCACCGCGCTCGCGATTCTCAAATTGCGCGACGCCGGCAGACTCTCGCTCGATGATCCGATCGGCAAGCACGTTCCGGAACTCGCGTCGCTGGCACCGCCGATGCGCGATGCCGGTCCGGTGACGATCCGCCATCTTCTGACCCACAGCGCGGGATTCCCAGAAGACAATCCACTGGCCGACCGGCAGATGGTGCTTTCGGGCGCGCAGTTTTCGGAGCTCCTGCGCCGCGGCGTGCCGTTTTCGAACGCACCGGGAGGCGGCTTCGAATATTCCAACCTCGGCTTTGCCATCTTGGGGCGCATCGTCTCGCGGGTTTCGCGCCAGCCTTACCAAGCCTACGTACAACGGGAGATTCTCGACCCGCTTGGGATGACGGACACATACTGGGACAGCGCATCGGCCCCGGCGCAAAGACTCGCCTCCGGATACGGGCTTGAAGGCGACAAGCACTTCAAGGCGGGACTTGCGGACGGTGGCAGCAGCGAATTCGCCGCGATCGGGGCGCTGATGCTGTCCTCGCACGACCTGGCGCGCTGGATCGCCGTCATGCTGTCGGCGTATCCGCCGCGCGACGCTCCAGAGCTGCCTCCAGCCCTACGCCGCACGCTGAGGGAAATGCAGCACGGATGGAGCGGTCCTTCATTATTCGCTAGCCGAGCGATGCCAGGTGCGCCCACGAGCGTTATCGCGTTTGCTGAAGGCTACGGCCTGTTCGTGTATACGGATTGCCGCTTTGCGCACGCGGTAAGCCATTCAGGTGGCCTGCCGGGGTTCGGATCGAATATGCGTTGGCTCCCCGAACACGGCGTCGGCGTGTTTGCCATGGCGAATCTCACTTACGCCCCCGTAAGCCGCATGACGAACGACATATTGGCCATATTGGCGGATACGGGCGCGCTCAAGCCGCGCACGCCGATGCCATCGCCGGCGCTCGTCGGCGCTGCGTCCGAAGCTGCGAAGCTGATCGAGGCATGGGAGGACGAACGGGCTCGTCGTATCGCGGCACCGAACCTGTTCCTCGATACGCCGCTGCAACAGCGCCGAGACGACCTCAGGAAGGCGCGGGAAGGGCTGGGGGCATGCCGCGCCGACCCGATCAAGGCAGAGAATGCCCTGCGGGGCAGCTTTCACATGGTCTGCGACCAAGGCTGGATCGACGTTGACCTGACCTTAACGCCGACGCGTCCGCCGCTCGTGCAGCATTTGAGCGCAAGGAGCGGGAGGAACCCTTCCGCGACGCTCAAACGTGCGCTGGCTGAGTCGAGCGACGCGATTGCGAATGGCGGTCAAAAGTTGCGCTTGGCTGCCACGCTGGATCGCAATGCGTTGGGCGCGGTGCTCGAGGATGCGAGGCTGCGCTATGGCGCTTGTCGGCTCGGAGATATGTTGGATGGCGATGGTGTCGCCAACGCCCGCGCACGCTTGGTTTGTGATCGAGGGGATCTAATTCTGTCAATAAGGCTCGAAGGGGAACTCGTGGCAAGCTTGTCCGTCGACCGATTGGAAAGCGCGAACTGCATCCCGTGACCTCGGTACGGGCGGTTGGAGCCCAATGCTCCCTCTCGCAATTTCGAAGAGTCCCGCAGATCGTCTTGGGCGAAACTCAGCTCAGTTTCGCGAAGAAGCGGGGCTCGCGAGCGAGCAGCTCTACAAATGGAGGCCGTCGTGTTTGCAACGACGCCTCTATTTACGAAGCGGGCGGAATTACGCGAAGGCTGGATGCACGGTCAAACGAAGATGCCCGACCGCAAGCTGCTCATGCCGGCCGATGTGCTGGACAGCCGGGCAATGTCCGGTAAGGCGAGCCGCTAGCCCCGCTTGAGGATGCGGTCGAGGTGGTCGAGATCGTTGACCACCTGCCACTCGGAAGCGCCGGCCTTCTGCACCCGGACGCGCCACTCATCGAGGCGCCCAAGGTAGCGGCGCGGATCGACGTTGTCGGTGCTGAGCTTGACCACGTTGACCGCGATGATGCGGATGTTCTTCAGGCTGATCGGGAAGTTGCGCACCGTGACCTTGTCGAGCTCCTCCTGCATATCGGAGAAGATGATGATGGTCTTGTTGCCCGCGCCGCCCTCGTTCAGGAACTCCGCGCCCTGGATCAGGCCGCCGGTGATGTCGGTGTAGGCGCTGCCCGGCACGGTCTTGAACGCAGCGTCGATCTTGTCGCGGAAGGCACGCTTCTGCGCATTCGCCTGCGACGGCCGCGTGTCGAAGGTCGCCTTGGCGATGATGTCCTTTTCGGTGAAGCTGCGGCTCTTCACGCGCGCCACGGCGAGCGAATCGCCGGGCTCGAGCGTCCCGAGCAGGTAGTTGACGATGAGCAGCGCCTTGTTCGCCTCGCGCGCGTAGGTGCCCGAGGTATCGACCAGCATGTAGACGGCGTTGCGGTGGCTGCGCGGATCGCTGCAGCCGCTCGCCGCGAGGGCGAGCGTCGAGAGCAGGAATTTGCGACGGTCCATGGCGTCCCCTTTACGCGTGCGTGCGCTCGGCGTCGTCGATGTCGATCGCGCCGCCGCGGCGCCGGCCGCTGGAACGGCGCGAACCCTTGGCGATGCGCTCGGCGAGAAGCGGCACGACGATGGCGACGTCGTAGAGGCGAATCAGCACCCGGCTTGCCTGGCGCACGGCCTGCCCGCTGACGCGCAGAACCAGGGCGAGCGAGCGGACCAGCGCGGTGAGCAGCACGCCGCCCACGGTGCGGGCCGAATGGATCAGCGACTCGAGCGGGATGGCGATAAACGCAAGCGCAAAGGGCAGGATGAAGCCGAGCAGCATCTGCCCGGCGGTCGGAATGCGCCCGACCCAGCCTTCGGTGGCGGCCGCCTGCACCGTAGAAAGCGATTGCAGCAGCGCCTGCTTGTCGGCGATCAGCATGTCGCGCATCAGGGCGAGCGCGGCCTCCACGCCGGCCAGAGTGACGAGCAGCGTGAAGGCGATCCACAGCATGCGCCGGCGCAGCACCTCGTTCAGGCTGGCGATACGGGGGAAGAGGTGTGTCACGCGCATCGCCTCGAGGAGGAAAAGGCCCATGGACGCTTCAACGAAGATGATCACCAGCGCCGCCACCTCGGAGGTGCGCAGCGAGCTCGTGATGTAGTCGCCGGCGCCGACCATTTCCGACATCGGCAGCGCGATCAGCTTGAAGTTGATGAATGCCCCGCCCGCGGCGATCGCCATGACGAAGAGCGCAATGGCGAACTGGGTGAACGCGGAAACGGTGAGCGCATGCTGCGCCTTGTCCGTGCCGGCATGGATCTGCTCGTACTTCGCCATGTGCGCGTCCACCGTGCTGACGCTCGACTGCAGGCTCGCCAGGTTCTTCTCGACCTGCGCCAGGTTCTTGTCCACCGAGCGCCAGAACGGCATGAAGCCTTCGAGGATCTTGTGGCGCGTCTCGTAGGCCTTGCGATACTCCCCGATTGCCTTGTCGTGGATCGCGCTCACCGAGCGCTTGATTTCCTCGAGCACGCGCAGCACCAGCTCATTGCCGGTCGACTTGACGTTGGCGATGGCGGCCACCGCCTCGGTCCAGTCCGGCGGCGAAGGCGGCACTTCGCCGCACTTCTTGTAGTCCTCTTCGATCTTGGTGATTTCGTCGAGTAGCTTGCGCTGCAGGGTCGGGTAGCCCTGCAAGTCGCGCGTCACGATCGCGCCCAGGCGCTCGAACTCGCGCTCGATGCGCTGGCCGACCTCCTGCCGCCCGTGGGCCAGGAGCACGGCTTTGTTGCGGTTATTGATCTCGACGGCGGCGGCCGACAGCCAGCGCGACGCGACGCGCAGCGGGCCGCCGAGCATGTGGCCGAGCGAGCGCAGCAGTTCGTGCGTCGGGCGGCGCGCGGCGTACATGAAACCCATCGCCAGCAGCGCGAGCAGCAGCACCGACGCTGCCACGTTGTCGGGCCACAGCATCCAAGCTTGAGAGCTCATTAGCGTCCTCCCTTTCTGATGCGAACGCTAGATCAGAATGGTCGGCCGCGCCGGACAAGTTATTCTTTTTTAGGAACTATGTCTTTGCGCCATCGCGCAAAAAGTCATCCCTGTTGGAAAAAGGCCTCGCCTTCCGCGCTGCGCAAAAAGGAGCGCTTTTTCAGGCGACCGACATGGTGCCGAAACGCTCGCGGCGATCGGCAAGTCCGAAGCGCCGCTCCTGCGTAACCGGCATCATGCGCTGGCGCCGATCGCCGACGGCGCGCCGCCGCTCGCGTGCGGCCGCGGGCTCGCGCCAGCCGACATACGCCGCCGCCAGCGCCGTAATCGCGTGCAGCCAGATGTCGTGCGCATGCAGCGGCATCAGCCCGAAGGTGGTGTTCGACATCGGCAGCATCCCCATCACCGCGAGCACGCCGAAGCACCAGGCGAGGGCTCGCGCATACATGATCGAGCTCATGCGCCCCGACCACGCCGCAAGGCCGAGCGCGCCGACGGCGATGTTCAGCATCGTATGCAGGATGTTGACCGGGAAGAGGCCAAGCAGATAGCCATAGAAGAGCGCGAACCGGGTGGGCGGCGCGTCGATGGGCGGCGGCACGAGCGCCGCCGGGATGAGGCCGAGGATGCCGAGGGCGAGATAGACGATGCCGGCGATGAGCGCGAACGACGATGCTTTCATGGAGGTCTCCTCGCTAAAGCTCCACCTCGTGATGCCCGGCGCCCCGCGCGTACTCGCGCTGCGTGCGCACGCTGCCGTCACGCTCGATGAGCGCGACGCGGCAGCGCGGCTTTGCGTGCGCCACGCGTACGGCGTGCTTGAGCGCGCCCCACTTGCTCGGGAAATACGCGATCGCGACACGGCTTGGCCCGCGCTCGTTCACGCTCCAGACGCCATCCTTGGTCTCGCTCACCGAAAGGAGCGGCGCATCCATCAGCTGCCTCCGGAGGGAGCCCGCGCGTGAATCACCGAGGGCTTCTCGATCGGCGGTCGCCGGATCTCCTGCTCGAGGCTCGGACGCTCGCGCCGCTGGTAGGGCGCGAGCTCGACGGCCTCGCCGCTGGCGATCGATTGGTACAGCGCGCGAATCACGCGCACGTCGGCAAGGCCTTCCTCGGCGGAGGGCTCGGGATCGCGGTTGGTGAGCAGGCAGTCGGAGAAGTAAAGGAGCTCCGGCGCGAACTGGTCGCGCTTGGCGAAGCGCCGCTCGCTCACCACGTTGCCTTCCATGCTCAGGCGATGCTCGAGCGGCCGTGCGTACTCGTACGCCGGATCGACCGCGAGCTCGCCCTTGGTACCGACCAGCCGGTACTCGGACACCTTGCCGGCGCCGAAACTGGCGGTGAACGACGCGAGCCGCTCGTTCGGGAAGCGCAGCAGCGCGCTGACCGATTCCTCGACATCGCCGATGGCGCCCGCAGCGATGGCTTGCACCTCGATCGGCTCGTCGCGAAACAGCGAGCGTGCCGCGTTGATGCAATAGATGCCGATGTCGTACAGCACACCGCCGCCGAGCGCGCGCTGTACGCGGATATTGCCGGGCACCACGGTCATCGTGAACGTCGAGGTGAAAAGCCGCGGCTCGCCGATGCGGCCGGAGCGTGCGATCTCGATCGCCTCGAGGTTGGCGCGTTCGAAGTGCAGGCGGTAAGCGACCATCAGCTTGACCTGGCGCTCGCGCGCGACGCGGCCCATCAGCTCGCATTCGGTTTCGGTCACCGCCATCGGCTTCTCACAGAGCACATGCACGCCGGCGCGCGCCGCGCGCTCGGTGTACTCGGCGTGCATGTTGTTCGGCAGCGCGATGTACACGGCATCGACGTCGCCGCTCTTCAGGAGCGCGTCGTATTCCGCATAGTCAACCGCGCGCGCGATGTCGTACTTCTTCTGCAGCTCCGCGCGCTTCACCGGATCGCCGGAGACGATCGCGGCCAGCTTGGAGTTCCTGCGCGCGTTGCCAAATGCCGGCAGCACCGCCACCTGCGCGATGTGCCCGCAGCCGACGACGGCGTAGCGGATCAGGCGCTTGGGCATTACGCGCGGTCGCGCAGCGCCTGCTCGCCGCCATGGCGAGCGCAGTGCGCGCAGCAATACATTTTGCCGTTGGCTTCCACGCCGTGGCCGACGATGCGGCAGCTGCAATGCGCGCACACCGGCGCGAGCTTCTGGATCGCGCACTCGAAGCTGTCGAAGGTATGCGCGCTGCCGCCCGCGACGCTCACGGAAAAGGCCTTGTCGTAACTGTTGCCGCACACTTCGCAGGTCGCCATGGCTCTCCTATGCTGCGCGGCGCTTGCGCGGCGCGCGTTTTGCCCTGCGCTCTCGTTCGGGCTCCCTTTCCTTGGCGGCGCCCTTGCGGCCGCCTTCGACGCTCTTCTTCAGGAGCGACATGAGATCGATCACGTCCGCGCCCTTCGCCGGGCGCTCTTCCTTCTCGGGCTCGGTGATCTCCTCGGTCTGGCCGGCCTTGATCTTCTCCTCGATGCGCTTCATCAGGTCTTCGTGGTAAGTGTCGTGGTACTTCTCCGGCTGCCACTCGTCGGCCATGTCGTCGATGAGCGTGAGCGCCATATCGAGCTCCTTCGAGCTTGCCTTGTGGCCCTTCAGCTTCTCGGGGATGTCGAGGTCCTTCGCGTTCTTGAGCTCGTTCTCGTAGCGCAATGTGTTGAGGATCAGCGCATCGCCTTGCGGCACGAGCGCGGCGAGGTATTGCTTGGTGCGGATCACGACCGTGGCAATGCCGGCCTTGCCGGCCTTGGCCATGGCGTCGCGCAGCAGCGCGTACGCCTTTTCGCCCCGTTTGCCGGGCGCGAGGTAATACGGGGTCTCGAAATACTGCGGCGCAATGTCGGCGAGGTCGACGAACGCCATGATGTCGACCGTTTTCGAGGCGTCGGGATTGGCGCGGCGGAAATCCTCCTCCGACAGCACGACGTACTTGTCGTCCTCGTACTCGTAGCCCTTGACCACGTCCTCCCAGGGCACGTCCTTGCCGGTGGCCTTGTTGACGCGCTTGTAGCCCACCGGCGCGAGGTCGCGCTTGTCGAGCATGGTGAGGTCGAGCTCGGCCGAGCGCTTCTGCGCCGAAAAAAGCTCGACCGGCACATTCACCAGCCCGAAGCTGATCGCGCCTTTCCAGAGACCGCGAGCCATGGCGCGCTAGTGGCTGCCCATCCCCTCCAAGAGCGACGCCAGATCGTCGGCGTGCTCCTCTTCCTTCGCCAGGATCTCCTCGAGCAGGCGCCGGGAGGTCGTATCGTCCTGGCCGAGGTAATTGATCATCTCGCGGTAGCTATCGATGGCGATGCGTTCGGCGATCAGGTCTTCCTTGATCATGTCCTCGAGCGAATCGCCTTCGACGTACTCCGCGTGACTGCGCGAGGCGAGCCCATCGGGCGAGAAGTCGGGCTCGCCGCCGAGCTGCGTGATGCGCTCGGCGATCTGGTCGGCGTGTTGCTGCTCGTCCTGCGCGTGCTCCAGGAACTCCGCCGCGACGCTTTCGGCGTGGATGCCCTTCGCCGAGAAGTAGTGGCGCTTGTAGCGCAGCGTGCAGATGATCTCCGTGGCGAGCGCTTCGTTCAGAAGCTTCAGCACCACGCTGCGGTCGGCGTGATAGCCGGGAGTCACCGCCCCTTGGGCGATGTGCTCCCGGGCGCGCTGGCGCAGCGTCTGGATATCCGACAAGAATGCGCCGCTACGCGGTTCGCTCATTTCGAAGTGCTCGCCGTCGATCCTGTGGCGGACTTGCGATTAGACGAGGCCGAGGCGTACTTCTGCTTGATGTCGGCCTTGGCTTTGTCGTACTGCGCCTTGGCGTCCTTCTCGCATGCGCTCTCTTCCTTGCCCTTCTGCTCGTCGCACTTCTCCTTCGCGACCTTGTACTGGTGCTCGGCCTTGGCTTCCTCGACTTTGCGCTGATTGGCGGGGGTCGGGTCGTACTTCGCCTTGAGCTCGGCCTTCGCCACGTTCTCCTTGCCCTTGGCGTCGGCTTCGCACGCGTCCTTCTCATTGCCCTTCATGTCCTTGCACTTGGCCTTGTCGGCCTTGTACTCGGCACTGATACGGTCTTCCTCGGCCTTGCGCGCCTTGCGGTCCACCGAGGGCTTGTGCTCTTGCGCCTTGGTGGAGGACGTGGACTGCGCCTGGGCGGCGCCCGCGAGTGCGAGCGCCACCGCGGCCGCGATGCTCAGCAGCTTGGTGTGCATGTGGATCTCCAATAGTTAAGGCCTTCTCAGCAGTCCCGCGACCAGCGAGACCAGGAAAAGGACCACGAAAACGACGAACAGAATCTTCGCGATTTCCGCCGCCCCTGCCGCGATGCCGGTGAAGCCGAAAATCGCGGCGATGATGGCGATGATGAAAAACGCCAGCGCCCAGCTCAACATAAACGACTCCTTGTCCTAGGTTTGAATGAAGCTGGAGACGACGGAGCAAAGCCCGTGCCGAGCGCCGCGCGCCGCTCGGACCCATGTAAGCGTTGCGCGGGGTTGTAAAAGCGCTGTCGCGGCACCGCTAGCCGGGGTCGACTTTCTGCTACAGGAACTTCCCGGCATGGCTCCTGCAACTACCGGTACGTGAGCTGGGAAGACGATCTACCGGTGATGTTGTGGCGGGCACGACCCGACTTGTCGTGCGAATTCGCCAATCGCGCCTGGCTCGCCTTCACCGGCTATCGCGCCGAGGATGCGCACGGCCACGGCTGGTCGCGCGTGGTGCATCCGGAGGATCTCGCACGCTGGCTCGACACCTGTGTGCGCGCGTTCGACACCCGTACACCCTACGAGATCGAGTACCGCATGCGCCGCCATGACGGCGTGTATCGCTGGGTGCTCGAGCGCGGCGCACCGCGCGAGCCGCAGGGCGGCTTCGCCGGCTATCTCGGCGTCTGCCTGGACATCGAGGAACGCAAATCGAGTGCGGCGGCCAACCGCGGTGCACTCGAGCGCGAGCGCCGGCTGCGCGCCGCCACCGAGGAGGCGAGCCACGCCAAGGATCGCCTGTTCGCCAACGTGCTCGCCGAGCTGCACACGCCTGCCGAGGCGATCGCCGCCTGGTCGGCCTGGCTGCGCGAAGAGCTCGCGGCCGACAGCCCGGCGGCCACCGCGCTGCAAGCCATCCAATCGGCAGCGAGCGCCCAGGCGCGCGTCATTGCCAATCTGCAGGAGTTTTCCGCGAGCTGCGGCGCGCCGCTCGGCCGGCCGCTCGATGCACCGCTGCTCACGGGTGTGCGAGTCCTCGTGGTGGAGGAGGATGCGCAAGCGCGCGAGGTCCTGCTCAAGGTGTTGCGCATGGCCGGCGCCGAGGCCTGCGCCGTACCCGACTCGGCGCAGGCGCTGCCGGCGCTTGCGGACTGGCATCCGGACGTGCTGCTCTCGGATTCCGGCGTCGGCAACGACGGCTATGTGCTGCTGCGCGCGCGCCCGGCAGCGCACCGCGGCATCGCGCCGGGCTTCGACGCCCAGCTCGCGAAACCGGTGGAACCGGTCGCCCTGCTCGCGACGGTCGCGCGGCTGGTGCAGCCCGCAACGGCCTAGTTCTCCGCGGCCGGCACGCGTTTTGCAAGGCGTGCAGCGCCGATTTTTCCATTACGCGAGGATCGACATGAATTGGGATCGCATTGCAGGCAACTGGAAGCAGATGAAAGGCGCGCTCAAGGAGCGCTGGGGGAAGCTGACCGATGACGAGCTCGATCGCATGGCGGGCCAGCGCGACCAGCTGGTCGGCAAGATTCAGGAACGCTACGGCTGCGCACGCGACGAAGCAGAAAGCCAGGT
>Ga0070697_100002754_pt1 | contig 13540 bp, 14 predicted proteins | sample KBSK1501metaG_FD_65475 | JGI IMG/M metagenome (GOLD analysis project Ga0070697, IMG submission 65475) | Corn, switchgrass and miscanthus rhizosphere microbial communities from Kellogg Biological Station, Michigan, USA - KBS K1-50-1 metaG | ecosystem: Host-associated > Plants > Roots >... | reverse complement strand
TCATCGATCAGTGCATTGCGACTACCGAGCCCGCTTATCTGGCGAAGCACGCATTCCAGCTGGCGCAACTGTTCAACTACTTCTACCATCGCCACCCGATTCTTTCGGACTCAGACGAAGGGCGAAAGAAATTTTTGCTGACCACAGTCGCAGTGGTACGCCGTGAACTGATCCGCGCGTTAGCAGTGATGGGCATTACCGCGCCGCCGGTGATGTGAACGCCGAGCGGTGTATAAAGATTAAGCTTTTCCACCTCGTCCGGCGATCATCAGCCCGGCGCCCGCTACGACCATCACGACACCGATAATGGGATTCAGTTTTTCGCTATGTTTGGTCTGCACGCCGATACTCACGTCGCCTGCCTTGATGCCTTGCGTCTCGGAGTGAGGAATTGGAACCAGGAAGGAAGCAACGCCCAGGATCAATACTATGAGCCCTATCAGGAATAAGCCCTTCATAAGAAAACCTCCAAGGTGAAAATTGAACGCGATTTTATGCTAACCCAAGCCGGATGGTGCGTCGGCGGGGCTGAGATGCAAATAGGGCTGGATGCGGCTGCTTTAGTTATCGGCAAAAGCCTTGGCAAACTCCACCAGGCTTCGCACCGCAATCCCGGATGGGCCCTTGGCGATCCAAGGCTTGGCATCTTCCGTCCATGCGGTGCCGGCGATATCAAGATGCAGCCAGGGCGTGTCCTCGGCAAATTCTTTCAGAAACATGGCTGCGGTGACGGCGCCGCCCCAGCGTCCGCCTGAATTCACAATGTCGGCGATGTTGGAGCGGATGCTCTCCTTGTACTCTTCGTCCAGCGGCATGCGCCACATCTTCTCGCCAGCTTTTTCCAGCGCCTGATGGAAACGCTGATACATTTTCTCGTCATTGGCGAACACACCAGCGTTCACGTACCCCAGGGCAACTACAACGGCACCAGTGAGAGTGGCGGCATCGATCAAATGAGTGCATCCCAGCTGGCGGGCGTAGAACAGGCCATCGGCGAGGACGAGACGTCCTTCCGCATCGGTGTTGATAATCTCGATTGATTTGCCCGACATGGCAATCTGCACGTCACCCGGTTTCTGTGCCTTGCCCGACGGCATATTTTCGGTGGCGCAGACGATCATGGTGACTTTCACTTTCGGTTTCAGGAGCGCGATCGCGCGCATGGCGCCCAGCATGGCAGCTCCCCCGGCCATGTCGTATTTCATCTTTTCCATTCCATCTGCGGGCTTGATGGAGATGCCACCGGTGTCAAACGTAATGCCTTTTCCCACCAGTCCAAGAACCGGGGTTGCGGGCGCGTTCGCCGGTTCGTATCGCACCACGATCAGTGCGGGTGGTTCATCCGAGCCTTGGGCCACACCCCAGAATGCGCCCATCTTGAGAGACTGAATCTTGTCAGCGCCAAAGACTTCGCACTTCAACCCGACTTCTTCTGCCATTTTGCGGGCTTGATCGGCCAGCATAGTCGGGGTCATGCGATTGCTTGGTTCATTCACCAGTTCGCGAGTAAAGTTTTGCGATTCGCCGATGATGGAAGCCTCGTTCATGGCCTGTTGCGCACGGGCCTGATCACCGTGCGCTACCACGGTCAAAGCATCGATGGTCTGATCCTTGCGATCGCTCTTGTAGGTGTCGGAATCGAAGTTGCCTACGAATGCGCCTTCGACAATCGCTTTTACCGCATCTTCACCGGCAATGTTGTTGGGAGCCAGAAAAGCAAAAGTGCGAATCCCGCGGGCTTTCAGAGTACGAACGGCAGCTCCTGCGAGGCGGCGCAACTCGAACGACGAAAAACTCTTGGCCTTGCCACCTCCCAACAGCAGCAGGCGTTTGGCCTTCAGCTTGGCAGGATGATGCAACAGCGTCGCTTCAAAAATCTTTGCCGTGACCTCACGGCTGGCAATGACGTCAGCAACAGCGTCCTTGATTTCGGACTGGTTGGTCTCGACCGAGACTTCGGTCTTGTCTTTTTCGCCACGGTCTAACGCGACGACAACGAGACATTCGGTTTGGACCTCGGCAGGATTAGCAAAGGAAAGGTTCGTCTTCATAGGGAATTCTTTTAGTATCGTTTGCGAATAGGGAAAAGTGCAAGGGGCCAGAATTGCGGGTAGCGCCTCAGTTTGAAACCAGAAACTTATTCGGGATCACGGTCAGGGGTATAGCGTAGGAACCAAGTGGCACCCCCGAACGGACTGTGGCTGGCAAAATCTGGAACGGGCGGCAAATAACTACCTTGAGCGTCAGAAGCGTCTTGCATCCAAGGCGCATTGTATTGAACGTGCTGACCAACCTCGGACCACCAACATATGAGATGTCCGGTCTTCATCTTCCATAATCTCATTGCAGCGAACCTCGCCTTAGCTCATTAGGGGGAAGATACCACAACCCCTTCGACAAAAAAAATTGGCACGCCTCGATAAAATTTCAAAACAGCCCACTACCCTAATGGCGGGCTGCTACGATTAACCGAAATGAGCTCATCTCAGATGTGGCGCGCGCCCCGTGCCTCGATGGGACGAGCGCGTGCGGCTGGTGCATTTTGAACACGAGCCCATGGCAGGATCTGCCACGTACGCGTCTCCTGGCCGACGTCTCTTTGTGGTCGGCGGATCTCGCCAACTTAGCGGCGGGGATTGAGCGTGTTGAGGCATTCGCCGACTCGTTTCACCTCGACGTGTCAGACGCCCACTTCGCTCCCAGTCTCCTGTTCTTTCCGGATCTGATCCGCGCCCTTCGTCCGCTCACTAAGCGACCATTTCACGTTCACCTGATGGTCGAGCGTCCCACGGCCATGATCGAGGAACTCGTAGCGAGTGGCGCTGACGTGATCACGGTACATCCAGAAGTTGGCAAATCCGAAGCGGCAGCGGCCATCCGAGCCATTCGTCGTGCGGGGCGTTCAGCCGGGTTGGCGTTGCGTTTAGACACTCCTGTTGCCGCGTCCGAGCCTTACCTCGGTGACATTGATTCTCTACTTCTGCTCGGTACAGGGTTAGGCGTCAAAGGCCGGGATCTGGCGCCCGAAGCTTGCGAACGGCTCGCAAGCGCGGCGTCCTTGCTGGGTGAGCGGCGCGATCGTGTCCGGCTGATCGCGGATGGCGCCATCCGTTCACATACCGTGCCTCTGCTGCGGAGCGCCGGCGCTGATGTCATCGTGCCGGGATCGCTGGTATTCCAGTCACAGAATCTGGCCGAAACTTTTTCCTGGCTGAGCGCGCTCTAGCTAAGTTTATCTATGATCGTGATCATGGCGGGACTCCCTGGTACGGGTAAGAGCACTCTGGCGCGAAGGCTCGCGCAACGGCTTCCGGGCGCGGTTCTCGATAAGGACGTAATCCGTGCTGCGCTCTTTGAGCCGGGGCAGGTCGAGTATTCGCTAGCGCAGGACGATTTCTGCCAGGAGATCATGTTGCAGACTGCCGGATACCTGCTGGCCAAGGATGCCGAACTCCACGTTTTGTTGGATGGCCGTACGTTCTCGCGGCGATACCGGCGTGAACGCGTGATCGAATTCTGCGAGAAAGTGGGGACAACTTGGGCGGTGCTGGAGTGCGTTTGTGCGGAGCAGACCGCGCTCCGACGCCTGGCGGAAGCGATGGCGCAAAATACCCACCCCGCCGCAAATCGCACCCCGGAGCTCTATCGCCAAATTCGAAAAACGTGGGAGCCGATCGACGAGCCAAAAATCGTTCTCGACACAGACGCCAGCTTGGACTCTTGTGTAGATCAGGCTCTACGTTACCTTGATGCCCGAGAAAGGGGCTAATCCCGCTTTCGACCCCTCGCTACTGCTTCACGCGCTTCTTTATCGGCAGTTTTGCGGCGCTCGGTCTCGCGTTTATCCCAGAGTTGCTTGCCCTTGGCGAGGGCCAGCTCCACCTTCACTTTCCCGTTCTTAAAGTACATTCGCGTAGGGATGAGGGTGAGGCCGCGCTGCTGTGTCTTGCCGATCAGCTTTCGGATTTCCTCTTTGTGGACCAGTAGTTTTCGAGTTCGAAGAGGAGCATGATTGAAGATATTTCCGTGCTCGTAAGGGCCAATATGACAGTTAAGCAGCCACAACTCCCCATCCTTCAGAAGTCCGTACGAGTCTTTCAGGTTGGCGCGACCGGCCCGGATTGATTTGACCTCGGTGCCGGTCAAAGCCACGCCCGCCTCAAATTTTTCCAGCAAGAAATAGTTATGTGAAGCGATCCTGTTCACAGAGGCATCCCGCTGCCCGGCGGCGGTTGGATCGCGGCGGGGATTTTTCTCTGGATTGGGACGGGTCGGATGTGCGGGCTGACGGGCCATGGCTGTGAATAAGTTATCTCACAGCAGGGAAGGGGTCGAGAAGCGGTGACGGTTGGTTCAGGTCTCAGGTCTCAGGTGGCAGGCCCTTAATGGAAACCTGAGACCGGGCACCTGACAGCCGAGACCTGTCTGGCTACTTGGCCTAAGCCTATTGAGTAACTGCTACCACAGCAGTCACTTCCGTACTATTGGAGCGATGTTATAATCACGCAGCTTTTGTCTTCTTCAATACAAATTAAAGCTACTCGCCCAGGGCTATGGCCGAGCCCCGAGGGGGAAGACTGTCTGCGAGAGGACCAGCCATGAAACGCCTGATACGCCCGGCAGCTATCGTTTTGCTGGTGTTGGCCATTACCCTGCCTGCCGCCGCCGATAAGGCCAAGTCGTTTTTTAATAAGGGGAGGGATGCCGAGGCACGGCAGAATTACGAGCAAGCTTACGAATATTTCAAGCAGGCGTACGAGCTCAAACCCAAGGACATACAGTACCGGTCTTCGTATGAACGGACGCGCTTCCTGGCTGCGGCATCGCATGTACACCGGGGCCAATTACTGCGCGATGCAGGTAAGTTGGACGACGCCATGGCAGAGTTCCGTAAAGCTGCGGAAATTGATTCTGCCAGCTTCATTGCCCAACAGGAAATCCGTCGCACCCAGAAGATGATCGACGCAGCTGGCGCCTCTCCGGCTCCGCGGTCAGAAACAGCTCCCCGCACAGGTTTGCAGAAGCGATTGGATGATGCGCAAGGTCCAGTGGAACTGGCGCCGATCTCGAATGTCCCCATCACTCTAAAACTCACCGAAGACACCAAGGTGATTTACGACACCGTAGGCAAGCTGGCGGGAATCAATGTGTTGTTTGATCCTGACTATACTTCGCGGCGCATCCGCATCGAACTGAATGGGGTGACGCTGGAGGAAGCGTTACAGATCATCGCCATGGAATCGAAAACATTCTGGCGTCCGGTAACGCCGAATACGATTTTCGTCGCCAGCGATACGCCGGCGAAGCGCAAGGATATCGAGCAAAGCGTCATCAAGACTTTTTACCTGGCCAATCTTTCTCAACCTACGGAATTGCAAGACGTGGTCAACGCGCTGCGTCAAATTTTGGAAATTTCCCGTATCCAGCCATTGAATTCTCAAGGAGCTTTGGTGGTTCGCGGAACGCCCGACCAGATTGCACTGGCGGAAAAATTGGTAGGCGATCTGGATAAGGCCAAGTCGGAAGTGATCGTAGAAGTGGCGGTCATGCAGATCAGCCGGGACAAAATGCGTAACTTGGGCATCAGCCCGCCCACCAGCGCCACTGTCGCACTACAGAACAACATCAATTCCACGACCGGGACCGGAACCACCACCGGCACAACCACGACCACCGGCACGCCAAATCAAATCAACCTCAATCGAATAGGGAATTTGAACGCGACCGATTTCGCGGTGACGATCCCGCCGGCGACGGCGACGGCCCTATTTAGTGACAGCAGCGTGAAGCTGATTCAAAATCCTCAAATACGTGCAGTCGATGGGCAAAAGGCCTCACTCAAAATTGGCGACCGCGTACCGGTAGCTACGGGATCGTTCCAGCCTGGCATCGGCGGCGTTGGCATCAATCCGCTGGTGAATACTCAGTTTCAATACCTTGATGTGGGTGTGAACATCGACATTACTCCGAGGGTGCACGCTGGACGAGAAGTCACGTTGAAGGTCATGTTGGATATTTCGTCAGTGACGTCGCGAGTCAACATCGGTGGCATTGACCAGCCGGTAATCGGCCAGAGAAAGATCGAACACGAAATCCGACTGAAAGAAGGGGAAGTAAATCTGCTAGGCGGGATTCTGGAGGACCAGAACACCAAATCCTTGACCGGGATTCCGGGCCTCGCCCAGATTCCGATTCTGAAGTATCTGTTTTCGCAGACCAATACAGAGCACAGGGAAAATGAAATCGTCTTTGTCCTCATCCCGCATGTAGTTCGGGGTCAGGAGCTCAGCGAACTGAATCAGAAGGCATTACAGGTAGGGACGGCCAGTGCGATCGAATTGCGGCGAGTAAACCGGCCAGCGACGGCGGCGCCGGCGCCAGGCCAGACTACAGCTCCTGCATCGCAGCCAGCAGCTCCGACGACCCAACCTCCTGCCAATCAGACCTCGCCGCAGGCAGCAACGGGGGGAGCGTCTTTCGTATTCGATCCCGCGGCTGTCAGTCAGAAGACGGGAGCTACGTTTGCGGTGAATGTGTTACTCACAGGTGCGCAAAACGTATATTCCGTGCCCTTGCAGGTCAGCTACGATCCGAAGATTCTACAAGTGGTGAACATCTCTAACGGAGGCTTCCTCTCGCAAGACGGACAGGCTGTCGCACTGGTGCATCGAGACGATGATCAGGGTGGAGCGCTGCAAATCACGGCCACCAGGCCGCCTGGGTCGGGGGGAGTTTCCGGACAAGGGGCAGTCGTTACTTTGACATTTCTCGCCAAGGCCAGCGGACAGTCCCAGTTGACCATTTCGAGGGGTGGCGCGCGCGATCCAGCTATGCAGGCTCTGCCGGTGGCTGGGGGAGTGGCAACGGTTAACGTGCAATAACAGTCGACCTACGTCTTCACGACTCCGAACCGAGTATCAAAAATGAATCGTGCTGCTACAAAGAATTCTTTTCCAAAAGCTCGCGGATTCACTCTGATCGAGTTGATCGTGGCCACGGCAATTCTGGTAATCCTGACCGGAATGGCTCTCCCCATGGCGCGAGTGACCATCAAGCGGGAGAGAGAACACGTGTTGCGCCGTGATTTGTGGGAGATGCGTGACGCTATCGACCGCTACAAAGACGCCGCCGATCGTGGCGCATTCCAGGCCAAGGTGGGAACCGAAGGTTATCCTCCTGATTTGGAAACCCTAGTGAATGGCGTGGATGTGAACGGAAAGAAAGTGCGTTTCCTGCGCCGCATCCCAATGGATCCGATGACGGGAACCAATGAATGGGGAATGCGCTCGATGGAGGACGATCCCACGTCGGATTCCTGGGGCGGACAGAACGTGTTCGATGTGTACACCAAGGCGCAAGGCACCGCGCTGGACGGTACGGCTTACAAGGATTGGTAGATGGCAACCACCCGCAGAGATCGGAGCCGTGGTTTCACCCTGATCGAGCTGATGATCGTCATCAGCCTGATTCTGATCCTGGTGTCGATCTCCATTCCGGCATACAACCAATCTATTCTGCGCGCGAAAGAATCCGTCTTGCTGCAAAATTTGTTCACCCTTCGTTCTCTCATCTCGCAGTACACCCTGGACAAGCAGAAAGCGCCACAGTCGCTGGAAGATCTGGTTCAAGCGCAGTACATCAAGCAAATCCCAATCGATCCCTTTACGGGCAAGAACGATACTTGGACGGTGGACCAGGAAGACTATACGTTGTCAGTCGATCAACAAGACACGGGAATTACGGACGTGCACAGCGGATCAAGCCTGATATCCACCACCGGCAACGCCTACAGCAGCTGGTGAACAAAGGTCTTCGCCATTTGAACACTTCTCGTTAAAGCACTACCATCTTATTTATGCCGGTTGAAACCGAAATCACGCCTTCAACCTACGTTCCCGTCCGGGCGCCGCGAGGCACCGCGCTTTCCTGTAAAGGATGGCAACAGGAAGCGGCGATGCGCATGCTCATGAACAACCTCGACGAAGAAGTGGGCGAGCGGCCCCGGGACTTGGTCGTCTATGGCGGTACTGGGCGGGCGGCTCGCAGTTGGGAGGCATATCACGCGATCGTCAGCGCTCTGAAGAACCTGGAGAATGACGAAACTCTGCTGGTGCAATCCGGCAAGCCGGTAGGAGTTTTTAAAACTCACGAGTACGCTCCACGTGTCTTGATCGCGAATTCCAATCTGGTAGGGCATTGGTCCAATTGGGAGAAGTTCAACGAATTGGAACGAGCCGGCCTCATGATGTACGGACAGATGACCGCGGGCTCGTGGATTTACATCGGGTCGCAAGGAATCGTGCAGGGAACTTTCGAAACCTTCGCTGCTGCCGGCGAAAAACACTTTGGCGGCGAACTGGCGGGCAAATTAATTGTGAGTGGTGGGATGGGCGGCATGGGTGGCGCTCAGCCCTTGGCTGCGACCATGACTGGAGCGGCTTTCCTCGGAATCGACGTTGATCCAGAACGCATCAAGAAGCGATTGAAGACCGGCTATTGCGACTTCATGGTCACTACACTCGACGAGGCGTTGCGCATTCTGAAGAACGCAATCCGCAAGAAGGAAAATGTTTCCGTCGGCCTGGTAGGGAATTGCGCTGACATTATTCCGGAATTGGCGTCGCGAGGCGTCGTGCCGGATATCCTCACCGATCAGACGTCGGCTCACGATCCGTTGAACGGTTACGTACCCAACGGCATGACGTTGTCAGAGGCACTTGAACTGCGCAAGAGCGATCCGAGCGGTTACCAGGAACGATCGTTGGATGCAATCGCGCAACACGTCGAAGGCATGCTGCGACTGCAAAAAATGGGCGCGGTGACTTTCGACTATGGCAACAACATTCGGACCTTTGCTTTCCAGCAAGGAGTAAAGGACGCATACGACTTTCCTGGCTTCGTGCCGGAATACATTCGTCCGCTGTTTTGCGAGGGACGTGGCCCGTTTCGCTGGGCAGCTCTTTCGGGCGAGCCATCTGACATCGCGGTCACTGACGAACTAGTGCTCAAGCTATTTCCAGAAAATCGAATTCTTCGTCGCTGGATTGATCTGGCGCGAAAGCGAATCAAGTTTCAAGGATTGCCGGCCCGCATTTGTTGGCTGGGATACGGGGAACGGGCACAGTTCGGTTTGGCCATCAATGACTTGGTTAAGAGGGGTAAAATCAAGGCGCCAATAGTGATTGGGCGCGACCATCTGGACTGCGGCTCTGTGGCTTCTCCGTACCGCGAAACCGAGAGTATGAAAGACGGCAGCGACGCAGTTGCGGATTGGCCGCTGCTTAACGCATTGTTGAATACCGCGGCAGGCGCCTCCTGGGTTTCGATTCACAATGGCGGTGGGGTGGGAATTGGATACTCGTTGCACGCGGGACAAGTGACTGTCGCGGATGGCAGCGAGATGATGGCGAAACGAATCGAACGCGTTTTAACTACCGATCCTGGGATGGGTATCATCCGGCACGCGGACGCCGGATACGGGCAAGCAAAAACGTTTGCGAAGAAGAACAACGTCAAGATTCCAATGAGCAACTAATGTCGAATAAAATCGGCCGGGCCGCCGGGGAGTATCGATCCCCGCGCTTTACGGGGACACGTGAAGCAACCCAAACCAGACAGACCATTGCTGCTGGTGAATATTGGCCAGCTAATTACGCTGCGGTCTGAATCTGGCGATCCTGGCCCACGTCGAGGCCGAAAACTCAAGGAACTGGGAATTATCGAAAACGGAGCCGTGCTATGTGTGGGTGGCAAAATCGTTTCCGTCGGCGGCACTCCAGAGGCCCTGCGGGATCCATGGCTGAAAGACAATCGCAACAAAGTGATTGAGATCGATTGTCAGGGACAAGTGGTTTTGCCCGGCTTCGTAGACTCCCACACTCATCCAGTGTTCCTGTCTCCCCGGTTGCCGGATTTTGAGAAACGCATCGCGGGTACAACCTATGAAGCGATTGCCAACTCGGGCGGCGGAATTCGGTCCAGCGTCGAAGAAGTGAGAAAGGCAGACAAGTCTCTGTTAACAGAAAAAATTCTGGCGCGATTGCGAGAAATGGCGGAACAAGGCACGACTACGGTCGAGGCCAAATCAGGTTATGGCCTTACTTTGGAGTCGGAACTGAAATCACTGGAAGCGATTCAATCGGCCGCCGAGCTTTGGCCCGGAACTGTGGTATCGACTTTACTGGGTGCGCATGCCGTCCCCAAAGAATTTAAGGATCGCTCGCAAGAATACGTCAACGTCGTCTGCGATGAGATGATTCCCCAGACATCGGCGCGGAAGTTGGCGCGGTTCGTGGATGTGTTCACTGAGCGGGGAGCCTTTACCGCGGAAGACACTCAAAAAATATTTGAGGCCGCGGCACGTCATGGGATGGAAGTCCGGGCCCACGTCGGGCAATTGAGTGAGACCGCTTTGCAACCGCTATTACGATTTCATCCAGCGTCACTCGATCACCTGGACCACGTGAATGAAGCGGACATCGCCCAGTTAGCCGAGCGAGACACCGTCGCGACCCTCGTACCGGGAGCAAATTATTTTCTCGGCACACGCGATTTCCCGCCCGCACGGAAGTTGATTGATGCCGGCGTCGCAGTAGCCTTGGCCACGGACTACAATCCAGGTTCGTCGCCCACGCCTAGCATGCCATTTGTCATGTCGCTGGCATGCACGCAGATGAAGATGTCGCCGGCAGAAGCCATTGCGGCAGCGACTATCAACGGCGCCTGCGCGTTGCGCCTGCAAAAACGAAAAGGATCGATAGAAGCCGGGAAGGACGCTGACCTCGCAGTCTTTGATGCGGTCGACTATCGAGAAATCCCCTACTGGTTCGCATCGGATCGTTGTGCCTTCACGGTAGCAGGCGGGTACTCGGAAGAGTTGGAATGACCTCGCCGACAACGTGCTTGTTGGCTAGAGCAGTACGAGGGTAGTGTCTTAAACACTGTGTTGCTCCTCTGAGGTTTGGCTATCCAATTGCCCTGGCCACTTCTGTCCAGTAGCCCTTCTGCTCTCAAACACGGCAATGGATTTCCGCAGTCCGGCAATTTTCTTCTTGGCGTCGGCAATGGCCTCATCCCACTTGTTTTTCTGCCCAGCTGTTAACTTTCTTGCTGCTTGACGTGTGTTAGACATTGTCGCATACTCCGTCTATGATTGAGTCTGACTATGAACAGCTTATCAGGGACTCGCTTCAGCGATTCCGCGATCTGTACGCAAACCGCGAGGAAATTGATGTTGAACTGGTGAAGTTGAGGCAGTTCATGTACGCCACTCTCAATATGGTGTCGGATACGGAACGGGAACAACTGGAACAAGAGATTAACGAGGCCGTCCGTAAGGCTTCGGCGAGCGCCACATCTTTGGCTGATTCGATCCGGAAGGTGTTCCAAGAGCAGGCTTATTCCGGCTTTACGCTTGGCGCTATTAGGAACGCGCTTATGGAGACCGGGTTTGATTTCAGTGCATACAAGTCCAATCCTCTTTCGTCCATTTCCACGACACTTCGGCGCATGGTGGAGACCGGAGAATTGGAGACACACGTGGATTTGGAAGGAACGACCATATACACAGTTCGGTTTCGTGGTGGGGGCAAGAAGAAAAAAAAGAGAAAATGACTTTGGCTTTAAATACGAACCGCCCGCTGGCGGCACCAGTGAGCGGCGAGAGAAAGGCGGAACACAGTGAAAATCATGATTGTGATTCGTTTCACTGCTAACGGTCCAACGGTGGAAATAACCGTTGTTCCACCCTAACGGGTAACCCTTAACACTCAGCGCCCCGCTTCCTGCGCAAACAGGTTGCGGGGCTAATCCAAAGCGCGGAGTGACCCACGCCTCAGACCCAAACGTATTTTGGCTGGTTTCTCCGCAGAACGCAAGCGGAGAAATCACATGACCTGCCTCAGATGCCAGCACCAACCCTGCAAACGGTTTGGGTACTTCGGTAAGCGCCGCATTCAGCGTTGGCGCTGCAATTCCTGCAAATCTACCTTTTGCGAACCTCACGCGAGACTGACGCGAGCCACGATGATTGCGCAACCCGAACTCGCGGCAAGGGCGATTCAATGTTTGCTTGAGGGCTGCTCGATTCGCAGCACAGAGCGGCTTACGGGGCCTGAATCGCAATACGATCATGTCTCTGCTCATCATTGCGGGAGAACGTTGTGAACGGCTCATGCAGGACAGGATGAAACACCTGCCTTGCCGTCGTATTCAGGTGGATGAAATTTGGACCTTTGTGCAAAAGAAAAACAGAAACGTGCGAAAGGGCGATTCTGCTGATTTCGGCGATCAGTGGGTCTTCGTAGCGATGGACGCCGATACCAAGCTGATTCCCACGTTCGCCATTGGCAAGCGCACGATGTACACCACGCAGAGGTTCTGCTGGGATTTGTACAAGCGACTTGCGGATCGCGTGCAGCTCACCACAGATGGATTCCACTTCTATCAAAAAGCCGTAATGGAGTGCTTCGGTTTGGACGTGGATTTCGCGCAACTCACAAAGCTGTTTGGCGATTTTGGGCAGCACGATGGCCCCGATTCGAGGTACTCCCCACCACGAATCGTGGAGGTTATATCCAAAGTGCGACTTGGGAATCCTGACCCCGAACATATCAGCACGTCCTTCGTTGAACGGCAGAACCTCACGATGCGAATGCAGCTTCGCAGATTCACGCGCCTGACAAATGCCTTCTCTCGGAAGCTGGACAATTTGAAAGCCGCAGTTGCTTTGCACTTCGCGTATTACAATTTCTGTCGCGTTCATTTAAGTCTCAGAATCACACCGGCGATGGAAGCCGGTTTAACCGATCACGTATGGAGCATGGAAGAACTGTTTGAATATCAGCGACAAAATTAACAAGTGGGGCGTATTAAGCATAGCTCTATGTGCCGGGGCCTTCGCCGTACCGAGCCACATTCCTTGGTGCGCTGTCTATCCGCTCCTGCATATTCTTGCTCTGGCATGCAGCATCGTTGCTGCGGTTCGCGGCAGTAAAGTTTGGCTCGTGCTATCGGGGCTCACCGCCCTTCTCACTTTCCAAGCCGTGCTGGCGCTTATCACCGAATGTTGACCAAGCAACACAGTGTTTAAGACACTACCAGTACGAGACGGTGCGTTGAGGGACCGCGGCCTGATTGCTATAATCAGTGCGTTCCACACTTTCCATCGTTTGACTGACCGCAGTTATTGGCAGTTCCGCGATCGCTCCCGGCGTGTTTCAGAATTCGTGTAACGTGGGAAGGAAGCTTTTGTAACGTGGCCAGGTAGCTCAGGTGGTAGAGCGCAGCCCTGAAAAGGCTGGCGTCGGCGGTTCAACTCCGTCCCTGGCCACCATCATTTTCAACCAGTTACGGCGAATCACCCAAAACCCTTCAGCCCAGTGTCAGCCCATGATTCGGTGCACTGTGCTCAGTTCACTGCTTCGCTGCTCGATTGCAGGATGGCTTCGAGCATTTCTCCCTGTGCGGCCATCCTGTCTTCGCTGATGCTGTGTGCGTACAGTTGCAGCGTCGTCTTCACGTCGGAATGTCGGAGCAGAGC
>Ga0070697_100002753_pt1 | contig 13543 bp, 19 predicted proteins | sample KBSK1501metaG_FD_65475 | JGI IMG/M metagenome (GOLD analysis project Ga0070697, IMG submission 65475) | Corn, switchgrass and miscanthus rhizosphere microbial communities from Kellogg Biological Station, Michigan, USA - KBS K1-50-1 metaG | ecosystem: Host-associated > Plants > Roots >... | reverse complement strand
ACTTGGCGAGGTTCGCGTGCCAGAGCGTGTGGTTGCCGATCTCGTAGCCGTGGCTCACCAGGTACTTGAGCTTGTGCCCCTCCCACGCCGGCTGGTTGAAGAGACGATTCGGCGGGTTCGCGGCCGGCAGGACGAAGAACGTCGCGGCCCGACCAAAGTCCGGGTGCTCACGGATAAACGCTTCGAGGATGCCGATGGCGGACTTGGGATCGATCGCGAGCACGCCGTTCTGCTCGATGTAGCGGAATTGACCCGGCGACGAGTCGTCGAAGGTGAGGACGATGGGCGTCGTGCCGGCAGGGAGCACGATGCGCCCGTCGAGCAGGTCGCCAAGGGCGATCAGCCGGTAGCCCTTTGCGTAGAGCGTCCTGAGGTCGCGCCGGAAGTTCTCGGGCGTCCGCGTCCAGCGCGCCTCGGGATAATCGATCTTATGGTACGCGAGGATCATCACGCGGCCGAGCTCGTTGGGCGGGAGCTGGTCCGCCGCGGCGAACGAGACCAGCAGGAGCGCCGCGGTCAAGATGAGGGCGAGAACCAGTCGGAGCCTCAATGCTGGGTCGCCCTGACGAGGTTAGCGAACTTCCCTCAGTGGCCTGCCGCTCGACCGCCGCTGGTCTTATACCGGGCGGCGCTCGAATCGGCGTTTGCTGCCTTCGCCAGAGGGAGCATCATCACTCCCCAGGTCTTAGGCTACCAAAGCAGAGCGGATTTCTCGCGTTCAGAAATCCCCGCCCCTGCATGGAAGATAAGATCGCGAGAAGACGATTGCCTGCGAAGTGCGTTCTAATCGTTTCAAAATCCCCTCGATTCCTGAACGCGCCCCTCTTACCGCAAATCCCTATAAATCGACCTGTCCGATAAGCGGGACGGTGAGTTAAGCGAAGCGGGGCTCACTGTCGCAAGACAAATCATTTTGGACGGCCGCTAGTGTTGCTGGGGCCGCGAAGCGGGATGGCGTAGTGTCCGAATACTCGGCCGAGCCCGTACCAGGTACAAGGCCGGAATGTAGCACGGTACGATCGGCCTATGAGAGCCGATCTCTCCCCCTTGCGGCTGCTGCTCGTGACCCTCGCAGGATGGTCAACCGCCACCAACAACAGGTCATCGAGTACCTGGTGGAGGAAAACCACGTCCTAAAGGAGCAGCTGAAGGGGCGACGGGTCCAGTTGAGCGACGATCAGCGCCGACGCCTCGCCGCCAAGGGCCAGCGACTCGGTCGCCCGGTCCTGAAGCAGGTAGCGACCATCGTGACACCGGACACGATTCTGCGGTGGCATCGCCGGCTTATCGCCCAGAAGTGGACGTTCCCGCCGCAGCGGCCGGGGCGCCCCGGACTGATGAAAGAGATCTCGTTGCTCATCCTGCGAATGGCCACCGACAATCCAGCGTGGGGCTACAGCCGCATTCAGGGCGCGTTGAAGAATCTCGACCACCGGGTGGCGAGAAGTACCGTCGCCAAGGTGCTGAAAGATAATGGACTCCCGCCCGCGCCGGGTCGTCCGTCGTCCTGGCGCACCTTTCTGCGGGCGCACTGGGGCGCGATCGCGGGGGCTGACTTTTTCACGACCGAAGTCTGGACGCCCCGGGGGTTGGTGACCTACTACACGCTCTTTGTGACCGACCTCAGCAGCCGACGGGTTCACGGTGGGGTCGACGCCCAATCCCGACGCTGCATTCATGGCCCAGGCGGCACGGTGTCTCACCGGCGCCGTCGATGGGTTCCTGGCAAGCCATCGCGTCCTCATCTGCGACCGGGACCGCAAGTGGACGGAGCGATTCCGAGACATCGTGGAAGGCGCGGGGGTTCGCGTCGTCCTGACGCCCATCCAGGGGCCGAACGCCAACGCTTACGCGGAGCGATTCGTGCGCTCAGTTCGAGAGGAGTGTCTCGATCGGCTGATTCTCTTCGGGGAACGGCGCCTGCTGCGCGTGCTCGCCGAGTTCGTGGCGCACTACCACGAGGAACGGAACCATCAGGGGCTCGGCAACGACTTGATCGCACCAGAACCTCGCCCGCTCGCCGGGCCCCGCGTTCGTAGCCGCGATCGGTTGGGCGGGCTGTTGCGGTACTACTACCGCGCGGCCTGAGCATGGAATGAGTTTTCGGACACTACGGGAGACGCAGAGAGGACAGGCGCTGGGTTCCCAGATCCGGTTGGGAAACGTCGCGAGCGTCTCCAGCGCGACGGCATGTCTAGCCGCCAGTCCGCTCGCGGCATCGCCGTACACCGCCAGGGTTGCGATCGCCACCGGCTGAGCCCCGCACTCCTTTAGCGCGGCGAGTGTGCCGCGGACCGCTGAGCCGGCGTTGATCACGTCGTTGACGATCGCGACACGGCGGCCATCCAGCTCAGGCTGAAGGGACTTCGGGATTGGGTATAAGACTGGAAACAGGCCGGTCGCACGGTGGTCCCGCACCGGCTCCGAGTAGGTGAAGGGCACGCGGAGCGATGATGCGACCATGAGACCCGCGAATGTACCTTCGACGAGGGGTCCAGACACAGCCTCGATCTGATGCCCGCGGAGACGGTTCGCCAGCGCTTTCGCCAACGGTTGCACGCGGTCGGGGTGCAGGAAGAGTCGCTCCAGGTCGAGCCAGACTTGCCCGTGATGACCAGACTCAAAGACGAAATGGCCTTCCCGCTTCGGAAGGAGGTGCTCGACCTTCGCCTGCATCGTCCCGCTATCTCTAAGGCCCGGTATTGGCCGCGGCTAAAGGCCTTCGGCTGCGTACCGTGGTGATACCCGACGGGCGGGACGCATGATCGTGACTCATCGTCAGGGCGACTCCGCGCGAAAGGCGTCGAGGCCGAGCCGCTGCCGTAGTCTGCTCACTGTCTCCTCGGGCCAGCTCGCGTCCACACCGAGATGATAGAGATTCGTGCAACGCCGTCCCCGTTGAAATGCCCGAACGACGCGGCCCGGCGCCAGGAAGAGACCGGTTACGACAGCACCCAGGTTTAGGATCCACGCCGCGTAGTAGTGGCGGCACCCACTTGCGAGTTCCCAGGCCCCAATCTCTGCCTCGCCTACGAGAGTGGTGTCGTAACCGGTCGCGACGTGATGAAGATCATGCTGGAGCAATACGGCCCGACGGCCGCTCGTGTTAGGGAAGACGACCGGTACTGGCCCGAGCTTGATCCTGACCCACTTCCGGCCGTAGCCGCCGTCCTCCTCGATGCCGTTCTCCTGGAAGTATTGGGCCCGAGCCTCACGAAGGGTCGAGTGCTGAGGCGAAGCCATCCGATGCTCCTCGCGCTTAGGCGCACGGGGCCAGCCAAGTCGACGCGACGATTCTACCCCGTTCGCCCGAGGAGCTCGCGAGCGGCCGCGATCTCGGCCTGGACCGCGTCGGGGCCGGGGAAGGGGCGCTTCGCCTTGCGATACCAGTGCTGAGCGTTTTCGAGGTCGCCCTCGATCGTGTGCACGATGCCGTGCAGCCAGGAGGCCTCTGCCGACTTGTCGGGCTGGACGATCGTGTGCGCTGCCTCCCAATCTCCCCTCGCCAACAGGTCGATCACCTCCATCAGCCGATCCTCTCGAGTCCTCGTCTCCATGAGCACGTCCTCCTTGTCATGATCGCGATGGCGTCAGCGTAGGGCCGAACCCGGCGAAAGCGGTTTCGCCGCGACGTCAATCTTTTCGTTAAAATCGTCACGTGCCCTCCGCCTACCCGCAGTGGAAGGGGTTCGAGCGCGCCCCCGAGGGGCACCTGCTGGACCAGGTGATCGACCTCTCGCGGCCGATGGGCATCGCCTACGAGCGCAGCGTCGGCTTCCACAAGGACTTCCACGCACACGACCGGCCAATGATCCTGCTGCCGCGCGGCGCTTGCGTGGTGAAGGTACGGACAGCGGGCGAACAGACGAAGACGCACACCATCGGCAGCGCGATGGCGCTCATCGTGCCGAGCCGGGTCGAGCACGAAGACCAGGCCGTCAGCTCGATCTTCGACACCCTTGCCTTGTTTCCGTCGCCGTCGCTGGTCGCCACCGTGGCGAACGACGAAGGGCTTACCCAGGCGACGGCCGCGAAGGCGATGAGCCGACCGCAGAAGTTCCCACGGACCCCCTGGCTCGAGCAGCTCGCCCAGGAGTACGTCTTCGCGCGCGTGATCTCACGGCGCGAGAGCGCCAAGACGCTCGTGTTCTTCGAACGGCAGCTCCTGGTCGAGATCCTCGCCGCTGCGCTGGGCACTGCGAAGGCCCCGGAGGGGCCGGGCCCGGCGGCTGCGGATACCGTGACCGGGCGAGCAATGCGCTACATCGAAGCCAATCTCTTCTCGGACGTCTCACTCCCCGCGATCGCACGCCACGCGTTCGCGAGCCCCTCGACCCTCCTGCGGCACTTCCGCGACGACATCGGGAAGACGCCGCACGCCTACATCAAGACCCGACGCCTGGAAGAGGCGCGACGGCTGATCGAGGCCGGCGCGCACGCCGTCGGCGACGTCGCGCTCCTGGTGGGGTACGAGAACTTCGCCGCCTTCACTACCGCGTTCACCAAGCACTTCGGCACGACCCCCTCTTCCTTCAGGAAACGGACGCGGGAACGCTCGTCAGCAGCGACGCCTAAGTAACCTTCGACCCAGCGGTGCCGCAAAGAGCCCTGCCCAGCTGAAGCTCGGACGGGTTGTTCTAGGCTTGATCTAAACAGAAGATCAGGGTTTGCCGGCCAGCGCCCCGGCCAAGTATTCCTTGACGCCGGGCCCACCAGTTAGGCGCAGCCGCGGGGCTTCGCTTTGTGACCAGTCCAGGCTGAATCCGAGGAACGGGCAGCAGCGGCGCTCAAGGGTGATCCATTCAGCAACCTGAAGGAACAGCGCCGGGTCGGCCTGAAGCGGACGGAATACCCGTCGGGGAGCTCGCGGGCTTCATCCCGGGCCGCGTGCATCGCTCTTCGTAGTGTCTGCCAGCGCAATCTCTCCGCGTCATCCAGGACCTCCATCCGGCATGTGTACTCGACGTTGGTCCTCTCATTCATGTCTTCCTCCTTTTTCCTGAGGCCGCCTCGGTCACGATGGGACAGTCGCCGTTGCAACGGCACAGCGTGATCGCCCACAAACGGCGCCTCATGGCCTGGAGGCGCCCGATCTTCCGTCGATCTCCCGGATCTTGGCGCCGGCTCGAGCGCGAACCTTCGCGGCGCGGCCGCGCACGTGGTCCCGAGGAATGCAGGCCAATTCACCGATTTCTCGGAGAGTGAACCCCAATCCCTGTGCCCACTTGATGAGACGTACGCGCTCCACGGTCTCGGCTGGATACTGGCGGTAACCGGAGACTCGCCGGGGCGGAGGTGGAATCAGCCCGCGGCGTTCGTAGTACCGCAGCGTCTCGCGGTGCACACCGGCGCCGGCCGCCACTTCACCGACACGCAGCGGAACCCGTTCCATCGCCACCTCCTGTCCGGCATCTTCCACCCTGTACCATGGTCCGGAGTCAAGCCCACGTCGCCGTGGAGCTTTCGCTAGCGGCCGACGAGTCGCGCGACGACCGGGGCGAGCTCGTCCATGAACGCCTCGCGTGTCATGACGTAAGAGATGCCCCAGCGCTCGCGACGCGCCTCGAGATCGGCGACCATCTGATCCACCGTTCCGACGAGCACGTAGGGGCTGGCGAGGATCTCGTCCGGCGACAGCCGGCTGAGGGCCCCGGTCAGGGCGGCGGCCGCCTTGCGACGGTCGTCGGTCACGATCACGCGCTGCACCAACGCGTTGAGCTCGAGATGCTCGTAGCGGTCGCCAGCCATCTCGCGGACCAACCGCACGCGCTCGTCCACCACCGCCGCGCGACAGTCCGAGACGTCCACCTCTCTCGCTCCGCGACGAAACATGATGCCCGTGAAGCCGACGATGTCGGCTTCCCGCGCGGCCAACGAGAGCAGCCGTGGCGCGTTGCCGCCGATGAAGATGGGCGGGCGCGGTCGCTGCACGGGGCGCGGGTGGATCGTGTGGCCGGTCACCCGATAGTGCCGGCCGGCGAAGGTCACCGCTTCGCTCTCGAATAGCCGCTTGATGAGGACGACGGACTCTGCTAGCCGCTCGACGCGGGTGGCGCCAGGTTCGAAGCCGAGACCGGCCTGCTCGTACTCGGACTGCATGTGCCCGGCACCGAGGCCTAGCTCCAGTCGGCCGCCACTCAGCACGTCCAGCGTCGCCGCCTCGCGCGCGACTAGCACGGGATGGCGGAAGTCGTTGTTTAGCACCGCCGTGCCGACGCGCAGGCGCGTGGTCGCCGCTGCCGCGGCCGTCAGTCCGGGCATCGGTGCGAGCAGATCGGCGAGGTGATCCGGCATAAGCAGCACGGCATAGCCGAGAGCCTCGACCTTCCTCGCCTTGTCCGCCCACTCGCCGTGCGAGCCGGTCGTCCGCACGTTGACGCCGAACCGGAACGGCCTCATCCGTGATTTCTGGTATAGACCAAGACCACTCCCCTCTCGCGTCTCAGGCCGAATCCCCAGGACGCCGACGAGGCCCTTCTGCCGATGCGCGGTACCTCATACGCCCACTCATCGCAGGGAAACCAGCTGATCGCGCCGATGGCAGTGGTGTCCACTGGGTACGATCGTCTGGCTTGAGCAAAGAACGCACGCGTAGCTCGAGCTGTCCTCGGCCGCCGGGTCGACCCCTACCAGAGAGAGTGCAAACGAGCAGTCGAGCCACTCACGCGCCTTCAGAAGATCGTCGAAGGACTGACTTTGGAAATGTGTCACATCATACGCTTGCAGGAACTGATCGATTTCCGCAGCCGGCCGCCTGAAGCGGCGATGGCCGATCAGCACGCTGACGAGATCCCACTCCAACGGGCCAACACCCGCCAGGTCGAAATCGATGAGCACTGGTCCCGCGGCGGTCACAATGACATTCAACGGATCTCCATGAATCAGCCCCATACGACTCGTGGCACCGACCGAAACGATGATGGATCGCGCGCGCGAACACGCATCCAAGACGACGTCCACGTATTCCTTGCGGGCGTCGGGGCGACGAGAATAGCGAGCCAGGCGCTCTTCAATCCGGCCGACCGGATCCCACAGGGGAACGAGATCTTCGCGGATCGGAAGGCGATGGAGTGTTTTCAAGGTGTGGGCCAACCAAGGCCACGCGAATTGGTCGGTGACGGGGTGAAGGAGCGGCCGGAATGTCACTGCGCCGTGGTCCGTCTCGAAAGGCTGATCAAAGATCTCTTCGACGGGAGTGAGCATCGGCAGGCCCGCGTCGCTCACGTGCCGCGCGAAGGCCATCTCGGCTTTGAGGCGTCCCGCGTCGGCGCCTGGCCGGCTCACGCGGGCGACGAGCCCGATCTCGTCCAGGGCAACGACAGCACAGTGCGCGATTCGCAGGAGTTGCGGGACGCCTAGCGGGATCCCCGCGATGGCGGTCGCGGCCCGCACGTTGGCGATTGGCCAGCATAGCCCACCACGTCTGGAATGAACGTGTCCCCTGTGAAGTCGGTGTTGTCGAACATGGCCAAGAGCCTCTCGATAGGATCATACTGGCGAACGCGATAGTGCACGCTCTTCTGCGATGCGTGGAGTAAGCGGATCCTTTTGCCGCTCATCACAAAATCAATCGTGTGCGGAAGGTCTCTGAGGAACGCCAACCGCTTGTCGCCGAGGCGTTGTTGATGCCACCGGAGAGTCGGATTATCAGTCTCTGTGGTGGCTCGCGCATCGTCCCAGTTGCCCTTGATCATCCGTTCACAAACGGTCCGGCAGATATCGACCACGCGTTCCGAATGTGGACCCTTGCCGACGAAATCTCCTAGCCAGAAGATCCGCTTAATGCCCCGCCGTTCGATATCGCGAAGCGCAGCTTCGAGGGCGGGAACGTTCCCGTGAATGTCGGAGATCACCGCGATCATGTCCATGGCTACGCCTCATCCTCGTCGTGGTCGACTCTCGCGGCGACCACCCATGTGTGCTTTGTCGCTGGTCGCCTAACGTCGGCGGTCAATGGACACGTCACGAACCTCCGCGGCCGGCGCCCGCCACTACCCAAACGCCAACCACCACGCCCCGACGCCGAGAAGCAGGCACAGGGGCGAATAGAGCCAGGTGTCCCGCACCGCAAACCGGGTTCCCCTCACTGATTTGAAGAATCCCATCAACCGGAAATCGCCAAGCGCCCGTAGCACAAAGACGGCACCGAGCACCCCCGCGGCCCACTGGGACGCCCAGCGCGGCACGAAGGCCAGGATGAGATCTGCTCTTACCAATACGACAAGTGCGGCACTGACGAGAGCAGCCGCCACGGCGAGCGTCGCGCCGCGGGACGGAGTGAACCGAGGCCGGCCGTCGATTTCTGCGATCGCCGCAGCGGAACCCCAGGTGCCACCAAACGCCCAGAACACATGCAGGGCGCCGAGAAAAGCAAAGATCGTCCCGAGCGCGACGCCGACCACTGTCCTCGACAGCATCGTCCTGTCCGCTAACGTGACGTATCAGCCGCGACGCGCCGTGCGCACCGTCGGCCGCATGGCGGGCAGCCGGGTGCAGACCGGTCACGCCTGCTCGTACTCACACCGACTCTACGACGAAGACCTCCATATCGATGCTAGCCTGCCGCAGCTGTTTCATGGCCGCGTAGTCCGGGTCGTTGTGAAATGCTCGGGCGTGCTCGAGCGAAGGGAATTCCAACATCACGACGGCGAGGGGCGGCTTCGCATCCCCTTCCAGGGCTAGCGGAGAGTTGCCCCCGATCAGCACTTTGCCACTGTGTTTTTCTATCAGGGCGGCCGTCTTCGGACGATATTCCTCTCTCCAGGCCGTCCGCCGAGGTTCCGAACGACGTAGACCAATGATGTAGGCAGCCATGCCGCGCTCCTCTTGCTGCACATGGGCGGGATTCGCCCATCCTTCCCACCATCATGTGTTGTCGTAATTGTGGAACAGTGCCCTCCTCCTGGATTTGAACGTCTAACCTGCTGAAACTCCTTCGTCGGCCGGTCGACTAGGGTTCTAAGGTGCTCGGCGACTACCCGCATTTGCTGCGGAGTGAGCCACCTTAAGCAGCGCCCCCGGAGCAGGGTCAAGCCGCCCGTTGTCTTCAGTTCCGTGCGCTACACGCGCACGCCTCTCGTCGCCGTTTGCAGCCTGCGAACGACCCCTTCGGCCTGCCGCAGATGCTGTCGCTGATGAGCTGGGATCAGTCGGAAACATGAATAGAGGTTGTACTTGATCCGAGCATCGAAGGGCGAAACGATGCGAAGCTTGCCAAGGTCCAGTCTCCCCGCGCGCTGCGCTCGACGCGATCGACAAAGTTCTGAGCCCGATCGAGGCAGCCGGTCAACTGGTTCTGCCGAAGGGCGAACTCGGAAAGGACTACATCCTTGAGCTCACCTCGAGCTGGCACGAAGGGCTCCGTGGTCTTGATCGGTAAGCTGATCGTCGACGCCACCCAAAGGAGCCGGCCCACGAAGTCCATGCGATGCCGTGTTTTTCTGAACCGGGCTTGCTCACGGCCCAAGTCGAGTGCGTCGTCGATCAGCGGCAAAAAGGCGCGCGACGTCAAGTTGAGATGAATCAGACATTCGGCAACCGACCACTGACTCGGCGCTGGGCGCGCGGCCCAGGCATTGTCCGGCAACGGGCCGGCGACGAGCTTCGCCCGCCGAAGGGCGTCAGTCAGTTCTGTCTGGATTCGAGTCAGTTGCGAGTCCATGTCCGTCGAGCCCTCTTCGGTCGGATTGAGCGCCATCGAGTGGCCGGCTCATCCTGTCCCGGCCTCGAACATCCGATTCCCCCCTCTACGATTCTCTCACTTGACGGACCAGTCGCTTGAGGACGGCCCGTGTATCAGGGAAGGGAACGGCTTCCCGTGAGGCAGGCTCTCCGGTAGGACGGCGGCGCCCGCTCCGCTGATTGCCCCTTCGAGGTGCTCACCGACCCGTGCCGCCGCATCAGTGAGATTTTCGTTGTAGCTCGGTAGCCTCTCAGGTTGCCGATCTGCTCAGCGCGGGCGCGAAGTCGACCTCGATTGTGCGCTCGCGCGGGCCCTCAAGCTCGACCAACACGATGCGCTGGAATTGACCGAGGCCGAGTCGACCATCACGCACCGGCACCGACACGGACGGCCCGACGAGGGCACTGAGCACATGTGCACGCACGTGGTCGGCCGAATCGTGGACGTAAGCAGTCGTTTGCGGCACCAGACGACGGAGCACGGTGAGCAGGTCCTCGGCGATCCCCTCTTCGTTGGTGAGGACGGTGAGAGCACAGGTCGTGTGCTGGATGAAGACGCTGCAGACGCCCTCGTTCATCGAGGCCGCTAGCGCCGCGACGTTCTCCGTGATGTCGATAACCTGCTCGTGAGCCTTGCTACGGACAGTGATGACGCTCATCCCGCTCTATACTCCATATCAACGATTAGCTTCGCAACCTAGTTCGGATCGCGCGGCGCTTAGGTTTCGCCATGAGCGAGAATGCCCGGCGGGGTTGTCGTGCCGCCGCCGCGAAATCGTTCACTCCAAGGGACGCGAAGCAGTTGGGTCACCCGGGGCTCGGCGGTGATCGCGAACTATGGTCTCAAGCGTACATGCCACCGTACGCCGCCCACTCGAGGAGTACCACGTAGGGCATCCGGAAGAGGACGGAGGTCGCCACCGGGATGCTCGGTGGAGCGGCCGAGGCAGGCAACAATTCTCGGCGCGACCGGCGATGCCGCGGCGCCAGGGTAGATGGTTGTCCGACGCTGGCGACGGCTCTGGCCAGACTGATTCGTGGCGAGTCGTCGATTCCCTCCATGATCGAGATGCTCGCCGAGCACCCTGATTAAAGCAATTTCATCTTGTTTACCACTTCGGTAAGGATATCTTATTCATCAAGGCCAGCCGTGAATCTCGGCCCCTTACGGTCCCTCGACGCGATCGTGCGAAGCGGCAGCTTCAAAAAGGCCGCGGAACAGCTCCATCTCACGCCGCCTGCCGTGAGCCTTCAGATCCGACAGTTGGAAGACGAGTGCAAGCTCAGACTATTCGAGCGCATCGGTCGTCGGGTCCGGCTGACAGCGGCCGGGCGGACGCTTCACGAATATGCGCAGCGGATGTTCACTCTCGAGCGTGATGCTTCGTGGGCCCTAGAGCGGATGCGCGGGCTGGAGGGTGGGAGCCTGCGCGTGGTGTGCAGCGAGACGGCAGCCTATTACTTGCCGTTTCTGTGGCGCGAGTTCGGCCGACGCTATCCGGGCATCCAGGTTCAGCTCTCACTCGATAACTCCGAGCACGTGGCGGAGCGAGTGGTCCGGCTTGAGGATGACCTCGGCGTGCTGAGCATTGGCACCGGCCACCCGGACCTGGCTGCAGAGTTGCTCGTGAAGGATCCCGTCGTCGCGGTCGTGCCACCCCCGCATCCTTGGGCGAGGCGGCGATGGGTGTCGATCGACGACTTTGAGGGGCAGTCGCTCGTCCTCAGGGAGCTCGGGTCGGCGACAAGGGCGCTCGCGGAGCGCCGCTTTGCCGCGCTCGGGATTGGTTGGCGGATGGCGATGGAGATTGCGTCGAACGAAGTGATCAAGCGGGCTGTCGAGCTGGGCGCCGGGATTGCGATTCTTTCCGTCGTTGTGATTGCGCGAGAGGTGCGAGACGGTACGCTCTGCGGTATCAGAATCAGGGACCAGGAGTTCATAAGGCCGCTTCATCTGGCCTTTCATCGCGAGCGTGCTGAGTCACCGGCAATCCAGGCGTTCGTAGCCCTCGCACGCGAACTGAGGAAGAACATTTCTGTGGCCAGTGCTGTGCGGGTTCTTCGAACTAGCCGCAGCAGGCTGAAAGGGGCTCGCCCCCGGCTGACGGCCTCAAGTAAAGGGGGACCGCGTCCACGGACAGACCAAGAGTGATCCGCCGTCCTCGCGAAAAGGGATTTGCTCATTGAATTACGACCGCAATAGTTCTATACCCACTGAGTGTGGACCGGCTTTTCGACGAAGACCGCTCGCGAAAGCTGCGATGCTATGGACTTTTTTCGTTCAGGTAGGGCTCGCACAGGTACAACGAACTATGCCGAAATCGCGACAGTATGGCGCGAGGCCGGAGACGCTGTACGTTTATCGAACGCCGAGGCCTGCCGGCTCGGGAGAGAGTCAGGACGCGGAAGAGACTCGCGTCAGCGACTCCCACGGAACCGTCGAGGACGCCGCGACGGAAGTGGTCGCACCTGTGCCTTCCATTTATTCGTCCGATCTGGTCACGCCGCCCGCCGCAGGTATTCGTGATGGAGCCCACCGACGCGTGGCACCTCTATCACCCTGCCCTGGCTCGGCCGCTGCACACTCCGAGGCTCAGGTGAGTCTTTAGTCAGGGATAGATGGGTGCGGGTCCGATTGTAGTAGTCGACGTACTTCGCCAGGATCCCTCGCAGATGCTGTTCGCCAATCACCACAACATGGTCGAGGCACTCGTGTCGAATCGATCCAATGACCCGTTCGGCATACGCGTTTTGCCACGGCGAGCGGGACGCAATGACCGCCTCCCGAATGTCCAACGTCTTGGCCTGACGCGAAATCGTTCACCATAGACTCGGTCTCGGTCCCGAATCAGATACCGGGGCCCCTCCTCCAGCGCGCACGCCTCGAGCAGTTGGCGCGCCGTCCATTCCGCGGTCGGGTGTTCCGTCACATTGAAATGCACCAACCGGCGCCGGCTGTGCGTGAGTATCACGAGCACGAACAGGACTCGAAAGGTTGCTGTGGGCACCGTGAAGAAATCCAAGGCGATTAGATCGTTGGCGTGATTCTTCAAGAACGTGCGCCACGCCTGCGAGGGCGGCCGCCGAGGCCGGAGCATGTACTTCGACACCGTCGCCTGCGAGACCGTTAGGCCGAGTTTCAGCAACTCACCGTGGATCCTTGGCGCACCCCAGAGAGGATTGGCGTAGCTCATCCGCCGAATCAAATCTCGCAGGTCCGCATTGATCGCGGACCGACCCAATCGCCGCCGACTCTTCCACGTCCAGTAGCGTCGAAACGTGCCGGTGCCAGCCGACTACGGTCTCCGGCCGCACCAACTGTAGCGAATGCCGCCAACTTCTCCATAGCCTCGACAGTAAAACCCAGAACAGTCGGTCCAACTCCGTCAGCTGCGGCCGCGGCTCGCGCGCCTTCCACGCGGCGAGTTGCTGCCGAAGCGCGAGGTTCTCCAGCGCCAACTCGCGGTGCGTGCGAAGACGGCTTCTCACTGTCCCAAAGACGATTTCCGAGCCATCTGACCATGACCGGCGAGATAGCTGATCAGTCCGCAGAATGCAAATTAATCGCGCCGGACGACTTTTTAGAAGGACACCCAGTTCTCGCGCGACAACAAACAGAGCAGGTCCGTCAGCTCGGCGCACTCCTTCGCGATCTCGAACTCGCGGTCCTGGGTGTCGTCGGTGTCGAGATAGCAGCCCTTCAGCGCCAGGACGGTGAGTGTCGCGGCCTGCCGCGCGTGGAGCCAGAGCCGCGGGGTCCGGTTAAAGATCATCCCAGGCGCCGCCGTCAACCATTGGCTCACCGATGAGCTGTGAGCTGTCGGACATCAGCACCGCCACGCAGTGGCCCTCCATGGTGTGA
>Ga0070697_100002750_pt1 | contig 13549 bp, 11 predicted proteins | sample KBSK1501metaG_FD_65475 | JGI IMG/M metagenome (GOLD analysis project Ga0070697, IMG submission 65475) | Corn, switchgrass and miscanthus rhizosphere microbial communities from Kellogg Biological Station, Michigan, USA - KBS K1-50-1 metaG | ecosystem: Host-associated > Plants > Roots >... | reverse complement strand
CGGACAGCAGTGCCGGCCTCTCCTCCACCAGCGCCTCCGCATACACTTCATTCCCGCTCAGGCCGCCTTCGGCGCCACTACCGGAATAATCCTTGGGATCAAAGCGCTGTTGGAGGTCCACCGCAGGAATGTCGGTGGGGATCTGCACCGGCACGGCGACGGTCTGAAACCCTTTGAGCGCGTCGGCGAGCTGCACCGGCGGCGGGTCGTCCGGCTTGGGCTGCTCCTGAGGTGCGAGCAGCACGACCGTCGTGTCCATCCTGACCTGGGCTTCGCGCGGGGCGCTGTGGAGCGTCGCGTACACGACCCCGACGATCATCGCGGCATGGATCGCGAGCGACGCAAAACCGACGCCGAACAGGCGTTTCTTCCCGGTCTTCCGGTTGGATTCGAGGAGCGTGAGAACCACAGCTCCACCTCCGATGCCTTGGCTCCAACGACCGTGCGGGCACACGCCACACCGCGGGGCCTGACGCCGGGCGTGGGGCATGCAATGCAATGATAGTGGGATCGCTGCCAACGAGCCACAGCCTGTAACAACCCAGTGACCGCACGAGAACGGCCACCTCGCAAGGAAAGAGGTGGCCGTTTTCCGCGTCCGCGGGCGCAGCGCGCGTCAATGAACGCCGGCGAACTTCACTAGGGCGACCCTGACGACGCCTTGAGTGAGTAATCGACGGGCAGGTTGATGAACACGCGCACCGCGCGTCCATGGATCCGGGCCGGCCGGAACAGCGCCTTCAGAACCCAATCCTTGGTGGGTTGCTCGAACCCCGCGCTGGGGCTCTTGACGATCCTCACGGAGCTGGGCTCGACCCGCCCCGTCGTATCGATGATGGCCCGCAGGACCACCCGGCCCTGAATCCCGGCCTGTCGCAGGAGTTGCGGGTAGACCGGGGGTGGGGCCGACAACAGCTCCGGCCGCTGCTCCACGATCGCTTCCGTGTACACTTCACCACCGCCGACCACGATGCCGTTCGCCCGACCGCCTTCGACACCGCTTCCGGAGTAATCCCTGGGATCGAAGCGCTGTTGCAGGTCGATCGGGGGAATGTCGGTGGGGATTTGCGCCGGTACGGCGATGGTCTGAAATCCCTTGAGCGCGTCGGCGAGCTGCACCGGTGCCGGCTCGGCCGGCTTCTGCTGCTCCTGCGCCGCCAGCAGCACCACCGTGGTATCCATTCTGACGCGGTCGTCGTGCGGCGCGGCGTGGAGCGTCGCGTATACCACTCCCGCGATGATCGCGGCATGGATGGTGAACGATGTGAAACCGACGCCGAACAATCGCTTGCTGCTGAGCTTTCGCTTGGACTCGAGGAGCGTGAAAACCACGGATCCACCTCCGGTGCGTTGGCTGCCAACCGGAGAGTCGTGGGACGGCGTCCCCCGGTTTTCGACGCATCCGCCACTATGACGTATGCGACATTACTAAGACGTCCAGACAGGCCTGAAGGTTGCAGGGGAGCGCGCGACACCTCGAGGCCCTTGACGGGGCACGTCCCCGTCACGCAACAATGAGGGGCGCGACATACGGGGGTAACGCGATGTCCGGGATGTGGGCTCGTTTGCAAGCCGACTTGAACGTGAGGCTGCGGCGCGGGGCGTGGTACCGCATCACGCGGCTCGATCCGCTTCAGGCCGTTCTCGAGGTCGGCGGCCGCCTCCTCGAGGTCCCGTCCGCGTTCCTGCAAGTCATCGAGCGCCCGCCCCGCAAATGGAGCGTGGTCCCGCGGCCCAGCGACGCCGTCCATCTCCCCGAAGGCTGCCGCGACCGGTACGCCGTGTGCCCGAGCTGCCGTGAGCGGCAATCGCTCGCGGGACGCCCGCGCCACATGCGCTGTCGACGGTGCGGCGAGGACTTCGAAATCGCGTGGTCCGAGGCCGGCTGACAGCACTCTGACACGTTGGTTGCAACCTATTGGAGCCTCCGGACGTCTTACAGGTCGAAGCGTGCGGTCAGACCAGCAGTCCGGGAGGCATCCAATGCGTGCTTATGCTTTGTTGCTCGCCGTCGTTCTCACCACTGGTTATGGCTACGCCGCCCAAGTCGCCGTGTCCTCTTTGGGACCCGGTCGGCAGCCGGCAACCGCGCCCGCGCGCGCGATCCCGGCCAGCGGCGCCCTCGATGGAGTGTGGTACGGCGGGGTACTCGATCCCGTAACGGTCGAGTCCCGAAGCGATGGAGCCCGGGCTGCGGCAACCCAGGGCAAGGTCTTGAGCCGGCCAACCGTGCGGTGTAGCGAGGCGCATCCGTCCGGATTCCGCGCCGTTTCCTGAACGTTTCGAGGGGGGCTTCGGCCCCCCTCACCCCGGTCCCCTGCCGCCGCCGTCGTCGCCCGAAACCCCGCCTCGCCAACTGCCGTAGGACCTGCCAGTTTGGTGCCTATCCGCAGCAAGGAGCGGGGCGTGAGTGCATTCTGGGACAGCTGGCGCAAAGAGATCATTCGCGGGGCGGCGTTGTTCTCGGCAGTGCTCGCGATCGGTTTCGTCGCGCACGCCGCCCATCGCGCGCTCCACCAAAAAGTGCTGCACGACCTCCCCGTGGCTCTGCGTGACCTGCGGAGTGAGTTCGTCCGGGACGACGGCGGGCCGGGTCGCTCGACCGGAGCGCCCTGGACGTATCGGTCCAAGCTCGGTGCGAACCAATGGGTGTGGATCCGGAACACCCGTGGCTCGGTGACCGTCGAGCCGGCCAAGGGTGACTCCCTGCAGATCTCCGCCGTGAAGACCTTCCGCGCTTCGGACACCGCGAGTGTGCGTGTCCTCGCCGTTCCGTACGCCGGCGGCGTGGCCGTGTGCGCGCTGTGGGCAAGCGACACCGAGTGCGGCCCCGGACACGGTGACATCCACATGCGGGGGGGACGCCGTAACGACGTGGACGTGGACTTCACGGTCCGGTTGCCACGCCAGGCGGGCCTGGACGCCACGACCACGGTAGGGGACGTGCACGTGATGGGGGCGCGTGGCCCACTGGTCGTGCATGCGGTGAGCGGCGACGTGGACGTCGCAACGGCAAAGGGGCCCGTGAAAGTCGAGCTGGTGAACGGCGACGTGCGCGTTCGCATGGAGGCGTTCGGCGACACCGGCGGCGTCTCCGCGAGCACCATCAACGGCTCACTCACCGCCGAGCTGCCGGCGCAGCTCGACGCCGAGGTGGAGGCGAGGACGGTGAACGGCTCCATTACCACCGACTATCCGCTCACCGTGAATGGCCGGTTCGCCGGGCGCAACGTCAACGGGACCCTCGGCCGCGGCGGGCGCAAGGTGCACCTCGAGACGGTGAACGGCTCGATTAAGATGAAGAAAGCAGTCTAGCCACCTCGTCCGGGAACGTGCGGACGTTGATGGGTTTGGCGAGGTAGCCGTCGAAGCCGGCCGCGAGCGTTTTCTCCCGATCCCCCGGCATCGCGTGGGCCGTGAGGGCGACGACCTTCCAAGGGTGGTCGCCCTCGAGCCGTTTTACGTCCGCCAGTACGCTGTAGCCGTCGCGCCCGGGAAGCTGGATGTCGAGCAGGACGAGCGCCGGGGGCGGCTGCTCGGCCAGGAGCGTGGCCACCAGTGGCTCGCCCGACGTCAGGCCGACGACGCGATAGCCCTTCATGGTCAGCAGGGCGGTGATGAGCTTCAGGTTGTCGGGCTGATCCTCTACCACCACGATCGTGGTCATCACGGATGCTCCGGCCGGCTCTCGGCCCGTCGCAGGGTGAACCAGAAGGTGCTGCCCGTACCGACCTCCGAGTCCACGCCGATGGTGCCGCCGTGCAGCTCCACGAGGCGCTTGGAGAGCGCCAGGCCCAGGCCCGTTCCTTCGTAGCGGCGGCTCTCGCTCGCGTCGAGCTGCACGAACTCCTGAAAGAGCTTACGCTGGTCCGCCGGCGCGATCCCGATGCCGGTGTCGGTCACGGCAACGCGCACGGCGCCGACGTCCTCGAGCCGCGCGCTCAGCGTGACGCGGCCGCCGTCGGTTGAGAACTTGATGGCGTTGGAGAGAAGGTTGAGCAGCACCTGGCGCAGGCGAACCCGGTCGGCCGTCACCAGGAGGTGGTCGGGGAGCGGCTCGATCACGAGCGTGTGCCGCCGGGCCTCGAGCTGGGCGCGGACGGTATCGGCGGCTTCCCGGAGCAATGCGCTCACCTCCAGGGCCTCGAGGCGCAGCTCCATCCGTCCCGCGGCGATCTTCGACAGGTCGAGCAGCTCGTTGATGAGCTCGAGCAGGTGACGACCGTTGCGCGCGATGGTCTCCAGATAATCGCGCTGGGTCTCGGTGAGCGGGTTCTCCGGCGTCGCCATGGTGAGGAGCAAATCGCTGAACCCGATCACGCTGTTGAGCGGCGTCCGGAGCTCATGCGACACGTTCGCGAGGAACTGGTCCTTGAGCTTGCCCGCCTGGTCGAGCTCCGCGTTCAGGCGGGACAGCTCCCGGTGCTGCTCCTCGAGCTTGGCGTTCTGCGACTCGAGGCGCTGCGCGGCGTGGCGTACCTCGACCGCCAGGCGGCGAGTGTGCTGATGGGCGGAGTCGCGCTCGCAGGCAATGGCCAGGTTGGGCGCCGCGTGTTCGAGCGCGACGCGCGCGTCAGCGGAGAGCTCCCCCGCCACGGTGGTGACGAGCAGACCCACGAGCCGCCCCCGGGAGCGCAGCGGCGCGAGCGCGAGCCCTCCGGTGGAATTGTCGTCCTGGGTGGTGAGCTGTAGCTGAGCCCGCACCGGCTTGGCCGCAGCGCTCGCATGGTAGATGACGGTGACGGCATCACCGACCAGCTGGCGCACGACGTCGCGCGACAGCGGCCGGGCGGTGGCGCGGCGCACGGCCGTCGGTCCCCATTCGTTGGTGTCGTACTGCGGCTGATAGAGCGCGAGCGCCGGAGCGCCGGTGGCGGCCGCGATGACGTCGAGCGCCGGGCCGAAGCTCCCCCCCGCGGTCGCTTCGCCCGGCGGTGCGTTCAGCGCCGCGAGCAGGCGCCCGGCTTGATCCTGGACTCGCTCCCGCCAGGCAAGCGCCGCCGCCATGTGATTCACGCCGCGCGCGATCATGCCGAACTCTTCCGGCTGGTCCTCGTCGAGTCGCTCGTCGTAGCGGCCCGCGGCGACTCGCTCGAGCGCGCCCACGACGTGGGCGAACGGCGTCGCGAGCCGCCCGCGGTTGTACCAGAGCCCGACGCCCAGCGCCACGAGGATCACCACGAAGATCACCGTCGTCTGCACCGCCGCCTGTATCGCGTTGTCACCGACATCGGCGGCGAGCTCCCGCATGGCGGCGATCTGGGCCTCGAGGGCGGGCGAGGGCGAGACGCGGGCGGCCTGCTCGAGGCGCTGGCTGAGCTCGATCATGTCGGCTTGCGTGCGTCGGGCGCTCCGCCACGTGGCGACGCGGTCGGCCAGACCGGCGACGGCGATCGCGAGGAACGCCGCGGCGAAGAGCCGGCTGATGCTCGGCACGCGCGACGGGCGAATCGGCACTGGATTGGTCATGCGACGGCTACAAATAGGGGAACGAACGGCGGCAGGACAAGAGCGGCGGCCCGGCGCGCTGGCGGGGGGCGGCGACGCGCGGTAAGCTAGGCCCCCACATCCCGTGCCCGATCTCCTCGACTCCCTGCGTGAGGCTCTCGCAGACCGCTATGCGGTCGAGCGCGAGGTGGGTCGTGGAGGCATGGCGACGGTGTTCCTGGCGCAGGACTCGAAGCATCATCGGCCTGTCGCCATCAAGGTCCTCCATGCCGAACTCACCGCGGCCCTCGGCCCCGAGCGGTTCCTGCGTGAGATCGAGATCGCCGCCCGGCTGCAGCACCCACACATCCTGCCCCTGTACGACTCCGGGGCGACGGCCGGCTTCCTCTATTACGTCATGCCGTACGTGGAAGGGGAATCGCTGCGCGACCGCCTGACGCGGGAGAAGCAGCTCCCTCAGGAGGATGCGCTCCGGATCGCCACAGAAGTGGCGGGCGCGCTGGCGTACGCCCACAGCCACGGGGTCGTGCACCGTGACATCAAACCTGAGAACATCATGCTCTCGGGCGGTACGGCCGTGGTGGCGGACTTCGGCATCGCGCGCGCCGTGAGCGCGGCGGGGGAAGGCCAGCACCTCACCGAGACCGGCACGATCATCGGCACGCCGGCCTACATGAGCCCGGAGCAGGCCGCCGGCGCGAGTGATATCGATGGCCGGAGCGATCAATACGCCCTCGCGTGCGTCGTGTACGAGATGCTCGTAGGGGAGCCGCCGTTCACCGGGCCCACGGCGCAGGCGGTGCTCGCGCGCCACTCGCTGGATATGGTCTCGCCGCCGTCGATCGTGCGCGCCACCATCCCCGATGCGGCCGAGGGAGCCATTCTGCGCGCGCTCTCAAAAGTCCCGGCCGACCGCTATGCGACGACCGCATTGTTTGCCGAGGCGCTCAACGCACCCTCTGCGGCGACCGGAGCCGCGCGGCGAGCGACTCTCGCGGGGACGCGGGGCCGCGGTCGCCGGTGGCGGCGCGAGCTGCTCGCCGCCGCCTTGGTGCTGCTCGCTGCTGGGGGAGCCGGCCTGCTCATCCGGCAGCGAGCCGCTCCCCGGGCCGGCGCGGAAGGCGGACTCGATCCCCGGCGCATCGCGGTGCTCTACTTCGACGACCTGAGCGCCAAGAAGTATCTGGGTTACCTCGCCGACGGGTTGACCGAGGCCTTGATCGCCGACCTAGCGCAGGTGTCCGGCCTCCAGGTGATCTCCAAGAACGGGGTCGCGCCGTATCGCAATCCGGACATTGCCCCGGACAGCGTGGCGCGAGTCTTAAGTGCCGGCACGATCGTGCGGGGTGCCGTGGAAGAGACGGGGAATCAATACCGGGTGTCGGTGCGACTCATCGAGGGATCGAGCGGTGTGGACTTCCGGCGCGCCGCCTTCGACGTGCCGAAGGGGAGCGTTCTCGACGTGCGCGACAGCCTGGCGAGCGACGTTGCGGTCTTTCTGCGCCAGCGTCTGGGAGAAGAAGTCCGGTTGCGTGAGGAGGCGGCGGGGACGCGCAGCCCGGAGGCATGGGCCCTGGTCCAGCAGTCGGAGAGAGCTCGCAAGGACGCCCAGCGCCCCGGCACGCCCGAAACCGCTGCCGCGGCGCAGTACGCCAAAGCAGATTCGCTGCTCGAGTCGGCCGAGCGGATCGACCAAACGTGGGTGGAGCCGGTTGTGCAGCGGGCCCGGGTGGCGTACCTGCGCTCGAGACTCGAGCGCGAGCCACGCGAGGCAGAGAAATGGCTCCAGCTGGCGCTGCGCCACGCGGATCGGGCGGTGCAACGGGAGCCCCAGAACCCCGATGCGCTGGAAGTCCGCGGCACCATCCGCTACGTCCGTTTCGCTCGCGGGCTCGAGCCGGACCTCGCCGCAGCCGACAGGCTGCTCGCCGCCGCAAGGTCGGATCTCGAAGCGGCGACGCGCCTGAACCCGCGCCAGGCCGGTGCCTGGAACGTTCTGTCGGTGCTGTACTACCAGACGCGCGATCTCGTCGAGGCGAACCGCGCGGCTCGGAGCGCCTATGAGGGCGATGCCTATCTCGCCGCCGCCGACGCGATCCTGTGGCGGCTGTTCGTGACCTCATACGATCTCGAGCTGTTTCTGCCGGCGATCGACTGGTGCGACAAGGGACACCGCCGCTTTCCGACCGATCCGCAGTTCGTCCAGTGCCAACTCATGTTGATGGGGTCAAAGGCCGCCGATCCGGACGTTGCCCTCGCGTGGCGACTCGCGGACGAGGTCGTGCAGCTCACGCCCGAAAGTGACCGAGCGCTGACCAGGCTCTATCAGCAGATGTGGGTCGGGTTCGTCCTCGGTAGGGCAGGGCTCGCAGATAGCGCTCGTCACGTGCTCGCCCGCTCGGAAGGAGATCCGGTGATCGACCCCGAGCGCGAGCTGCTTGGCTATGTAGCCGCGGCACGCGTGGCGCTCGGGGACAAGGATGAAGCGCTGCGGCTGCTCGAGCGCTACCTCGTGGCCCATCCGAAGCACCGCGAGGGCTTTCGCAAGAACGTGCATTGGTGGTGGCGAGGCCTGCAGGACGACGCCCGGTTCAAAGCGCTCATCGGCGCCCGCTAGACGGCTCTAGCGGGCATCCTCACCGCGGGGCATATTGTCGCAATCCGCGACGTTGCCGCCCGCGGCCGAGCATCGGGTCTCTAGTGCGGAGGTGCCCTCGGTTGCGGGAATTCGAGGTGCCCTCCCATGAAGCCCGTCGCCTTGGCGAGCCTCGCCGTTCTCCTGTTCACCGCGTGTAAGGACCGCCAACCGTTGCAGCCGCCATCGGGTCGCCCGTCGGCGCTCATCATGGATGGGGCGCACCACGGCGGCAACGCGGACTTCTTCTTCCTGCCGCCGTTGACGGCGGATCCAACCGGCGGGCCCAACTTCGACCCCGGCAAGTTCAATCCCAATCTCTCCCCGAGTGCCGAGGTGTGTACGCTCACCGGCGATCCTGCGGCGGGGGCCGTCGACTGTGCCACCGACCAAGGCCGGCCCGTCCTCGTATTCGGGCCCCAGCCGATGGTGCTGGGCATCGAGCAGTATCAGGTCACGTGGGACACGAAGTCTCCCACGCTGCTCGATGCGAGCAAGTTCTATCGGATCATCGTCCGCGGGGCCCCCCGGGGGACGATGCTCGGCCTGCTCGACGTGGATCCGGTCACTAACGGCCTCAAGAACGTGAAGACGGGCGAGGTTGCCCAGTTTCAGGACGGGCGGACGGTCCCGATCAAGGTGCGGATCGAGCAGGGGGCGTTCGGTGTCACGAATCCGGACCATGTGGAAGCGACGGTCACGAACGCCGGCGGCACAATCACGACGAACACAGGGTTCGCGGGCGCGTCGTTCCCGGACAACTGGCTGCCGGCGGCGGCCGTGAGCGCCGGCATCAGCCAGGTGGTCGTGATCATCGAGCGGGTTCCTGTGGACAACTCTCAAGTGACAACAAGTTGCCTCCAGAGCGGGTTGCTTGAGATGGAGGGCTGCTATCGGTTCCGGACCGATCCCGACCTGAAGGTGTTCGGCCAGTTCAACAAGGACGTCACTGCAGGGGTTTGTTTCGAGATCCCCTCAGTCATAGGTACCCCGGCCGCACCGCCGTTCCAGTTGTACCGCCGTGAGGATAGTGATGGACTGTTCGGACCGACGATCCCCCTCGAGGACGTGGCGGCGCCCTTCGTCCATTGCGAAACCTTCACTCGGACGCCGTCGCCCTCGCCGGGAATCACCAGCAGCGGCTTGGGCCGGCTGCGCGATCTTGCGAGCGCGGGATGGGACGTGCTCGCTAGTGGCATCGCTCGGGTGCTCACTCCACGCACTGCATACGCCGTGGACCTCGGCGCCGGCGGGCTCACGAAGTCATTCAGCCACTTCGGCTGGGCGCGGGCCGTGGCGATGACCAAGGACCTAACAACCGACAACCAGGTCGCCGTCACCGGCACTAGAGTTCCGCGGGATCCGAAGGTCTGTTTGGTCACAACACACCCGACTCCTGGTCCCAACGCGTTGCCTCCGCCACTCGCACGCGAGCCGGTCACGTTCACCGTTACCCCGGGAGTAGGGACGGTCGGCGGGGCAGCCATGGCTGTGGTGAATACGGGCGATGACGGGTGTGCCTCGGCGCCGTGGGTGCTCGGATCGACGACCGCCGTGGGGGGGAATGCGCTCACGGTAGCGGCGGCGGCACTGCCCGGCACCGTGTTGTTCACAGCCACAGGAGTCACAATTTCTGCGACGGCGACGGATCCGTCCGGTGATGCCGCGACCGACAGTCGCGTTGTCACGTCGCCGGACTTGATTTCGATGACCGCGACGGCAGCCGGCGGTACTCTTACGCTGAGCGTGCGCTTCGCACCCGGTACGTTTGACTCGCAGACCACCGAGGCCGAGGTACTCCTCGATACCGATCAGAATCCGACGACCGGGAGCCCAGGGTCCGACGCCGGAGGCGTGCATGACGCTGGCATCATCGGCGTTGACTACCTGATGAGGATGGGCTCCGCATTGAACGGCAGCCAGGCCCGTGTCTTTCAATACGCCGGCACACCGAACAGCTTTACCGCGATCGGCTCGACTACGGTCACGTTCGTTACCGACGGGATGGATGTCACGATCCCGCTTTCGCTGCTCGGGCACGATGACGGCCAAATGAACATCAAGGTCACCACCGCAGCGCAGGTCTCGCCAACGGGATCCACAGGCGTCTTAGACTACATGCCTGACGTCGGTGTGGCCGCAACTGCACTGGTGATTCCTCAACCCTGCTTGATATGCGGCCGGTGATGTTAGGCGTCGTAAACACGTGAGGCGAAGGGCGGCTCGATCGCGGGCCGCCCTTCTCGTTTACGGCACCGTTAGTTGCGGCTACTTTCCTTTCCGTGCGTCCCTCCAAGCTCGGCATCATCGGCCTCGGCGCGATCGGCGGCTCGCTCGCGCTGCAAGCGAAGCGCGCCGGCGTCGCGACCGTGCTGGGCTGGTCGCCCGAGCCCGCCGAGCGGGTGGCGGCGGTGCGGCAGGGTGCGCTGGACGACGCGCCGCCACGCGCGACCGATGTGGCGCGCGCGGTCGAGCTGCTCGTCCTGGCGGCGCCGCCCGCCGCCAACCTCGAGCTCCTCGCGAGCCTCAAGGCGCACCTCGGCGCCGCGGCGCTGGTGACCGACGTCGGCTCGGTGAAGCGGGCAATCGTCACCCGGGCCGAGGGGCTCGGGCTCGGGCCCCGCTTCGCGGGCGGCCACCCGCTCGCCGGCACGCACGCGCATGGCTTCGCCGCGGCCCGCGTCGACCTGTTCACGGGCGCGGTCGTGTACATCACCGCGACCCGCGACGGGGACGGCGCCGCCCGCGAGGTCGCGCATTTCTGGGAAAGCGTGCTCGAGGCTCACACCGTGCGCATCGACGCCGCGGAGCACGACCGCCAGCTCGCGCTCACGAGCCACCTGCCGCAGGCGGTGGCGTCGCTCCTGGCCCACCACCTCGCCCGCACCGCGCCTCCCGGCGCGACCTTCGGCCCGGGGGCACGCGATGCCACCCGCCTCGCCGCGTCGGAGCCGGCGCTCTGGACCGAGATCTTCCTCATGAACCGGGACGAGCTGCTCCCGGCGCTCCGCTCGCTCGAAGAGCCGCTGGGCGAGCTCGAGCGTGCGCTCGAGACGGGGAACGCACCGGCCGTGACCGCCTGGCTCGCCCGCGCGGCGCAGTGGCGCCGGCAGGCCGACGCGTGAAAGTGCGGGGCGTCGTCCGGCCGCCGGGCGACAAGAGCATCTCGCACCGCGCCGTGATGCTCGCCGCGCTCGCGCGCGGAACCAGCGAGATCACAGGGCTCTTGACCGGCGAGGACGTCAAGTCCAGCGCGCGGGTGCTGCGTGGCCTCGGCGCCGATATCTCCACCGTTCGTGAGGGCGCCACCGTCAGGGTCCACGTTTCCCGTTTCACGTCTCCCGTTTCCCGGCTTCATTGTGGCAACTCTGGCACGACGGCCCGGCTCATGCTCGGCATCCTCGCGGGCCAACGGTTCGCCGCCACGCTCACGGGAGACGCTTCGCTGCGGCGCCGGCCCATGCGGCGGGTCACGGAGCCGCTGCGCGCCATGGGGGCCGAAATCGAGGAAAAAGGCGGCGACGCACTCCCGCTCACGATCCGCGGCGGGCGGCTCCGCGCGCTCACCTACACGACGCCCGTCGCGAGCGCGCAGATCAAGAGCGCGCTGCTGTTTGCCGGCCTCACCGGGAACGTGGGCGTCACGATTCGCGAGCCGTATCGCTCGCGCGATCACACCGAGCGGCTGTTCGTGCATCTCGGGCTGGGGCTGCACCAGCGCGAGGGAGCGATCGTGTACGAGCCTCCCGAGCGTCGTGGCGTCGTGCCGTCGTTCCGCCTGGCGGTCCCGGGCGACGCCTCCTCGGCGGCGTTTCTCGTCGCGGCCGCGGTGCTCGCCGAAGGCGGCGAGCTCGTCATCGAAAACGTCGGGGTCAACCCCACGCGGACCGGCTTCCTGGTGGTCCTCGAGCGCATGGGCGCGCACGTGGAGCGGGTGAATCTGCGGGACGAGGGCGGCGAGCCCGTCGCCGACCTGGTGGCCCGGCCCGCGGCGCTGCGCGGCACGGAGGTCAGCGCGGCGGAGGTGCCGACGCTGGTGGACGAGGTCCCCGTGCTGGCCGTGCTCGCGAGCCGGGCCGCCGCGGGGAGCGAGACGGTGTTCCGCGAGGTGGGCGAGCTGCGGGTAAAGGAAAGCAACCGGCTCGAGCTCATCGCGGCGAACCTGCGCGCGGTGGGCGTGGAAGCGGAGGCGCGCGGCAACGATCTGTTCGTGTGCGGCACAACGCGACGCCCCAGCGGCCGGGTCGACACCGCGCGCGATCATCGCCTGGCCATGGCGTTCGGGGTGCTCGGAACGGTGCCGGGGGCGGACGTGCGGCTCTCGGAACGGGCCTCCGTGGCGATCAGCTATCCACGATTCTTCGACGACCTGAGGAGTATTCGCGAAACGGGAAAAGGGAAACGGGAAACGTGAGCATCCGCGTGATCGCGATCGATGGACCCGCTGCGTCCGGCAAGAGCTCGACGGCGTCGCTGGTCGCGCGTCGGTTGGGATGGGCGCACCTCGACTCGGGAGCCCTGTATCGAGCCATCACGCTGGCGGTGCTGGACAATCTGCAGGAAACGGGAAAGGGGAAACGGGAAACGTGGCCTGTGCAGCAGATCGTGGCCCTCGCCGAGGACCTGCCAGTGCGGCTGGTCCTCGTGGACGACGTGTTCCGCCCTGAGGTGGCGGGCGTGGACGTAGCCCAAGCGATCCGCTCGGAGCGGGTGACCGAACGAGTCTCCGAGATCGCCGCCATACCCGAAGTGCGGCACTGGGTGAATGTGCAGCAGCGGGAGGCGGTGCAGGGCCACCCGCGGGGGGTGGTAGTGGACGGCCGGGACATCGGAACGGTGGTGTTTCCGGACGCCCCCTTGAAGGTGTTTCTCACGGCGAGCCCGGAGGAGCGCGCGCGGCGCCGCCTGGCCGAGCGGGGAGGTGGGGCGAGCGGGGCGGCCGATCTCCGGCGGGAAGCCGAGGTCCTGGCGGCCCGGGACCACGCCGATGCGACCCGGGCCGTGGCGCCCCTCAAGGCCGCCGCCGACGCGGTGGTGCTCGACACCACACGGCTCTCACTCGAGCAGCAGGTCCAGTCGGTCGTGGCGCTGGCGCGGAAGCGGCTGCCCGACTAGGTTTGGCGTCTTGTGTTCCCGAGGCCCGGGGATCGTCCCCGGGCCCTTTGGTCCAAACCCGCAACCGAACCGGTGTACTGAATGCTGGTAGATACGGAAAACCTTCCCGAGTCGAAGTCCGAAGCTCCCGCTCCCGCTCACTCCCACCTCCGCGTCCGCTCCGATCTGCACGAGGAGTATTCGTCGGACGAAATCGCGAAGATGACGGAGTTGTACGAAGGCACGCTCTCCAACATCGAAGAAGGCGAGATCGTCAAGTCGAAGGTGCTGCGCGTGACCGACACCGCCGTCATTCTCGACGTCGGATTCAAGTCGGAAGGCGCCGTGCCGATCGACGAGTTCAAGGATGCG
>Ga0070697_100002747_pt1 | contig 13554 bp, 12 predicted proteins | sample KBSK1501metaG_FD_65475 | JGI IMG/M metagenome (GOLD analysis project Ga0070697, IMG submission 65475) | Corn, switchgrass and miscanthus rhizosphere microbial communities from Kellogg Biological Station, Michigan, USA - KBS K1-50-1 metaG | ecosystem: Host-associated > Plants > Roots >... | reverse complement strand
AGCTTGCCCTCGCTGGTCTGCGCGCGCTGCGCGAAGATCTCGAGGATCAGCTCGGTGCGATCGATGACGCGGCGCTGCAGCTCCTTCTCGAGGTTGCGTCCCTGCGCGGGGGACAACGAATGGTTGAAGACCACGCAGGCGGCGTTCAGCTCCGCCGCGGCGCGGGCGATCTCGCCGACCTTGCCGCTGCCGGCATACAGCTTGGAGTCCGGGCGGTTGCGGCGGCCCCGCACGACCTGGTGGCGCCGCACGCCGGCGCTTTCCACCAGGCGCACCACCTCCTCGACGCCCTCGTCGTAGTTCGGGTCGCCGAAGTCGAGGCAAACGAGGATGGCCGCCTGCGGGTCCGCGGCGGCGGCGCGACGGTCTAGCAAAAGCGACGCAGCCCGGACGTCAGGCGGGTTCCTTCTCGGCGCCGAGGTTGATCGGGCGCGACGGCACGACCGTGGAAATGGCGTGCTTGTAGACCATTTGCGTCACCGAGTTGCGCAGCAGCACGACGTATTGATCGAACGACTCGATCTGCCCCTGCAGCTTGATCCCGTTCACCAGGTAGATCGACACCGGTACGTGCTCCTTGCGGAGCGTGTTCAGAAACGGGTCTTGTAGCAACTGCCCTTTGTTGCTCATATTGTTCTCTCTTGGGGAGGTTACAGCCAGTTTTGTAGCCATACTCTAATTGATTTTCCTAGGCTTTTCTAGCTTGGTAGGCAGTATCACGTCAGCGCATTGCGCGCGATGGCGCAGTGCATGATCCATCAGGATGCAGGCCAGCATGGCCTCGGCGATCGGCGTTGCGCGGATCCCGACGCAGGGATCGTGCCGCCCGGTGGTCTCGACGGTCACGGCCTCGCCGCGGGTATTGATGGTCCGGCGCGGCAACCGGATGCTCGAAGTGGGCTTGAGGGCGATCGATACGGTGAGGTCCTGGCCGGTCGAGATGCCGCCCAGCACCCCGCCGTTGTTGTTGGAAACAAAGCCTTGCGGCGTCATTTCGTCGCCGTGCTCGCTTCCCTTCTGCACGATGGACCCGAACCCCGCGCCGATCTCCACGCCTTTGACGGCGTTGATGGACATCATCGCCCACGCGATGTCGGCGTCGAGCCGTCCATACACCGGCTCGCCCCAGCCGACCGGCACGTTCTCGGCGACGACGTTCACGCGCGCGCCGCACGAATCGCCGCTCTCGCGCAGCTGGTCCATGAATTTCTCGAGTTGGGGCACCACCGCGGGGTCGGCGGAGAAGAAAGGATTCGCATCGACCGCATCCCAGTTCTTGAAGGAGATCTTCTGTGCCCCGAGCTGCGCCAGATAACCGCGCACCGTTACCCCGTAACGCTCGTGCAGCCACTTCTTCGCGATCGCCCCGGCGGCGACGCGCACCAGCGTCTCGCGCGCGGACGCCCGGCCGCCGCCGCGCGCGTCGCGGATGCCGTATTTCTGCCAATAGGTGTAATCCGCGTGGCCGGGCCGGAACTTCTCGGCGATCGCGGCGTAGTCCTTCGAGCGCGAGTCTTCGTTGCGCACGATAAAACCGATCGCGGTGCCGGTGGTACGGCCCTCGTACACCCCGGAGAGGATCTCGACCGCGTCGGACTCGCGCCGCTGCGTGACGTGGCGCGACGAGCCTGGTTTTCTCCTATCCAGTTCTCTTTGGATATCCTCGGCAGACAGAGCCAGGCCCGGCGGGCAGCCGTCGACCACTCCGCCGTAGGCCGGGCCGTGCGACTCGCCGAAAGAGGTCACGCAGTAGAGCGTGCCAAAGCTGTTTCCCGACATGAACGGATCATTTTACACGGCGCCCTGGAAGCACCGCCGCGTCTGGGCGCGCAGAGCGCCCAGGAGAAACTCCCTACGCGGGCCAATTCTTGATGTAGCCCTTCAGCATCTTGTTCTCGAAGTCCTGCTCTTCGAGCACCGCCTTGGCGACGTCGCGGAACGAGATCACGCCGAGCAAGCGGCCGTCGTGCATCACCGGGAGGTAGCGTGCGCCGCTCTCGAGCATGGTGCGGCGCAGGTCGTTGACCTCCATCTCGGGCGCCGCGGTGACCGGATCGCGCATCATGATGTCGCCGACTCTCAGCTCGCCGAGCGCGCCGCCGCGCGAGGCGAGCGCACGCAGCAACTCGTGGAACGTCAGCATGCCGACCATGCGCCCCTGCTCCATCACCACCAGCGAGCCGAGGTTCTCCTTCGCCATGGTGCTGACCGCCTCCACCGCGCGGCCTGCGGGTTCGGCGCTGACGAGGCGGTTACCCTTGACCCGCAAGATCTCCTTGACCTGCATGGCGCGACCTCCCTGGCGGCGAGTGCCCTGGAAAGTCTAGTCCAAACGACGCCGGTCGGGAACATGCAGCGATAGAATCTTCCTTCTTGCCGGCCGCGGCGACTAGCGCACCATCATCGTCGCCAGGCCCAGGAGCATCCCCATGCTGACCACGTCGGTGGCGGTGGTCAGGAAAATGCTGGAGGCGGTCGCCGGATCGAAACCCAGGCGTTTCAGCGTCAGCGGCACCATCGCGCCGGAAATGCCGCTCGCGATGCACGAGCCGACCATGGCGAGGAACACCACCAGCGCGAGCATTACCGGGTGTGTCGACTCCTGGCCAGTGGCAGTGATGTACATGCCTAATCCGGCGAAGAGTCCGACGCCGGCGCCGTTGAGGCAGCCGAGCCAGGCTTCCTTGGCGACGAGGGCGCGCTCCGCGCCGGGCTTGAGCTCGCCCAGCGTGAGGCCGCGCAGCGTGACGGCCAGCGCCTGGCAGCCGGTATTGCCCGACTGACCGGCGAGCACTGGCAGGAACAATGCCAGGATCACCAGGCGATCGATAGTGTCCTGGAAGATGCCGACCACCGCGGCGGCGAGAAATGCGGTAAGCAGGTTGAGCTGCAGCCAGGGATGGCGCAGCCTCAGGCTGGTGAGCCACGGCGTGGCGAGGCGCTCTTCCTTCTCCACCCCCACCATGCTGCCGGCCTGCAGGGTGATTTCGATCGCCTGCGCCTCGAACATGCTATGGCCGCGCACCAGGCCGAGCAGCCGCCGCTCGGCGTCCACTACCGGGTACACAGGGTAATGGCGGTCGAGCACCAGCTTCATCGCGTCCGTCAGCGGCATGGCCGCGTGCAGCGCGAACACGTCCCGCAACATGACCTCGCTCAGCAGCCTGTCGTGGTCGCTGAAAAGCAGGTCGCGCATGGTGACGATACCGAGGAGATACTCGGCGGCATCAACGACGTAAACATAGGTGATCAACGCGCTCTTCACCATCTCGCGCAGCTGCTCGATCGTCTCGCCCACGGTCCGCTGATGCGAGAACGCCGCGAGCACCGGCTCCATCATCCGGCCAATGGCGTCGGGCTCGTACAGCGCGTTGCGCTGCCACTGGCGCGAGACCTCCGGCGGCGCCGCCGCGAGCGCGCGCTCGCGCGCCTCGTCGGGCAGCGCGCCGAGCACGTCCTGCGCGAAGCCCGGGCTCAGGCGCATCAGCGCGGCGGCGATCTCCAGCCCGCTGAAACTCGCCAGCCTGGCGGCCGCGTCAGGCGCGGATCGCGACTTGACCTCGTCCGCGAGATCGGCGGCCGAGGACTGGACTGCGGGACGATCGACCAGCTCCATGCCAGACTCTCCCTTCTTCTCGCCGCTATGCGCGAAGCTTAGCGTAGCGCAAGTCCCCCGCGCCGGGCGCGCGCGAAAGTGGCACAATCGCGGCTATGACGCCCCCCCGCGCAATCACCATCCGGCTCGCGGAGCCGCGCGACGCCCAGGCGATCGGGATGATGTCGCGCGACTTCGTCGAGGCGGGGCTGGGATGGAAATACGACGCGGCGCGCGTGCTGCGCGCCATCCGCGACCGCGAGACGCTTGCCGTGGTGGCCTGCGAGAGCGGCAAGAGCGGCAAGAGCGGCGCGGTCACCGGCTTCGCGATCATGGAGTTCGGCGACGAGCGCGCGCATCTCGTGCTGCTCGCGGTGCGGCCCTCCCATCGGCGCCTCGGCATCGGCCAGCGGCTGCTGGAGTGGATGCTCGAGTCCGCGCGCTGCGCCGGCATGTCGAGCATTCACCTGGAGTTGCGCGCCGGCAATGATGCGGCGCGGCGCTTCTATCGCGCGATGGGCTTCTACGAGACCGTTCTGGTCCCCGGTTACTACCGCAGCGGCGAAGGCCGCAAGGAAGGCGCCCTGCGCATGCTTCGAGTGCTGCGCGCGCCCGGGCCGGTGCCCTACACCTGGCGCCCGCCGCGCACCGAAGACACCTAGGGAACTATCGCAACGCCGACGCGCAGCTGCGGCTTGCGCCGCACGTTGTAGTCGAGGATGTCCTCGCCGTAGCCGTTGAAGTACTGCAGGTGCAGATATCCGCCGATCGGTCCGAAGCGCAGCTCGCGCGTGCGCTTCGAAAGATCGACCAGCAGGCTGCCCTTGCCGGAGGTCCCGATCCGCGCCACGCCCGTGGCGATCCACTCGCCGCTCGCGTCGTAGCGCGCGCGCCAGTCGACATAGCCGCGGTACGCTGCGATGTCGGGATTGTCGCCCGTGTCGAAATACTTGTGCAGATGCGGCGTGAACTGGATGCCGTCGCCGTTGCGCAGGTGCCAGTGCCACTCCGGCCGGATGAACAGCGTGTTGATGGAGCGCGAGCGATCTGCGTCCTTGCCGTTCGACTCGTGCTCCGCGCCGAAGCGCGCGGCGTCGATCCAGGCCTTGTCATCGGCGCGCTCCCATTTCCAGAACAGCGACGGCCGGTAGTTGGTGTCGCGGAACGGCTTGGACTGCGCGGACAGGTCCCACAGCGAGTTCTGCGTATAGCCAAAGTACAGGCCCGACAGCCACGGCCGATTCTGGCCGAATCCCTCCGACTGGTCGAACAGCCGGTACTTGAACGAGAGCTGGAAGCGCGCGCTATAGCCGCTGCGTGCGCCCAGCACGAAGTACATCGGATCGTTCTCGGATAGGGGCGGTTCGTACTCTTCCGGCGCGCGCTTGTCGGTCAGCGTGCGCACCGCGTCGGGCTTGGGCGCGACGCGCAGGACGAGCACGCTCGACGCCTGCCCGACCAGGTCGATCGCCACCGGTCCCGACAGGCCTGTGGGCATGGTGGCCGAATAAGCGCGCTGCGTGCCGCGCGCCGGCCCGACCGCCTGCATGCGCAGGATCCGCTCGTCGACGTCGCCCTTCAACCGGAGGTTGATCTCGTCGGGCGGTGGCTCTCCGCCGAGGCTCACGAGCAGGATCTCGAAGGGCCGGCCGGCGACCGCACGCGCGTCGGAAGACGCGAGTATCCAGTCCGGCGGTTCAGCAAGAGCTTGAAATGCCGCCAGCACGCCTACGAGGGCGGCGAGCCCTCTCACGGCGCGTCCCAGTCCTGCGCCTCGGCGAAGCGCTTGACGAGGAAATCGACGAACAGGCGCACTTTCGCGGACAAGTGCTTGCGGCTGGGATAGACCGCGTAGATCGGCACCGGCAGCGGCATGAAGTCCTGCAGCAGCGGCACCAGCCGCCCGCTGCGCACGTCCGGCCCGACGATAAAGGCCGGCTCGAACACGACTCCGGCGCCGCGCGCCGCCGCCTCGGCAAGCAGGTCGCCGTTGTTCGCATGCAAACTGCCGCGAACGCGCACGGGGCGCTCGTGCCCGGACGGGTCGCGAAAGCGCCACAGATTGCGCGGCGTGACGTATTCGTACGTGAAGCAATCGTGCTTCTCCAGCTCTTCGGGGGTCTGCGGCGCGCCGTGCGCCCGAATGTACCCGGGCGAGGCGCAAGGCACCAGCCGCGTCTCGCCGAGCTTGCGCGCGACGATATTGCCCGAGCCGGCGACGCCGATGCGGATGCCGAGATCGAAGCCTTCCTCCACCAGGTCGACGACGCGGTCGGAAAGCGAGACGTCGAACCTGACTTCGCGGTGCTGCGCGAGAAAAGCGGCGATGGCGGGGGCGATGTGGCGCGCGCCGAAGTTCACCGCCGCGGTGAGCTTGATCGTGCCGCGCGGCACGACTGCGGCGCGCGCCGCCTCCTGCTCGGCCTCCTCCAGATCCGCGAGCAACTGGATGCTGCGCTCGAAAAACGCCCGCCCGCTCTCGGTGAGGCTGACGCGCCGCGTCGTGCGGTTGAGAAGACGGGTTTGCAAGTGGGCCTCGAGCTCGGCTACGTGGCGCGAAGCCGCAGAGGTCGAAAGCCCTAGGCGCTCCGCAGCCCCGGCAAAACTCCCCGATTCGACGACCTGTGAGAAAACCTGGATGGCGGCGAGGCGGTCCACGCCTCGATATTATCCCGATAACAGGGATTATCAATTTCCCTCTAGCTTCTTTATCCCCCTACGGGGCATTCATACAATCCGTAAGCGTTGTCCTAGAGAGAGGAGTCACTCATGAAACTGTTCTACTCACCCGGGGCCTGCTCGCTGTCCCCTCACATCGTTTCGCGCGAAGCCGGCATTCCGGTCGAGCTGCAGAAGGTCGACCTCAAGGCCAGGAAGTACGACGGCGGCGCGGATTACACGAAGATCAATGCCAAGGGCTACGTTCCGGCGCTGCAGCTCGACAGCGGCCAGGTGCTGACCGAAGGTCCGGCCATCGTCCAGTACCTCGCCGACCAGAAGCCCGACGCGCGGCTCGCGCCGAAACCCGGCAGCTTCGAGCGCTATCAGCTGCAGGAGTGGCTGAATTTCATCGGCACAGAGCTGCACAAAGGATTCTCGCCGCTGTTCAGGCCCAATACGCCGGATGAGTACAAGCGCATCGCGAAGGAGAACCTGGCGACGCGCATCGACTGGCTGGACAAGCAGCTCGACGGCAGGGACTTCCTGATGGGCAAGAACTTCAGCGTCGCGGACGCATACGCGTTCACGATCCTCAGCTGGTCCAAGCCGCTGCAGATCGATCTCTCGAGGTGGCCCAACGTCACTGCGTACCTGGCCCGTGTCGGCGCGCGGCCCAGGGTTCAGGAAGCGCTCAAGGCGGAAGGCCTGGTGAAGTAGTGGCGTTGCCGAGCGTCTTCATCTCCCACGGCTCGCCGATGCACGCGCTCGATCCGGGCGCGGCCGGCGAGGCGTGGCGCTCGCTCGGCCGCAGCCTGCCCAAGCCGCTGGCGGTGCTGATTGCGTCGGCGCATTGGGAAACCAACCTGCCGATGCTCACCGGAGCCGCCAAGCCGCAGACGATTCACGATTTCTCCGGCTTTCCGGAGCCGCTCTACCGCCTGCGCTACGCCGCTCCCGGCGCGCCCGAGGTGGCGCAGCGCGCGCAGTCGTTGCTGAAGGCGCAGGGCCTGACCGCGGCCATCGACGGCTGCCGCGGCCTTGACCATGGCGCGTGGGCGCCGCTTTTGTACGTGTACCCGGACGCGAACGTCCCCGTAGTGCAGATCTCGGTGCAGCCGGCGTTGGGCACGCGGCATCACGTCGAAGTAGGACGTTCCTTAAAGAAGTTATCGGAAGAAGGCGTGCTGATCATCGGCTCCGGTCACATGACCCACAACCTGCGCGACTGGGCGCGCGGCGCCGGAAAGCCGGAGCCCTACGCGCGCGAGTTCAGCGACTGGGTCAGGGAGAAAATGGAAAACAGGGATCTCGAAGCTCTGGCGGACTACCGCTCGCTCGCGCCCCACGCCGCGCGCGCGCATCCCACCGAAGAGCATTTCCTGCCGCTGTTTTTCGCGCTGGGCGCGAGCGGCAATCAAGGAAAACCCGAGCGGATCTACGACGGCATCGAGGGCGGCGTGCTGGCGATGGATTCGTACGTCTTCCACTAACCGCCAAGCGCCCGGAACAGGTCCGCCACCGCCGCGCGGTGCGCGCGCAGCGCCTCGATGCGCGCGACGTTGGCGGCGAGCAGCCCGCGCTCGGCGTCGATAACGTCGAGCTGGCTGGCGACGCCGTTCTGGTAGCGCAGGCGCGCCAGCCGCAGCGTCTCGCCAAGCGCCGTGGCGCGCGCGCTTTCGGCGTCGTAGCTCTCGCGCGAGCGCGATTGCGCCGAAAGCGCGGCTCGTACTTCGCCGAATGCATTGCGGATCGCCTGCTGGTAGTCCGCGAGCGCGGCGCGTTCGCGCGCTTGCGCCGCGGCGCTCTGCGCCTCGAGGCGCCCGCCCGCGAAGATCGGCTGCGCGACGCTTGCCGCCACGGCGCCGATTCCCGCCCCGCTCTTGAACAGATTGGAGAGCGCCGCGCTTTCGCTGCCGAGCGACGCGGTGAGCGCGATCGACGGGAACATCTCCGCGCGGGCAACGGCCAACCTTGCGTTGGCAGCCGCGAGGCTGCGCTCGGCTTGAACCAGGTCGGGCCGGCGCAGCAGCAGTTCGGAGGGCAGCCCGGAGGGCACGACGGCGGCTTCCGGCTTTTCGTCAAACGATAATCTGACGGCGACGCCGCTTTCAAAAACCTGCTTGGGCGTGCGGCCGAGCAAAACCGACAGCGCCGCCTCTTCGCGCTCCCGCTCGCGCTGCAGCGGCGGCAGCTGCGCGCGCACCGCCGCCGTCTCGGCCTCGAGCTGGCGCAGATCGAATTCGGAGATCACGCCACCGTCGCGGCGCTTGCGCTGCAGGTCCAGCGCCTCTTCGCGCAGCAGCACCGTGCGGCGCGTGAGCTCGATCTGCTCGTCGAGCGCGCGCAACGCGAAATAGGACTTCACCACCTGCGCGGCAAGCGCCAGGCGTACCGCCTCGCGCGCCGCCTCGTCCGCGGCGAGCTCGGCCCTCGCGGCCTGCGCACCGGCACGCAGGCGCCCGAAGAGGTCGACTTCGTAGGACAGGTTGAGCGTCGCCCGGTAATCGCTGTACTGGCGCGGAATGCCGGGAAACGAGGTGGCGGTGCGCGTCGAGATCTGCTGGCGGCTGCCGCTCGCCTGCGCGTCGACCCGCGGGAAGAAAAAGGATTGGGCTTCGGCCAGCAGGGCACGTGCCTCGTCCACGCGCGCGGCGGCAATGACGAGATCGGCATTCCCCGCGAACGCCTCCTCGATGATTTTCTCCAGCTCCTGATCCCGATAGATGCGCCACCAGCGCCCGTCCTCGGCAAACCGCGGCGCCGCTTCCTTCCAGTCCGCGGGAAGCTCGACCGGGGGCCGCTCATAACGCGGCTGCGTCGAGCAGGCCGCTAAAAGCAAAACCAGACTACTCGTGAGGATGCGGCGCATGATGCCGGTGCTGGACCTGCGAGCGCGTAACCGTGCGCGCGCGTTCGACTTCGTCCTTGAGCTCGGCGGTGCTGCGGTGTTCGCGCAGCCGTCGATCAGCGAGCAGCTTGAAGAACATCGGCACGAAGAAGATGGCGAGGAAGGTCGCCGCCATCATTCCGCCCATGACGCCGGTGCCGACCGAGCGGCGCGCGCCGGCGCCCGCGCCGGTCGAGAAGGCGAGCGGCATCACGCCGAAGATGAAGGCGAGCGAGGTCATCAGGATCGGGCGAAACCTGAGGCGGGCGGCCTCGAGCGCCGAGGCCGCGGCCGACAAGCCCTCGCGTTCCTTCAGCTCGGCGAACTGCACGATCAGGATCGCGTTCTTCGCCGCGAGGCCGAGCAGCGTGACCAGGCCGATCTGGAAGTACACGTCGTTGGTGTAGCCGCGCAGATAGACCGCAGCGAGCGCGCCGAAGGTGCCGAAAGGCAGCGCGAGCAGCACCGAGAGCGGCAGCGACCAGCGCTCGTACTGCGCGGCGAGGATCAGGAACACCATGATCACCGCCAGCCCGAGCGCGAGCACCGAGGTGCCGCCGGATTTCTTCTCCTGGTAGGAGGCGCCGCCCCAGTCGAAGCTGAAATCGGCGGGCAGCACTTCCTTCGCGATGCGCTCGACCTCGTCGATCGCCTGGCCCGACGAGATGCCCGGCGCCGCCGCGCCGAAGAGCTTCACCGCGGGCAGGTTGTTGAAGCGCGCGAGCGAGTCTGGGCCGGAGGCGTAGCGAACGTTGGCGAGCGAGCGCAGGGGGATCATCTCGCCCTTGTCGGAGCGCACGTAGATGTCGCCGACCGAGTCCGGGCTCTTGCGGTATTCCGGCTCGGCGGACATCAGCACCTGCCAGGTGCGGCCGAACTTGTTGAAGTCGTTGACGTAGTAGTTGCCGAGCGTCGCGGCGAGCGCGCCGTACAGCTCGCTGAGCGGCACGCCGAGCGCCTTCGCCTTCTCGCGGTCGACATCGACGTAGAGCTGCGGCGCCGCCGGGCGCCAGAGCGTTTGCACGAAGGCGAACTTGGGATCGCTTCCGGTCCGCTGCATGAACTGGCCCATCGCCTGCGCCATGCGCCGCGCGCCGCCCTCGCCGCGGTCCTGCAGATAAAGCTCGAAGCCGCCCGCCGTCCCGAGGCCGAAGATCGGCGGCGGGCCGAAGGCGAGCACCAGGCCTTCCTTGATGCCGCCGGTCTTCATGAAGAGGTCTCCGACGACCTGCTTGGTGTCGACCTTGCGCTCGTCCCAGGGCTTTTGCGTGACGAAGATCGTCGCGGCGTTGTTGCGGAAATAGCCGCCGAGGAAATCGAAGCCGGTGAAGGCGACCGCATCCTGGTTGTTCGGGTTCGACTTGATCGCTTCCAGCACCTGCGCGACCACCTTGTCGGTGCGCTCGAGCGTCGCGCCATCCGGCAGGATCACTGCGCTGATGTAGAAACCCTGATCCTCGTCGGGCACCAGGCTTCCCGGCGTGAACTTCCACAGCCCGACCGCGATCGCCACCATGCCGGCGAAGACGACGACGCCGATCGCGGCGCGCCGGATCATCCACGCCACGCCGTTGGAATAGCGCGCGGTGACGCTCTGAAACGCGTCGTTGAACCACCGGAAGAAGCCCCCGGGAAGCTTGTGCTCGCGCTTGAGGATCAGAACGCAGAGCGACGGCGTGAGCGTGAGCGCGACGATGCCCGAGATCACCACCGCGATGGCGATGGTCACCGCGAACTGGCGATAGAGCTCCCCCGCCAGGCCGCCGAGGAAGGCGATCGGCACGAACACCGAGCACAGCACCAGCACGATCGCCACCACCGGCCCCGCCACCTCGCGCATCGCCTTGATCGCCGCCTCGCGCGCGGCGAGGTGCTCCTCGTGCATGATGCGCTCGATGTTCTCGAGCACCACGATCGCGTCGTCGACCACGATGCCGATCGCGAGCACCATGCCGAAAAGCGTCAGCGTGTTGATCGAGTAGCCGAGCATGTACAGGCCGGCGAAGCTGCCGATCAGGGACACCGGCACGGCTGCGATCGGGATCAGGGTGGCGCGCCAGTTCTGCAGGAACAGGAACACCACCAGGACAACGAGCAGCATCGCTTCGCCCAGCGTGAACAGCACCTCGCGGATCGACACGCGCACGAACTTCGTCGTGTCGTAGGGCACCGAATAGGTCATGCCCTGCGGGAAGCGCGGCACGATCTCGTTCACCGTCTTCACCACGTTGTCCGCCACGTCGAGCGCGTTGGCGCCGGGCAGGAGGAACACGCCGACGAGCGTCGCCTCCCGGCCGTTGATGCGCCCGATGAACTCGTAGTCCTTGGAAGCGAGCTCGACGCGCGCGACGTCCTTCAGGCGCAGGTTCGAGCCGTCGGGGTTGGCGCGCACGATGATGTTCTCGAACTCCTTCGCATCGGCGAGCCGGCCCTTGGTGGTGATGGTGTAGACGAGCTCCTGGGGGCCCGAGCTCGGCGACTGGCCCACCTTGCCGGCGGCGAACTGCGCGTTCTGCTCGTTCAGCGCGCGGATCAGGTCGGTCGGCGTCAGGCGCAGCTGCGTCAGGCGATCGGGCCTCACCCAGATGCGCATCGCGTAGTCCTTGGCGCCGAAGATCTGCACGTTGGTCGTGCCGGGCACGCGCTTCAGCGCATCGAGCACGTTCAGCGTGACGAAGTTGCTGATGGCGAGGTTGTCGTAGCGCCCGTCGGGAGAATAGAAGGCGAGCACCTGCAGGAAAGCCGAAGAGCCTTTCTGCACCGTCACGCCCTGGCGGCGCACCTCCTCGGGCAGGCGCGGCTCGGCCTGCTTGACGCGGTTGTTGACGTTGAGCGCGGCCTGGTCGGCGTCCGCGCCGATGTCGAAAGTGACCTGGATCTGCACGATGCCGTTCGAGCCCGAGGTCGAGCTCATGTAGATCATCTTCTCGACGCCGGTGATCTGGTTCTCGAGCGGCGCCGCCACCGTCTGCTCGAGGGTCTCGGCCGAGGCCCCCGGATACACCGCCTGCACCGTGACCACCGGCGGCGCGATCTCGGGATACTGCGCGATCGGCAGGTTGCGCATCGCTGCAAGCCCGGCGAGCACGATGAAGATGGATACGACGGCCGCAAAAATGGGCCGGTCTATGAAAAACCGAGAGAACATGGGATTACTTCTTGGCTGCGGGCTTGGCGGCTTCGGGCCTTGCTTCGGCAATCCGCACCGGGGCGCCCGGTCCGAGGCGCATCACGCCGTCGACGATCACGCGCTCGCCCGGCTTGAGCCCGCTGGTGATGATCCAGGACTGCCCCGCCCATTCGCCGGCCTCGACCGGGCGCGGCTCGGCCTGGCTTTTTTCATTGACGACGTAGACGAACTTTCCTTGCGGCCCTTCGAGCACCGCGCGCTGCGGCACGGTGACCGCGTTGGGGCGCGTCGCGCCGCGCAGGACGACGCGCACGAACTCGCCGGGCTTGAGCGCGCCGCCGGGATTGGGAAGCTCGGCGCGCGTCTCGCGCGTGCCGGTGACAGCCGAGACCCGCACGTCGGTAAAGTTGAGCCTCCCGGTCTTGCCGTACATCGACCCGTCGGAAAGGCGCAGCGCCACCTCGAAATTGCCGTCTTTCGGCAGCGCGAGCTGCCCGGCCTGCACTTCTCTCTGGATCTGCGCCTGCTCGTTGTCGGGAATGCCGAAGTTGACCCAGATCGGGTCGACTTTGGTGATCGTAGTGAGCAGGGCATCCGGGCCTGAAATGAGCGAGCCTTCCTGGCGCAGCGAGCGCCCGGTGATTCCCGAGACCGGGGATTCCACTTTCGTATAGCTGAGATTCAATTTAGCCTCGGTGAGCCGCGCGCGTGCTGCCTTGACGTCGGCCGCGCCGATCTCCTCGGCCGACACCGTGTCGTCGTAGTCCTTCTGGCTGACCGCTTTCTCGGCGTAGAGCGGCTTGAGACGCGCCGCGTTCTTGCGCGCCTGCTCGAAGCGCGCCTCCGCAGCGCCGACGTCCGCCTCGGCGCGCGCCAGCGCGGCCTCGAACGGCGCCGGATCGATGGTGTAGAGCGATTGGCCCTGCCTGACCGGCGCGCCCTCGGCGAAGTTTCTCCTCAGCAGGATCCCCGCGACGCGCGCGCGCACATCGACCTCGCGCGAGCCCGCGGTCTGTCCGACGTATTCGAACGTCGCCGGCAGCGCCTGCGGCGCGACCGTGGCCACCGTGACTTCCGGCGGCGGCATGCCGGCGCCCGGGCCGCCCTTGTGGCCGCCTTTGTCGGCTGCACCGTTCGAAGGGCTGCATGCCGCAAGCGCGAGAGCAAGGCCGGCAAGAAAGCTGGCGCGCAACACGAGATCGGTCATGGGGAGCAGAGGATTATTGCGGCGCAAAAGCAGAGGCGATTCTACACAGAATCAAGTGTTAAGTGCGCCGCGGT
>Ga0070697_100002746_pt1 | contig 13555 bp, 17 predicted proteins | sample KBSK1501metaG_FD_65475 | JGI IMG/M metagenome (GOLD analysis project Ga0070697, IMG submission 65475) | Corn, switchgrass and miscanthus rhizosphere microbial communities from Kellogg Biological Station, Michigan, USA - KBS K1-50-1 metaG | ecosystem: Host-associated > Plants > Roots >... | reverse complement strand
TTCCTGGGGCTGGCGGCGGCGCTGGGCTGGGCACCGGCGGAAACGCCGCCGACGCCACTGCTGGCGATGCTGGTGTGGCTCGGATACATCAACGTTGGACTCGCCGCCTTCAACATGATCCCGGGGTTTCCCCTCGACGGGGGCCGGGTGCTGCGGGCGATCCTCTGGTGGACGACGGGCGACGCGCGACGCTCGACACGGATTGCGGCCGGGGTGGGCCAGATCGTCGCCTTCGGCTTCATCCTGCTCGGCATCTCCCGCTTCTTCGCGGGGGGGGGCATCGGCGGCCTGTGGATCGCCTTCATCGGCTGGTTCCTGATGGAAGCGTCCCGCGCCAGCCAGGTCCAGGTGGAGATGGGCGAGACGCTGCGCGGCGTGCGCGTCGGCGACGTGATGACCCGGGATTGCCCGGTCGTGGACGGCAGCATCAGCGTGCAGGCCCTTGTCGAGGATCACGTTTTCCGCACGGGCCAGCGCTACCACGTCGTGGCTGAGAACGGCGCCATCGTGGGACTGATCACCCCGCACGAGGTCAAGCGGGTGGAGCGCGGACGCTGGCCGCAGACGACCGTGGCCGAGGCGATGCGTCCGCTGAGCGAGCTCCGCACCGTGTCGCCCGACACCCCGGCCCTGGCCGCGCTCGAGACGATGGTGGCCGAGGACGTGAACCAGCTGCCCGTCGTTTCCGGCGGCCGGCTGGAGGGAATCGTCTCGCGCGCCCACGTCCTGCAGTTGCTGAAGACCCGGGCCGAACTTGCTGCGTGATCCAACGTTGTGACGTTGAGCAAGATCCGTGTCCTGACGGGTCAGGAGAGACGCAAATGAGAAAGAAGCTTATCGCGTACGTCTGCGCGTCCCGCTGGGCGCGGGGGCGGGCGAGTGTTACAGCGCCTATCTCATGGGCAACCTCGACAGCGAGAGGGCGTGAAGACCGCTAGCACTCAAGCCGAGAACGCAGCGATTCAGAGTCCCCCGCGGCACTCGTTAGATTTCGTATGCCTCAGAAGTGCCGCCTTTTGAGCAGGGTGTCGTGGGTTCGATCCCCACACGGCCTACCAACTCAAACAACTGAAATAACGGGCGATACGGCCCAGTCCCACACTGCGGCGGTCTGAGGCTCTTCGGCGTTGGGTGCAGATTGGGTGCAAAAGGAAGGGTGTCACTGGCCTTGGGTCCCGCGACGTAGCGGCGGGCGTTCTCGGGAGGAAAGCACGCCTGCGAGTTGCTCGTCCGATTGGAGCGAGCGTCGGAGTTGCACCGGGGTTGTGAGCTTGATCCGATTTGGTGGACGGTTTAACAGCGATGTCCCAGAGTAACCGACCACGCGAAGTAGCGAACGCCATTTCCGCGTCTTCGGCAACGTTCCCGAAATCATTCCGCCGCTGCGTTAGCCTTCTCTATCCATCGTTCGGCGTTCACACCGACCACGAGCAGCCATGCCATCAACGACAACTCTCCGAGGCCCGCTAGGACCTGATTGTATGGCGACACATAGTGAGCGAACGGTGGCCATAGAAACGTGAGCCAACACATCCCTGCAAGCGCCTCCAGCACACCGATAACGCGCGGCATGAAAGTCGACTTGAAGATGAGAAATCCGATCAGGACGCACCAGAACCCAAAAAACACCAAGTAGATGTAGAAAGCATCAGCATTGAATCGGAAGAAAGTGAGCGCGAGCGCGTGTAACTGTTCCTGGTTGAAGGCGCTCAGTGACGAGCCGCCTTCCAACACCGCCAGAGGGCCGAGTTGGAAGACGCTGCTTACGGCCTGCAGCGCGATCGCGACGATGCTGAAGAACGCCGCAAGTAAAGAGAGAGTTCTATTCACTGGCTTGAACAACTCATAGAATAGAAGTGTCCACGCGATGTGGCAGGCGGCGCCGATGATGCCAGCCACGATCGACACGTGAAACAGCCCTGCGTGCGTCACGATGTTGGCAGCGGTCGCCGCCGCGTTGCCAGACACCACGAGCATTCGGGGGACGATCACCTGTCCAAATCCTGATGTCACGGCCTCCAGCAACTCAAAGAGACCGGCGATCCTAGCCGTCGAACGCGGCGATGCTTCTGCGATTCCTCTCACCGTTACCTCCGCTGCTTACTCAGCTACGCTGCGTGAGTCGCTCGTCGTTCGAAGGCGGCCGGGCTGATCTGACCGAGGGTCGAGTGCCTGCGCCGCTGGTTATAGAACACCTCGATGTAGTCGAACAACTCCATCTTTGCCTCGGCGCGGCTCTCGAAGCGCTCCCTGAGCTCGCTCTTGAGCGTGGAGAAGAGGCTCTCCATGACGGCGTTGTCGTAGCAGTTACCCCTCCGGCTCATGCTGCAGGTGATGCGGAGGGCGCTGAGGATCGCCTGGTAGTCGGCGCTCGCGTAGGTACAGCCCTGGTCGGAATGGTGCAGCAGACCGGTGTCCGGGCCGGGCCGCTTGAGGGCCATCTCGAGGGTCTTGATCGTGAGATGGCGGTCGTTCACGGCGCTCACGGCCCAACCCACGATGAACCTGGAGTACAGATCGAGGATCGCGGCGAGATAGAGCTTGCCGCCGCTGCCGACGAGGAGCTCCGTGGTGTCGCCGACCCAACACTCGTAGGCCGCCGGGGCCTCAAAGCGCCGATCGAGAACACCTCTGCGATCGTCATGGGGGTTCTTTCTCCGGCCATCATGCCGCGGCGGTTATCGCCGGTCGCTCGGCACGGCGAGATTGAACTGGACCGTCACCGTGAGTATGAAAGGAGTCGGCGTGCCGTTGAGGAGCAGGGGCACGTAACGCCACTGCTTGACGGCCTCGATGGCCGCCTCGTCGAAGATCGGCGCGCTCCGCAGGACCCGCACCGACTGCACGCGTCCATCCAAGCCCACTTGCGCCTCGACGATGACGACGCCCGGCAGTCGGGCCTGGATGGCCAACTCGGGGTAGACCGGCTGGACACCGTGAATGAGTTTCGGGGCCTTGATGTTGCCCCCGATCCGCACCGCCAGCACCGGGGCCGGGGCCGCCTCGGTCGGAAGGCCGCCCACGACGCCACCCACCACGCCCCCCGGCACTCCGCCTTCGACCCCGCCCGGCACGCCACCCTCGACACCGAGTTCGATGCCCGCGTCGGGCACGACGCGCTCGGGGACCTCGACCGGCGCCACGAAGTGGCTCTCGATTTCGGGGCGGGGCACCGCCGGAGCCTGGACCTTGGGTCGGACTCCGGCGGCCGGCGGGGGGGGAGGGGGGGGCGGAGGGGGGGCCACCTCGGGGGCGGCGACGAAGAACGCTCGCACCACCTTGTCGGGGGCCGGCAGGATGTCCTCGAAGAAGAGGATCGGAACGAGTACGGTCGCGGCGATGAGCATGGCGTGCAGGCCCACCGAGACCGCGAGTGTCAGGCCGCGTCCCTTCGCGAGCGACGTTGGCTCGCTGAGCACGAGGCTGTGGAAGTGGAAGACCGGCTCGGGCCCCTTGGGCACCGGGACCAGCTTCGGTTTAGCCTCGATCGCGGGCGGCAGAACGGGGGCGGCCTGTCCCATGGCTTCCTCCTGCCCCTCCCAAACTAATCGCCGTGCCAGCCTCCCTTGACGTGCCTGCCTATGGATGGAGCATCCAGTCCCCCGATGACGCGAATTTCCTGCGCGGCTGTCCCGGCAAGCTCGCGTTTCTTGCGCGCGAGGAGATCGTTAGGCCGCCGCCAGGCGCCTACCGCGCGGGCACCGCCCTTGCACTCCGCCGTGGCAGCGGCGCTTTTTTGAGAGCGCAGAACCGAGGTCGCCGTGACCGACCGCGCGAAGGATGCGATTCGGCAAGCCTACTGGGAAGCAATCCGGAGCCACGTCTGTTCCGTCTCCCTGGACCAGGCCGACGACGGAGGCTGCGGGCTCCACGGAAGGGTGTGCGCCATCGAGGCGCATCTGCCCCGGCTCGTGGAAGTCCTCAGCTCGATCGACAGCCCGCGCATGGACGAGTACGTGGCCTCCGTCGAGAGGGAGATTTGCGGGGCGTGCGAGCATCAGGACGCCGCCGGCCTGTGCGGGCTGCGCGAGGAGGGGGAATGCGCGCTCTACGCGTACCTTCCTCTCGTCGTCGAAGCTATCGAAGATGTGCGAGGGGCCTCCTCGTGAGGCCAAGCGCGGGCGGGGGCTCCTCGGCCGCTGTCGACTTCGCCCGTGCGCCCTTCCTCGTGATCTGGGAGACGACGCAGGCCTGCGCGCTGGCCTGCCGTCACTGTCGCGCTTCCGCCCGGCCGTGGCGCGATCCGCTGGAGCTGACGACCGAGGAGGGGTTCCGCGTGGTCCGCCAGACCGCGGAGATGGGCACCTCCATCCTGGTCTTCAGCGGGGGTGATCCGGTCAACCGGCCGGATCTTCTCGACCTGATCCGCTACGGCAAGGAGCAGAGCCTGCGCACGGCCACGATCCCGGCGGCCACCGACCGGCTCGATCGCGGTCTCGTACTCGACCTGAAGCAGGCCGGCCTCGACCAGATGGCGCTCAGCCTCGATTTCCCGCGCCCCGAGCTCCACGACGCCTTCCGTGGCGTGCCCGGCGCGTTCGCGAAGACGCTGCAGGCGGTGGGATGGGCGCACGAAGCCGGCCTCCCGCTGCAGATCAACACGACCGTCTGCGGCGACACCGCGCCGTACCTGGCGGAGATGGCGAACTTCGTGGAAGGTCTGGGCGTCGTCTTCTGGGAGGTGTTCTTCTTGGTGCCGATCGGGCGGGGGTCGGTGCTACGCGGCCTCAAGCCTGAGCTGTGCGAGCCCCTCTTCAACGTGATCTACCGGACCCAGAAAAAGGGAACCTTCATCGTGAAGGTGACCGAGGCGCCCCACTACCGGCGCCACGTGGCCCAGCGCGAGCTGCGCAGCGTGGGAGGGCAGTCCTGGCCGGGGTCGGCGGTGGCGATGCCGGCGGTGCTGACACGCTCCGAGGGGCCGGGCCATACAGTAGGCCTGGCCCCGCGCGGCGTGAACGCGGGCAACGGGTTCCTGTTCGTCTCTCACCAGGGCGAGATCTACCCGAGCGGCTTCCTCCCCGTTTCGGCCGGCAACGTGCGCGCACGCACGCTCGCCGACGCGTACCGCGACACGGAGCTGTTCCGCAGCCTGCGCGATCCCGGCCGGCTCAAGGGGCGCTGCGGGCGCTGCGAGTTCCGCCACATCTGCGGGGGCTCGCGCTCCCGCGCGTTCGGCCTGACCGGCGATTTCCTGGAGACCGATCCATGGTGCGCATACCAGCCCCTCATCCACCATTGAACGCCACGGCCCGGCTCGTGGACGGGCTCGCGTCGGTCCGCCTGGCCGTCGTGCTCATGGCGATACTCGCCACCTGCATCTGGGCGATGTTCTACGAGGTGAGCCACGGCACGGACGCCGTGAGGAACTCGAACTGGTGGCACGCCACGAAGCCGGCCTTGCTCACGAGGTAGGGCGCGCGGACGGGACGTGGCCCGAACCTCACGTGGGACACGGTGGTGGCGCCCGCCTTCTTCGAGTCGTACACGAAGTAGGCCTGCGCGTGCTGTCCCGTCTCCTCGCCGATGATCTTGATCGAGTTCTTGTTGGCGCCCACCGTGCCGTCGGAGCCCAGGCCGTAGAACACGGCCCGCACGACGTCGTCGGACTCGATGTCGAGCTCGCCCGGCGCGGGCAGGGACGTGCCGGTAACGTCGTCCACGATGCCGACCGTGAAGTGGTTGCGCGGCATTGGCCGGACGAGCTCGTCGAACACCGCCCGCACCATCGCGGGGTCGAACTCCTTCGAGGAAAGACCGTAACGGCCCGACACCACGACGGGATCGACCGCGAACTGCGAGAGGCCCGGTGCCCGCGCTTCTGCCAGAGTGGTCACCACGTCGAGGTAGTGGGGGTCCCCGACCGCGCCCGGCTCCTTCGTGCGATCGAGGACCGCGATCCGCCGCGCCGTGGGCGGAAGCGCGGCGAGGAAGGCGTTGACCGAGAAGGGCCGGTAGAGCCGGACCTTGACGACCTCCACCTTCTCTCCCTGCGCGATCAGCCACTGGGCGGTCTGGTCGGCCGTCTCGGTCCCCGAGCCCATGAGGACCACGACGCGCTCGGCGTCGGGGTGGCCCGCGTAGTCGAAGAGCCGGTAGCGCCGGCCGGTGCGGGCGGCGAAGGCGTCCATGGTCTCCAGCACCTCGCCGGGGGCGTCGAGGTAGAACGGAGTGGCCGCCTCGCGCGCCTGGAAGAACGTGTCTGGGTTCTGGGCGGTGCCCCGCACCACCGGACGGTCGGGGCTGAGCGCGCGCGCGGTGCGCGCGGACGAGGCCCTCGTCGACCATGGCGCGCAGGTCTTCGTCCCCGAGGGACTCGATGGTCGCGATCTCGTGGGACGTGCGGAAGCCGTCGAAGAAGTGGAGGAACGGGATGCGCGTGCGCAGCGTGGCCGCGTGGGCGACGCAGGCGAGGTCGTGCGTTCCTGGACCGAGGCGGAAGCGAGCAGCGCGAAGCCCGTCTGGCGGGAGGCCATCACGTCGGAGTGGTCGCCGAAGATCGACAGGGCGTGCGTGGCGACAGTGCGGGCGGCTACGTGCATGCAGAACGGGGTCAGCTCTCCCGCGATCTTGTACATGTTCGGGATCATGAGGAGCAGGCCCTGCGAAGCGGTGAAGGTGGTGGCGAGCGCTCCGGCCTGGAGCGCTCCGTGGACCGCCCCCGCCGCTCCTCCCTAGGACTGCATCTCCACGACCTGGGGGACGGTGCCCCAGATATTCGTCCGTCCCTGGGCGGACCAGGAGTCGACCAGCTCTCCCATCGTCGAGGACGGCGTGATCGGGTAGATCGCGATCACCCCGCTCGTGCCGTGGGCGACCGAGGCCGCCGCCTCGTTGCCGTCGGTGATCCAGCGCCGTCCGGGGGCAGCCATGGGTCTCGACCTCTTGGGCGGGGTGGGTGATGCGGTCGCCCGCCGCGGGCAGGTAGAACCAATTGGCGTGCCAGCGGTTCCGGGGCGTTCCGGCCGGGAAATCGCGGTTCTTGCGCGGCGATCGCGCAAGACTTGCGAGCAGGAGCAGCGGACGCGAGGTTTGCACGCCCGCGGACCATTAAATGAGGATGGGCTGACTCGCCGGGCGGCGCCCTCTTCGTTGGGCGGGGGTGGGATGCGGGTGCCGGGGGCGCCTCAGAAGACGCCCGCCGTGACCGGCGTCAGCACGCTCACCTCGATGTCCACTACCGGCCGGAGGGCGGCGGCCACCAGGCAATGCTTCTTGGCCTTCGTCATCAACGACTGCGCCCGCTCCGCGTCCGCGAGGTCGACCTCCAGCTCGACACGCACGCGGAAAGAAGTGAAGCCGAGGCCTCCCTCCGTGCGGTCCAGCAGGGCCTCGGCCTGGCAGCGGTACCCGTGAACGGCCAGGCGGGCCTTGGCCGCGACGGCCTCGAACGTGGTCATCAGGCACAGGCTCAGCGAGGAGAGCAGCAGGTGCTCCGGGCTCCACCAGTAGTCGCGGCCGTCGAACTCCGGGGGCGCTCCTCCGGTGATGGGGGCCGGGCCCCGGCATGCAAGGCGGCCCCGCCGTGGCCCGGCCAGTCGAGCTGGATCTCGTAGCGATGCGGAAACGGCGCGGTCATTTGTCCCTCCTTGACATGCCCTCAGCGGGTCATGGCGTAGCGCAAGACGTCGGTCTCGGTGAGGATCCCCACAAGCTTCCCGGCCTCGACGACCGGCAGGCAGCCGATCTTCTTCTCGAGCATCGTGCGGGCGGCCTCCGGTACCGCCGCGCCGGGGTCGATGGTCACCGCCGGCGCGCTCATGACGTCGCGCACGTCGAGGCTGCGCATGAGCCTCTGGGGGTCCCGATCGCCGAAGGCCAGGGCCGCGCCGAGCGCCGAACGGAACAGGTCGCGCTGGCTCACGACGCCGACCACGGCCGTCCCCTCCACGACCGGCAGATGGCGGATCCGGCCGAGGCACATGATCCCGTCGGCGATGTCCAGCGTGTCGCCGCTGCCCAGGGTCGAGACGCGCGTCGTCATCAGCTCCTTGACCGTCACCGCGCACGTCGTCGTCTCCATATGATCCTCCCCTTGCGGGAACCCCGCCGAGCCGATTCCTATCGCGGCTCGGCGGGGCCAATCAGCTCGACCAGCAGCGCACCTCCCTTCAGGCGACCTTCACCTCGATCGTCCGGGGCCGGACGGCCTCGGACTTGGGAACGCGGACGGTGAGGAGGCCGTCCTTGAACTCGGCGGCGACCTTCTTGTCGTCCACGTCGCGCGGCACCGTGAACGTGCGCGCGAACTTGCCGTAGGAGCGCTCGATGCGATGCACCTTGCGGCCCTTCTCCTCCTTCTCCTGCCTGCGCTCGCCGATGATCGTGAGCAGCCCGTTCTCGATGGCCACCTTCACGTCGTCCTTCTTCACGTCGGGGAGCTCGGCCTTGACGACGTACTCCCGATCCGTCTCCTCGATGTCCACCACCGGCGCCCAGTTGGCCTCCACGAGGGCCTCCTCGCGCTCGAAGCCTGAGCACGGCCTGTACATGGCCCGATTCAGCCGCTCGGTGATCTCGTCCAGCTCGCGCAGGGGATCGAACCGGATCATCTTCATGATGTCCTCCTGCGGCTCCCGGCCTTTCCGGGCGCTTCAACCGCAATCTAGGTTGCCCGCGCGGACGTCCCCATGAGCCCTATGGCTCATCTGATGGGCCATTCGGCGGAGTGCGCGGGAGGAGGGTGACGACGAAAATGCACTTGGAGGAGACCATGAACGCCGTGATTCCATTCCCGCAAGCGGAGTCGGTGCCTCTCCGGGAGATCCTCTTTCCCTCCGACCTGTCGCCCGCATCGGAGTTGGCCTTCGAGTACGCGCGCCTGCTGGCCCGGCGCTTCCGCGCCCGGCTCACGCTGTTTCACGCGATCCCCGCGGGGCCCGGGCTCTCGGTGCCGGAGCCGGTCCGCCGGGCCGAGCGCGCGGCCCGGGAGCGACTCGAGGGATGGGTGGAGGACCTCGGCTGCCGCCACTGCGTCATCGTGGAGCCGACGGAGTCTGTCCACCGCGCGGTGGTGGGCTACGTCCGCGGCACGACGCCGGACCTCGTCGTCATGGCCACGCACGGCCGCGAAGGCCTTTCTCAGCTGTTTCTGGGAAGCGTGACGGAGACCGTCATCCGCCGCGGCTGGTGCCCCGTCCTCGGCGTCCGCGAGCCGCAGCACGGCGTGGCGCTTCCGTTCCGCCGGATCCTGGTCCCCACCGATCTTTCCTCGGAATCGCGCGGATCCTTCGCGCTCGGGGGTACGCTCGCCCGCGCCTTCGAGGCTGACGTGCTCGGCCTCCACGTGGCGCGCGTCGAAGCCGGCTCCCTCGCCGGCGTCACCGCGGCGGTGGAGGCGGCCCTGCCCACGGAAGCGGCGCTGCAGGCGTTCCTCCAGCCGGAGTTCCGCGGCGTTCCGGTCTTCGCCCGGACGGAGCTGGGCTCGCCGTGGGAGCAGATCCTGCGTGTCGCGCGGCTCGAGAAGGCGGACCTGATCCTGCTCACGACCCACGGCCACGACAGCATCGGCGACCGGCTGCTCGGGAGCCACGCCGAACGGATTCTCCGCGAGGCGCCCTGCCCGGTGCTCGTGGTGTAGGAGCCTCTCATGCGCCTGACACGGTGCGTGTCGATCGTCCGATGGCTGGCGGGCGGCGTCGGCCTCGCCGCCGCGTCCTATGCGGCCTACGCCGGCCTCACCTGGTCTCGCTACGGTCACCCGCGGCGCCCCTCCGCCGCCGAGGGCGCGGACGCGTTGCTCGACCGATTCATGCCGGACTACGAGGTGGCCGAGCGCCATCCCATACTCGTCGCGGCGCCGGCGGACGTGACGTTCGCGGCGGCGGCCGACATGGATCTGCAGGACTCGCGGATCATCCGCGCCATCTTCAGGGCGCGCGAGGTGATCATGGGCGCCCGTCCGGACGCGGCCGCCCGCCCGCGATCGTTCCTGGCGCAAGTCAAGTCGCTCGGCTGGGGCGTGCTGGCCGAAGTGCCGGGGCGCGAGGTCGTCATGGGCGCGGTCACGCAGCCGTGGAAGGCCGACGTGGTGTTCCATGCCCTGCCCCCGGAGGAGTTCGCCCGGTTCGACGAGCCCGGCTTCGTCAAGATCGTGTGGACGCTGCGCGCCGATCCGATCGGCGCCGGCGAATCTGTGTTCCGCACCGAGACGCGCGTCGTGACCACCGATCCCGGCGCGCGCGAGAAGTTCCGCCGGTACTGGGCGCTCGCTTCACCGGGCATCCTGCTGATCCGACGCGTGTCGCTCGGGCTCGTGAAAACGGAGGCCGAGCGGCGGGCCCGGCAGGCTCCCGAGAGCCATCGCGCGGCCCGGCTTGCGGGCCACAGCCCGGCCGCAACGCGTCAGGCCGCCTCCTCCACCCGCCGCACGTAGATCTCCGCCGCGATCGCCGGGTCGAAGGCGACCGTCGTCTCTCCCAGGCGCAGCACCGTCGCCGGCGTCTTTTGCTGCAGGTGGACGACCGCGCCCGGCACCACCCCGAGTCCGGCCAGCTTCACCAGCCGTCCGGGCTCGCGGGACACGATGTGGACGATGCGGCCCGACTGTCCGGGCGCGAGCGCGTCGAGGGGTTGCACGAGTGGCTCGACGGTGCAAGAGAAGGTCCGGCAGCACGGTCCGGGCGGGATCGGCTTGCCGTGCGGACACGCCTTCGGGTGGCCCAGGAAGGCGCACACGGAGTCGGTCATGGCCGCGCCCAGCACGTGCTCCATCACGCACGCGGTGCGGTTGACGGCCGCATCGTCCTGCACGTCGAGAGCGGTGGTGAACAGGACCTCCGCGAGACGGTGGCGCCGGACCTGGCGCTCGGCCAGAGCGCGACCGGAGGCGGTCAGGGCGATGCGGCCGTCCTCCAGGCGGGCGAGGCCACGCGACGCCAGCATGCCCACGGCCTCGTCGAGGCCGCGGACCTGGCTGATGCGCCGCAGGTCCTCCAAGCCGTCCCGGCCCTCCTCGCCGAGGGTCCACAGCTCCTCGGCCACCTCCTCGACGTCCTGATCCGCGAAATCCTCGTCGTGGCTCATGCGTCCTCCTCCGAATGCGTCGCGCTCCGCTTCGCACTCTTCGTCTCTGAGCGTCTCGCCTCGGAGTGAATCCTCTGCGAGAGGGTGAAGGAAATGCTCCGCTCCGCGCGCCGGACGCTCGCGCAGGAGAAATCAGTGCTCCACTGTGCGCCCCGAACGCGCTTCATGAATCCTCCTCGATCCCCCACAAACGCCCCAGCCACGCCGCCAGTCGCGACGAGCGCGGGAACTGGTACGCGCAGTTCGGGCATTGCACCACGTGGCACGACCGGCGCAGGGGACAGCCCCCGCAGGCCTGCATGCCGTGGCTGAAGCGCGCTCCGCACAGAGCGCACTCGAAGAGATGGCCGGTCTCGCCCGGGGCCGCCAGGCGCAGGGGGACACCTGCCTGGCACGCCGCCGCCGCCGGGTCCTTTCCCCAACCCGCGGGCATCATCGCAGGGCCACCGGCAGCGCCCGCAGCGCCGCGTTCAGCGCCGCCCCCACGCCGAGGGCGAACGAGAAGACGAAGCCGGCCACGGCGAGCCCGGTGCGCCAGCCCCGCTCCTTCACGATCATGAAGAAGCTCGCGATGCAGGGGATAAACAGCGTGATCGTCACGGAGGCCACCAGCACCTGCACCGGCTCGAGCCGGCCGTCACGGGCCATGCGGTACAGGCCCGCCGCGCCGAAGTCGCGGCGGAGGAAGCCGATGACGAAGGCCTCGGCCGTCTCCCGCGGCAGGCCGAGCCCACCCACGAGGATCGGCCCCACCGCCCGCTCGAGCCCGCCGAGGAGATGCAGCCGATCGGCGGCGAACAGGATGAGCGTGCCGAGAACGAAGAGCGGGACCGCCTCCTTGACGTACCACTCGATCCGGGCCGCCGTCTTGACGAGGATGTTGCCGGGGCGCGGCAGGCGAAGCGGAGGCAGCTCGAGGACGAAGTCACTTCCGCGGCCGGGGAGCGCGGCCGAGGCGAGCCGGCCCACGACGACGATGACTCCCAGCACGACGCCGGCCCAGATGAGCGTCGCCACCGGTGACAGTGACCCAAGCAGCGCCATCACCACCGCGAGCTGCGCCGAGCAGGGCACGCCCAAGGCGAGCAGCAGGATGACGATGAGGCGCTCCTTCGGCGTCTCGAGCATGCGCGTCGTCAGCGTGGCCATGGTGTCGCACCCCAGCCCGAGGACCATCGGCAGCACGGCCTTGCCGTTGAGTCCCATCATCTTGAACGTGCGGTTGACCATGACCGCCAGCCGGGGCAGGTAGCCGGAGTCCTCGAGCATCCCGAAGGCGAGGAAGAACGTTCCGACGATGGGCAGGATGAGGGCCAGCGAGTAGGTGAGGGCCATGGTGATGACGCCATAGGGGCCCACCAGCAGATCGCGCAGCGCCAGCCACGGGATGAAACGCTCGGCCAAACGCGTGGCCGCAGGGTTGATCACGCCCCCGAAAAGCCCGTGCTCAAGGAGGTTCACCAGGGTGCCCGCCCCGAAGACGCCGACGAACAGGTAGCAAAGCAGCAGCACTGCGAGCAGGATCGGTAGCCCCCACACCGGGTGGGTCGTCAGCCGCGCCAGTCGCTCGGCGGCGACGCGCGGGCGCCGTTGGCCGGCTCGTGTCCGGGAGATGACTCCTGCGGCGAGCTCGGCCACGACTTGGCGGCGGCTCCGGTCGACCACGCACGCCACGGGCTCGGGGACAGCACGCCGCAGCCGCTGGCGCGTCTCTTCGACGCGAGCCAGGGCCTCCGGAGGCATTCTCGTCCGGAGCCAGCTCGCGAGCGTCTCGTCGCCGGAGACGACCATGAGCGCGAGCGCTCGCGGCGCGATCGGGGCCGCGGGAAGCAGGGGCACGACCTCGGCGAGCGCTTCTTCCACCGGGGCGGGATACGCCACCCGGAGCCGGCCGCGGCGGGGCGAGGCGAGCGCGGACACCAGACGCGGCAGTCCCTGACGCTGGACGGCGACAGTCGGGACCACGTCGGCTCCCAGCCGCGCGGCGAGCGTGTCGGAATCCACGAACATGCCGCGCTCCGTCGCCTCGTCCATCATGTTCAGGCAGACGACGAGCGGCAGCTCCATCTCGGCGAGCTGCACGGCCAGCAGCAGGGCGCGCTCCAGGTTCTTGGCGTCGCCCACAACCACCACCGCATGGGGGCGCTCCTCGAGCAGGATGTCGCGGGTGACCTTCTCGTCCTCGGAGGCGGGCAGGAAGGACGCCGCCCCAGGGGTGTCCACGATCCGGGCTCTTCCATCCGGGAGGCGAGCCGAGCCCGCGCTCACCTCGACGGTGGTGCCGGGGTAGTTCGAGACGGTGACGTAGCGGCCGGTCAGTGCGCCGAAGAGCGCGCTCTTGCCCACGTTGGGGTTCCAACCAGCACGACGGACCGCGAGCCGGGAGGGGGGTCACCCCCTACGTCCTCTTGCAGGCCTCGACGCTCGCCTGTTACGTCACAAGCCGGACAGGACGCCGCCATGTCCGCCGTCTGGTTGCAGGATGTGCGCCACGAGCCCGGGGATGCGCGAGCGGTAGTTAGGGGCCGAT
>Ga0070697_100002744_pt1 | contig 13555 bp, 14 predicted proteins | sample KBSK1501metaG_FD_65475 | JGI IMG/M metagenome (GOLD analysis project Ga0070697, IMG submission 65475) | Corn, switchgrass and miscanthus rhizosphere microbial communities from Kellogg Biological Station, Michigan, USA - KBS K1-50-1 metaG | ecosystem: Host-associated > Plants > Roots >... | reverse complement strand
GGACATGATCGCCGCCTGCGAAGAACGGGCGCGCCACGACGCGGTCTCGGGCCGCACCGAGTTCCGGCAGGCCGACGCCGAGGCCCTGCCCTTCGCGCCCGGCACCTTCGATTTCGTGACCGCCATGCAGGTCTATGAGTACATGGCCGACGTAGAGCGCGGGCTGGCGGAGGCGGCGCGCGTGCTCAAGCCGCGCGGCCGGCTGGCCGCGCTCGAGACGGACTGGGAGTCCTGCGTGTGGCACGCGGGCGATCGCGACCGGACCGGGCGCGTCCTCAAGACCTGGGAGCAGCGCTTCGCTCATCCCCATCTGCCCGCCCAGCTCCCCGAGCTGCTGCGGCGCACCGGCTTCGTGCTCAAGAGCGTGACGATGATCCCGGTCGTGAACGTGGAGCTGAGCGATCAGACCTACAGCCCGGGCATGATCGACGTGGTCGCCCGCTTCGTGGCCAACCGTGGCGGGATCACCGAGGAGGAGGCCGCCCGCTGGGCCGAGGACGTGCGCAGCCAGGCCACGCGAGGCGAATACTTCTTCAGCCTCTCGCGCTATCTCTTCCTCGCCGAGCGCGCGCGGACCTCGCCGCGAGGAAGCTCGGCATGAGGATCGAGGTCGAGCTGGTCCAGGAAGAAGGCGGGGTCTACCGGGCGACCGCGGTGCCCTACCCGGACGTGAGCGTCACCGGGCGCACCGAAAAGGAGGCCCTGGGCCTCCTCATGGACGCCGTCGGCAAGTACCTCAAGAGCCGCCCCGACCGCGCCTGAGCGCGGCCGCCCGGGAACGGCTCACTCCCCGCCGCGCACCCCGGAACGCGACGGTCCCTGCGTCGGCATCGCTTCCGCCCCCGGCCCCGCGTTCAGCGCCGTGGGCGGCTTCGCCTGCGTGGGCATTCGCTCCTCTGCGGGGCCAGCCGCCGGCCCAGCGGCCGGCGCCGGCGCCTGGGTCGGACGCGCGATCGTCTTGGAGTTCGGTGGGGTCGGTGCGCGTGTCGGACGCGGCGTGGTCTCGACCACCGTCTTGGGCTTCGGTGGCGCCGGCACGGGCCGCGCCGACGGCACCGGTAGGGGCTGCGCCGGAGGCGAAGTCGCCCCCGGCCGGGACGGGGGCACGACCGCCGGCGGTGGTGGCACCGGGGCCGGCGGAGCGGGCGCGGGTGTCTCGGGAGTCACGGTCATCGGTCGCGGCGGCGCACTTTGGGAGGAGTCCTGGCGTTGCGCCTCGAAGAGGCCGGCCTCGTAAAGGTAGATCCCTCCGCCGGCCACCGCCAGGAGCGCGGCGGTCGCGGCCACGAAGGCGGCCGTCGCCCGGCGCCTCCGGCGGCGCGCGCTCTGCTTTGCCAGGACCCGCTGCTGCTCCAGCTCCTTTCGGCACTCGGCGCAGCCGACGAGGTGGGTCTCGAGGATCGCCCACTCCGTGAGTGGCATCTCCCCATCGACGAGAAGCGGGAACGCTCGCCGTACGTCCTGGCACTTCATCTGGCCCCATCATCCACATCTCCGAGGCCCTGTAAAGCCCCGCGGCGGGGCTGGATGCTAGCATGTGGCGCATGCTGCCTTCCGGCGAGGGCAACCCGTTTCTGCGGGGGACCGTGGCAGGCATGCTCGCCACCATGGTCGCCCGTGCGCCCGACCGTGAGGCCATCGTGGCGCCGGATCGCCGCGTCACCTACGCGGAGCTCCACCGCGCGGCCCGGCGCGTCGCCAGCGGGCTGCTCGCGCTGGGCGTCAGGAAGAACGACAAGATCGCGCTCTGGCTGCCCAACCGCCCGGAGTGGTTCTTCGTCCAGTACGGCTGCGCGCTCATCGGGGCGGTCGTGGTCGCGCTCAACACGCGCTACAAGGCGCACGAGCTGCGCTACATCCTGCGCCAGTCGAACACGACGACGCTCTTCTGCGCCGATCACTCGGGGCCGGTGGACTATCTGGAGATCCTCGGAGAGGTGCTCCCGGCCCTGCGCGAAGCCACTCCGGGAGAGCTCGACGTCGAAGACTTTCCGATGCTCCGGCGCGTCATCGTGGACGCCGACGATCCGTACGCGGGGTGCCTGCGCCTGCACGACGTCCTCGAGGAGGGCGACGCCTCCGAGTGGACGGCGGCGCGACGCGCGGCGGCGGGGGCGGTAGCGCCCGAGGATCCCTTCACCATCCTCTACACCTCCGGGACCACGTCGTTCCCGAAGGGCGCCGTCATGAGCCACCTCAACTGCCTGCCCCACGGCTGGTGGTGCGGCGAGGTGATGCGCCTGACCGAGGCCGACCGCGTCCTGCACGCCCTGCCGTTGTCCGGCACGTGGGGCGGCGTGTGCATCCCGCTCGCCACGTTCAGCCACGGCGCCACCTTGATCCTGCCCGACACCTTCGAGCCCGGCCTCGCGCTACACCTGATGGAGACCGAGCGGGTGACGGTGTGGAACGGCGTGGACTCGATGGCGGTGCCGATGCTCGAGCATCCCGACCTCGCACGATGCGACCGCTCGCGGCTGCGCACCGGCGGCTTCGCGGCCACTGGCGGCGGCGTGCAGGGGCTCTTCGAGGCGGTGGTGAAACGCCTCGGCCTGCGGCTGGCTTTCCAGCCCTACGGCATGACCGAGGTCAACGCGATGGCCCTGGTGCACGACCTCGATGAGCCGCCCGAGAGCCTCGCGCTGCCCGGTGTCTGGCCGGCCGATGGGCTCGAGGTGCGCGTGGTGGATCCGGAGACGGGCGTGGATCAGCCCGCCGAGCGCGAGGGAGAGCTGTGGCTCCGCGGGCGGCTGGTCACCGGGGGCTACTACGAGAAGCCGGAGGAGACCGCCAAGGCCTTCACCGCCGACGGCTGGTTCAAGACGGGCGATCTGGCCATGCGCGATGGGAAGGGCCGGGTGATCTTCCGGGGCCGACTGCGCGAGGTGCTGCGCATCAGCCACTTCATGGTGGCCCCGGGCGAGATCGAGGACTATCTGCAGACACACCCGAAGGTGCTCCAGGCGTTCGTGATCGGCGTGCCCGACGCGCGCACCAACGAGGCGGCGGTGGCCTATGTGATTCCCCGCCCGGACGCGGCCGTGACGGAGGACGAGCTGATCGCCTACTGCCGGGGCCGCATCGCCTCGTTCAAGGTGCCCCGCCACGTGCGCGTCGTGGCCGACGTGCCCCGCACCCCGAGCCCGCACGGCGACAAGGTGCAGAAGGCGCGGCTACGTGAGATGTTTCTCGCCGAGGGCTAGCCGCGCGGCGGCGATCTCCTGCTGGACCGCCCCCGCCCCCGGGAACTCCCGCTTGGCCCTCCGGTACCAGTACCGCGCGTTGTCGAGGTCGCCTTCCAGGGTGTGCACGATGCCGTGCATCCAGGAGGCCAGCGGGGACTTGTCCTCCTGCACGATCTCGTGCGCCCGCTGCCACTCGCCGGCCGCGAGGTGCTGGAGGGCCTGGGCGAGTCCGTCGGGCGCGCCGGCCTTGCTCGGCTTGCTCATCGGGCGAAGTCTACCGCAGTCGTGTTGCCTCCGCTGACCACCACGCCCACGCGCTCGCCTCCGCCCGGCACGTAGGCGCCGCTGAGCAGGGCGGAGAAGGCGGCCGCGCCGCCCGGCTCCGCGACGACCCGCAGCCCATCCCACAGCGCTTCCTGGGCCTGACGGATGGCCGCATCGCTCACCAGGACGACCCGCACGATGTGCGCCTGGGCGATCGGGAACATCAGCTCGCCGACGCGGCGCGGAGCGAGCGAGTCCGCCGCGATGCCGCCCGCCTCGGCGTCCACCGGCTTGCCCGCCGCGAGCGCCTTCGTCAGCGTGGGCGCAGCCTCGGGCTCGACGCCGATCACCCGGGGCGTCCCCGCGCACCAGGCGGCGATGCCGCCGATGAGGCCGCCGCCGCCCACCGAGACCAGCAGCGTGTCGAGGCGGGGCGCCTGGCGCGAGAGCTCCAGCGCGATCGTGCCCTGGCCGAGCAGGGTCTCCTCCTGATCGAAGGCGTGCACCGCCAGCGCGCCGGACTGCGCCACCCACGCCTGGCTCGCCGCGAGCGCGTCGGCGTAGCGGTCGCCGCCCACGACCAGATCGGCGCCGTAGCCGCGGATGCGCTTCACCTTCGCGGGCGAGGACACGGTGGGCACGAAGATGCGGGCCTTCACCCCGAGCCGCATGGCCGCGTAGGCGACGGCGGCCCCGTGATTGCCGCCCGAGGCGGCCACCACGCCGGCCTCGGGGATCGCCCGCGTCAGGAGATTGGTGAACGCGCCACGGGTCTTGAAGGAGCCGGCGTGCTGGAAGAGCTCGAGCTTGAGGGTCAGCGGAAATGCGGGGAGGCCGAAGTCGGCGCCGGTCAGCTCCGCCACCGGCGTGAGGCGGATGTACGGCCTGATCAGGCTATGGGTCTGCTCGATCGTCGTCCGGTCTACCCGGGAGGTCACCGTCCGTCATGGTATCACCCGCGCACTGACAGTCGGGGACCGCGCACGGTCCGGAACAGTCGGCACGGCAATGCATGCTCATCACGTGCCCGCAGCGGCACAAGCCGCGCATCGGCTGCGAAATCCGAGTCATGGCCTGGCGAGAGCGCAAGCGAGGTGCCAAGAATGACTGGCCAAGCCTGACGGGGATTTAGGCGACCCCCCGCGCGCGCGGGCTGCCTGGCCGCGGCAGCCCGGCTGCCGCGCTTCGGCAGCGTCCCTCGCAGGACTTGCGCAGGCGCCGTCAACGGATCAGGTTGACCGGCGGGTCGCCCCGGGTCACGCGGTGGATGTTCTCCGCGATGACCGCGGCGCGCGACTCCATCATGCCCTCGGTCCACCCCGACACGTGCGGCGTCATCAACACGTTCGGCAACGTGTGGAACGGGCGATTGCCGGGATGAGTCGGCGCGCCCCCCGACGGGTAGCGGTACCAGACGTCGAGCGCGGCGGCCCGGATGCCGCCCCGGCTGAGCGTCTGGTAGAGCGCGTCTTCGTCCACCACCTCACCGCGCGCCACGTTGATCAGGACCGCGGTGGGCTTCATCAGGCCGAGCCGGCGAGGGCCGATCAGCCCGCGCGTGTCGGGCGTGAGCGCGAGCGTGATCGCCAGGTAGTCGGCGCGACCGAGCACCTCGTCCAGCGCCTCCGGGCCGCGCAGGAACGCGAGCCGGTGCGGATCGGGCTGCGCCGGATCGCGGCGGGTCGCCAGCACCTCCATGTCGAACGCGAGCGCGCGCCGAGCCACCGCCTGGCCGATGCGGCCATAGCCCAGGATCCCAAGGGTCTTGCCGGCCAGCTCCGACCAGAGCGGCACCGGGGCGCCGGACCAGACGCTCTCCCACTGCCCGCGGCGGAGGCTCGCGTCGATCCGGCAGAAGTCACGGGCGCACACGAGCATGGCGCCGATGACGTACTCCGCGATGCCCACGTCGTGGCCGTAGGCATTGGCCAGGGCCGTGTCGGGCCCGAGCGCCGCGCGGTCGATCCGGTCGAGCCCGGCCCCCGGCACCTGCACCAGCTTGAGCCGGGGCGAGGCCCCGGCCATCTCGCGGGTGAAGGCGAGACTCACCAGGACGTCCACGTCGCCGAGCCACGAGAGGATCGTCCGCTCGTCCCCCAGCACGACCTCGTACGGGACCTGGAGCCGCGCCCGCACCCGGTCTGCGACGTGCCCGGCGAAGACGCCGGCGAACGCGACCCGGACCGCGGCCCCGGTCACCCCGGAAGTCACATCAGCACCATCTGCGTCTGGGTCGTCAGCGACAGGAGCCGGCCACCCTCGTCGGTGACGCGCGTCTGCCAGACCTGCGTGCGCTTGCCCTTGTGCAGCGGCGTCGCCTCGGCCCGCACGATGCCGGTGCGCCCGGCCGCGAAGAAGTTGGTCTTGGACTCGAGCGTGGTCGTGCTCGCGCCGGCGGGCAGGTTCACGACGGTGGCCGCCGCCCCCACCGTATCGGCCAGCGCCATCAGGGTGCCGCCGTGCAGCGCGCCGCCGACGGTGCGCAGCTCGTCCCGGATCGTCAGCTCGGCCACCACCCGGTCCGGGCTCGCCTCCACGATGCGGAGGCCGAGCAGGGTGCTCAAGGTGCCCTGCATACGCTCGTTGAAGAGATCGGGATCGATCGACATGGCTCTCCTCTCGGGTGCTCCGCACGGGCCTTCGGGCTACGGCTATCCTGACTCAGCAGGAGAAGCAGTTCAATTACCTCGAAGGTAATGGCGGAGCCGCCGACCGCGGTGTACCGTGCCCGCATGAGAACCGGAGCCACGACGGCAAGGAAGCCCAAAGCCAGCCCGGTCGGCCAGCTCATCAAGCACTGGCGGGAGCGGAGGCGGCTGAGCCAGCTCACCCTGGCGGTAGACGCGGAGATCTCGACCCGGCATCTGAGCTTCATCGAGACGGGCCGAGCCCAGCCAAGCCGTGACATGGTACTGCTGCTGGCTCGCGCCCTCGAGGTGCCGCCGCGCGGGCGCAACGACCTTCTGACCGCGGCGGGCTACGCACCCGTGTACCGGGAGACGCCGCTGGACGCGCCCGAGCTCACCGAGGTTCGGCGCGCGCTCGATTTCATCCTGAACCAGCAGGAGCCCTTCCCCGGCCTGGTCATCGACGGCCACTGGAACCTGCTGATGACCAACAAGGGTGCCTCGCGCCTCACGAGCCTGTTCTTGACCCCCGAGGACGTGGCGGCGGTGGGCGGCCGCCCGAACGCGATGCGGCTCTTCTATCACCCGCGCGGCATGCGCCCCTACGTCGTGAACTGGGAGGCCACCGCGGCCGGTCTGATCCAGTGGCTCCACCTCGATCTGGCCCGCGGCATCGGCGACGCGGAGACGCGCCGCCTCCTCGACGAGCTGCTCTCCTACCCCGACGTGCCCCAGAAGTGGCGCACCCTCGATCTCGACATCACCCCGGCTCCGTTCCTCGCCGTCGAGATGCGCAAGGGCGATCTGCACCTCAAGTTCTTCTCCACGCTGACCAGCCTCGGCGTCCCTTACGACATCACGCTGCACGAGCTCCGCGTGGAGTGCTTCTTCCCGGCGGACGCGGCGAGCGAGGAGCTGCTGCGGACGCTGGCGCGAAAGGGAGGCGCGGCATGATCGAACGCCCGACCCAGTTCGGCCGGGTCCACGCGCCGGACGAGGCGTGGCTCGGCCGAAACCCGCCCGAGCCGATCCTCGAGCCGGATCTGCCCATCATCGACGCCCACCATCACCTGTGGGATCGCGAGGGCCATCGCTATTTCGTGCCGGACTTTCTCGCCGACGCGCGCACCGGCCACAACCTGGTCGCCACCGTGTTCCTCGAATGTCACTCGATGTACCGGGCGCAGGGGCCCGAGGCGATGCGGCCGGTGGGCGAGACCGAGTTCGTGGCCGGCCAGGCCGCCATGAGCGACAGCGGCCTGTACGGTGAGACGCGTGTGGCCGCGGGCATCGTGGGCTTCGCCGATCTCACGCTGGGCGATCGCGTCGAGCCGGTGCTGGAGGCGCATCTCCGCGCCGGGGGCGGCCGGTTCCGCGGCGTCCGCCACTCGGCGGCCTGGGACGCGAGCGCCGTGATCGGCAACAGCGCCGTGGCCGATGGCCCGCACGTCTACCAGCGCCCGGACTTCCGGGCCGGCCTGGCCCGCCTGACCAAGCTCGGTCTGTCCCTCGACGCCTGGGTATTCCACCCACAGCTCGCCGACGTCGTCGACCTCGCCCGCGCCTACCCCGACGCCAACATCATCCTGGGCCACGTGGGCGGCCCGCTCGGCTACGGCCCCTACACCGGCAAGCAGAAAGAGGTGTTCGAGAGCTGGAAGCCGCAGATGGCGGAGCTGGCCAAGTGCGGGAACGTCAGCCTCAAGCTCGGTGGGATGATCATGCGCCTGGCCGCTTACGACTACCGGAGCCAGCCCAAACCGCCGACGTCCACCGAGCTGGCGGCGCTCTGGCGCCCGTACATCCAGACCGGCATCGAGCTGTTCGGCCCGCGCCGCTGCCTGTTCGAGAGCAACTTCCCGGTCGACAAGATGGGCATCGGCTGGGCGGCGCTCTGGAACGCCTTCAAGCGCATCACCGCGGGCGCCTCCGCCGCGGAGAAGCAGGCGCTGTTCAGCGGGACCGCCCGGCGCGTGTACCGGATGGAGTAGTCCGGATGGACGAGTACCGCGAAGCCAATCGGGCGCTGTGGGATGCCTGGACGCCGCTCAATTTCGCGTCGAAGTTCTACGACGTGGAGGCGTTCGCGGCCGGCCGCGGGGGGGACCTCGACCCGATCGCCCGCGCGGGGCCCGGGGACGTGCGAGGGAAGTCGCTGCTCCACCTGCAGTGCCACTTCGGAATGGACACGATTCGCTGGGCCAAGCACGGCGCCGCCGTCACGGGGGTGGACTTCTCGGAGGAGGGGATCGCGGCCGCGCGGGCCCTCGCGGCTCGGATGGGGGTTCCCGCCACCTTCGTCCACAGCGACGTCTACGACCTGCCGGCCAAGCTCGAGGGTCGCTTCGACGTCGTCTTCACCTCGCACGGGGTGCTGAACTGGCTGCCGGACCTCGAGCGGTGGGCGCGGGTGGTCGCCCGCTTCCTGGCTCCCGGCGGGATCTTCTATATCGTCGAAGCGCACCCCATGATGAACCTGTTCAACGATCGGCTGACCGAGCCGGATCTGCAGCTACTCTATCCGTACTTCCGCGGGCCCGAGCCGATCCGCGAGGAGCACCGCGGCTGCTACAGCGCGCCCGACGCGCCGATCACGAGCGTCGAGCACGTCTGGCTGCACAAGATGTCCGACATCATCGGCTCGCTCGCGCGCGCCGGTCTCCGCATCGAGTCCTTCGATGAGTACCCGTTCCTCTCCTGGGCCTTGGATGGAGAAGGGCGTCGACGGCTGGTGGCGGCTGCCCGAGCACGAAAAGCTACCGTTCGGCCGCGACAGCCTGCCGCTGATGTTCTCGCTGAAGGCCACTCTCGGCTCCCTCACGTCTTGATCCGAGAGAGGAAGGCGGCGATCGCCCGGCCAATCACGGCCGGGGAGTCCTCCTGGATGAAGTGACTGCCCTCGACCGTGATCTCGTCCTGGTTTGGCCAGGTCCGGCAGAACTCCCGCTGGGCGCCGGTCAGGATCACTCCCGGGTCCGCATTGATGAAGAGCTTCGGGATGTTGCTGCCGGCCAGCCAGCCGGCATACCGCGCGACGGTGGCCACCACGTCGGCGGGCTCTCCATCGATCGGAATCTCGCGAGGCCAGGTGAGGGTAGGCCGGCGCGACTCGCCCGGCTCCCGGTAGGGCCGCCGATATACCGCCATCTCTTCCTCGGTGAGACCTCGCAGCACGCTGGCCGGGAGGATGCGCTCCACGAAGACATTCTTCTGAAGCACCATCTCCTCCCCGGCCGGTGACCGCAGGGCCTGGAAGACCAGGCGCGCCCGCTCCGGCCACTGGGCCCATGTCACGGGCTGCACGATCGCTTCCATGTACACGAGTCCGCGGACGCTGGCGCGGTGCCGCTCGGCCCAATCGAACCCCAGTGCCGAGCCCCAGTCGTGGACGACGAGCGTGAGGTTCTGTGAGAGGCCGAGCGCCTCGAACCAGGCGTCCAGATAACGGGCATGATCCCTGAACCGGTAGGAGCCTCGTGATGCCTTGCCCGATTCGCCCATCCCGATCAGGTCGGGGGCGAGGCAGCGGGCGGTGCCCTCCACGTGCGGGATCACGTTGCGCCACAGATACGAGGAGGTGGGGTTGCCGTGAAGGAAGACCACGGGATCTCCGGCTCCGGTGTCGACACAGGCCATCTCACTGTCCAGTACCGGGATGCGCCGGCGGGAGTATCGGTCAGCGGCGGGAATCGAGTCCGGAGTCATGTCTTCTCAGTATCCTTACGCCGGCGAGGAGTCAAGCATTGACCCTCCCGGGCCCCGTTGCTATGGTGCGAGCCACCCCCATGGACTTCGGGTTCTCCCCTGCCGAGCAGGCCTTCGCCGAGGAAGTACGCGACTTCCTGCGCGCGCATCCGCCCGAGACTTTCCCGGAGGACGGGACGGATGCCGGCTATGGCTCCGGCGCCCACTCTAGCGCGTTCACCCGCGCGCTGGGGGAGCGCGAGTGGCTCAGCATGAGCTGGCCGCGTGAGCACGGCGGCCAGGCGCGGCCGATGATGTACCAGCTCATCCTGCTCCAAGAGCTGGCCGCCGCCGGCGCGCCCTTCGGCCCGCTCCCCGGCTGCCTGCAGGTCTCGGACTCGATCATCCGGAATGGCTCGGACGCCCTCCGGCGGGAGATCCTGCCGCAGGTGGCGCGCGGCGACGCCACGTTCTGGCAGGGCTACAGCGAGCCGGACGCCGGCTCCGATCTCCTCGCGCTCAAGACCCACGCGCGCCTCGACGGCGACCACTGGGTGCTCGACGGCCGTAAGATCTGGTCGAGCCACGCCGGCATCGCGACCTACGGCACCGTCCTCGCGCGCACCGATCCCGCGTCCGCCCGCAACCGTGGCCTCAGCATGTTGATGGTCGACAACCGGCTGCCCGGGATGGACGTGCGACCGATCCGCAGCCTGACCGGCCAGGTCTACCATTACGAGATCTTCATGGACGGCGTGCGCGTGCCGCGCGACTGGGTCATGGGCAAACCGGGCGAGGGCTTCAGCCAGCTCTTGAAGGGTCTCGACACCGACCGGTTCTGGGGCCGCTTCTACAAAGCGCCGTTCCTCCGCCGCATCCTGGGGCTGCTCGTCGAGTACGCGAACACGCCGGTTCAGGGCGGTCCCCCGCTGGCCCATGACGCGGCGGTGCGCCGTCGCCTCGCGCACGCCGCCACCGAGATCGCCGCGCTCCGCGCGCTCTTCCATCGCGCGGCCTGGCTCATCGAGCGTGGCCTGCCCGCCACCGGCACCGTCTCCGCGGCAAAGGTCATGGCCGACGAGCTCGGGCAGCGCGTGCTGTCGCTCGGGATGGAGCTGCTGGGCCCCTACGGCGTGCTCCGCGCCGGCTCCCGCTGGGCCCGGCTGCGCGGCGAGATCGAGCACCAGTACCAGACGAGCTGGGGGCACACGCTGGCCGGCGGCACCTCCGAGATCCAGCGCACGACCATCGCGGTGCGCGCGCTCGGGCTCCCCGCCGAGCCCCGGGTCCGAGCCTGATGGACCTCTCGCTCTCGCCGGCGCAGCAGATCCTGCAGCAGTCCGCGCGGACGTTCCTCCAGCAGCGCTGCCCACCCGGACGCGTGCAGGAGCTGGCGCTCGACCCGCGGGGCTTCGCGGCCGATCTCTGGAAGGAGATCGCGACGCTTGGCTGGCCGGGCCTCCTGATCTCGCCGGAGCTGGGGGGCAGCGGGGGCTCCGTGGGCGAGGTCCTGGCACTCGTGGAGGAGCTGGGGCGCGCCTGCTTCCCGAGCCCGTTCGTCGGGAGCGCCGTCATCGCGACCGCCGCGCTGGCCGCGGCGGGGGGACGGCGCGCCCGCGAGCTGCTCTCCGCCCTGGCCGTGGGCGAGCGCATCTGCACGCTCGCCGTGCTCGAGGAGTCCGGCCAGCTCGATCCGGACGCCCTCGCCATGCCCGTCACCGCGCCCGGCCGGCTCAGCGGGAGCAAGCTCTTCGTCCCGGATGCCCACGCCGCCACCGACGTGATCGTGCTGGGGCGTGGGCCCGCGGGGTCGACGGCGCTGCTGCTGCCGATGGACCGCGGCGGCATCGAGGCGCGCCCGCTCGACTGCATGACCGGCGACAAGCTCTTCGAGCTGGCCTTCACCGAGGTGGACACGCGACCCGAAGACATCCTCGGCGCGCCCGGCGGCGGCTGGGCGCTGCTGGGGCCCGGCTTCCGCCTCGGCGCCCTCGCCCGAAGCGCGGAGATGGTGGGCGCCGCGCAGCGGGTGCTCGAGCTGTGCGTGGAGCACGCCCGCGTGCGGGTGCAAGGCGGCCGGCCCATCGGGGGCTACCAGGCGGTCCAGCACGCGTGCGCCGACCTCTTCCGCGACGTCGAGTCCGCCCGCTGGCTCACGTGGGAGGCCGGGTGGCAAGTGGAGGCGGGCCGGCCCGACGTGGATGCCGCGGTGGCCGCCACCAAGGCCTACTGCGGCGAGGCGGCCCTGCGCGTGGCCCGCCGCGGCCACCAGATCATGGGCGCCATCGGCTACTCCGAGGAGCACCCGCTCCATCTCTTCCACAAGCGCATCCTCGCGGCCAGCCTCGACGCGGGCGACGCAGCGCTGCACCTCGAGACGGTCGCGCGGGCGATCGGGCTCTCCTGACATGAGCCCACCTTGAGGGATCTCGCGGCGTTCGACCGGCATCGCTACATGGCTCTGGCGACCTTCCGTCGCAGTGGCGCCGAGGTCAGAACTCCGGTCTGGTTTGCCGCGGTGGATGGGAAGCTCTACCTGTTCACGGCCGGCGAATCCGGAAAGGTCAAGCGCCTGCGCCACTCGGCGCGCGCACGGATTGCTCCCTCCGATATGCGCGGGGCGGTTCGCGGCGAGTGGTGGGACGTGGCCGCGCGCATCGCCACCGAGCCCCGCGTGATCGAGCGGGCGCGCACCGTCTTGCGGGCGAAGTACGGCTGGCAGATGTGGCTGGGCGACCTGTTCTCCCGCCTCACGGGCCGGATCCGGCGCCGCGCCTGGATCGAGATCGAGGTCTGAGCCGTGCTCTCACCGCGAGCTCTTCACACGGCGAGGACCGCGCTCTGGATCACCTGCGGCTGGATCGGCGCGGCCCTGCTCGTGCACTGGATCGTCCGGCGGGTGCCCACCCACCTCGCCCGGGAATTCACCGCGACCGCGACCGGCGCGGTCATCGGGCTCGGCAGCGCGTACTTCGAGCTGCGCCTGATCCCGCGCTACGTGCGCTCCCTGACCGTCGGCGCCCTCCTCCTCGTCCGGACCTTCTTCTACGTCACCCTGTGCGCCGTCGCCATCCACGCCGTGACGATGAGCCTGCTCGGGCTCTCCGAGCATGGGGGTCTCCTGGCATACTACACGTCCGAGCAATACCGGGACTTCGTGCTGGGCGGCCGGTTCGTGGTGGCGCTGGCCATCCTCACTCTGGTGAGCTTTCTCATCAACTTCGTGCGGCAGCTCAACCGGATGCTCGGACCCGGAACACTGGTGAGTCTTCTGCTGGGCCGGTATCACCGGGCCGTCGCGGAGGAGCGCATCTTCATGTTCCTCGATCTGAACAACTCCACCGCGATCGCGGCGGCGCTGGGGCCCTTCCGCTTCAACGACTTCAAGAACGACTTCTTCTACGACATCGCCGAGCCTATCCTGGAGACCCACGGCCAGATCTACCAGTATGTCGGGGACGAGGCGGTGGTGACCTGGACGGTCGAGCGGGGGCTCCACCAGGGCAACTGTCTCCGCTGCGTCTTTCTCGTGATGGAGCGCATCCACGAGCAGAAGGATCGGTATCTCGCGCGGTATGGGGTCGTGCCCGAGTTCAAGGCCGGCCTCCACGGGGGAACCGTCGTGACCGCCGAGATCGGCGACATCAAGAAGGACATCGCCCACAGCGGCGACACGGTCAACACCGCGGCCCGGGTCGAGGCGCAGTGCCGCCCGCTGGAGCGGAGCGTGCTGGTGTCAGAGGCGCTGTTGAGCCGGTGCCGGGTGCCCGAGGAGCTCGAGATCGAGGACATGGG
>Ga0070697_100002743_pt1 | contig 13558 bp, 11 predicted proteins | sample KBSK1501metaG_FD_65475 | JGI IMG/M metagenome (GOLD analysis project Ga0070697, IMG submission 65475) | Corn, switchgrass and miscanthus rhizosphere microbial communities from Kellogg Biological Station, Michigan, USA - KBS K1-50-1 metaG | ecosystem: Host-associated > Plants > Roots >... | reverse complement strand
CACTGGGGCCCGCGAGGCTCGATGATCGTCGTCCAGCGGGCCCAGCCGCCGGTCGTCGTGCCGTTGACCTCGTGGAGGGTGGGTCGCTCCGCGGCCGTGACGACGAAGTGGCCCGCCAGGCGCCGGCCTGCGACCCGGTAGTAGCCGATGTAGCTCGATCCGACGCCGCCGGGACGTCCGGCGATCTCGCCCATTTCCGCGAGCAGCGACTGCCATTCCGGGCTCCGCGTCGGGTCCGCGACGATGTCGAACACCGTCGAGGCGGGGGCGTCGACGACGAGCACGGTCGACAGGTGGCTCATGTTTCCCCCACGCGCACTCGGATGTCGATGGCGCCCCGGCCCCCGGAATGCTACGGCCAACGAGACGCCGCCGCCTGTCGGCTTGCCGACGACGCGCCCGGCGCGCCCCCGGTGCCCGCGGGGTCAATCGCGTCAGGCGGGTCAAGCGGGTCAGGCCGGTCAGGCCGGTCAGGCCGGTCGGCGCCTGGCCTCCCAACCGCCGCCCTCGGCGCGGCGGAGCTCGAAGGAAGGCTGGTCGTACATCGACGGCCCGCGAACGACGTGGCCGTTCGCCGTCAGGTACCGGGAGCCGTGCCACGGGCATTCGAGCCGATCGCCGCCGACGATGGTGCCCTCGGCGAGCGGCCCACCGGCGTGCGCGCACACCGCGTGCATCGCCAGGATCCGATCGCCTTCGCGGATCACGGCGAGGTCGTTGCTCCCGGCCTTGACCTTCGTCGGGCCGCCCTCCGGGATGTCGGGCAAGCCGCCGAGGTCGACCGCGACCCATTTCGTGCCCGCTGCCCGCCAGGCGTTGCGGTTGACGTGCGTTCCGGCGAGGTAGACGAGATCGCCGCCGATCGCCGCGGCGAGCGCCAGGAGGAGGTACGCGACGAAGGCGATGACGACCGGAGCGAGGCGATCCGTCGGATTGCCGCTCCGGATCACGAGCGACACGGTGTAGAGCGCGAGGATGACGACCATCAGGGTCCCGTGGACCGTCGCCCGGTTCCGCGGCGTCCCGTCGACCTCGGCGTAGTCGGCCAACCCGGTCACGGCTGCCGCGACCATCGCGAGGACGCCGAGCAGCATCGTCACGTCGGCGACGAGCTGCTGGCCGATCAGGTCGGCCACGATCGATACGGTCAGCGCGCCGACCGGGACGTCGGTCACGACGGAGTGGACGGGATGACCCAGCCAGGTGCCGTTGAGGAAGCTCTGGATCGGGCGGATCGGATGGAACAGGGCACCGAGCCAGCGGTGGTTGAACTCGCCGAACGGCTTCGACCAGCGGGCCTGGGCATCGACCGCGCGGCTCAGGTATCGACCCAGCATCGTCGCGTCCTCCTACGGCCGAGTCTACGACGCAGGACGCGCGCCAGATCTCTCGAACCCGTTACGCTTCGCGGCCATGTCCGCCCAGCATGCCGCCGCGCCCGCGTCGACCAACGACGCGGGTCGTCCGGACTGGCGCCGGGTTGTCGTGGTCTTCGGGATCACGTCGATGGTCGAGGGTCTCGGCGTGAACCAGGTCTTCTCCTTCCTGGCGCCGTATCTCCACGAGATGGGCGTCCCGGACGCGGAGCGCGTGCCGTTCGTGGGGCTGTTCTCGGCGCTCATCTTTGTCGTCGGGATGCCGCTCGTCCCGCTCTGGGGGGTCTGGGCCGACAAGTACAGCCGCAAGGCCGTGATCGCTCGGAGCGCGATCGTCGAGGCGGCGGTGTTCGGGTGCGTGGCCCTCTCGCGCGAGCCCTGGCAGCTCGCGCTGAGCCTGCTCCTGATCGGCTTCCAGCTCGGGAACACGGGCGTGATGCTCGCGGGGATCCGCGACGTCGTCCCCCGCGCCCGGATCGGGACGATGATCGCGCTGTTCGGCGCCGCCGGACCGATCGGGTGGGCCATCGGGCCGGTGCTCGGCGGCTGGCTCGTCGACGGTCTCGGCTGGAGCTACCCGGCGATGTTCTGGTCGTCGGCGGGTCTGTCGCTCGCGACCGCGGCCCTGATCTGGTTCGGCACGCGCGAGGTCCGTCCGGAGGTCATCCCCGAGGGGCGCGTGCTGCCGCTCGCCTTCGGGGCGCTGAAGGGTGTCCTCCGCGACCCCGTCGTGCGGCGGATCTTCGCGATCTACGGCGTCGCGTTCCTCGCGAACCAGATGAGCCGGCCCTACCAGGCGCTGATCGTGGAGGGCATCGTCGGGGCGGGACCCGGCCTCGCATCGTCGATCGGATTCGTCGCCGGGACTGCCGGGCTGGTCGGCGCGATCACGGCACCGCTCGGCGGCGTGATCGGTGACCGGATCGGGTTCCGACCGGTCCTCATCGGGGCGATGTTCGTCGGTGCCGCTGCCCTCTTGGCCGTCCCGCTCGCGATGGCCGTCCCCGTCCTTGCCCTTGCGGTTCTCGTCTTCACCGCGAGCTTCGGAATCGTCGGCGCGATGGTCTTCAGCCTCCTCGCGACGGAGGTTCCGCCGGAACGCCGGTCGCAGACCCTCAACCTCGTCTACCTGCCGTTGTACGCCGCCGGGATCGTCGGGCCGACGATCGGCGGGGCGATCGCCGGCTTCACCGGCCCGACCGGGCCGTTCTGGGCGGCCTCGGTCGTCTTTTTCGTCGGGGCGGTCGTCGTGGCCCTCCGGGTGCGCTTCCGACCGGCCGGCCGAGCGCTACCGCAGAGCTGAGAACTCCAGCCGCGCCCCCGGGCCGTTTCTCATCGAACCGCAAGGTGGGCCGCTGGAGACTTCGGCCACGACCTCTCAGACTGGACGGGAGGCAGCGAAGCACCCGAGGACCGTCGATGACGCCCACCACGCCCACGATCACGCCACCCGATCCGCGACGCCCTGTCGCGCTCCACGACCGGCTCGAGGAGACCGATCGCGGTCTCGTCTACGACCTTTCGACCCTGATCGACCGACGCCAGATCCTCAAGCTCGCGGGCTTCACGACGATCAGCGCCGGGTTGATGTCGATCGTGGGCTGCGCGCCGAGCGCATCGGGCAGCACATCCGCGAGCGCGTCCGCCGCGGCCGCGTCGGCGTCCGCGGCCGCCTCGTCGGGCGCGGCCGGCGCGAGCGCGGACGCGAGCTGCGCGGTGATCCCCGACGAGACCGCCGGCCCGTTCCCGGGTGACGGCTCGAACGGCCCGAACGTCCTCGCCCAGAGCGGCATCGTCCGCCAGGACATCCGCTCGAGCTTTGGATCCTCGACGACGACCGCGAAGGGCGTCCCACTTGCCGTCAAGCTCACGATCCAGGACGCCGCGAACGGCTGCGCGCCGATGCAGGGCGCCGCGGTCTACATCTGGCACTGCGACCGGGACGGCAACTACTCGCTGTACTCGCAGGCGGCCGCCAGCGAGAACTACCTGCGCGGCGTCCAGGCGACCGATGGCAGCGGCGTCGCCACCTTCGAGAGCATCTTCCCCGCGTGCTATGCCGGTCGCTGGCCGCACATCCACTTCGAGGTCTATGCGAACCTCGAGGCGGCGACCAACGAGGCCAACAAGATCGCGACCTCGCAGATCGCCCTACCCAAGGACGCCTGCGATCTCGTCTACGCGACCGACGGCTACGCCCAGAGCGTCACGAACCTCGGCCAGGTGTCCCTGCAGCGCGACATGGTCTTTGGCGACGACGGCGGCGTCCACGAGCTGGGCGCGATCACCGGATCCGTCGCGGACGGGCTGACCGTCTGCTTGACCGTTCCCGTGAGAGCCTGACGGCACCGGCGCCCGGCCGGCTCAGCGGGATGACCGCGAGCAGCATGGAGAGCCCGCCGTACCAGACCGCCGGCAGCGCGATCATCGCCGCGACGGGCACCGTCCAGCGGCGATCCGTACGGGCGCCCCACACGACCACGGCGATCGCGAACGGCAGCCGGATCCAGAGCGGGATCGGCACCGACGCCCAGGTGCCGCTCTTGCCGGCGAGGGCGTTCCGGATGACGACATCGATCCAGGATCGCCATTGGTCGGGCAGCACGACGAACGAGACGAGCGCGACCGCGGCCGTGGCCCCGAGGGCGATCGCGAGCGAGCGCCACTCCCGCCGGACCGCGAACCAGAGCAGGCCGATGCCCGGCGTGATCTTCGTGAGGAGCACGATCGACCAGGCGGCCGGCCAGCGGAACCCGACAACGATCGCGACCGCGAGCAGGAGCGACACGTTGCCGCCTGCGACCTCCATCGCCGCGAACGGGAAGAGGAGCCCAGCTGTCAACAGCCGCGGCCCCGTGAGGAACCGGACCGCCAGGATGAGGATCGCGGTCCACGCGGCCACGAACGCCTGCCAGGGCAGGATCTTCAGCGGCGCAAGGAGCTGGAGGAACGCCGGCGAGTAGACGTAGGCGATCGGGTCGTTCCAGTCCGAGCGGGCGTAGGGATCGGCGAAGGTCGCCTGCCAGTAGCAGTAGGCGTCCTGGCCGGTTCCCCAAGCCCGGCCCCACGGCTCGCTGAAGACCGTGATCAGGGCCCACGCCGCTAGCGCGACGGCGATCCCGACCCAGGCCGGCGTCTCGAGCCGCTCGAGCGATGGCAGCCGCCGTCGAGCGGCCCGGCGGATCGCGCCGAACGAGCGCTCGAAGGCGTCGTCGAAGGCGAGGAGGGCGCTCGTCACCCCGCGATTATCGGCGCCGCGGTCGGCGCGGGCCGCTCAGCGGGGACGTCGCCGCGTGACCGCGACCCCGGCGACCGCGAGGAAGATGCCGGCGAGCCCGGCCAGGCCCAGTGCCTCGCGCAGCTCGACGTCGTGGTAGCGCGACCCCGGGATGTACAGGACGACGTTCGCGACGTTCTCCGGGGGACCTTGCATCTCGTACTCGGGATGGATCGCAAGCATCTCCTCCCACGTCACGATCGCGCCGTCCGCGAGGCGGAAGCGGCTCGTGAGGTACATGTCGGTGCCGTCCCAACGGAAGTTGTCGCTGACGACCGCTTCGGACATCAGGAGCTCGTTCTCCACCTTCTCGACAGCGATGCCGATGCCGGCTGCCAGGATCAGGGTCAGGATGAACGTCGGGACCAGCCGGCCGAGGATCGAGCCGAGCGCGACCGCGGTCGACGCGATCAGGAGCGCCTCGACCGCAACGAGCAGCCCGCGGCCGCGGAACCCGATGAACGACTGGTCGAAGTTGATGGTCGGATGCATCGTCCGGAACAAGGCGTCCGATGTGAAGCCGATGACCAGCGCCGCCACGACGATCAACGCCAGCGCCGGCACGGCACGCTGGACGAACCAGCGCAGGCGCGACGGGCCGAGCGACCACGCGAGACGAGCCGTCCCGCCTTCGAGCTCGCGGGCGACCAGCGGACCGCCGAGCAGCAGGCCCGCGACGAACGGGAAGACCGGGACGATCGTGACCGACAGCCGGGCGATCCGCGAGACCCACAGCCCAAGCGAACCCTGGCACAGGCTGCTGAACGTCGGTGGCCCGTCTTCGCTCAGGCAGGTGGTGAAGCCGCTCGACGACATCCAGCCGATGACCGCCGCCGACACGAGCACGGACACGACCGTGGCTCCGATCACGAGGATCGTCTCGAACCGATGGATTCGGAACGTCAGGAGCGCGGCCCGGAGCGTCATGCCGCGGCCTCCTCGGCGGCCGCGACGGCGCGCCGGCGGCCGGCGGCGAGATGCCCGATCACGACCTCCTCGAGGGTCGCCGGCCGGCCCAGCGGCTCCGAGCCGACCGGCGCGACGACCGCGACCCGGACCAGGCTCAGCGGCTCGCCGGCCGGTGCCGGGAACCCGCCGATGACGGCGTCGGCGCCCGCGAGCCGCGCCGCCTCGGCCGCCGGTGCCTCGACGATCCGGTGGTGGGCGAGCGCCTCGGCAACCGAGAGGTCGAGCAGCGTATGGCCCTTGCCGAGGACGACGAGGCGATCGCACGCCTGCTCGATGTCCGTGATCACGTGCGACGAGAGCAGCGCGGTCGCGCCGGCCGCCCGGACCGCCTCGACCATCAGGTGGAGGAACTCCCGGCGGGCCAGCGGATCGAGGCTCGCAAGCGGCTCGTCGAGGAGGAGGATCGGCGCTCGCGTGGCCAGCGCCAGGGCCAGGCCGACCTGGGCCTGCTCGCCGCCCGACAGCTCGCCCGCCTTGGCCCTGAGGGGGATCGAGAGCCGGTCGACGTACCCCGCGGCCATCGTCCCGTCGAAGCCGTCGCGAAGGGTCTCGGCGAGGGCGATGTGATCGAGGATCGTCAGGTCGCGATAGAGGGACGGCGACTGCGGCACGTAGCCGACCTGGGCGACCGCTCCCTTGCGATCCCGCTGCGGATCGATGCCGCCGGTCGACAGCCGGCCCTCGGTCGCCCGCTCGAACCCGATCCAGGCGCGGATCAGGGTCGACTTGCCCGATCCGTTCGGCCCGACCAGCGCCGTGATGGTCCCGGCGGGGACCGTCAGGTCGACGTTGCGGAGCGCCCACGTCCGTCGCCCGTAGCGCTTCCCGAACCCGTGAGCCTCGAGGACCGCCGTCATTCGTCCCTCCCGATTCGTTGTCGCGCCGCCCGCGCTGCCGGCACGGTAGACGCCCCGCGTCTCCGGAGCGTGACCGGCGCCCGCTCCCCAGGGCGGACGCCGGCCCGCATGGGTCGTGCCGCGGTCATCGTCGCGTGGCGCCCCGAGCAGACCCAGCCGGCACTCCCCGGGGAGTCGTTACGGGACATCCCGGTACGGGCGCGAACGCGCCTCTGGTACCGTCGCGGCCATGCCGACAAAGCCGTGGCGAGACGTCCTGGCGATCACCATCGCCCTCGTCGCCTTCGGCTTCGGCCTCCTGCCACTCACGTTCTTCCACTACCAGACGGGGATCACGCTCGCCGTCGACAACGCGGCCAGCCGCCTGATCGTGACCGAGGTGGACCCATGGAGCCAGGCGGCCCAGGACGGCGTCACGGCCGGAATGGTCGTCGTCCGGATGAACGATTCGGAGCTCCTCGCGTTGCCCCAGGAGATCTACGGGCCCGTCGATTCGGCCAACCCGGACGGGGAGACGAAGCTCGTGAGCATCGAACCGCCCGTCCCGACGAGCCGGGCGACGGCCGCCGATCTCCAGTCATTCGCCAACGGGCCGATCACCAACCTCGAGCTCATCTCGCCGAAGGATCTTGCCGTGGGAACCGCATCGACCGGCTGGCCGACCTTCGGCGTCTACTACCCCGGCTGGAATCGGCTGTACGACGCCGCCGGCGCGATCCTTCCGGGCCTCGCGATCCTCCTCTTCGGCAGCTGGTGGCTGGTCTCGGGGCGTGCCGGGCCGTCCCTGCAGGGGATCGCGTTCCCGCTGGCAACGGCCACGGCCTCGCCGCTGTTCGTCCTGACACTCCTCGCCTCCGGCTCGCCGCCCCAGATCGTGTTCGGCGGCCTCCTGTCGGTCGCCGCCATGGTCCCGCTGGCGTTCGCCCTCGCCGAGCGGGTCGACAACCCGCTCGATCGGCGATTCGCCGTCGTCTCGGTCGCTGCGTGCACGGTCGCCGCCGCCGTCCTGTCGATCGCCTTCGTGATCGACCCGTTGCAGCGCGGCGTGCTGGGCGACCTGCGCTGGATCGTCACCGCCGCGATCCCCCTCGTGCCCGGGTTGATCGCGGCCGGTCCGCTCGATCTCAAGGCGGTCAGCTCTCGACGCGGTCCGGGGGGCCTGATGCGCTCGACCGAGCTCGCGCTGGCCGGCGCCACGCCGACGTTCGCCCTCCTCTCGAACCAGTCGCCGTTCATCTGGCCGCTCGCGATCTGGATCGGGGCGATCGCGCTGGCCGGCCGATTCACCGTCCGACCGCTTGCCCGGCTTGCGACCCGGGCGACCCTCCAACGCGACCTGGTCGTCGCGGCCACCGAAGCCGAGCGCGCCCGCCTCGCGGCAGACATCCACGACGATGCCCTGCAGGAGCTGACCCTGCTGGTCCGGCGCCTGGAGTCGTCTGGCGACACCGAAGGGGCCGAGATCGGACGGACGGTCGCGGATCGGCTGCGGGCGATCTGTGGCGACCTCCGGCTGCCGATCCTCGACGACCTCGGTGTCGGCCCGGCCCTCGACTGGTTGGTTCTGCGGATCGAGCGCCTCGCCGGCGGCGAGGTCCGTCTCGAGCGGGCCGACGACGCGCGCCACTCGCCCGACGTCGAGCTCGCGATCTTCCGCGTCGCCCAGGAGGCGCTGGCGAACGCCGTAAAGCACGGCCGCCCGCCGATCGTCGTCCGGTACCGCTCGACGACGAACGGGATCTCGCTCGCGATCGACGACGCCGGCCCGGGCATCGCCGACGACGCGCCGGCGGACGCCGAGAAGGCCGGCCGCTTCGGGCTCCTGAACATGGCCCAGCGCGCGGAGCAGATCGGGGCGATCCTCGACGTCAAGCGTTGGCCGAGTGGCGGGACGCACGTCGCGCTCGAGTGGCGGCCGCGTTGACCGAGGCGATCCGGATCATCGTCGTCGACGATCACCCCGTCGTACGCGAGGGAACGGCAGCCCTGCTCGCGGCTCAGCCCGGGATCGAGGTCGCCGGCACCGCCGGCTCGATCGGGGAGGCGACGGAGGTGCTGGCCCGCGAGGCGGCAGATGTCCTGCTGCTCGACATCCGGCTCGGCACGGACTCCGGCCTGCGGCTGCTCACGGAGAGCTCGTCGTCCTCGGTCGCACGGCCCGCGATCATCGTTCTCACGTCCTACGACTACCCGCAGTACGCGGAGGCCGCGCTTCGGCTGGGCGCCTCGGGCTTCGTCCTGAAGACGGCCCCGATCGCCGAGCTCCTCGACGCGATCCGGCGGGTGGCGGCAGGTGGCCTGGCGTTCTCCGTCCGACCGCGCTCGGGCGCCGCCGTCGGGCGGCTCAGTGAGCGGGAGCTCGACGTCGTCCGTCTCGTCGTCGACGGCCGCTCGAACGACGAGATCGCGGTCCGCCTCGGGATCGGCCCGAAGACCGTCGAGTCGCACCTCCGCCGGCTCTTCGAGCGGTTCGACCTGGCCTCTCGGACTGAGCTGGCGACGAGAGCCCTGCGCGAGGGCTGGCTGGACGTCCCGCCCGGAACGTAGCGGTACCCTGCCGTCCGTGAGCCATTCCCATTCGGCCGCCGGACGGCATTCCGGCAGCCTGGCCGCCGCGATCGGCATCGGAGTCGTCGTCCTCGTCGTCGAGCTGGTGGCCGGGATCGCGGCCAACTCCCTCGCGCTCATGGCCGACGCGGGCCATGTCTTCGCCGACGTCTCGGGGATGGCGCTGTCATTGATCGCGATCCGGCTCGCCGCCCGGCCACCAACGGACACGCGATCGTTCGGCCTCTATCGACTCGAGATGGTCGCCGCCGCGGTCAACGCGGTCCTGCTGCTCGCGATCGCGATCGTCATTGCGATCGAGGCGGTTCGACGGTTCCTCGCTCCGCCGGATGTCCAGCCAGGGATCGTCGTCGTGGTCGCGGCCGGGGCGCTCCTCGCGAACCTCGTGGCGTTGCGGATCCTGTCGGGGGGTCAGGGCGAGAGCCTGACGATGCGGGGCGCGTACCTGGAGATCGCCGGCGACCTCATGGGCGCGGCGGCCGTGCTCGTCGCCGGGCTCGTGATCCTTGCCACCGGCTGGCGCCCGGCCGACGCGCTTGCGTCGCTCCTCGTCGCAGTCCTCATCGGGCCGCGGACCGTCGTTCTCCTCCGGGACAGCGTCGACGTCTTGCTGGAAGCCACGCCGAAGGGGATCGACCTGTCCGACGTCGAGCGGCACGTCCGCGAGGCGCCCGGGGTGATCGACGTCCACGACCTGCATGCGTGGACGATCACCAGCGGGATGAACGTCGTATCGGCCCACGTGGTCCTCGGCGACGACGCGAAGCCGGGCGACATCCTCGACCACCTGGCGACGTGCCTCTCCGCGGACTTCGACATCAACCACTCGACCTTCCAGCTCGAGACCCCCGAGCATGTCCTCTGGGAAGCCCACGCCGAGCAAGCACAGCACTGACCGGTCCGGCCGCGCTCGGGCCCCGGCCGTCCGACGACAGATCGAGCGACCGGCGTCGATCGCCGAGGCGAACACCTGGGCCGTCGCTCGGGAAGGACCGTCGACGGCCGACAAATCCGCTACGATCCCTACCGTCCCTCCGAGTCCGCAGGCGGGACGGCGCGACCTTGACGACAACATCGGGCGACGAGCCGCAACGCCGCCGTGTCGCGGATGCCGTTGAACGCATTCGGATCCGAGTTCAGCGGGAGGTCCCTCCGTGCTCTACCTGAGCGAAGCGATCGGTCGGCCCGTTCGGGACCGGAACTTCGACCAGATCGGCAAGGTCTCCGACCTCATCGTCGCGATCGAGGACCAGTACCCCCCGGTCACGGGCTTGGTCGTCAGGACCGATCGTCGATCGATCTTCCTGCCGTGGAGCGCCGTTCGGTCGCTCGATGGGACCGGCGCTCAGCTCGCGACGGCCCGCATCGACATCGACAAGTTCCAGCAGCGCCCCAACGAGATCCTCCTTCGCGCCGACTTGATGGACAAGCAGATCGTCGACATCGACGGGCGCAAGGTGGTCCGGGTCAACGACCTCCGTCTGGACGAGATCGACGGCCGGCTCCGCCTCGTCGCCGTCGACGTCGGTGCCGCGGGCCTCGTCCGCCGGCTGGGTCTCGGTCGGGGTTTCCGCGTCCTCGCCCGGAGCCTTCACGTCTCGGTTCCCGAGCGGTACATCGACTGGGAGGATGTCGATCCGGTCGAGAGCTCGATCGCCTCGATCAAGCTCCGGGTGCCGCACCAGGGGCTCGCCGAGCTCCACCCGGCGGACCTCGCCGCGATTCTCGACCGACTCGCGCCACGCGACCGGGCGGGCGTCCTGGCCTCGCTGGACGACGAGGCGGTCGCCGACGCGATGGAGGAGATGGAGCCGGATACCCAGGTCGAGGTGCTCGAGGACCTGGCTCCGGAGCGAGCGGCCGACATCCTCGAGGAAATGAGCCCCGACGATGCCGCCGACCTCGTCGCCGACCTGGACCAGGACACGCGCGACGACATCCTCCGGTACATGGAGCCGTCGGAGGCGCAGGAAGTCCAGGAGCTGCTCGCCTATCCGGAGGACACGGCCGGCGGGATCATGACCACCGCCTACATCGCGGTCGGTGAGCATGTCACCGCCGGTGGAGCGATCGATCTGCTGCGCGAGTGGGAGCCCGACGCCGAGACGATCTACTACGTCTACGTGACCGACGATGACGATCGCCTCGTCGGCGTCCTGTCACTTCGCGACCTGATCGTCGCGCCACCGAGCACGGTGGTCGCGGACGTGATGATTCGCGAGCCCGTCGCGGTCGGCGCCTTCGCGGACGAGGACGAGGTTGCCGAGGTCGTCGCCCACTACAACCTGCTCGCCGTGCCCGTGGTCGACGGGGAGGGGCGTCTGGTCGGCATCGTCACGATCGACGACGCGATTGACACCGTGATCCCGGCCGCCTGGAAGAAGCGGTTGCCCCGCGTCTTCGGCCGTCGCTAGCGGGATGGCAACGACCGGCTCTCCCAACGATCCGCGCACCCCCGTCACCCGACCCACCCTCTCCCGCGAGGCGGCCATCGGGGCAATCCGCCGAGTCCGCCGCCAGCCGCGGGTCCTGGTGCCGTTGCGCCGTCTGCCGGCCTGGCGCGTCCGGATGGTCGCGGTCCTCGGCGTCCTGGGGCCAGGGCTCGTCAGCGGCTTCGCCGACAACGACGCGGGCGGGATCACGACCTACTCGCTCGCGGGCGCGCGATTTGGCTACTCGCTGCTCTGGGTGATTCTCGCGAGCCAGGTCGTCCTGTTCTTCACGCAGGAGGTCGGTGCGCGCCTCGGGCTGGCAACCGGCAAGGGCCTGATGGGCCTCATCCGCGAGCGGTGGGGTGTGCGTTGGGCCGCCTTTGCCGCGGCGATGATGCTGCTCGCAAATCTCGGCTCGATCGTCGCGGAGTTCGCGGGGATCGGGTCCGCCCTGAGCCTCTTCGGGATCCCGCCGCAGATCAGCGCGGCCGTCGCGGCCGTCGTCGTGGTGAGCCTGATCGCCCTCGGCAGCTACAGCCGGATCCAGTACCTGTTCGTCGCCATTGGCCTGTCCGTATCGATTGCCTACGTCATCTCAGCGAACCTCGCCCACCCCGCCTGGGACGTCGCGTTCCAGAACCTGATCGTCCCGCAGCTCCAGTCATCGCCGGCGTACTGGCTGATGGTCGTCGGGACGGTCGGGACGACGATCACACCGTGGGGCCAGGCCTTCATCCAGTCGTACGTCGCCGACAAGGGCCTGCGTTCTGAAGACCTGCCCGCAAGCCGACTCGATGTCTTCGCCGGCGCCCTGCTGACGAACGTGATTGCTGCGTTCATCCTCATCGCCGTTGCGGCGACCCTGTGGACGAGCGGCCAGCGCGATATCGCGACCGCCGCCGATGCCGCCAAAGCGCTCACGCCCATTGCCGGCCCGGCCGCGAGCGGCCTGTTCGCCGTCGGGCTGCTGGGAGCGTCGTTCCTCGGTCTCGGAGTCGTGCCGCTGACGAGTGCCTACACGGCCTGCGAGGCGTTCGGCTGGGAGACCGGGGTGAACTGGAACTGGCGCGAGGCGCCGGCGTTCTACGGCCTTCTGGCCTTCTTCATCGGCTTCGCCGCATTGTTCGTGATGATCCCGGGTCTGCCGCTGATCCAGGTCATGTTCTCGGCGCAGGTCCTGAACGCGGTCCTCCTGCCGTTCATTCTCGTCTTCGTCATGCTCCTGGCAGCCGACCGGAAGATGCTCGGGCCGCTCGCCAGTGGGCGGATCCTGCTGACCCTCGGCTGGCTGGCGACCGGGCTCCTCGTCCTGCTCTCCTTGATCCTCGCGTTTACGAGCATCGCCGGCCCGTAGGCCCTCACGATCCTCGTCCGGCGGCGCGGTTGGCTGTCGGGCGCGGTCGCGCCCAGCATCGCGGGCGGAATATGAGCCGCATTACTATTCCCGGCCGTTGCGGGTCCAAACGATCCTTCGGCGTGGCCCGGACGCGCTCGTTCACGCTCAGCCGAGCACGGCAGCCGGGTCGCGAGCGCGATTCCTGCCCGTCAAGCCCCGGGAATAGCAATGGCCGTCATATCCGGCGGCGGAAGGTGGCAGCGGGGAGCGGCGCGGGTCCGAGGCGCTTAGCTCGGCAGATCGCGCTCCGCGGGGCCCACATATCGCACGTCCGGCCGGATGAGCCGGTTGGCGGCCGCCTGCTCGAGGATGTGGGCGGTCCAGCCGGCGTGGCGGGCCAGCGAAAATGTCGCCGGGAAGAGGTCCGGCGTGAGGCCGACGCCCTGGAGGACCGGCGCCGCGTAGAACTCCACATTCGTCTTCAGCGGCCGGTCGGGGTGGCGCTCGGCGAGGAGGCGGAGCGCCATGTCCTCGACCTGGATCGCGAGGGCAAGCCACTCCGGCTTGTGCTCCATGCCCTCGGCGACCTTGCGGAGGGCGGCGGCCCGTGGGTCGTACGCCCGATAGACGCGGTGGCCGAAGCCCATGAGCCGCTCGCCCCGGTCGAGCGCGTCGCGCAGCCACTGCTCGGCATGCTCGACCGAGCCCATCTTCGACAGCTGGTCGACCACCTCCGACGGGGC
>Ga0070697_100002742_pt1 | contig 13558 bp, 13 predicted proteins | sample KBSK1501metaG_FD_65475 | JGI IMG/M metagenome (GOLD analysis project Ga0070697, IMG submission 65475) | Corn, switchgrass and miscanthus rhizosphere microbial communities from Kellogg Biological Station, Michigan, USA - KBS K1-50-1 metaG | ecosystem: Host-associated > Plants > Roots >... | reverse complement strand
CGTACGATGCGGCACGTATTTTCGTTCCACCGGCAACATCGGTTCGACGGCAGGTAGCAAGAGCCGCGGCACAGCTATCGGCCAGCGCTGCCGACTCTAACGTGGGGCTGATCGAAGTTGATACTAATGATCTAGAAGGTGCATTGAGAGAGGCGGAGAGAATCTATACCGAGCTCTATTTTGGAAGCGGTGCGAATGTGGAGATCGGTTTGACTGGATCCAAGATGCACGCTGTTGCGTTTGGCGCGTTGGCCGCCGGGGCAAGAATTTCGGCGGCATGGAACGTAGCACCGAGGAAATATATTATGGAGCGCTTTACAAGAGGTACTCGAGAGACGCACTGTTTTGATTTGACGGTCATGTCATAGCGTAAAACAACGCGGTTGTCGGCTCGGGCGCTGAAACGGCCCGGGCAGCGAAGTAACGTCGGCCTGCGTCGACTCCAAAAAGTGATGGTGTTGTCGGCTTGCGGATTCATTGCATAGTCATTGCATAACATGAGCCACGCAGGACCAAATGTGCCCGATTAATGGTGCAGCGGCCGGCTGCAAACCATAGAAAACATTGCGGCCCGATAGAATAGTGCTGTTTAGCAAACCGCCGCCTTCAGCCACTCGGCCACCTCTCCGTACCGATTACATCGCATAGTTGCTAACGTTTCTGTTGGGGAAGGCTGAATGGGAAGCTACCAACAGGGATACATCCTCGAAGCTCTCAACGCCTTTCATGTGCGCTATTACGTTATCGAGATTGTAGACGGAAAGCCTAAGCGAGTGCAACGCTCGCAAGGGCTTTGCGCGAAAGATAATCGGCACCCGTAAGAAGTCCGAGAATTGAATCCCATAACGAACACTAGCAAAATCGCTTTGACGAGCCGCTTTACTGGGCGAATGGACACGGTTGGCTTCCAGTTGCGAAGTCTTTATCAGTGAAATATTTTGCCCGCGGCTCTTAAGCGCTTGCGGCTTCGGGCACCTCGCTCGAAGCTTCAGGTATCGCCATATACCGGCACTGCTGCGCCATGAATCAGTTTTGCTTGGTCGCTGCACAAGAATAGGATTACGCGCGCTATGTCCACAGGCTTCGGCCACTTCGCAAAGTCGGCTTTGGGCATTGCTTTCCGGTTTATTTCTGTGTCGATGATGCTGGGAAGAATCGAGTTCACCCGCACACCCGTGCCTTTTAGCTCCGCCGCCAGCGAATCCATCATCGCCACGGCTGCTGCCTTGGAAGCAGCGTAGGCGGCTGCGCCGGCAGCGTGATCAACCGCAGCCTTTGATGCAATATTTACCATCGCTCCGTGACCTTGCTTGAGCATCACTGGCACGGCCGCCCGCGCCAAGACATAAACAGACTGCATATTCAGAGCAAACATTTGGTCGAACAGTTTCGGATCGGTTTCCCATAAGTTCACGCCGCCGGCGTAGCCACCCACGCTGTTGACCAATGCGTCCAGTTTCAGGTGTTTCACAAGAACTTCGTCAATGAGTCCGCGTACGGCAGTCTCCTCGGTTACATCAACGCGGTGTCCTTCGAGGGATGAGCTAGGTCCGGCCGTGCTTCTCAGAGCGTCAAACTCTTTCTGGCTCCTATAGGTCACAACCACTTTCGCGCCTGCCTCGAGGAATGCCAAACTCACAGCGCGTCCCAATCCGCCAGTGCCGCCAGCAACTATTACCGATTTACCTGAGAATCTCGCGTTCATTTCGCTCCTCGCTGTATGGATTAGATCAACTATTGGACCGTAAAGTTTCGGCCGGCGTCGGAGCGGCCTCGCGGAGGTCAAACTCATATTCAAGCTGCCGCAGAGTTGCGTCGTTTATTTGCCCTTCGTTGCGCAGGCGCACGGCGGTTTGCCTCTCTATTCGCAACAGGTCTCGAGACAGCCTGGAGAGGTGCTTTTGATGTAAGGGACTAATTCCGGTCTCGGTATCCTCCTTTCCTGTCAATGCAGCAAGACGTTGCCGGTAGTGTCCGGCCAGATCCTCGTAGATCGCGTCGAATTCAGTTTCAGCTTTCTTGCGCGAGTCCTCGAGGTGTGCCAGTGCAGCTTGCAAAACTTCTCGGCGCGCAGCCTCTTCCTCAAGATTGGGACCAGGCGGGTCGAATACGCGGAGAATGCGAACCAGCCATGGAAGCGTGAGTCCCTGACCGACCAAGGTCACCAGTATTACGCTGAATGCAAGAAAGATAATCAGGTTCCGCTGGGGAAAAGGGCTACCATCCGCCAGTGTTTGCGGCAATGCGATGGCTGCAGCGAGCGCGATCACTCCGCGCATGCCAGCCCAGCCCACGACCAGAATGGCCCGTGCGGTTGGTGGTCTAATAGTCTGGTGAAGGACGCGGGTGCGGATCAATTGCGAGACGAATGCGCCCGGAAAAACCCAGATCACTCGAAGTGCAATAACCAGACCACCGAAGAGGGCGCCATACAAAACCAACGTGCCCAAACTGTAGCCGTGGATTTCGGCCAGCACATAAGGAAGTTGCAGGCCGATGAGCACGAATACAAGGCTATTGAGAACGTAGCTCAAGGCATCCCAAACCGCCCCTGCCTGTAGTCGCACGCCGGGGGAAAAGAATTCGGAACTCCTGCGGGTGAGATACAGTCCACAGGCGACCACAGCCAGAACTCCCGAGGCGTGCAAGGCATCCGCCGTAAAATATGCCGCGTAGGGCACCAGAATGCTGATGGCAATCTCGATCGGGCCATCGTCGATGCGCTGTTCGATCCAGTTCACGATCCAAGCTGTAACCAGACCCACGGCGATACCCGCGATGATCAGGTAGGTCAGGCGCAGCACAGCGTCGGTCGCAGTCGGCGTTTCATTTTTTAGGAGGATGCTGATACCAAATTCGAGGGCCAACAGCCCCGTGGCATCATTGACCAGGCTCTCCCCTTCCAGAATGTCGGTAATGCGCTTGGGCAGACCGATGCGTTGGGCGATGGAAGTCGCCGCCAGCGCATCCGTCGGCGCGACCACGGCCCCCAACACCAAGCCGATTTTCCAGTCAAATCCGGGAAACAACCACGGCGCGCCCAGTGCCACTCCGATCACGGTAAAAGAGACCAACCCAAAAGCCAGAAGCAGAATGCTGACCAAGTGGTAGGAAAAGTCGCGCCAGGACGTTTCCCATGCGGCGGCGTAGAGAAGTGGCGGAAGGACTACGTAGAAAACGATATCAGGATTCAGTTGGACTCTTGGAATTCCAGGAATGAAGCCTAGTAGCGTTCCGCCAATGACGAGAACAATGGGGTACGGAATCTTTAGCTTTCGCGCCAGCACTCCAAAGGCCACCACGAAGAACATGAGCAGGAGGAAAACGAGTTCCACCCCCTGGACGCTGCCATACCCCATTTAAACTGGTCTCCGTACTTGCTGTTGCCTACCTTGCTCCCATTACGCCTTGCTGCAGCATTTCGTCAAGTCGGACCCTATTTTTCTCTAACGGGCGGCGGTGATTTTTCGCTTTCGTTTCCGGCGCTCAATCGTCCAACTGAACGCGTGCAGAGCTGCGCGTCCTAAGAATGAAACTTCTTATTCGTCTCACGCTCAGCTATTCGCTCCTACTGGCGCTGGCGCCAATCATTTTCGCGGAAAATGTGCCCCGCGGATCAGACCGTTCAGCGAACATTCCTCGCATGCAACAACCGCCCACGCTCGAGGACTTCGTGACCATGGAGCCCAGCCCTCGCATGGCCGGCAAAATGGCACGAGTCGAAGGATTCCGGCAATGGATTCCGCACGATGGCGACTCGGTTAGTCAGCGAACCGTCGCCTATCTGGGTTACGACGATAAGAATTTCTACGCCGTGTTCGTCTGTTTTGATAACGAGCCGGGCAAGATTCGTGCTCACCTCGGTCATCGTGACGATATTTGGGACGATGACTTTGTTGATATCTGGATTGACAGCTTCCACGATCATCGCCGGGCTTACGAGTTCGTTGTAAACCCTCTGGGACTGCAAGGGGATGGCCTTGCAACCGACAACAACGAAGACTTCAGCTTCGACACGGTTTGGGATTCCCGCGGGCAGATCAACCAGCAAGGTTGGGTAGCCTGGTTTTCGATCCCGTTTAAATCGCTGCGCTTCACCAAGGCTCCAGTACAGACGTGGGGCATCACTTTGCAGCGCGAAATCCACCGCGCTAATGAGAAATCGTTCTGGCCATATACCACGCACCGCGAAGAAGGCATCATCGCCCAGAATGGCGAGGTACGGGGAATGGAAAACATTTCGCCCGGGCGCAACATGCAATTCATACCCTATGGCTTGTTTCGTTCCTTCCGCGGCCTCGATCTGCGCGATCCTAACCTCCCCCGCTTCGACTCACGTTCGGCAAAGGTGGATGGCGGCTTGGACTCCAAATTCATCATCAAGGACAGCCTGGTGCTGGACACGACCATCGAGCCTGATTTCAGCCAGGTCGAATCTGACGATCCGCAAGTCACCGTCAGCCAGCGTTTTGAGGTTTTCTTCCCTGAGAAGCGTCCCTTTTTTCAGGAGAATTCGAATTATTTCGATACCCCGATAAATTTATTTTTTACGCGCCGCATTATTCACCCGCAGGTTGGAGCGCGACTCACCGGTAAGGTAGGAAAATACTCACTGGGCATGCTATTGGCGGACGACCGCTCGCCCGGATTGCTGGTTCCAGACAACGATCCGCTGGCCAACAAGCGCGCTTACTTCGCTATCGGGCGGATCAGCCGCGACATTCTGAAGGATTCGAACATTGGATTGATGTTCACCGATCGTGAGTTCGACGGCAGCTTCAACCGCGTAGGCGGCATCGACGCCACCATCCGGCTTTCGAAGACCGTGGTCAGCAGGTTTCAGGCGGTCGAAAGTTCCACGCTACAGGGGGACGGTACTTATCTTGCAGGCCCCGCATTTGAAGGTGACATCAGCCGCAATGGGCGCAGCTTCAACTTCGATCTTCATTACCGGGGACGCAGCGACGGGTTCCGCACCGAGACTGGCTTCGACCCCCAGCCCGATATTCATAACGAGGATCTCCTTGTCTTTTACAACTTCTGGCCAAAAAAGTACCTACTGCGCTGGGGACCGCAGTTTGAGGCTTATCGTATCGACGATCATGAAGGCAATCGCCTGAATTGGGGCTACATTCCGGAGTTCGTCTTCGAGATGCCGCGGCAGACTCGTTTAAGCCTCGGGTATGCCGCGGAGGCTGAGCTCCTTCGTCCTCGGGATTTTTCTGTCCTTACGCAAAACAAAGATTTTTTACGGAATACCAAGTTGTTCTACTTCCGCACTGCGCCCTGGAAGCAAATTATCTTTGATATTGATTGGCGATGGGGCCGCCGCATCAACTATGCGCCGGCGAATGGCTTTGAACCGTTTCTCGCGCGCCGCAATAGCGTGACCACCGATCTGAGCATCATTGCCACGCGCCACTTGCGTATCGATAATACTTATCTTTGGTTTCGACTGGGTGACTTCAACGACCGCGGCGCCGCCTTCAACAACCACATCCTTCGCTCTAAGTGGAATTATCAGTTCACACCCAAGCTCTCAGCCCGAGTCATCATGCAGTATTCCGCGGTGCTGGCTAATCCGGCATTCACCAGCCTGGCCACGTCAAAGAACTTCAATGCGGATTTTCTTGTCTCGTACCTCGTCCACCCCGGTACCGCTGTATACGTGGGCTACAACAGCAACCTGCAAAATCTGGATCATGATCTGGCGCTTGACCCCGACGGCAACCTGGTTCGCACCCGCAACTCGTTCATCAATGACAGCCGGCAGTTTTTCGTGAAAGTTTCGTATCTGTTTCGGTTTTAAGGTTACTTGCTCTCCTTCGATTTCGGATCGTTCCGGGCTTCGAAGTAATGTGTGTCGGTCGGACCATAGCCGGAGATTTCGACGATTACGGCTTCGGCGTCCGTGCGCGCAAAGTGATTGTGATCCAGGCCGCCAGGTTCCGAGTACACACTTCCCGGAGGGAGTGTTTTCAGAGACTTCGCATCGAAATGATCGCCGTAGCCAAAGTGCCACTCCCCAGAAACAACGGTTGCTACGCGATCATCCCGATGTGAATGTGCCTGAATCGTAGTGTGGGCAGGCACGAACAACAGAATCGTGTAAAAGCTCGCTTTTGAAGGATCGCCGAAGACCACCTTCGTATGAACTCCGGGGAGGCCGGAACTCCCGATCTGATTGCTGTCGAGCGCGCTCGCCCGAATTTCTTGAGGCGTCATGCGCATCTCGGGAAGCGATTGAGCCATTGCGGCGGAAGCTGCTGAAAGAAACGTGGCGGCAATAACTAACCTTATAGACATTGAGGGACCCCTCGCGTACTAGCTTTCACAACAACACAACGTGCGTCTTGGCCCGATCTCACAGAAACTTCTGCAGTGCCTCGGTCGTCTCCCTCGGACGCTCCTCAAGCACCCAATGTCCGGTATCCTTCAACACGACGACGGTGACATCCGACGCGACTAACTTCATTTGTTGTGCTAGCGCATCTCCCAGCGCCTTCTCACCGCCGATGACTAGCACCGGCATGGTTAGCTTGGTTTGAGAGAGCTGAGCAAAATCCTTTGCGGCTTGCTGGAAGGATACGAAGTAAGCCCAGCCGGCGCGCATGCGTCCGGGCCGAGAATAGGCTGCGGTGTAGGCTTTCCGGTCCGCTTCCGGAATCGAATGCGTTTTGTCTGCGGCAAAGTCGTTCCAAAAGTGCTCGAAATATATGCGCTCGCGACCTTGAACCAGCGCTTCGGGAGTAGGACCGTTAAAGCGGAAGTGCCAGAACCCGGGGTCGTTGTAAATGGCTTCCCATCCAGCTACGCCAGGTAGGAAGGCATCCATCACAACCAGTTTTTCCACCTCTGCCGGAAATTGCGCGGCGTAGGCGTAAGCGACCATGAGGCCGATGTCGTGTCCAACGACTTCTGCTTTCTGGATACCGAGAGAGCGGGCCAGCGCATGAATACGGATTGCTGACGTCTTCATGTCGAGACCATCCGCCGGAATAGCCGAGTCCCCAATACCGGGCAGGTCGGGTGCTATCACGGTAAATCGCTCTGCCAATAACGGGATGATTGGCTTCCACATCAGCGAGGTCTCGGCATAACCATGCAACAGGATCACTGGCGGGCCATGGCCAGCAGTCATGTAGTGCAATTTGACGCCCTCAACTTCTGCGTCGCGCGAGACGATGGCGTTATCCGCCGCGCTCACTTGGGACTCTTGCCTCGATGAAGCGAAGAAGAAGACCAGGCAAAAAACGGCCACGCTCGCGAGGCTCAAAACGCGTTTCATGAAGTGCTCCTTTTTACGCGAGCGTAGAGACTGAGGAGGATTGTTAGGATCATCTTTCCTTGGTTCTCTTATCTTGTTCTTTTCGGCGCTGTACCGCAATGTAAGTAACTGTGTCCCAGGCGTTGTGGATGCCCACGAACATCAGCAGAAGCGCGATGGCCGCAATGACGTGAAGGCACTTTGCAGGATGCTGCTCAAGCAGAATTCCTGCCGCGAGCAATGATGCATACCCAACCAGCGGAAGGACGAAATACCAGAACCAATCCTCGGCATCTGGGGAATAACCAGTCTGGCGCCGCGCGTGTCTGATGACCAGCATCACGTATACGATTCCCGCCACGCCGCAGGCGCCCATCACCAGCCCAGCATTGGACAGAGCATGCCATGGCGCACTCAACACCGCCGAGATGAACAAGACGGCGCAGAAATGTACGACCGTGGGCGTGCCGAAGGCGCGAACCTCCAGCATGTTGGCGGCCGCTTCGGCTTCGGCGATCAGTGCGATCACAACGAACTGCAAGCCGGTCAACGCTCCGGCCGAGGAGCCGACGATCACATAGAAACTTTCCCAGGGCGCCAGCGGCTCTGCCATGAGCATTCAATCCTCATTTGTGAAAGCAGTACTGTGTGCCAACTCTGACGATCGCGCTAACCGGCCTGCGCAGCAAAGAAGAAAAAAGGGATGCCCAGAAAGACTTTAAGCCGCGCGGGCCGCCGCACGAACCGGCTCGTCATGGAACCTCTTCACCGCCATAATTCCTATCACGATGAAAAGTGCCAGGACAACTAGTTGAGTAACCAGGAATGGCGGTTCGGTTTGCTTCGGAGCCAGCGAGTGCAGTGCCGGAACTTTCAGGAAGGACTGCACGACCCCAACGAAAACATTGAAGTAGAGGGCGGCAATGGCAGTGATCACGTAAATGCGACGCCAAGCCCCAGAAAGATGAAAGGCGTAGCGTGCCAGGATCGCAACCGCCAACACCGCCAGCGAAATGATGCCGACTTTGTGGGACGGCAAGAGGTGATCGAAGGGAAAGGCGAAGCCGGTCACGCTTGTTGCAACCGTCGTCGCCACAAAGAGCGCGGTCCAGGCATCGAGCCGCTTCCCGGTGAGCAGCCCGAATACCACCACCAACCCCGACGCAATCCCCACCAGACTTATCAAGACGTGCACCAGGGTGAATGTCGATGTCGTCATTCCGAGAATCATGCGGTGTGTCCTTTCACGAAAAGATGCGGCGGATGTTAGTCACGGTCCATTTATTCACCTGTCCGGAGCATGTTCGCAAAATAGGTTCAGGGATTATGCCGATGGAACTCACTGGATGCAATGCGGAACAACTATACGCTTCCCTGCAAACGGGAATGGCATAAAACATGTCAAACGTTTGGTTTGCGGGCTTTGGGGTACTTTACTCGGCGGGCACGTGACGGCGGGCGGCGAGTTTGCGTTCCATAGTGCTGATCAAGGATTCGACGTCGGCAGGTTTTACAAAATAATCGTCAACTTCGTGGTGAATCGCTTCCACTGCGGACTCAAAAGCTGGATAGCCAGTGAGCAGGATGGTGATGCATTTTGGATTCGCGGTACGCATGGCGTGCACGATGGTGAATCCATCCCCTTCTTCGCTGACGTTGAGGTCGGAAAGTAAAATATCGAAAGTTTGCCTGTTGATGGCTGCGAGCGCCTCGGGCACACTGGCTGCGCTGCGCACTTCAAAGCCGCGATTTTGCAAAATGGGGGGAAGAGTTAACCGGATACTGGGTTCGTCATCTACAAAAAGAACCCGTTTGGAGAGTTCGGCAGCACCCACCGCAGAACGACCCGGTCCGGCAAGGCGTCCGCGAATTTGATTTTCACGGTCTTCGAGGGCGCGGTTTAGTTCTTCGATAATACCCAGGAGCTTTTTGGGATCTTTCTCGTCCGCAGCTTTCTGCGCAAGCTCCCGCCAGTCCCGGAGACCCTTATCGCCCACGGTTCGCCCTCTCTCACTTGGCTTGATTTTAAGCGTGTCTATGATTTTATAACCTAGTGGTTAATAAACAAACCCAGTTTCCCGTAAAGTTATGTAAACTGCTCGGGTCTTTGTGTTCGATGCGGGACACTTCCAACCGTTGAATTCAGCGTGCAGATAGTACGACTAAGGTGATTATCGGGAAGGGTCGGGAATGTCTTAACAGCGTGTTGCTTATCCCGATTGCGGTATTCCGATTTGCCTCAATCTGGCCCGCCAATAACTCCTCGATTGCCAACGCAACGTCCGGGAAGGGTGTTTATACTAAGGAATCGAAGGCAGGCAGCCTTCCCACCGCAAATCAGCGATAGCAACCCCGACAAGGAATCGCACTATGTCTAAATTTGAACCGGCTTTGATAATTCTCAGGAATTGGATGAGCAAGTCTTCCCGAGTGATAGCGCTGAGTGGCCGCCCTCCGATTGCACTGAAATTTGACGGCAAAATTGGTGCGGTGCTTGAAGATGGTTTCTCGTTGCTCTCAGGAGAGAGTTTCATGTTGGTTGACCTTTCAGATTCTTTAATGAGCAGCTATGAGGAGTCAGTGGAAATGTCTGAACCGCTAAAATCAGCTATTCCAATTGAGTGGGATTCATCGTTGCATTTCTCCTACCGCGAAGGACCAGCGCTTACGCTCTTTAGCGTGCCACCACAGCAATACTGAGTTGAGACACTACCGAAGGGTCTAAGGTTTGTTCCAGAGTCACGGTTGTTTTAAGCAAGGCTGCCCTTGAAACGCGAGGGGCGGACGCCGCCTGTGGCAATCTCCACACGATTGCGCCCGGATTGCTTGGCCCGATAGAGGGCTTTATCCGCCGACTTGATGACTTCCTCCACTACCTGTGTGCGAATCGTGGGTGCAGCCGCGCCAATGCTGACAGTTACCGAAAGCTGGTCACTTTGAGGCGGAGTGGGACGAGGGCGAATGTTCTTTCGGCGAACATTCCTTCGATCCGGGCCGCGGGGGGTGACCCGACGTTCGATGCCGCCGCGCGGGCGAAATGTGGAGCCTTCTATTTCCGTCCTTAACAACTCAAGATGGGGAAGCGTTTCTGTCAGGGATTTGCCAGGGAAAAGGATTGAGAACTCCTCTCCACCAACCCGGAACGCCTGCCCTCCGCCAGTTACAAAGGCCAGTTTCGAGGCCACCATGCGCAGGACTTCGTCTCCGGTTTCGTGGCCAAATGTGTCATTAAACTTTTTGAAATGATCGATGTCCACCACGGCCAGGGCGTAAGGCTCTTCCAATCCAAGCAGCGCCTCGTTGAAAGCGCGACGCGCCGGCAAGCCAGTCAACTCGTCGTGATAAGCGAGATGGTAGGAGTTCTCGATGATGGAGCTGACCAGAATCAAACCGCCGGTGGCCATATATGCCCGGGACGAGCGACCCAATCCTCCCACTTGCAAGGCCAGAAACGTAGCCGCCAGCGACCAGAAAAAACCACTCTCCACTGGCTTGCGATAAAGCAGAAAACGGGTGAGCTGAATGGCGAAGACGGAGGTGAACAAAAGCAACGCAGGTGTCGGGATGATGGTCCAGTCAAATACATCCTGTCCCGGGAACGTGGGATGTAGGAAACCGGGACCGGTTGTCTGTCCGGGGCGGCAGATGATGGCCACGAACACAGCCTCGACGAACAATAAACAAAAATTGAATGCGATAGACGGAAGCACCAGGCCACGTTCACGTACGCCGGCGAGGATGAGGAAGTTCACCGGCAACAGAAGGGCGATCGCTTCGAACGCAATGTGACCGGGACCGGTCGCACTTACGATTCCGGCGGCAAAGAACTCGAGTGCGCGGTGCGCGAGAAGCAAAGTGATGAGCGCAAACAGAACACGGCTGGAGTGAAAGCGCCAGGCCAGCAGTATGCCGGACACGAAAACCGCGTAATAGTAGAAGTCGATTACAGAAGCAGAGAGTGAGACAAGGCCGGTCTCCAGCAATAGCACAGCAGCAAGCAGCAGGATGCCAGCGGGGAATGCCAGAGATATTAGAGTTCGCTTGTTCCAGAGATCCAAGGGACAGAAATCCTTCCTCGAGCGCTGCTGACGATTATCAGCGCCACGGGGAAAGACGCGTGAGTGCCAGCGCAGGTTCCCGGCGGTGGAATATTAGCGTTGCGTAGGTTTGAACGGATTGTTGTCCCGATTTTGGAAGGGCGCGAGGGGGCGCCGTTCCATTTCCGCATTGGTTCTTTTTCGGCAGACTAGCGCCCTTCGTGCGAGGCTCAATTCCGGCTTAAGGCTGTTGTCCCTGCCTAGAATCGAAGCAGGAAATGACAATGGAATTGAGCGCAGAAGCATACACGGCGTTGCAGGATGAAGCGCAACGAGAACGGCTGTTGATGGATCAACTTCCACAGGTACGCTACATTGCGCGCCGCATCCACGAGCATTTGCCGCGGCACGTCCCATTCGAAGACCTCGTGCACGCGGGGGTCGTGGGCTTGATCGACGCCTTGCACAAGTACGATCAAAAGAAGCAGGTTCAATTCGCCTCTTATGCTAAGTTTCGCATTCGGGGCGCGATTCTGGATAGCTTGCGGGAGATGGATTGGAGTCCCCGAGATCTGCGCCGCAAAGCACGCCTTTTGGAGGAAGCTCACCATAAGCTGCGTTCGGAATTAGGTCGCAATCCGACCGAACCGGAACTGGCAGCGGAGTTTGGCCTCGACCTGCGCGGCTTGCAGTTGCTACTCGGCGAAATCGACGGCCTTGAGGTGGGAAGCCTTCGGGTAGAGTCTCACCTTGACGGTAAAGAAGAAGACCTATGCGACTCCATTCCCCATGATCCGCAGGACACTCCCTTGTTTTTGTGCTTGCGCGGAGAAATGAAGCAGCAACTGGCGCGAGCGATTGCTGAACTGCCGGAGAAAGAACGCCAGGTCGTGGTCCTCTATTATTTCCAGGAATTGACCATGAAAGAAGTAGGAGCCAAGCTCGGGGTGGGCGAATCGCGCGTTTCTCAAATCCATTCTACCGCAGTGGTGCGTTTGCGGGCTGTCGTGATCCTGGATTCGAGTAAACCCTCTAACGCAGCGCTGCCTGCTCGTGTGGGGGCTGACGTAAAACCAGAACGATCACCCGGGCAAAGCGCTGGCTGAAATGCCTCCGTGAACTTTCAAGGAAGCGTCCAGCGAGAGTTGCCCTTAGTGAACGCGCGCCAAAAGCGTTTGATTAGGATCAAGAATGATTTTCCGTGTGCCTGAGGGTGCGGTTAGGTGAAATTGGCTCTCTGGGCCGTCAGCGAATACTCTTCCAATCAGGACCGTCTTGCCTGCGTTCACCGCGTACACCGGAACGGATGTCACTAATTCATTGGTTACATTTTTTTGCAGAATGGTTCCATTGATAACAGTGGAACCCGCCTTGTCTACGTATTTGACTGCTTGCAATTCCAACTTTGGAATCGCTGTGCCATTGATCCAGCCCTGATAGAACCAATCTAGCGATTTCTTGCCTTCATACCAGAGCGAAGGGGGCAACTGCTCTTCGAACACTCGCAATAATTCCCGGGTAGTAACGGATTTTCCCTCATAACGCTCGCGTACAGTGCGCAGAGCACGGACGAAAGGTTCCTCTGCACCCTGCGTTTCAGCGGCCCCTCGGCCACGGCTGCCGGGAGTTGTTTCGGCGTCGCGCATCATAGAGCGGAGCATGTGGAATAGCCAGGTACCTCGCCCGTAGCTGATGGCCTCATAGCCGGCGGGAAAATGGGAACAGGAAAGGCGCGCGCCAAAGGTTACGGGGCCGGCATTCATGAGAGGCAGGCCTTCTTTATTCTTTTCCAGCAGATCTTCGCGGTACTTGGCCATCACTGCACGAAACTGCAAGGGATCTTCAGACTGCAGCAGCATGAGCGAGCTGTAGTTGGCCAGAGCTTCCATGATCCATTGATCCCGATATCCGCTCCACAGGACGGCGTCGCCCCACCACTGATGAGCCGTTTCGTGGGCGACCACTTGTTCACTAAGAGTCTTGATGACTGGGCTCATGTGTTGTTGCGATTTCTCGGCGGGAGTGAGGAATGCGTAACTGGACAGAAAAATAAGCCCTGGCCAGCCCTGACTGACTACGCCAGGCATTTGAGTAACGGCGAGACTGCTGTAGGGATACGGCCCAAAGAGACTGGCAAAAAACTGCAGAGCTCGGGCTGACGCATCTGCCACGGCTTGGGCATTCCGCGAAGGAGATGGCGGCGGAGCGAGCACCTCCACGGGCACGGTGTGCAATCCTCGTCTTGGGATAGGAC
>Ga0070697_100002741_pt1 | contig 13560 bp, 8 predicted proteins | sample KBSK1501metaG_FD_65475 | JGI IMG/M metagenome (GOLD analysis project Ga0070697, IMG submission 65475) | Corn, switchgrass and miscanthus rhizosphere microbial communities from Kellogg Biological Station, Michigan, USA - KBS K1-50-1 metaG | ecosystem: Host-associated > Plants > Roots >... | reverse complement strand
GACGCAGGCCCGCGAGCGGCGGTGGAGCGAGCTGCCGATCGGCGAGCGGATCGGCGCCATCGGCATGGCCCTGCGTCAGACGCCCTACGTCGCCTCGACCCTCGAGCTCTACGACGATCGCGAGGTTTGCTCGGTCGATTTTCGCGGGCTGGATTGCGTGACGTTCTTCGAGCTGGCGCTGGCCCTCGCGCGGATGCTCAAGCGCGGTGAGCGCACACCGGACGCGCTCCTGGCGGAGGTCACGTTCCTCCGCTACCGCGGCGGCCAGCTCACCGACTACGCGTCACGACTTCACTATCTGAGCGACTGGTTCGTCGACAACCAGGCCAAGCGCGTCGTACGCCTGATCACGCCCGAGCTACCCGGCGCCGAGCGGTTCACCCGCAAGGTCAACTTCATGAGCACGCATCCCGCCGCCTACCGCCAGCTCAAGGCGAGCCCCGACCAGGTCGCGAAGATCGTGCTGGTCGAGGCCGAGATCAATGCGCGGCTGACGCACTATCTCCCCAGGGAGAAGGTCGCGGCGGCCCAGCGGCTCCTGCTGACTGGGGACATCATCGGCATCACCACGACGATCGATGGCCTCGACTGCGCGCATTCGGGCGTGTGCTACCGCGACGAGGCGGGTGTTCCGCGACTCCTGCACGCCTCGACCGCGCGCAACGCCGTCGTCCTCGACGAGGACCTGGCCACCTACGTCGCGAGCGTGCGGACGCACAGCGGCGTCATGGTCGCGCGCCCCATCGAGATCCCGTAGGGCTCGGCGAAGCGCTCGGAGACGGAGGTGCCCATCCTTGACCCTGCCGGGTGGGGGCGGTAATGTCGGCTCACCGCTGTGCGTGAGAGGGATGCTGACATGAGTGACCGGGTCCACGCCTTCACGACCGCGACCGAGATGCTCGCCGCGCTGCGCGCCCGCCGAGTGTCGGCCGTTGACCTTCTCGATCTGCATCGGCGGCGAATCGAACGGTACAATTCCGAGCTGAACGCGATCGTCGAGCCCGACTTCGAGCGGGCGCGCCGCGACGCCGAGGCCGCCGACACGCGGCGCGCGCGCGGCGAGGACGCTCCGCTGCTCGGCCTGCCGATGACCCTGAAGGAATCCATCAACGTCCGCGGGCTGCGCACCACCGCCGGCATGTCCACGTGGAAGGACTTTCGGTCGGAGCACGACGCGCCAGTCACGACGCGCGTGAAGGGCGCGGGGGCCGTGGTCATGGCGAAGACGAACGTGCCCCAGATGCTGTCCGACTGGCAGTCGAACAATCCGGTGTACGGGCGGACCAACAATCCCTGGGATCTCGGCCGCACGCCCGGCGGCTCGACCGGTGGCGGCGCGGCCGCGCTCGCGGCCGGGCTCACGCCCCTGGAATTCGGGAGCGACATCGGCGGCTCGATCCGGGTGCCGGCGGCGTTCTGCGGCGTCTACGGCCACCGGCCGAGTGAGACGGCGATGCCGCGGAGCGGACAGTTCCCGATGCCGCCAATGCCGAACGCCGCGGTCGTGATGGGCGTGCAGGGCCCGATGGCGCGCTCCGCCGAGGACCTCGAGCTGGCGCTCGACGTAGCGGCGGGCCCCGAGGTCGGCGAGGACGTCGCGTGGAAGATCGCGATTCCGGCGGCACGCCGCGAACGGCTCGCGGGCTTCCGCGTCGCGGTGCTCCCGCCGCTCGACTGGGTGCCCGTCGACGCCGAGATGGCCGCCGCGCTCGAGAGCGTCGCGGCGGGCCTCGGACGTCTCGGCTGCCAGGTGAAGGTGACCCAGCCGGACGGGCTCGGCGATCATCGCCAGCACTACGCGCTCTACCTGTCGCTGCTCGCGGCCGTCACCTCGGCTCGCGTCCCCGCCGCCGACCGGCGCGCGCGCCTCGAGGTGCTACGCACGCGCGATGACGACTGGAGCCGAGCGACCCAGCGCGGGATCGAGAGCGGCGCGCCCGACTACGTCGCCTGGTTCGGTCAGCGCGAGCAGTACCGCGCGGCGTGGCGCGCGTTCTTCCGCGAATGGGACGTGCTCCTGATGCCCGCGTTCATCACGCCGGCGTACCCGCACTGGGACAAGCCGTGGCCCAACACGCCCGAGTCGATCAGGAAGACGCTCGACGTGAACGGCAAGCCCGTGCTGGAAGAGCTCGGTCTGTTCTGCGCCTCGCTGGCGACGCTCGCCGGTCAGCCGTCGACCGCGTTTCCGGCCGGCCGGAGCCGCGGCGGTCTGCCGATCGGCCTGCAGGCGGTCGGGCCGTATCTCGAGGACCGCACGCCGATTCGCTTCGCATCGCTGGTCGGGCGCGAGCTCGGCGGCTTCGTCCGCCCGCCCCGATACGAGGGAGACTGAGAGGCCCATGAAGATCAGCGCGTTCCATCTGATGCCGTATCGCGAGCTGCCCGCCGATTTCGAGCAGCGCTACGAATCCGTCTGGGTGACGCCGCCCTGGTGGGAGCTGGCCGACGCGCGCCGCGTGGGCCAGTACTACAACTGGACCCTCGACGAGCTCCAGTACGCGGCGAAGGTCGGGTTCGACGGGGTGTGCACGAACGAGCATCACCAGAACGCGTATGGCTTCATGCCGAGCCCCAATCTCATGGGCAGCGTGCTCGCGCGGGCGACGAACGGCACCAACGTCGCCATCGTGCAGATGGGCGCGACCCTGCCGACGTCGAACCCGCCGCTGCGCGTCGCCGAGGAATACGCGATGCTCGACTGCATCAGCGGCGGGCGGCTGGTGGCCGGCCTCCCGCTCGGCAGCCCGATGGACGTGAACCTCTGCTACGGCATCACACCGATGGAGCACCGCGAGCGCTACCGCGAAGCCGTCGCGCTCACCCTGAAAGCTTGGCAGGCGCGCGAGATCTTCTCGTGGAACGGGCGCTACTTCCAGCTGGCGACCGTGAACCTGTGGCCGCGGCCGATCCAGCAGCCGCATCCCCCGGTGTGGATCCCGGGCTCGGGCAGCATCAGCACGTTCGACTTCGCCGTGGAGCACGACGTCTGCTACTGCTTCCTGAGCTACTCCGGCGCCAGGTCGGCGAAGACGATGATGGACGGCTACTGGCGCGTGGTGGCGGACAAGGGTCGTGACCTCAATCCCTATCGCGCGGGCTTCCTGCAGCTGGTCGTCGTGGCCGAGAACGATGCGCGCGCCGAGGAGAAGTACGCCCGGCACGTCGAGTACTTCTATCACAAGTGTCTGCACGTCCCGGCGATGTGGTTCTCGCCGCCGGGCAACCAGGACTACCGGAGCCTCGTGGCGACCATGAGCAATCCGGTGCGCCGGGCCGAGAATCCCAAGAACCTGCGCTACCGCGACTTCGTCGAGAAGGGCTTCGTCATCGCCGGCAGCCCGGCCACCGTGCGCGACCGACTGAAGGAAGAAGTGATCAAGAGCCTGCGCGTCGGGAACTTGATGGTGCTCCTCCAGATCGGGTCGATGCCGCACGAGCTGGCTCTTGAGAACATCGAGCTCTTCGGCCGCGAAGTGCTGCCGGGCCTCCGCGACGTCTGGGACGACGAGGGCTGGGTGAATCGCTGGTGGCCCGAGCGGCTTCGCCAGCGCGCCACGCCCGTTCCGGCCGGAGTCGCGGCGGGCGGCGCATGAGCGTCCGCGCGGAAGCGCCGGTCACCGGCGGCACGCAGGAGCGTACCGTCACGGTCTGGCAAGGACGCGTGCGGATGCGCGTCGTCTCGAAGGGACGCGGGCCCGCGCTGGTCTTCTTTCATGGTCCGTGGGGACTCACGTGGGATCCGTTCCTCGATCGGCTCGCCGAGAGCTTCACGGTGTACGCCCCCCAGCATCCTGGGACCACACCGGACGCGCACGACGACGTCTATCACCTCGACGGGCTCTGGGACCTCGTGCTGTGCTACGAGGAGCTGCTCGAGACCCTGGGACTTCGCGACGCCGCGTTCGTCGGCCATTCGTTCGGCGGCATGGTCGCCTGCGAGGTGGCGGCGGCGTATCCCGATCGGGTCCGCCGCCTGGCGATGATCGCGCCGCTCGGCTTCTGGCGTGATCCCGACCGCATCGTCAACTGGATGATGCTCGAGCCCGCGGCGCTGCGCGCTCACATCTTCCGCGACCCCGAGGGCGACGCGGCGCGCCGCATGTTCCCGCGAACCGACGCGCAAGACGCGGCGACGACGGAGGCTCGCGTGCGACTCATGTGGGCGATGGGCACGACCGGGAAGTTCATCTGGCCGATCCCCGACAAGGGTCTGAAGAAACGCATCCACCGGGTCAAGGCGCCGAGCCTGCTCGTCTGGGGACGCGAGGACCGTCTGGTGCCGGCCGTCTACGCCGAGGAGTTCACGCGGCGTCTCTCCGGTGCCCGCGTCGAGACGATCGACGGCGCCGGTCACGCGCCGCACCTCGAGCAGACCGACACCGTGGCCCGCGTCGTCCGCGACTTCCTGAGTCAGTAGCGCGTCTGCTACGTCGGCTTGCGCTTGACGAGCATCAAGCGTAGCGCCAGCCCCACGAACACGAATCCCGCGGCGCCGGCGAGGATCATGAGCGTGCCCCCGGCGATCCGATTGCGCGCCGCTCAGGAGGGCGTGGTTTGTTTTGCTCGCGAGCGGTACTGCTCGGGCACGGCGTCCAGGCGATCGGTCCAGTAGATGACGCCCTGCGCGTCGGTCCAGCGATAGAGCTGGCCCACACGGGCGGGGGGCGCGATGCTGCTCGAGCCCGGCTCTCCCGCCGGTGGGGCAGTGGGAGCCGCGGGAGGCGACGTCGGAGGATTCGGGATCCACACCCACGTGTACGGCGACGACACGCCATCACCGCGCAACTCGTAGCGTCCCGTCGCAAACTGCACGACGTTCGGGGCGGGCGGCGCGGTGGGCGGCGCCGGCGCGACGGACACTGTGCTGCTCGGCGCCGGAGCGTAGCTCACGGGCGGGCTGTAGCTCACCGGCGCGCTGTAGCTCGGAGGATCGTAGTAGGGCGGAGGATAGTACGCCGGGGGCGGATAATATGCCGGTGGATACGCATAGCCGAAGGCCGGAGCCGCCGCCACGATCGCGAACGGAAAGAACGGTCGTACGAACGGCCGAACGAACGGGCGGTGGATGAACTGACGATGCGCGAATCCCGGCTGCGTCACGACGGCCCGTCCGCCTCCCGCGACGATGCCGCGCCCACCTCCGCCGACGATCACCCGCCCGCCGCCTCCGACGAAGGCGCGTCCACCACCGGCGGCCATGCCGCCCCGGGACCGTTGAGCCCAGGCGTGGCCTGGCGCGACCGCCACACCGGCGGCGAGGGCCAACACGACACCAGCGACTACCAGGCCCTTGCTTGCCATCGACCTCTCCCCACCATATGGACGCATTATGGACGCATTGAGTGTGCTCGCGTGTACCTGGCACCGTCAAGTCGGGATCGGGTCCCGACCCGATGAAATGCGGCGCCATGGTTACCCGTCCAACTAGATGAATCACCGGATGGAAAGGAGGGTTCCTCATGCTCAGGCGTGCGGGAAGGCCAGCAATCTCGGCTGCTCTGGTTCTGATGCTCGCTTCTCAGACGGTTCTCGTTGTGGGAGCCGTCCGGGCGGCTGAGAGTGACGACGGCGCGATTGGTAACACCCCGCCCCGGCTGAGCTATGCCGAGGGCGAGGTCTCTTATTTTCGGCCGGGGGCGCCAGACTGGGCTCCCGCGCAAGTCAACACGGCCCTGGCGCCCGGGGACGAGCTCTACACGGGTAACCGGGGCAATCTCGAGCTCCAGGTGGGCGCGCGCGCGTTCGTCCGGGCATGGGGCGACTCCCAGCTCGGTCTCGTGAACCACGAGCCGGATTTCCTGCAGATCAAGGTCACCACCGGCCACGTCGCGCTCGACCTCCGCAGCGTCGATCCAGGCCGCACGGTGGAGATCGATACGCCTCAGGCGGCGTTCACGATCGAGCGCGCCGGCTACTACCGTGTCGACGTGACGCAGAGCGGGAGCTCCTTCGTGACGCGGCGCTCCGGACAGGCGACGATGACGCCTGCCGGTGGCCAGGCCGTCGCGATCGCGTCGAGCGAAGAGGTGGTGCTCGAGGGCGCGGAAACGCCGACCGTGCAGAGCTACGTGGCCCCGGAGCTCGACGTGTGGGATCGGTGGAACTACGCACGCACCGGCGACCTCATCGATACGATCAGCTCTCGCTACGTCTCCGCCGGCGTGTACGGCGTCGACGACCTCGACCATTACGGCGACTGGCGAGTGGTTCCTACGTACGGATCCGTGTGGGTTCCCCAGTCGGTTCCTGCCGGGTGGGCGCCGTACAGCACCGGCCGCTGGGTCATGGATCCGTATTACGGCTGGACCTGGGTCGATACCGCGCCGTGGGGCTGGGCTCCATATCACTATGGCCGCTGGGTCTTCGTGAGTGGCTACTGGGCGTGGGCGCCGGGGCCCGTGATCGTCAGGCCTGTTTACGCCCCCGCGCTGGTCGCGTTCTTCGGAGCGCCGAGCGTCCGTGTGGCCATCGGCGTCCCCGGGGTGAGCTGGGTCGCGTTGAGCTGGGGTGAGCCGCTCGTGCCGTGGTGGGGCAGACCCCAGTTCGTCGGCCGGCCGACCTGGGTCGGCTGGGGCGGGCCGCGCTTCGTCAACAACGTCGTCGTCAATCGCACGACGGTCGTGAACGTCACCAACATCAACGTCTACAGGAACACCAACGTCCACAACGCGGTCGTCGCGGTTCGCGAGGACCATTTCGGCCGCGGCCCCGTTCAGCAGGCGCGCATCGCGCAGATCGACGCGCGCCATCTTGAGCCGGCGCGCGGGCCGATCCGCGTGGCTCCCGACGCGTCGAGCTTCGTCGCGGCGAGCGGGCGCGCGACGCGGCCGCCCGATCACACGATCACCCGGGCGGTGGTCGCCACGCGCGCGCCGCGGCGAGACGGCCCACGGCCCGCAGACGCGGCCCGAGTCGAGGGCGCGCATAACGAAGGTCCGCGCGCCGACGGCCCGCGGGCAGGGAATGGTGCCGGCGCACCGCCGCCCCGGATCGTGCCGGCGCCGAAGCCGGCATCCACTGGAGCTGTGTCCGCGAGGCCCACGTTCGGAAACAGTCAGGTGGAGCGTCAGCGTCCACCTCAGCCACGGCAATTCGGAGCCCCGGAACCGCCCGAGGCGACGCGCGGTGCGCGGGATAACGAAGCGCAGCGCCCCAGCGGCAACCCGCAACGTCCCGACGGCAACGCCCAGCGTCGAGACGGCAACAACACGCAGCGCTCCGAGGGGAACACGCAGCGCCCCGACGGGAACGCACAGCGTCCTGAGAACAACGTACAGCGTCCCGGTAGCGCGCAGCGGCCCGACAGCAGCGCGCAACAGCCGAACAGCAACGCACAGCGTCCCGACAGCAGCGCGCCGCGTCCGGGCAACGCTCCGCGACCCGACGGGAGCCCGCGGCGCTCCGACAACAATCCGGCGCGCCCGGATGGCAGCACGCAGCGTCCGGACGGCAATGTGCAGCGTCCCGGGCCCGGGCCGGCCGCGCCACGCGAGGACGCGCGCGGCCAGCGGCAGCCGCCGCCGCAGGCCCAACAGCCGGCGCCCCATCCCCAGCGAGTCGAGGGGCGGGGACCACAACAGCAGCAGCGGCTTCCCGGAGAGCCGGCAAACCGCATATCGCCCGAACGGGCCGAGTCGCGGCGCCAGCAGCCCGACGGTCAGCAGCAAGAGCGTCGCGGAGGCGGCAAGGAGCAGCCGGGCCGCTGAGGCTTCCCTATCGCCAGAGCTGCCGCGTCGCCAGCGCGGCTCCCTGCGCGAGCGCTTCGAGCTTCGCCCAGGCGATCTGTGGATGGACGCGGCCGCCGAGACCGCAGTCGGTCGAGGCGATCACGCGCTCCTTGCCGACGGCATTCGCGAATTTGGTGATGCGCTCGGCCACGAGCTCGGGATGCTCGACCACGTTGGTCGCGTGACTCACGATCCCGGGCAGGATCAGCTTGCCGTCCGGCAGCTTCACGTCTTGCCACACCTTCCACTCGTGCTCGTGCCGCACATTGGCGGCCTCGAACGAGTAGGCGCGGCACTTGACCGCCAGCATGACCTCGACGATGTCACGCATGGGAATGTCGGTCGTATGCGGGCCGTGCCAGCTGCCCCAGCAAAGATGAAACCGGATCCGGTCTTCCGGGAGCCCCTTGAGCGCGTGGTTGAGCGCTTCCACGCGGACCATCGAGAACCTCTTGTAGTCGGCCACCGCGGGCTCTGGATTGACCATGTCCCAGTTCTCGGCGATCGCCGGATCATCGAGCTGCAAGACGAGCCCGGCGTCGACGATGGCCTTGTATTCCTCACGCATCGCATCAGCGCACGCGAATAGAAACTCTTCCTCGGTCTTGTAGTAGCGATTCGCGATGCGCGAGGCGCTGCCCGGCGCGATCGAGGTCATGAAGCCTTCCTGGACACCTGCAGCGTGCAGCGCCGCCTTGAAGTTCGCGATGTCGGACTGGACGGCTGCCTGGCCTGTGTACGTCAGCCTACCGACGCACACCGGCCACAATGCGGGGCGGGGCCCGGTCGTGATGCCCGAGTCGGGGTCGGCGTAGGCGGCCGCGAACCTCACGCGGTCGCGACGATCGGCAAAGCTCGTCAGCACCACCTCGTTGGGCCGGGATCGCTGCGCCGGCATGTCGTAGAGCCCCGTGGTGCCGAGCTCGAGCCCGCCCAGGCGCTGGAAAGAGTAGCTCCACCACGCCCGGTAATTGACCTTGTGTCCCATCGACTTCCCGAACTCACCGTCGCCGGGAATCGCGATGCCGGCCTGCTTCTGGAGGCGCACGACCTCCGCGACGCTCGACCGCAGCTCGTCCTGGAAGCGGCGCTCGTCCGTCTCCATACCCGACTCTCGCGCACGATTGGCCTCGATCAAGGCATCAGGGCGTGGCAGACTCCCCGCATGGCTAGTCAGAATCTGATCGCGGTTCTGCCTCATGGTGCGTCCTCCACGCGTGAGCGAAGTGTCGGGAGTGTACTCGATCCCGTTGTCAAGGCGCTTCCCGTACCAACGCCCCAGTATGTGTAGAAGTTACCGTGTGCCGAGTAACTTTTACCTGTCCCCGAGCGCCCAAGCTCACCAGGGGAACCGACTGGAGCGCTCTGCCTCTAACCTGACGCGGGCTTTCTGCGCTGAGCCGGCCACTTCGAGGTCGGGCCCTCGCCACCCGGGTCGGCATCCGCGTTGCTACATTGGAGGTACTCGTGGCTGATCAGCCGACGTGCCTGTGCATCATCTCCGGAGAACGGGTTCGCGGCGGGGACTTTATCGCGGCCCTCCGAGCGTCGCTCCGCCCCCACGACCAGCTTGAGATCATCGTGGATCGCCGCTGCGGCGAGACTCAGGGCGAATGGGAAACCGCGGTGGATCGCCGTCGCCGGCCTCAGGTCGATGCCGCGTTGCGGGCCAACGGCTTTGCTATGGTTCCAGCACCGGCTTCGGAAGACGACCAGACTCCGCCGTCGCGTTTGCGTCCCTCGGCGCCGAGCGGGCGCCTTGCTGTCGACGATGACGAGGAGGAACGGCTGGAGGCGATCCGCAACTTCAAGCGCGAGCGCTCGAGCAGTCTCGCCTCGGAAGGCGACCGGACTCCGCTGTCCCGTTTGGTTCCCTCGGCGTCGGGCGGGCGCCTCGCTTTCGACGATGACGAGGAGGAGCGGCTGGAGGCGATCCGCGACTTCAAGCGCGAGCGGTCGAGCGGCCTCGTCCCGTGGCTCGTCGCCGGGCTGGTCGTGGTGGCAACCGCCGCGTTTCTTCTATCGCCCACGGGGCAGAGTCTCAGGAACAACCTCGTGCAGCGAATCTCGCCGGAGGCACCGGGCCCGTCGAATCAGCCGGCTCAGACGGCCGACACTTCGGCCCCGACGCGGGCTCCGGCGGCGGCCGAAACGCCTGCCTCGGCCCCCGCTCGTGCGCCAGACGCCGAGACCGCGCCTCTCGAGCGAGCGACTCGCGGATCGGCGTCGCTTGGCTCCGCCCCCACGGAGCCCGCGCCGTCGCGTGACAACGGCGCGGCCACCTCGCCGAGCGAAAGCAGCACGCCGCCGGTCGAGAGCGCCGCGCCTTCGAGAGCGGCGACGGGAATGGGCTCCCAAGCCAGACCGAGATCGATCGGGCCGATTCGGCCGAGCCCGAGCACGCCGGTTCCCGCGCCGGCTCCCAGAGAGACCGCGAGTGTCCCGTCGTCGCCGGAACCGGTGTCGAGGACGATCGCGCCGCGGTTTGCTGGTCTGCCTCGCATCGAGCTGATTCGCGAGGCGAGCGCATCGGGTGGGACGTACGCGGTCAGGATCGTGGACCCGGCGGGCAAGCCGCTGTCGGACGCCGAGGTGTTGCTGATCGCCCGCATGGCGGACGGTACGCTCGAGAACGTCCGGATGGGCTTCGTGCCCGAGCAAGGCACCTACCGAGGGGTGTTGCCCCCTGTCCGGTCGGCGCCGGTCGATCTCCGGATCCGCGTGATCACAGGTGACAAACGAGTCGAAATTCCCATTGGCCCGTAGCGACGCCCGGCGCCCACGATGGATGCGATGAACCCCGCACGCCTGAGCCTCTGTATCGTCTCGCGCGATCCACTGCAGTGCAGCGAGCTCGTTCTGAGCCTGCAGGCATCTCTGGACCCGGACGACGAGGTGGAGATCGTCATGGATCGGCGCCGGGATCGGAACGTGTTCGAGACGAGCGCCGCCGAGCCGGACCGGGGACCTGTCGATCGCCGTCAGAATCCACACGTGGATCTCGAGGTGAGGACGAAGGGATTTGCCATCGTGCCGGCGGCGCCGATGACGGCGCGCCTTCTCACGGAGCCCGACGACGATCGCGCGCGGTTCGAGAATATCCTGAGCTTCAAGCGCAGACGCGAGGCACGGCCGCGGCGCGTCGTCGGCGCCGCCGGCCCGGTCATGGTCGCGCTCATCCTGTCGCCGCCCTCGAGCAGTCTCTCTGATCGAATACCCCGCGATGCGTCCTCTTCGCCGGGAGCGACGACACTCGAACCCTCGACGCTCGCGCCTCGCCCCGAGCAGGCTCCTTCGGCCGGAGCGGCGCACGCGCCGATCGCGAGCGGCCCACCGACGAACGCACCGGCGCCCGGCAACGTCTCGCGCGCGCGCGCGAATCCGTCCGCGGCGCGGACGACCGCTACCCGGGCGCAGAAGACCAGGCGCGGCACGATCGAGACGTATGCGGAGCGAGTCGAGGACGCGACTGGACGCATCGTGTCGAAAGCCAAGGGCCTGATGGATCGCGTCAAGGGTGAAATCGTCGGGCATGCGCCGATCGACATCGGCGGCGAGCCGGCGATCGACGACGCTCCCGTCGGCATCAAGCCGCGTCCCGCCCAGACTCCTTAGCTCGGCGAGGGTCGCTCCGGTCGGCGAGTCGGCCGCTCCTCAGTTTGGGGTTGCGTTCGCCCCGGAGTGGGCCCAGAGTAGCGACCTCGATTTAGAGGCGCGCCGCTGCCGGCGGGGCCTCAGCCCCGCGACCGGCCTGTGGCGCACACAACTGGCGACTGGTCAGGGCCTGTGCGCACGGACCCGGCCGGAACGAGGGCGCGCACTCTCATATGCTCGCCGATCGCAAATATCTGCTGAGCCTGGCCGGGCTCTTCGGCCTCTACGTCCTCGCGGGAAAGGTCGGGCTTTCCCTCGCGTCGGTCCACGCGAGCGCTTCGCCGGTCTGGCCGCCGACTGGAATCGCGCTCGCCGCGTTCTTGACACTCGGCTACCGCCTCTGGCCGGCGATCTTGGCGGGCGCGTTCGTCGTGAACGTCAGCACCGCGGGCTCGGCGGCGACGGCGGCGGCGATCGCGCTGGGCAATACGCTCGAGGGACTCCTCGGCGCGTTTCTCGTCGTGCGATACGCCAACGGCGGGCGCGCGTTCGACCATGCTCAGGACGTCTTCAAGTTCGCCGTGCTGGCGGGCCTGCTGTCGAGCCTCGTCAGCGCGACCATCGGCGTCGTCAGCCTCTCGCTCGGCGGATACGCGCGATGGGTCGACTTCGACGGCATCTGGCTCACGTGGTGGCTCGGCGACGCGACAGGCGCGCTGGTCTTCGCTCCGCTCCTGGTTTTGCTGGTGCGCGACTGGTGGTCCGGCCCCTCGTCCGGCCGGTTGCTCGAGGCCGCCGCCCTCTGGCTCACGACGACGTTCATCGGGCTCGCGGTGTTCGGCGAAGGGCTGGCGCATCTGGGGCTGATGACGCTTCCGCTCACGTTCCTGTGCACGCCTCCGCTCGTCTGGGCCGCCGTGCGCTTCCGTCAGCGCGAGGCCGCGATGCTCGTCGCCGTGCTGTCCGGCATCGCGGTCTGGGAAACGCTTCGCGGCTTCGGGCCTCTGGCGAGCGTGCCGACGAACGAGTCGCTGCTGCTGCTGCAAGTCTTCATGGGCACCGTGTCGGTGATGGCCATCTCGGCCGGGGCCGTCGTCGAAGAGCGCCGGCGCATCGATCAGGAGCGCGAGCAACTGCTCGTGAGGGCCGAGGCCGCGCGCGCCGAAGCCGAAGCCGCCAATCGGGCGAAGGACGAGTTTCTCGCGATGCTGGGTCACGAGCTTCGCAATCCGCTGGCCGCCATCATCAGCGCGGTCAGCGTCCTCGATCGGATCGGCGGCCACGACGACGTTGCGATGCGCGCGCGCGAGGGGATCCGTCATCAGATCACCCATCTCGGCCGGCTGGTCGACGACCTCCTCGACATCGTCCACGTCGCCAGCGGCCAGATCGCGCTCTCGTGCGAGCCGTTGAACCTGGCGACGAGCGTTCAACGCTCGGTGAGCGACCTGGCGATCACGGGAAGGCTCGAGCGCCACGTCGTCGATGTTCGGGCCGAGCCCGTCTGGGCGAACGCGGACCCGACGCGGCTCAACCAGATCGTCTCGAATCTGCTGACGAACGCGATCAGGTACACCTCGCCCGGCGGGACGATCCGGATTCGGGTCACGGGCGAGGAGGCTCTTGCCGTCATCGGCGTCTCCGACACGGGGATCGGGATTCCGCTCAAGCTTCTTCCTCACATGTTCGACTTGCCGCCGCAGGGCGAGCGGCGACTCGATCATGCTCAGGGCGGCCTCGGCGTCGGCCTTACCTTGGTGCGCCGGCTCGTGGAGGTTCACGGTGGGAGAGTCGAGGCCTTCAGCGATGGGCCGGGGCGCGGAAGCGAGTTCGTAGTGCGTCTGCCACGAATCGCGCCCGTGAAGCAGACCGACTCGCAGTCAGTGCTCCGGGTGATCGGAAAGGTCTCCTCCGTTCGGCACTGAGGCTCGTGACCCGTCACTGACAGGCGCGATATAGGTTATGCACTGGTGTGGATAACTCTGTTGGTAACCGCTCGGATGTGGCACGCAAGATCCTGGTAAAACTGGGATTTATGACGTGAGAGAAATCCACAGGCTGGCCGTTTCGGGCGCCACAGTCCTGGACGGTACCGGACGTCCTCCCCTCGAGAGCGCAACGGTCGTGATCGAGGGTGACCGGGTTGCCTCGGTCGGGCCCGCGGTGACGACACCAATTGCGCCGGACGCGACGATCATCGATGGCAAGGGGAAGTTCGTCACTCCCGGGCTGGTCG
>Ga0070697_100002740_pt1 | contig 13566 bp, 13 predicted proteins | sample KBSK1501metaG_FD_65475 | JGI IMG/M metagenome (GOLD analysis project Ga0070697, IMG submission 65475) | Corn, switchgrass and miscanthus rhizosphere microbial communities from Kellogg Biological Station, Michigan, USA - KBS K1-50-1 metaG | ecosystem: Host-associated > Plants > Roots >... | reverse complement strand
CCCGTTTACGGAGAGCCGGGCAACAAAAAGCCCGAGGACATCGCGAAACATGGTCTCGACCACTACCGGAAGGAGAAGACCGACCTAGTGATCATCGACACTGCGGGACGACACAGGAATGAGCGAGACCTGATGGATGAGATGAAGAGGATTGCTTCTGCAGTGAAGCCAGACGAGATCGTCTTGGCTATTGACGCGACGATTGGACAGCAGGCGATTACTCAAGCGCGGGCGTTTCACGAAGCAACGCCTGTCGGGTCCGTATTGCTGACAAAGATGGATGGTTCTGCAAAGGGAGGAGGAGCGCTCTCAGCCGTTGCAGGGACCGGTTCGAAGGTCAAATTCATTGGAACCGGAGAACGAGTCGAGGACTTGGAGCAGTTCGTCCCGACCGACTTTGTCGGACGGCTCTTGGGAATGGGAGACTTGAACGCGCTTCTGGAGAAAGTGAAGGAGGCAGAGGTGCAGGTTCCTGAGGCGAAGGTCAAACAGTTCATGGAAGGACGGTTCACTTTGAAGGACATGTTTGATCAGATGGAAAATCTTCGGAAGATGGGGCCGCTGAGAAAAGTTCTCCAAATGATTCCGGGAGGCGTGAACCTTCCTGAAGAACAGTTGGGAGTCGCGGAGGAGAAGATGAAAGCCTGGAGAGTCATCATCCAATCAATGACGAAGAAGGAACTGGAAGAGCCTCGGTTAGTGGACAGCTCTAGGTCGAAGAGGATTGCACGAGGGGCCGGGCGGCCAGAGCGCGAGGTGCGGGAACTAGTCAACCAGTACTTCACGATGAAGAAAATGATGAAACAGATGAAACGGCGCGGGCCGATGATGAAAGGTATGCCTTTCATGAAGAAGTAATTGCACCGCGAGATTCTCTTTGAACAGACGAGCCTAGGAAAACGAAACGCTTCAGGCTTTGCGGTGGTCGTGAAGTTCGAGCAGGTTTCCCCAAGGATCAGTTAGTGTGCCCGAGTTCTTGCCTTTGCGTTTAACGGAGTATCCTTTCTTCTCCAATTGTTCAGCGGCTTTGTCGAAGCTGCTGACGTGGAGGCTGATCGGAGTTACGTCCGAGCCCCGGAGAATTAGCGGTGTGATCTTCGGCGTCTTGTAGAGCGTCAGCTCTCCTAGTTTTGTAGAGATGACGCTCCATTCAGATGAGTGTTCTTTGAGTTCGAATCCCAGTGTATCGCAGTACAGCTTGACTGCTTTATCCATGTCCCCAACTTGAAGGATGATATGACCAATATCGGTAACAAGTTGGGGCAAGGTCTAATCCTCTTTGTCCGCGGAGGAACGGGGTTGGTCCTTATGGTCAACTCTTGTCTTTAGTTTGTCTCCTTCTTTCTCGACGTACGCAAAGCCCTCTCTCAGAGCATAACCGAATAGCGGTCCGAATGTAAAAGTTATAGCAGATATTGCAGCGCCTATAGAAACGAAGGCCATTAGAGAGGCGAATAGCTTGCCCGCAACAGTTGATGGGGAGTGCCGGGCCTTCTGCGGTTGATAAGAGAGCCATGAAGTAAAACGAGGTCACAGAGTCCCATCCTTCTAATAACATCATACCGATGGTTCCAACAGCAATTACGATGGCGAGAACTACAATCGAGAAGAATGCTCGCTTCTTGAACGGAGACAGAGGATGCCGGACAATTCCAGAAATGACTCCTTCGTTCACAGGCGACCACTCGACTCTCGAAGGGTGCAACCTTAGCTCTTTCTATCGAACGATCGCCAGCTCAGAACCCCCCTCGTTGTGTCGGTCATGTTCCACGGCTGCCGCGCCGGTTCTCATTCTCGGACTTTGTAATCTCGTGCCCTCCTGTAACCTGATGGTTGGTTTGGAAAAAACGAGCTGAATAAATCGGCGGAATCACAATTAGTTATTTCGAGGAATTGTCTGAAAAAGGCGAGCCTCGTGTCGAGAACGTCCCCGTCACAACACTCCCGAACCGCGGTGCTATCGCAGGCAACGGTCGAAGCATCGACCCCGAAAACTCCACATGAGAATTATGTGGAAGACTTCCTCGCGAAGTATCCTGACTATAGGAAGGCCTTGTGGTTGGCTGCGAGGAGCGAGGAAGAAGGCCTGGGCAACCCGTCTTATCAGGGCTGGCAATGGAGTGATTTGGAAATGCATCCTACAAGGGTCCTGAAGCTCGTGATCGAGGGAATCGCCAAGATCAGCCTTAGAACCAGGCGTGCAACTTACTACCGTCTCAAGGAACCTGACCTGGTAAAATCCCTCCTCAAGAGTTCAATTCTCAAGAGATAGTCCGAATCGAACTCAACCTATGACGCGATTGCGCTAGTCCAGGACTATTCTGAGAGTCTAGCTATTTCCAGCATCTTGGCGAAGTCCTCCAGGCCGCTCGCGTAATTGGCGTCCTCACCATTCCATACTGAGCGTTTGCCCAGTACGAGCTCTTTTGCTTCTCGAAGAGGGATTCCGCAATATACGAGGTAAGCTGCAGCGCATGTTGGGCTCCTGCCGAGTCCCATCCTGCAATGCAAATACACTTTTCGCCCTCCACGTACATGTTGCTCAATGAGACGGGAGACGAGTCGAAGCTGGCTTACCGGAACCGCGGAAAAAGTCTCTTCGACCTTAGGGGTCCGATCCTCGTACTGCAACCCGAGTTTTTTCGACCACTCCTCCTCCAGTTGATTTCTCGTAAGATCGACTATCACAGCTTTACCTCCACTCTGTTTCTTGATCTCTTCCAAGTCCGCTAGCGTAGGAGCAGCGCCTACCCACAATTCGTTGGAGAGGATCTCCGTGAAGTCCAACTTATCACTCACTCTGCTATGACATCCATCCGACGAGCCGAGTAATCATAGGCTCCTCTTAGAGCCTCGCATCCAATCGGTCTAGCTGAGTTTCTTGGGATCGAACTTATTGCCGAATTTGTCGATGAAGGCTAGTTCTGCCAGCGGCATACGATCCTTCTTCCCAACTATCTTCTTGACGGGAAAGCCAAAACCTACGACCATAGTGGGCCTGATATCAGCTGGGAAACCGAAATCCTTCCGCATCGCCTCTTCTTTGATCCCTGTGTAAACCCCCGAGACGACTCCGCTGTTCCAAGCAGAGAGTTGCATCTGCTGCACAGCTCGTCCGGTGTCGATCAGGTGGAACCCCAATTTGGGGTCTGTCAGAACGATTATTGCAAAGTCTGCCCCGGCAACCCACGGACCACTTGTACTATCCTCTGCTAGCTTCTTGATTGATTCCTTGTTCTGAAGCAGTATGAATCTCAGGTGCTGCTTGTTCATTCCAGTCTGAACGGCTCGTGCCGCTTCGAGTACTTTCAGCTTAACGTCAGCAGGGACCTTCTTCGCGCCGTACTGTCTAACGTCCAGCTTAGTCAGAATCGCTTGGTGAGTATCCATTTCTCTCAACGTGTATCCGGGAATAGGCCTAAGTTAAAAAATGTCCCCCTGAACGGTCAGATTGAATTAGAGGTTTCCGAGGATACAATCATGGTTGACCAGGTCACTGTCCTGAAACAGGTAATTGTCCAAGAAGCGAAACTTAAGGACTTTTGCAACAAAGTATGGATGAAGCTCGGCGTCCCGGCTCAGGACGCTAGGACAACCACGGACGTACTGGTTCTAGCTGATCTCCGCGGAGTCGAGTCCCATGGTGTTGCCCGACTTCCCCGATACTATGCGGACCTGAAGAATGGCTGGACAAAGCCAACTGACCAAAGCAAGATTGTCAGGGAGACAAAGGCGACGGCGATGATTGATGGGGCTCAGAGCTTAGGCCAGGTGGTTGGGCATAAGGCAATGAATTTGGCAATAAAGAAAGCCAAAGAGACGGCGGTCGGGATTGTCTCTGTCCGAAATTCTCACCACTACGGAATAGCAGGCTACTACAGTTTGATGGCCCTGGAACACGATTTGATTGGCATTAGCATGACAAATGCTGCTCCCCTAGTGGTTCCTACATTCGGCAGAAATGCAATCCTCGGTACGAACCCGATCAGCTTGACGGCGCCCGCCGGAAACGAGAAGGCATTCGTGCTGGACATGGCAACGTCCGTGGTCCCGCGTGGGAAGCTTGAGGTCTACGACCGCCAAGGCAGGAAAATGCCTCTTGGATGGGCTGTAGACAAGACCGGAAAGGGAACGGAAGACGCTCATGCGGTTCTCGATGCACTGTCCAAGAGATTAGGCGGCGGGATTCTACCCCTGGGTGGTGAGGGAGAGGAGCATTCAGGCCACAAAGGATATGGTTTAGCCCTCATGGTAGACGTTCTAAGCGGGGTCTTGAGCGGCGCAGCGACAGGTCTCGGCGTCGATGTCAACAAGGAAAAACCAAATGTCGGCCACTTCTTCATGGCCTTGGACCCGGCCGCGTTCCGACCGTTGGACGATTTCAAGAAAGATATGGACCGACTGGCCCGGGAGTTGAAGGACTCGCCAAAGGCAGAGGGACAATCGCGAATCTATATTCATGGCGAGAAGAGCTATGCAAGGATGGAAAAGTTCCGGAGGGAGGGTATCCCACTGGGTCCCAAGGTTGTAGAGGCCATGAAACAAGTGGGAACGGAAATAGGCGTTCCGTGGCTTGGCTAGTTTCGGCCCCTCGGGATCTCTTTCGGTGGAGAAGAATAATCGAATTTCTCAATTGGGGCATGTGATGCCTTCTAGAATGCAAGAAGCTTCGGATCAGAACTCACCATGACGAGGACCTGGGCAAGCAAAGCCCAGGGAGAGCGAGAGGGCCAAATGCCTTGTCGCTTTCAAAGTGGATATTGACGATTCGATTAATAAGCGATTCGGGACCATCGCCGAAAAGAGAACTAGGACTTCTACTCCTGATCAGCTACTTCGGAAGTTTTTTCCGACTCATGCCGAGAACGAAAACTCTTTGCTAGGAGAGTGGCGGGTGTTGGAAATCATACCCTCGAAGGTCAACCTTCGGTTAGACAGGGCTTAAGAGGCATTTCAACCCAATTCTCAATTGTGGTCGTCGAAGAATGAGGAAACTAATGGTCCTCATTGGGACAGTATTCGTCCTGCTCGGAATTGTGGCTGAGAGCTTGTACATCGCCAACGAGAGGGTCGCCTATAATGGAGCAACAATCTCCGCGAACGCGTACATGATCTCAGGGCTTTTCCTTATCGTCTTGGGACTGATCCTGACTCTGTCTGGAGCAAGAATCCCCAAGATCCGGATTCCACATTTCTGAGTGCGGATCACGAACGCGATTCTTGGAATGAAAACCTAGTGTCGCTTCTTTGTTTTTCAGAATGGATTCAGATTTTGGTTACGACTCCGGGGTCAATCCTTACCGGCCGGTGTCCCGATATTCCGTGAGCAATATCTCGAACTCCAACCGCGACTAATACAATCGCCATTATGAGCGCCAGGCTAAGCTGACCCAGGGACGAGTCGAGGATTACGAAAACCGAGAGAATAACTGTCAAGACCCCGACCACCCCGATAAGCCCTCGTACCCAAACAGGTGGGTGCTTTGCAAAGCCCGCGGCTACGATTTCAACGATTCCTACAATGAGGAGTGCAAAGGCAACAAGAAGAGTCAGGAACCCGATTGCAAGTTGCGGATCAATGAGGACAACGGTTCCGAGGACGAGGGCGATTATTCCCCCGCCAGCGTTTATCTCCCGAAACCAAGGCGCGAAGTATCGCCCATAGGCGCTGGCTACGATTCGCGATAATCCTAGAATGAAGAGCCCGATTCCCAAGGTATAGGCGAGTACAGTAAGGGCAAATGAAGAGTCAGCCAACACGAAGAATGCGACCGCAAGAACAAGTACTCCGGCGAGTATCTCTAGAATGCGTAGCCAACCCGGGCTTCTCTTCTCTATCAACTTCGAGTCTCAGGCGATGTTGTCGGCTCGCTATTTAGTAGCTTTGCTCTTCAATTATACCAGCGCGCAGAGATTAGACTCCGAACAGACGTATCAGGTAAGCGGCCAGGACGGTGGCAACGAGAGGAGCACCCAAAATCCCTGACAGGCGAGCAACAGTTCCAATGTCAAATGGCCATTCGTGGATTTGGTGAACCTCCCGTTTGATAACGTCGATCGCCAATAGTTCATTCACAAGCCTTTCACCTAGGGGCTGGTCGCCCGCAGCCTCGACTTCGGCCATCACACGGCTGTGACGAAGCCCGACCAAGGCGGATTTTTCGGACCTCACCTCGCTCATCTTCTTGTGAAGACCGAAGAGAGGAACGAGGAAGAAGAATAGGCCTGGCACAAGGAATATGGTCAAACTTAGTTCAACTGCGAAATTTGGGTAGAGAAAGATCGGAAATGTCAGCAATATTGCAAGAACATAGATCGTTGTTAGATGCAGAGATGTAGTCGCGAAAGGCTTGAGACCCAATGTCCTATCATCAGAGAAGACCTTCAAGCGAAGGGGAAGCTGTCCCATTCTGTAGATAACCACCATTGATGAGAGGAAGACCCAGAGAAAGGTCGCCTGGAGCAGACGCATGTAACTGTAGAGCAACTCTCTCAACAAGTCTTGAAGTAAAGAATATCCTGGGTTGAAGGCCGGCTCCAGCACTAACACGCTTGCCGCCAGGAGCACGACCCATGTCACTGTAACGGCGCGAAAGTCGTTTAGGTAGCTCGTCCGAATTCGCGATTTGTCAGCTCCAATCGACTCCGCGTAGTGCTCAAGCTCATCGATGCGACGTCGAATGTAGCGAGAAGAGAACAAGATGTAGATGGTGTTAGCTAGCAGCAGTGGGACACCGAGAGAAATACCGCCAGTGAAATCCGTCCTTACACCATAAACGTAGTATCCCAACGATGTCAGGACAAGAGGCGGAAGAAAGCCCAGAACGAGCACCCCCGCCCAAAAGGGTAGACCAGCCCGGGCGTAGAGACGTTCAAACCAGAGCTTGGATGAATCATCCAGTGCAGAATTCAATCTGTGCTACTTCATCCTAGTTAGCTTGAGGACTGGACCAGTCGTCCAAAGTGCGTTTGGTCCTCGCTGGAGGTTTCGCTCCCTTCTTTTTGACTGTCTGTAGGAAACGGTGCATTTGTTGCTCTCTCTTTTGGCTCGTCCAATAGTAAGCCTCGTCAATCGTTCCCTCTGACATGAGCACTGTCATCTTTCCCTGCCGTGTCCTTCCTGTACGGCCTCTACGCTGTATCAGGCGGATCTCGGATGGGACGGCCTCGTAGAATATGACGTGATCCACGTCTGGGACGTGGAGACCCTCTTCACCAATGCTAGTTGTCACGAGAAGATTGTGGCGTCCTTGGCGAAAGTCTTCTAGAATACTCATTTGCTCGCTCTGACTCAGACCCACGTCGTCTGTGTCGCGAGTTGCCTGACCGACAAAACGGACGGCAGAGACACCATCAAGCTTGTTCAACCTCTCGACAAGCGTCTCGACAGTATCTCTGTACTGGGTGAAGACTATGATCTTCGAATTCTTGTTCGACCTAATCTCCCCTTCAACTAGCTCTCGAAGTCTCTTCTGCTTTGGATGTTCTCTCTCCTCCATCGAAAATGCGAGCTGTCTAGCCTCTAGAACTTTCGGGTCCCGCGAGAGGCTCTTGCCTGACTTGCTATTCGCGGTTTCGAGCTTCGCAAGGTATCTCGTAAGATTGTGCAAACCCTGCGTCTCAAGGACATCGACTGCATGACTCAACGACATCGCCTGGGCTTGGAGAATTACTGCTCCGTATAACGCTCCAGAGCCTCCTCTTCTCAGATTCTTTCGAAGCTTCTCCCCCAGCTCGAGTAGCATCCGTTTGTTCGCCCTGACACCAGTTGGCAGTTGGTGCATGGCCCTCAGCTTCTCCGTCCTCTCATCCATAGCAGCTCGGAGGATCTTGCTGATGTCCTTGTAAGCAGGGGGAAGTGGGACGCGTTCCCAGTTTATCGTCACGTCGTTAACGTATTGAACAACATCCTCATCCTCCTCAGTTCTCATCTCTACGTTGGTGATCGCAAGCTTGTCGCAGATCTCTTGGACCCGCTCCTTTCGTGCGCTCGGTGAGGCCGTGAGCCCGAGTATCAACGGATTCGATGCCTGGCGCTTGTAATTCTCAGCTACCTCGGAGTAGGCGTAGTCTCGAACACACCTGTGCGCCTCGTCAAAGACGATAAGACAGACTTTGTTTAGTGAATACCGTTCGCTTAAGACATCGTTCCTAATCACTTCGGGAGTGGCAAAGATTAGCTCGGATTCTTCGAAATCCGCGACCCTCACAGACGGTGGGGATTCCCCCGTCAACACGGATGATCTGACTGACTTGTCAGGATAATGTTCTTTGAAAAACTCGGCGTGTTGGAGAACCAACGGTTTTGTCGGGGCAAGGATAACGATCTTGCCATTCGGTACTTCTGAGAGACGCTTGACGGCCACCAGTAGGGCGATGATGGTCTTGCCTAGTCCAGTTGGCAAAACGACTAGGGTGTTGGCTTTGGCTGCGGACTCGGCAATGGTCCTTTGATACTCCCTTGCCTCTAGGCCAATTGGCTCAGTGACCTGCAGTTTGCCCTTGCGCCTACTAAGTTAGGGAGAAGGCGGGAGGGGGTTTAAGGGTGTGCGCCTGATTTCCTGAATGTGTTTCCTACCAAATGTAAGCAGAAGAAGAGAGGCTGAAACCCATGCGACGAGGGCCGCGTTCACGAACATTGCCCGTAATGGCCTGCCGAAGTAGAGAAAGCCCAACATGGCTAGAACCACTGCGAAGATACTGAGAGTCTGATACCGATCCAGCAATCCAAAGTCTCTTCGTCCAACAGACCAGAGCTTGTAAATTGTCCCGAGATACAATGCAAGTCCAACGATGCCTATCGCTACTAAGGAAGCAATAGCCCAGTAAGGCACGCGGAGGATAATTAGACCAACTTCATCTGCGATAAGACCGAGCCCCGCCCCAAAAACCAAAGCGGTGTCCCACCTTGTTCGGATGTCTGTGGCAAGAGCCATTATGGTTGACGATGCTAGCAACAACAAGAGTCCATAATAGATGTGATGGACGTGAAACCCCTGAATCCTGATTACAGTACATGATTGAGTGCACCTCGCTTCGACGGCGACGAATAATCGTGCCACTATAACGGCCATAGTGAACCCTACAGCAGCAAAGAGGAATCCTACTGGCCCAAGAAGTGGCGCGCCCTTTGGCCGGCTCAACCTTGACTAGCCCTGACTCGTCTGCCCTTCTTTAGTCTATCCCGGCCTCTCTTACTTTTGACAGGGCTTTTAAGAAAAATCCTCAATTACAACTTTGCACGGGTAGCGAGGATGGAATACTGGACCCGAGTTATCCATACTGGTAACGAGTGAGAATTACAGGGGTAATTGTCATGGCATGGAGAGAGTTGAGGCACAATGGTGTGGCCTTTCCGCCCCCCTATGAGCCCAGGGAACTCTCGATCGGAATCCATGGTAGCGTTGTCCAACTCTCTCCTGAGGCTGAGGAGTTAGCTTACGCGTGGGGAAAGAAGCGAACCACGCCCTACATCCAGGACCCGGTTTTCCAGACAAACTTTCTCTCAGACTTTCTCAAGCTTCTGCCCACAAACTTTGCAAACACAAAGTATGCCGAGATCAACTTCACTCCCGTATTCGAGTTTCAGGCGAAAGAGGAATTGGAGAGATTAGATCTTGACTTCAAGAAGAGGATGGCAGCTCAACGAAAACAGCTTCGTCTCTCGCTCAAGGAAAAATACGGATACGCCGAGATTGATGGAGTCAAGACCGAGATCGCCAACTGGATGGTAGAGCCTCCCAGCCTCTTCATGGGCAGAGGAAGCCACCCAATGCGGGGACGATGGAAGCCAAGAATCCACGCCGAAGACGTTGTTCTAAACATGTCCGAGAACGCCGAACTTCCCCCAGGAAACTGGAAAGAGATCGTTCACGATCACGAGTCAATATGGATCGCCCACTGGGTAGACAAGCTCAGCAATGTCCGCAAATACGTCTGGCCGAGCGACATTTCTGACCTTCGTCAAGAACGGGACAAGCTCAAGTACGACGCCGCGAAGAAACTCCAGCGACGCCTCCCGGACGTTCAACAGTTCATCGCCAAGAATCTTCTTTCTCCAGATTTGAAGATGCGCAAGCTCGCGACAGTCTCCTATCTCATCGACAATCTCGCTATGAGGGTGGGCGACGAGAAGGAGGAAGACGAAGCGGACACGGTGGGAGCCTCGACCCTCAGAGTAGAACACGTCAAATTCCTCCTACACGAGATTGAGTTCGATTTCTTAGGAAAAGACAGCGTCCGTTGGCAGAAAACCTTGAAGGTTGATGGATCGAACACGCCCATTCGCAAGAACCTCCAAGAATTCACACATGGAAAGAAGCCGGAAGACCTCGTATTCGACGGAATAACCTCCCAACACGTGAACCGCTTCCTCAACAAAGCAATGAGAGGATTGACAGCCAAAGTGTTCAGAACTCACCACGCCACAGAGACAGTACAGACCTACCTACGAAAACACAACAGCTTCAAGCAAGAGGAATCTCCATACGTCAAGCTTCACCACGCCCGCGTCGCGAATCTAGAAGCAGCGATCAGGTGCAACCACAAACGAACCCCGCCGAAGACCTGGGAGGGAAGCCTCCTCAAGAAGCAACAGCGATTGGACGAACTCAAGACGAAAAAGGTCGAAACGGACAAACAAAAAATGAGACTGGAGGAACGCATCAAGAAGCTGAGGCTCGATGTAGACCTTCAGAAACGGACTCGCGATTACAACCTGAACACTTCTCTCAGAAACTACATTGACCCAAGAGTCTACAAGAACTGGGCAAACAAAGCAGAATACGACTGGAAGAGCATCTATCCAAAGACTCTACAACGGAAGTTTCTATGGGCATCCAGAGCAAAAGTCTAACTTGTCTAACGTGACTTCTTAGGACCCTTAAGCCAGCCTCCGATCCCGAGCTCCCTAGGCTTACTGTCTTGGTCGATTGTAACCAAGCCATCGTTGTGAAGTTTTAATCGTCGCCATCTGTTGTCGCTAGACGTTCCCCGCAGAGTTCTCACTCTTGTGAAGTGCTGAACTTGTCCTCCTTCATCGTTGCTTCGGAATTCAATAATGCCATCGCAAAGCGATTCGAACTGTTTGTAGAATGAATCGGACGCGATTCCCATCATCAGTGAGTGGAACATCGCAAGACCGCGGACTCTTGCATACGGAATGATCCTCGTTCGCCAAATATCGATCATTAACTTCTCATCGGTGTAGTGACACATCACCGAGGTGTTGTCGTCAATGTGCAGCCACTGTTTTTCGTCTTCAGCAACTCCCTCCTGGATCATGGTGACCACTCTGCTGCTCCAGTGATTGAGATCGAAAGATTGGTGTTCGTAGGCTTCGCGTCCCTTCGCTCGCATGCCCTCCGGAGTTTCAGGATGCGCTAGCCCAGTCATCACGTCATAGGTATCCAGTATCCTGAGATGGTCACTCTGCTCCAGTTCTTTCACCTTGAGTCCAAACTTAGTTAGAGATTCTCTAACCTCGTGGGGCGGATGCATGTACGTATGATACTCTGTACGAGCTCCATTCTTCAACGCGCTAGCGGCTACAGTCAGCGACGTTTCGTACCATGGAGAGTCTGGACCGAACTCTACGAGATAGCTTGCTCCGAATTTGATCCCATTGGGAACGAGATCCTCAAGGATTGCTAGCGCTAGGGTCCGTTCCATGGTCGGGGTTTCACGCTCGATGCTCTTTCTCTTTCGCTAACACTTATGGTTAAGGCTGAACTAGCTCCAACAGAAGCAATCAAAACCATAGGGAAATCAAGTTATGACAATTGGGATTAAATGAGCATTGCCAAAGCCCACTCTCTTGATCACAACTGACGTCGTTGACCAAGACAGTGTTCATGCTCTTTCCAGGTACGCCAGAGTCGTCAGCTCTGCAGGACTCGATGAGACATCGCTAACCCGTCTGCTTCCTTCCATAGACGGGCTTCTCGTATTCTTCTGGCCAAGCTTCTTATCGCCTGAAAACCTCTCGAGAATGAACAATCTACGATTTGTTCAGAGCATCCTCGCCGGTGTCAATCACATCCCCTTCGCCCAACTCAACAAGAAGGTCATAGTCTGCAGCAACGCCGGCGCCTATTCGGACGAAGTCGCTGAGTACGCTTGGTCGCTCTTGCTGTCGGCCGCCAAGAGAGTAGTTGACTTTCACAACGCGGTAAAGACGGAACAATGGACACTGAGGCGTACGTTAGGCGGGAAGGAAGTGACCATTCTGGAGGACAACACGCTTGGCATCCTTGGGTACGGCGGGATAGGGTCCGCCGTTGCGAGAATCGGCAAGGGGTTCAACATGAAGATCTACGCATTCTCGAGAAAACCGATTAGAGAGAAAGGCTTGAGATCATTTCAAGGCGATAAGGGACTCTTGACAGTTCTCACAGAGAGCGATGCAGTGATTGTGTCGCTCCCGCTGACGAAGTTCACTGACAAGATCATTGGGGCGGACAAGCTTGCAACGATGAAGAAGGATGCGATACTTGTCAACATAGCGCGTGGAGAGCTAGTTGACGAAACTGCGCTCTACGAGCACCTGAGGTCTAATCCGGATTTTCGATACGCGGCAGATGTGTGGTGGTATCGAGAGGGAAAGGAATCCCTCAAGACAACGCATCCATTCTTCGAATTGCCCAATTTCATTGGGACCCCTCACGTATCAGGTCCCTCGGGATTAGCCACTGGGAAACCGGTGAAGTTTGCTGTGGAGAATGTGACGCGCTTCCTTCTGGGTCTCAGGCTGAGGAACGTCGTTAACTCCGCAGAATATCTGACAACTGACAGGCAAGAATACTAGATTCTATCTCTCATTCATGGAGTGTCTTGGCAAGGAGATCGAGTGATACGTTGCCGCCTGAGATGACCAGGACGATTTTTTCTCCGAGCTTCTTCACATCTTTGTTCGAGAGCAAGACCGCGGCAGGCGCGGCTGCAGAGGGCTCCGGGAAAATATGAGCTTCACGGATTAACAGCTTCATCGCGGCAAGGATCTCGTCGTCCGAAACAGTGTAGACACCATCGACATGCTTCCTGCAAGCCTCAAGGGTCAGATCCCCTACTGCAGATGGAATAAGCCCGTCTGCAATCGATTTCGGCGAATCGAGTGTGACAATTTTTCCGGCTTTGAGAGATGCTTGCAGTTTTGGCGCTCCCTGCGGTTCAACCCCGTAAACCTTCGCCTCTGGTTTCAAGGATTTGATAGCGGTGGAAATGCCGGAGATGAGGCCTCCTCCACCAACTGGAACGATTACCGAGTCGAAGTCGTCCAGCTGGTTCGCGATCTCTAGCCCGCACGTTCCTTGTCCGGCGATTATGTCGGGGTCGTTGAAGGGATGCACCAGAGTCGCCCCGGTCTTACTGATTATCTCCTTAGCCTTCGCATCCCGGTCGGTGTTGTATTTCCCATACTTGATGGCTTCAGCCCCATACTCGATGATAGTGTTGACTTTCTCCTGGACCGCGGTCTCAGGCAGGACTACAGTACACTTCTTTCCAAGAAGTCTAGAACTGTAGGCTACCGCCATCCCATGATTGCCCGAGGAAACGGCGACGATGTAC
>Ga0070697_100002739_pt1 | contig 13566 bp, 12 predicted proteins | sample KBSK1501metaG_FD_65475 | JGI IMG/M metagenome (GOLD analysis project Ga0070697, IMG submission 65475) | Corn, switchgrass and miscanthus rhizosphere microbial communities from Kellogg Biological Station, Michigan, USA - KBS K1-50-1 metaG | ecosystem: Host-associated > Plants > Roots >... | reverse complement strand
TCAGCATGCATCTGCGCAGGCCCTGAAGCTTGTCGCACCTGGGCAACCGGTCTTCAGTTTTGTGGCGGGCGTTGGAGGAGACATCAACTAGACAATGGCAAAAGAATTAATCGTAAGCGTCAATGGACGCGAAAAGAAGATCGCGATCATCGAGAACGAAAAGGTGACCGAGTTTTACATCGAACGCGGAGAGGGTAATCAGGGCATTGTAGGCAACATTTACAAAGGGCGCGTGATGCGCGTATTGCCCGGGATGCAGTCTGCCTTTGTGGATATCGGACTGGAGCGCGACGCGTTTCTGTACGTGTCCGACTTTTTCGACGAGGAAGAAGAGTTTGAGCGAATTGTGATCGACAAGGCGCAGAAAGTTGACGTGGCGGAGGCCCAAAAAGCGGCGGCCGAGCAGATTGCCCTCGGACGTGTAGAACGCGAGCGGCACATCGAAGCCACCCAGGAGCGTGTTGAGCCACTCAGCGAAATAGAACAAGAAGAGTCCCTCGACCTGGCGATTGAAGGTGAACCACCGGCAGAACAATCAAGGGAAACGGGAGACTCCGTTAAGCGTAGAAGCCGCCGCGGACGCCGGCGAGGACGTAGCGGTGAAGGCGCCGATGAATTTGGAGAAGTACCGGCTCCTGGCGGTCGGATAAAGCCAGAGGAAATTGACACTCCGTTTGTTGCAGCAGATCCGTCGATTCAGAGAATCGTCGATGAGGACGAGACTGCAGCTAACGGCGAGATGTTTAAGGATGCCCGTTTGCAAGAGCGGCTCTTCGATCAAATTCATGCGGGCGAATTCAATCTCGAAGACGATTTCCGAACGGCCGAAGTGGGCTCGGTAATATCCAATGTTGATTATCGCGATGGATCGTTTCAACGAGTTGATGATGGTGAGGGTTCAGGACCCACCGCAAGTGCGGCGTCAAAAACTCGAGAGACTATTGCGGCTCACATCGAAAGTTTCGTTGACGATGTCGATGAGAACACGCTTCAGGCCGGCAGTTTCGAGCGCGTGAGCGATGACGAGGGGGAAACTGAGAATCTGGCCACCAGTTCGAACCCGGAGTTAACTGAAGAGACCGGCAGACAAGTTCCAGAACGTGCCAGCTCAAAGAAATCCAAAATGGGAAAACTTTTGAGCAGCCTGGGGGCCAAGAAGAGAGCGCCGAGCAAGCGAGTGTCAACCAAAAAGTCCGCAAAGGACACAACATCCGATGAGGCCGAGACAACTGCTGGCACTGATAGCGCGGCAGGAGCTGGCTACGCGGACGCTGAGGCTAGTCTCGATGAAGGTCGCTCACGGGCTGAGTTTGCAACGCGGCGGGGCGGAAGAAGAAGACGACGACCCAGTAAACAAAGCGCTTCAGATGCAACCGGTGCCGAAACATCTGCGGACGAGACAATAGCGCCAAATGGCGAAGACCATGAACCGGAAGTTGCCATTGAGTCATCTCCAATTGACCAGGCTGATGAAGCCCCTGCGGAGCCGGTGGTCGCAGCCACACCCGCACGCGATTCGCGTGGCCCTCGCGACTCTCGTGACTCCCGTGATCGAGGTCGGGGGGATGGTCGTGGTCGTGGTCAAAGAAGCTCGTCGAGGGATCGTCAACAGCCCACGATCACGGATTTGCTGAAGGAAGGACAGGAGATCCTGGTTCAGATTGCCAAGGAACCAATAGCAAAAAAAGGCGCGCGGATCACCTCTCATATCGCGCTACCTGGTCGCTTTTTGGTTTACATGCCTACGGTGGAACACGTCGGTGTTTCAAGAAAAATCGAATCCGACAGCGAACGTCAACGGCTGCGCAAACTGATTACCCAAATCCGCGGCAGTGAAGATATTCCGTCGGGAGGATTCATTGTCCGCACGGCCGGTGTAGGAATTAGCGAAGCAGACTTGCGCGAAGACGTTCGCTATTTGGTTCGAACCTGGCTCGACATTCGCGCGAGCGCTGAAAAAACGAAGCCGGCCACGCTGGTCCACAAAGACCTGGATTTGGTTCAACGCATTCTTCGCGATCAGTTGTCGGAAGACTTTGCCGCCATACGGGTCGATTCTGAGGAGGAATACCAGAACATCGTTGAGTTTATAAATCGCATACAGCCGCGAATGGTAAGACGTGTCAAACTCTACACTCGCGACCAACCAATTCTGGAAAACTTTGGCGTTCAAGCTGAAATTGATAAAGCCATTAAGCCGCGCGTCTGGCTGCGGTCAGGTGGCTATCTGGTTATTAATCAGACCGAGGCGCTGGTGGCGATTGATGTCAACACCGGCAAGTTCGTGGGACGCGGCAGTGGTCGTCTGGAAGATACGATTACGCGAACCAACCTGGAAGCAGTAGATGAGATCGTACGTCAAATTCGGCTGCGTGATCTCGGCGGCATCATCGTACTCGATTTGATCGACATGGAGGATCGCCGGAATCGCGCCAGGGTAATGGCAGCCTTGCAAGACGCATTACGCGGTGATAAGTCACCAACTAAGGTTCTTTCATTCAACGATTTTGGGCTCGTGATCATGACCCGGAAGCGCGTGAAACAGTCGCTTGAGCGAACCCTATGCGCACCGTGCCAGTATTGTCAGGGAGCCGGTTTGATTAAATCCCCTCAAACCGTCTGTTACGAACTGCTAGAGCAAGCGCGCACACTCGGAAAAGCGATGAATGGAGATCGAGCGAATAAGCAGGCGACGCTGCGTATTCATCCCGAGGTGGCTCGCGCTTTACGCAGTACAGAACGCGACGTCTTGAATGAAATCGAAGAATATCTGGGTCCGGTGGATATTAATAGCGATCCGGCAGTGCACCAGGAACAGTTTGATTTTGCTTTTATCTAAAGATCAGTGGTCGGACGCCAGCGGTCGGAAATCAGCGCTCGGCAAGCACTCTCGTCCAGGTCCATATATCTTTGACTTATAATCTCTGAGCTCGACCTCTGATTAAATGGGCAAACTTAAAAACATCTGGAAAACCGTGCTTGCCGGCAGCGCGGGCGTGGCTGCTCTAGCCGCGCTCAACGCGGTAATCCAACGCAATGCCAGTGAGCCCGATGACAGTGCTCTTGGCGGCGAGGCCCATTTTTTTCGCTGGAAACATGGGCGAGTATTCTATAAGGTGTCGGGCACAGATAACCCGGGACTCCCCCTGGTTTTCATTCATGGAATTGGCGCTGGTTCGTCCAGTTTCATGTGGCGAAAAAACTTTGACGAGTTAGCGAAGCACTTCCGCGTTTATGCGTTTGACCTTCTTGGCTTCGGCTTTTCTGATAAGCCCGCAACTGCGCCCTATTCGGCTGATCTGTATGTTGAGTTAATCACCGACTTCATCCGTGAAGTATCAGGTTATCCTTCAAACGTAGTCGCAAGTTCGCTCGGGGCAGCCTACGCCATTCGAGTCGCGGATGAACATCCGGAACTCGTTAGCTCGATGGTGCTGAATGCGCCTACCGGGTCGGATACGCTAAACCGCCGCCCAGGGATGGCGGGAGCTGCTTTCTATGGCTTATTGCAGTCTCCAGTGCTGGGCACGTCCTTCTACAACGTGATGGCAAGCGAGCGAAGCATCAGGGAATACGCCCGCGACCATCTGTTCTATAACCAGCATCGCGTTACCGATCGGCTGGTAACCAATCTTTACGCCGCAAGTCACCAACCAGGCGCCCAGCACGCAATTGCCGCTTTTCTTTCCGGGTATCTCAATAGCGATACACGTTCGCCTTTCTCCCGTCTTACACAGCGCACCGTCCTGGTTTGGGGTAAACAAGACACCACCACTCCACTGGAAAAAGGGGCTTATTTGTTGCATTTAAATGGCACTACGGGTTTGGAAGTATTCGACTATTGTCGGATGATGCCGGAGCAGGAACATCCGGAAAAGTTTAACGCGCTGGTTCGCGATACCTTTCTGGCGCGCTCCGCCGTGGCCAGTTCGCAGTCTGTCTAAAAGCGCTGATACCTCGCTTCCGTTACAATCTTATTGACGAAAGGGCTGAAATCGACGAAAATCGACAAAGCCTGAGACGAACCAGCGTCAAGGTTTGAAATCCCGCTCTAAGCAGTTTCCTCTCAACAAGTTCCCAACTTCCCGTGACGGTCAATGAAGCAGGTTGGGTTTCTCTTTCGAAACCAACCCCGGTAGTTGTCCCAAGCCAAGTTCGGTTTTACTCGCATTAATCCCGGGTGGCGCGTTTCCCTCGAATTTCGGGACATCTCGAGCGCGAAGAATTCAATAACGGAGTGCTGGATGGAGTACCCTTTTTCAGACAAATATGAAGCATCCGATCCCTCGGTGGAGAGTCCCGTCGTGCCCGCCGAACGCAACGGGACTTTCAGCGTAGCTGGCGACGTTTCGCAGAAGATACTAGTAGATGACTTTGCTCAGGCTACTCAGGACCTCCTCATGGAATCGTCTTCCCCTGACCGTGCGTCGGCAGCCCGGAAACTTGCGAAGTTTGGGAAATCCTCAGCCGTTCCTTACCTCATCGCTGCGCTCTCTGATAATTCCCAGGAAGTGCGTCTCGCTGCGGCTGAGTCGTTGGGGCAACTCGGTGATTCTTCGACGATTGGTCACCTGAAGGATCTATTAACGCGACAGTATCACAGTGAGATGGAGGAGCGAATCGTTGCCGCCGCAATTCATTCGATCGCCACGCGTGAACGAGAGCTGCTCAGAACCCCACCGGTTGAAACCAGTCTTAAGAATGAACCGCAGAGCTTAGTTCAGCCCATTGAAACGAATCTCGAGGAAAACGATCGCATCAGCTTGAGTTCTGAACCAGAAATCTATCCCTGTACTTTGGTCGAGCCTCCCCTAACCGCTGAGATTCAAACTGTCAGCCAAGATGCAACCGAACTGATAGATCGTCTGGATGATGCTCAAGCTCGTCTGGCTGTTCTTGAACAGCTCCGTGTTCACGCTGAAGCAAAGGTTTGTGAGCGTGCTGAACGCGAGATCAGGCTCCAGGCAGAGATTAAGGCCCTACGTGAGACGGGAGAGGCCCAACTTAAACGTATCGAAGAGGCCGAAGCGGAAGAGCGGCGGCTGGCCAAGGAACAAATTCACCTCCAGGCGTCAACCGAGGCTCGTCGAAAAACGGACGCGGAGGATCGGCAACGTGCAGCAACAGAAATGCTTCAACAGCTTGAAGATGAGGCGCGGCTTCGCGCCGAAAATCAAGAGCAAATGCTGGAGCATCTGGAAACTATTCGCGCCAAGGCCGAAGCTGCTGCTGGGCGGCGAACTGAAAAGGAGCGGCTGCTTAATTCGCAGCTATTGGCTTTCAGCGAGGCCGCGGCGGAGCAACTGAAACGAATTGAAAAGGCCGAAACCGATGTCAGCGAGGCCGAGGAGGCGCTCCAACAGGTTCAAGAGAGGGCCCGTCAGACAGCCGAACAAGTAGCGGTAAGATTAGCCGAGGTAGAAAAACGACGGCAGCTGGCTGCAGAACAGCAAGCTCAGGCAGATGAAGAAGCCCGGGCACTTGCCGAGAAGGAAAATCAACGCCTGGCGGAGCTCGAGGGAATTCGCGCGCTGGCCGAAGCAGAAGCCAAAAAAAGAGCAGAAACTGAACGTCAACTAAACAATGAGATTGAGACGTTGCGAACGGCAGAGGCGATACAAAAGAAGCGCATCGAGGACTTGCAGGTGGAAGTCGAGCGCATGTCAAAAGAAGCAACTCGGCTGATCCGGATTGCGGAGCAAGAAGAAAAACGACTTGTCGATCTCGAATCCCTTCGTGGCTCGACCGAAACCGAGCCGCAGTCGAGCGGAAACGAAGTGCTCCTGACTGCCGAAATACCGCAAGCTGCGGAGGTCGGAGTTAGTAAAGAAGGCAGTGACACGCGAATCGGGTCAATCACCAATGTAACTGAAACTTTGCCAAAGGACCTGCAGTCCGTGTCACCTAACTCGGAAACAGCCAGCACAATTGTCGAAAATGGGGATCAGAATGACGCGCGATCAGTAGCCGAAGACGAGATGGTTAGTCCCGAAAGCGTTGCTTCCTCTGTAGATGTTTTCGATCCTTCCACACTTCAGAACACAACTGAACAGTCTGGCAAACCAACAGAAGCAACTCTCTCGGAAGAAGGTATTAAGGTGCCCACTGAACAGTCGCCAATTGCGACATCATTGGCCGAATGCTTCAGGACGGGCAATCCAGCGGACCGTGCAGCCGCATTGCAGGAACTAGCTCAACTTGACCAAAATAGTGTGTTCACCTTGATTACAGGTTTATTTGATAATAGTTCCGAGGCGGTTAGAAATGCCGCAGCTCGCGCCCTCTACGACTTGAGTTCAGATCGCGCTCAGACTTTCACGCGTGCACTTCAAGAAGCCTCTCCCGAACGCCGGCTACAAATAATCAGGGCACTTGATAGTTCTGGCCTGGCAGAGGCAGCAATCGATAACCTGGCCGGCGAAAGCCGAGAGAAAACTCAGGACGCGTTCTCGTTGCTGTATCTAATGTCCCAGGCAGGCGAGATTCAAACGCTCCTCGAGGCCATCGAGAAACATCCTAATAGTCCGGTTCGGCTTTCGGTAATTAAGCTGCTCAGCTTCAGTAACCGCCCCGATATCATTCCGTCCCTCCGGAGATTAGCAGTCAGAGGCGCGCTACCCATTGAGGTACGCTCAGCGCTGATGGCCTTGATCTACGAAATGAGCAGCGTTGCTCGCGAAAGGTCTCTCTCCGCCGCTTAGGAGTGAAGATAGGTTTCCGACTCGGAGTTAGTTTTTCTGTCGAAAGCCGCTCACAAACTTCTGGTGTTGAAAGTATCGCCCTGTCGAATGTCGCCGGTGTCAAAGCCCTTACGAAACCAGCGGATTCGTTGCTCGGATGTGCCATGCGTGAAAGAGTCAGGAACGATGTACCCCTGCGTTTCGCGTTGAAGCCGATCATCGCCTACCGCGCTCGCGGCCCCCAGCGCCTCCTCGATGTCGCCCGATTCGAGCACACCTTTCTTCTGGGCGTAATGCGCCCAGACTCCCGCCAGGAAGTCGGCCTGTAGCTCAAGTCGTACCGAGAGCTGATTATTTTCTTGTTCCGTGAGTCGGCCGCGTGCGGACTCCAATCTATCCATTGTACCGAGAAGCTTTTGAACGTGATGGCCCACCTCATGCGCTATTACATAGGCTTCAGCAAAGTCACCCGGGGCCCGAAACCGCGTCTGCAACTCGTTGAAGAAAGACAGGTCGAGGTAAAGCTTCTCATCACCGGGACAGTAAAACGGGCCCACTGCGGCCCCGGCTAATCCACAAGCCGACTCCACCTGATCTCCGAATAACACCAGCTTTGGCTCTCGATATGGTCGGCCCACTTGCCGGAAAAGATCGCTCCAAACGTCTTCTGTATTTGCCAGCACCGTGGCGACGAACTGTTTCCGTTCCTCCTCCTCCGGCGTGTTCGAACGAGAGGTTTGAGTGCGGCTAGCCGGATCCTGGTTCGGCAACTGTTCGAGCAACTGACGGGGATCTGCGCCCATCAACAAGGCTATTACTAGAAGTACAATGCCTCCCAAGCCGCCTCCGATAGCCATTCCACCGCGTGACATGCCGCGGCGATCTTCAATGTTCTCGCTTTGACGTTGACCTCTCCAGAGCATCGGTTACCCTCCCTGTGAATGTGGATCCCGAAACATTAGCAGCGTTCTCTCACAAATTAGTTGCAGGAACTAAGACCAACCCCAATTCCCTGACAATGGTGGCTGCCGTCACGCTTGGATTGAGGTGTGTTGTATCCAACACCAATCTCTCTGCAGGAATTCCGGGATCGATGAATGAAACCCCTTTATTCAATTGGCGAAACTGCTCCAGAGAGGTCAGCTTTCCAAATCGTTGACGGGAAGAATCCGTGATGCGTCTTTCGAGTTCCTCGGGTGTGCACGTCAATTCGACAAAAAGAACCTCGCCGCCACTTGATCTTAAACCGGTTCGAACATTCTCAATAAAGCCGCTGCTAACAGAGCGATCGTAAGCAAAAGTAAAGATTAGCCCATCAAGCCCAGCTTCGGCGGCCTGCGAGAATACTTCCAGCCAGATCTTCTCTCTCAATTCAACGAACGGTTGACTGCCAAAAGGAAAGACTGTTCCGACGAGATCGACTGTCAGGTGATTGTGAAAAAGCTTGAAGCCGGTTAAGTTTTCCAACTGACGCGCAACCGTCAATTTCCCAACGCCGGGCATACCATGCAGGAAGATGAGCTTCACTATGAGCTCCGATTTGGAGTGTCTGACCTGTCAGGACTCTCGTCTAATGAAATCATCTGTCGTGGTGTCCCTCACATTTGAGTGTCTGCATCAAAAATGCGCTAAGAGTTCGATAATTGATTGAAGAAAGATATCAGGATTCGACTTTTCCAATTTCCAATTGGTTGGGTAGGCGCTGCGCACCCCCACAGTCAATAGCCCGGCGCGTTTACCCATTTCGATATCTTCAGGGCTGTCTCCGACATAGCACGACTCTTCTGGCGTACCACCTAGCAAACGCATCGCGGTTTCCAAACCTTCAGGATGCGGCTTCCTGTTCTCCATTTGTTCATGGCAGATGATGACTTCGAAAACACCTTCCAGACCCAGGCTGGTTATCTCGCGCGCCACACGCTTGCCGTTCCCACTGCTTACAATACCCAGCCGGTAGCCCTTGTGTTGCAGTTCGCCGATCGTTTGTTTTCCACCCACAACTAACTCGGCTGTTTGCTCTCCATAATGGTGGGTCCAAAGTTCGTCAGCCCTTGCCCACTGATTTTTCGGCAAGCCCAGCGCTTCATACACGGAATACCAGTTCGGGGAGTAAACCTCCCGATAGACTTCGTGATCAAAAGCAACCCCAAGCGCGGCAAAGGACTGCTCGAAAGCCGTCAGACCAAGTTGGGCGGAATCAACCAGGGTTCCATCCCAATCGAAAAGCAAAGTCGTAACCGACGCGGTTTGGGGATTCTCTGATTGATTGTTCATCGGAAAAACGAGATTCGAAGCCAGGAAAATTTAGCTTCAGTCGGCAATCGCCACCGTCAGTTCGTCGAGGGGCGCCGATTGCGATGCATCTCCGGCCAGCGCTTCGTTGCGATCGACATGGCGGTAGAGGATGTCTCGTTGTTGGGGGATAAAACCCGCTTCGCGGATCAGGTAACGCAGCATGCGCTCGTCAGCTCGATTGTGGGCTCCAGCCGCTGAGACCACATTCTCTTCAATCATCACCGAGCCCATATCATTCGCGCCGAAACGGAGAGCCACTTGACCAAGTTTGAGTCCCTGAGTTAACCAGGACGACTGGAAGTTCTCAATGTTGTCGAGAAACAACCGTGACACTGAAAGCATTTTCAAATAGTCGATCCCGGTCGGCTCGTCTTTAATGCGGCGGCCCAGCGCAGTGTTTTCGCGCTGAAAAGTCCATGAGATGAACGCCGTAAAGCCGCTGGTTTCATCCTGCAGATCGCGCACGCGTTGCAAGTGCCTCACCCGATGCTCCACTGTGTCGCCGATTCCAAACATCATCGTCGCGGTAGAACGCAGGCCCACGCGGTGCACAGCTCTCATCACCGCCAACCACTCATCAGTCGTACACTTAGTCGAGACACGCTTGCGTACTTCATCGTCGAGTATCTCGCCGCCGCCTCCAGGTAAACTATAAAGGCCTGCATCCTTCAGCCGCGTCATAATCGTCTCGTAATCGAGTCCGGAGATTAAGTGGATGTTGTGAATCTCAGGAGGGGAGAAACAATGAAGTTGAAAACTCGGGTACTTCTGATGAAGCGCTCGGAGCAGATCTTCATACCATTCGATGCCAAAGTCTGGATGCAACCCACCCTGCATCAGGACACCAGTGCCACCGAGGGCAATTGTTTCATCGATCTTGGCGCAAATCTCATCCAAAGTGCGAACGTAGGTATCAGGTGCGCCCGGCCTCCGGTAGAAGGCGCAGAAGGTACAAACCACGTTGCAGACGTTCGTGTAATTGATATTGCGGTCAATAATGTATGTGACCACGTTGTCAGGGTGTCTACGCTGGCGAATTACGTCCGCGGCAGCGCCGATTCGAGCGACATCCTGAGATTCGAGCAGCGCGGTGCAGTCTTCCACCGAGAGGCGGTTGCCAGCCAGAACACTTTCCAAAATGGGTTGAATGTCAGTCACGATCAATTCCAAAGTTCACCAGAATACTATCTTGTGGCTTCACAAATTCAAAGGCTTCACTGCCGGAATAAGATTGTGCTTGTGCGCCAGTCCGTAATACAAATCCAGTCCGGCTCGCAGTTCTTCGTCAAGAGAAAAGCTGAGGTTTTCGCCTAAATATCTTTGCAGCTCGTCTCTGGAAAGCCCTAACAATGGCTGGTAAAAGTCGATGATTTCTTGAGTAAGCTCAAGTCCTTCCTGGCAGCCGGCCACGAAATCTATCGCTCTGGCCTCCGCTGAAGCGTTTGGACCAATCATCCACATGGCGAACACAAATCCGTGGCCGGTGTAACTTCGCCAAAGGGTGGCCATGTCGAAAATCTTGAATCCTTCTCTCGAAAAAGTCATACCCGGATCGCCAATGATCAAAGCGGCATCGTTTTCGGCAAGCATTCGCGTTAGATCAGGTGCAGCGGAAACCCACTCGGGTTCAAAACCAAGAAACTCGCGAAAGATTATCTTTACTAAAGTCGCTGAAGTGCGCGACGACTCATCAAGGGCGACTCTGCGGATATCCTTCAATTCATCCAGTTTGCTTACAAGATTTACACTGCGGACTTTTTCACGGGAGCCGACACAGACGCGTGGTACCACGACCAGTCCTGGTATTCGCTGATATTCGATGGCTGGCACCAGTGCCACCTCGACGAGATTTTCGGCCAGTAACTCCCCGCATCGCGCCGGCACAGCCTCAATCAGATCGACTTCTTCTTTTCGGGAACCATGTTGGAAACTCCAAATTAGCGGAGCTGAGTTCAGATAACTCGAGGCGGCTATTAGCGGTTTTCTGGTACGCGTTGTGCTGATAAGAAATTCCTCGCAAATAAGAATGGAACATACGAATGCTATCGAAATGTTCATCACCACCGCAAGTGGACACATTTCGCTTTTAACATTGACACTTTTTGAGAGCGACATTTACTATTCGGCCGAAAACTAACTATTCCCACACGGCTGTTCAGCAGGCTGACATTACCGGCGTAAGACTTATTCGATGGAAATCTACGATGTTAGTGTGCCGCTTTCCTCGGCAACTCCTGTTTACCCCGGCGATCCGGGGATTGAGATCCGATCGTCGAAGGATCTCGCGAATGGAGATGCCGCCAATGTCTCGCAAGTGAATTTCGGATTGCATTCAGGCACTCACGTTGATGCACCCGCACACTTCATCGAAGGTGGCGTAAAAGTCGAGGCTTTGCCTCTCGAGAGTCTTATTGGAGAGGCTGAAGTGGTAGAGGTAGCAGAGCATATCAAGGTGATAGATGAGAGTGTCGTCACTGCTAGCTGTCTTCGAGGATCGCAAAGAATTCTTTTCAAGACACGCAACTCCGGCTTCTGGAATAACCCGGAACAGGGGTTTCGTGTTGATTACACTTACATCGACTCGGCCGCCGCCAGGCGATTGGTCGAGTCAGGTATCAAACTCGTTGGAATAGACTATCTTTCGGTGGAGGGGTTCAACACTGAGAAGTATGAAACCCATCATATCCTGCTCAGTAACAACGTTGTAATTCTGGAAGGTCTGGATCTTCGCAGCGTCCCGGCGGGATTATATGAACTGATGTGCCTGCCCTTGAAGATTGCCGAGGGCAGAGGCGATGGCGCGCCGGCACGAACAGTGCTTCGCACCTTGAGTTAACGAAAGTCTGATTAGAAAGATAACCCGGAGAAGATGGTGGTCAAGAATAACAATAACTACAGAGAACGGGTATATCGCATCGTCCGTTCAATTCCGCGCGGCCGAGTTATGACTTACGGCCAGCTTGCCGAAATTCTTGGCGAGGGTTATACCCCGCGAACAATTGGATTCGTCATGCATGGCTCTGACGACAAAACGCCCTGGCACCGAGTAATCAATGCGCAAGGGGCATGTTCTACAGGGGGAGTAGTTCTTCCTCATGACAAGCAACAACGGATGCTGGAAGCTGAGGGAGTTTCCTTCAACGAACGCGGACGCTGCGACCTACAAACATACCTCTGGATTCCCAATCAACAGAAGAATCGTCACGGAGCACGGGCAAAGAAGAAAGTCACTCTTTTCACAAATTAATTCCTTCTCAAACTAAGGACAGCACATGAACCGAGATCCACTTGAGCAAAGACCGCCTTACGCCGTCAGCCCACCTCGTTATTCAGTTTCACATCAGATGGTGACTACCGCTTTTGAGCTACCCAATTTCCGCATCACTCAAAATCTGGGAATCGTGCGCGGAATCGTTGTGCGCTCGCGAAATATATTCGCGACTATTGGCGCCGGCCTGCAAACAATTGTGGGTGGAAACATCACGGTTTGGACCAGGCTTTGCGAACAAACTCGCGCCGACGCATTTGAGATTATGATCCAGCATGCAACTGAGCTGGGGGCCAATGCAGTGGTAGGTGCACGCTATGATGCAACTGAGGTTTCGACGGGAGTGACCGAGGTGCTGGCATACGGTACCGCGGTCATCGTGGAGCCTGTTGGTGGAGAAACGAGCTACCGCTCATGAACGAAGGTCAAATCACGGCAGCTCAACTCACAAGAATTCAGAAGGCCCTCACCACCGTACCTTTTGCTCGATTGCTGGGTATCGAACTCGAGGATATCGCCAGCGGAACAGCCACTCTGGCTTTTAATGTCAGAAAAGAATTGATGCAGAACCAGGGTGTAGTTCATGGGGGAGCAATTGCTTCGTTGATTGACACTGCTACCGCTTTCGCGATTATTTCCCTCCTTGCTCCAAAAGAAAAAGTGTCTACGGTTGACCTGGCGATAAGCTATCTTCGTCCCGCAACCGGCGGAAGGCTGAAGGCCGTCGCCACGGTTGTCCGGGCCGGACGGCGCCTTTTCGTAGTCTCGGCAGAAGTCTTTGATAAGGACGAAAGGCTAATGACCACAGCACTTAGCACCTACATCAAGCAGTGACTTTTCGTGCCTGATTAACGTCTGAATTTAGATAGACAGGCAGTGTTTATCTATGTAAAATGATTTTGGCCTTCCGTGTGACCCCTTCGGGTCTTAGCCCAGCCCTCGCAAGAGTTCACAATCCGAAACAACTCCCGCGGTGAACGCTTCGCCTATGTACTCGCTCTATCACTCCCTTCTAGCCCAGCATCCCAGACAGCTGATGTCCGTGCCCTGCGCGGGGTCGACTATTGCGCAACTCCATCGTTATTTCGAAGACGTTGTGCTTGAGAATAGCCTTGCTGCTCTGGTGGTTGAGAGCTTCCCAACGTCGCCGAAGAGACCGGCGCGGGATATTGCGCGTATCAAAGAACTGGACAAGTCAGCCAAGAACTTTTTCCTCTGGGTTAGCCCCGAGGACGCCCTGTCGAGCGTGTCACTGGGCGAGGGAAAAGAGAGTGCCGCACCAATTGTTTTCGAGCGAATCGATCAAGGAAATGACTACGAGCG
>Ga0070697_100002738_pt1 | contig 13567 bp, 13 predicted proteins | sample KBSK1501metaG_FD_65475 | JGI IMG/M metagenome (GOLD analysis project Ga0070697, IMG submission 65475) | Corn, switchgrass and miscanthus rhizosphere microbial communities from Kellogg Biological Station, Michigan, USA - KBS K1-50-1 metaG | ecosystem: Host-associated > Plants > Roots >... | reverse complement strand
AGCCGGTTGCTCCGCAGCGCGGCGGCCGACATCTGGAGGGTCGCGCCGAGCTTCACGCCGCCCGCCCCGCCGGCACCGCGAGCCCGGCCCGGGCGTCCCGGGGGTGCTCGACGCGCTCGTCGCCGACCAGCTCGCCGTCGCGGAAGCTCAGCACGCGCTGCGCGAACTGCGCGATGTCGGGCTCGTGCGTCACGAGCACGATGGTGAGCCCGGCCCGATGCAGCTCCTGGACGACCGCCATGATCTCGGCGCTGGTGCGCGTGTCGAGGTTGCCGGTCGGCTCATCGGCCAGGAGCAGGATCGGGTCGTTGACGAGCGCGCGCGCGATCGCGACCCGCTGCTGCTGGCCGCCCGAGAGCTGCCCGGGCCGGTGCTGCGCCCACTTCTCGAGCCCGACCATCGCGAGCTTGCGGAGCGCCCGCTCCCGCCGCTCGCGCCCGGCCACGTCGCCGTAGAGCAGCGGCATCTCCACGTTGGCCTGGGCGGTGATGCGCGGGAGCAGGTTGAACTGCTGGAACACGAAGCCGATGCGCCGGTGCCGGATGGCCGACAGCGCATCGTCCTCGAGGCTCGACACGTCCCGGCCCTCCAGCAGGTACCGGCCGGCCGTCGGCGTGTCGAGACACCCGAGGATGGTCATGAAGGTCGACTTCCCCGAGCCGGACGGGCCCATGACCGCCACCATCTCCCCCGCCCGGATCTCCACCGAGACCCCCCGCAGGGCGTGCACCGTGTGGTCGCCGAGGGAGTAGTCCTTCGAGAGCCCCTGGGTCGCGATCAGCGGAGTCAGTCGAGCTCCTCCTCGGAGCGGCCGCAGTGGTCGCAGCGGGTCGCCGGCCAGTCGGTCCCCCCCGCGTCCTGCTCGCCCGAGGCCGCGTGGATCAGTCCGCCGCACGGGCACGGCTCCGGATACTCCTCCAGGCACTCGGGGCACTTCGGGTCGCCCACGACGTGCGTCGTCTCGTCGCCGATCACGAACAGCTCAGGCATGGAGCGTCCTCGCCTCTCTCACCGGCAGACCAGCACCGGGATCTTGCTGTGGGTGAGCACCTTCATGGTCTCGCTGCCAAGCACCAGGGCCGACACGCCTTTCCGGCCGTGGGAGGCCATGAAGATCAGGTCCGAGCCCCCCTTGCGCGCGGTGTCGATGATCGCCTCGTAGGGATGGGCCGCCCGGACGTGGAGCGTCTCGCAGGGCACGCCCGCGACGCTCGCCTCGGCCTTGGCCACCCCGAGGGCCTTCTCGGCCAGCTCCTCGCACTGCTTCTCGTACTGCCCGGGAGTGTCGGTCACCATGACCGGATCGAGCGCGAAGGCGTGGAACGGGATCGAGACCGTCATCGCGGTCACCCGGGCCTGCACGCTCTTGGCAAAGGCGATGCCCTGCCGGATCGCCATCTCGGACAGCGGGGACCCGTCGGTGGGGATCAGGATGTGCTTGTACATGTCGAGCCTCCCTCGGGCCAGCCCTCGGCGCCGATCAATGGGACGAATGCCACGTACTCCAGGTTCTCGTGCTCGTACTCGTGCGCGTCGGTCCGGGTCACCCGGACGAGCCGCTGGCCGTGCAGGTCCGTGCCCACCGGCATGATCAGCCGGCCGCCCACCGCCATCTGGTGGAGGAGCGCCTTGGGCACGCGGGGCCCGCCCGCGGTCACCAGAATCGCCTCGTAGGGCGCGTGCTCCGGCCAGCCCAGGGTACCGTCACCCTCGAGCACGTGGACGTTGTCGTAGCCGAGCTCGGCCAGCCGGCGGCGCGCGGTCTCGGCCAGCTCTCCCACCCGCTCGACCGTGTACACCTCGCCCGCGATCCGGGACAGGACCGCCGCGCCGTAGCCCGAGCCGGTCCCGATCTCGAGCGCGCGCTCGCCGGCCTTGATCCGGACCGCCGCGGTCATCACCGCCACGATGTACGGCTGCGAGATGGTCTGGCCCTTGCCGATCGGCAGCGGGCCGTCGTCGTAGGCGAAGCGCGCCATCGAGGCGGGCACGAAGCGCTCGCGCGGCACGGCGCGCATCGCGTCCAGCACGAGCGGATCGGTGATGCCCCGGGCCTCGATCTGGGTGGCGACCATGCGCTCCCGGTCCTCGCTCAGCATCGGGGCATCACCTCCCGCTCGGTGGATCCTGGCTACTCGGCCTTGATCGGAATCATCGTGCCCTTGGCCGCCGGCGTCTTGGGCAGGGTCACGGTGAGCAGCCCGTTCTTGAAGCTCGCGGTCACCTTGCTCGCGTCCACCGCCACCGGCAGGCGCACGCTGCGGGTGAAGGCCCCGTAGGACCGCTCGACCCGGTGATAGCGCTCGTCCTTCTCTTCCTTCTCCTGCTTCTTCTCGCCCTTGATGGTCAGGAGGTTCTCCTGGAGCGACACCTGGATGTCCTTCTCCTCCATGCCCGGGACCTCGATCTTGGCCACCAGGCTGTCCTTGGTCTCCGCGATGTCCATGCTCGGAGCCCACTCCCCGAGCGCCGGAAACTCATCCCACTTGCTCTCGAAGAACCTGTCGAACATCCGGTCCATCTCCTGCTTCAAGCCCGTCATCCCCGTCCACGGCATCAACGCGCGCATCGTCGAATCCTCCCTTTGCTGAGAACGTTGCGGTCGACCTACCCGGCCGGCTGGAGTTGCATCGCGAGTGCCAGATAGAAGCCGCGCCAATTCAACCGGTTGGCATCGTCGTCCGGGCGAGTTGCCGAGGCACGCGCGCCCCGGTGAGGCCCGCCCGCCCCAGCCCGGTGATGCGGGAAGGCCCGATCTGGCGAGTGTTTGTCTCGGCATCTGACTTGCACCACGATGGCCCGCACCCACACTCATTCACACAGGAGGAATGCCATGCTCGGGAAGATCTGCACCAAACCAGTGGTGACCGCATCGGCCCAGATGACGGTGGATCAGGCCGCGCGGGCGATGCGCTCCAAGAACGTCGGCGCCCTCGTGGTCGTCAACGCGGGACGGCCGGTCGGCATGCTCACCGACCGGGACATCGTCGTCGAGGTCGTGGCCCGCGGGATGGACCCCGAGGAGGTCCGGGTCGGCGACGTCATGGTGAAGAAGCCGGTGACGATTCGCCAGGATCTCGGGATCTTCGACGCGGCCAGGGCCTTCGCCAAGACCGGCGTCCGCCGGCTCCCCGTCGTCACCGGCAGTGGCGTGCTGGTGGGCGTGATCACGATGGACGACGTGGTCATGCTCCTCGGCAACGAGATGGGGCACATGGCCGGGGCCCTGTCGGCCGGCCTGCGGCGGGCCTCGTAGCTCGGCTCGGCGCGACCGTGCCGGCGACGGACGCGATCCGGCAGGATCCGCGGGCGGCCGCTCGCGACGTCCTCGGCATCGTCTCGGGGCTCGTCGGCGAGCTCGGCGGCCGGTCCGGCGACCGGCCGGTCAGGCTCGACGACGTGCTCGATCGTGACCTCGGCATCGGTAGCCTGGAGCGGGTCGAGCTGCTGGTGCGCCTCGAGCAGCGCTACGGAGTACGGCTGCCCGACGCGGTGATGGCGGAGGCGGTCACTCCGCGCGATCTGGTCACCGCCATCCAGGGCGCCGAGCCGCCGGGCGTCGAGGCCGTGCTGCCGCCTCGCTCGCCGGTCGGCGAGGCCACGCCGGCGCCGGCAGGAGCGAGATCGCTGGTCGAGGCGCTCGGCTGGCACGCCCACGCCACGCCGGAGCGCGTCCACATCTTCCTGCGGGACGAGGATGGCAGGGAGCGGCCGATCACCTACGGCTCGCTCTGGCAGCGGGCGCAGGGAGTCGCGGCCTCCCTGCGAGAGCGGAGGCTTGGTCGGGGGGATACGGTGGCGATCATGCTCCGGACCGAAGAGGCCTTCTTCGACGCCTTCTTCGGTATCTTGCTGGCCGGAGCGGTGCCCGTGCCCATCTACCCGCCGTTCCGGCGCGACCTGATCGAGGACTACGCCCGTCGCCAGGTCGGCATCCTGCGGAACGCGGCCGCGCGGGCGATCCTCACCTTCCCGGAGGCCATGCGGGTGGCCACGCTGCTCCGCTCCCGCGTGCCGTCGCTCCGGCACGTCGTGGCCGCCCCCGACCTCTTGCGGCCCGCGGGGTCCTTCGCCGGCGAGCGCGGGGGGGCGGGGGACCCGGCGCTGATCCAGTACACCTCGGGCAGCACCGGGGAGCCCAAGGGCGTGCTGCTCTCCCACGGGAACCTGCTCGAGAACATCCGGGCCATCGGCGAGGCCATCCGGGTGCGCCCCGACGACGTCGCCGTGAGCTGGCTGCCGCTCTACCACGACATGGGGCTGATCGGATCCTGGCTGGGCTCGCTCTATTTTGGCATCCCGATCGCGATCCTCTCCCCCCTGGCCTTTCTCGCCCGGCCGGTCCGGTGGCTGCAGGCCATCCACGCCCACCGCGCCACCATCTCCGCCGCCCCGAACTTCGCCTTCGATCTGTGCGCCCGGCGGCTGACCGACCAGGAGGTCGGGGCCCTCGACCTGTCGTCGTGGCGCCTGGCGCTCAACGGCTCGGAGCCGGTCAGCCCGGCGACGATCGACCGGTTCACGAGGCGGTTCGGCCCGCAAGGGTTCAGGGCGAGCGCGATGTGCCCGGTCTACGGGCTCGCCGAGGCCTCGGTGGCCCTCACCATCCCGCCACCGGGGGGTCCCCGTGTGGACACGATCGCCCGGACCACCTTCCAGGAGGCGGGCCGGGCTGTCCCCGCCTCGCCGGGCGAGGGAGCACCGCTGTCGTTCGTGTCGTGCGGACCACCCCTGCCACGACACGAGGTGCGCATCGTCGACCGGGACGGCCGCCCCCTGGGTGAGCGGGTCGAGGGCCGGGTCGAGTTTCGTGGCCCGTCGGTCACGGAGGGCTACTGGCGCAACCCGGCCGTGACGCGGGCGGCGCGTCACGACGGGTGGATGGATTCGGGAGACCTGGGCTACTGGGCCGACGGCGAGCTGTACGTCACCGGGCGGCAGAAGGATCTCATCATCAAGGCCGGACGCAATCTGTATCCGCAGGAGGTCGAGGACATCGTGGGCGCCGTCCCGGGCATCCGGAAGGGCTGCGTGGCGGCCTTCGGCGTCCACGACCCGAGCGTGGGCACCGAGCGGCTGGTGGTCGTCGCGGAGACCCGGACGCGCCCGGGCCCCGAGCGCGAGCAGCTGCGAGCTGCGGTGCTGGACCGGGTGGTGGCCGCGCTCGGGATCCCGGCCGACGTGGTCGTGATCGCGGATCCCCACGCCGTGCTCAAGACCTCCAGCGGCAAGGTCCGGCGCAGCGCGACCCGCGCGCTCTACCTGGACGGCACCCTGGGCCGTCCGGGCCGGACGGTCGCGGCGCAGTGGACGCGCTTGATCCTGCGCGATCTCGGAGCGCGGGCGGGACGGATCGCCGGGTGGCTGCCCACGCTCGCCCGCGGGGCCTATCTGGGCTCACTGCTATTGCTCACCCTCCCGCCCCTCTGGCTGGCCGTCCGCCTCGCCCCGACCGGCCCCGTGGCCGACCGCGTGGTCCGAGGCTGGTGTCGCCTGATGCTCGCGGCCTCCGGGTGTTCGCTTCGTCTGGAGGGAGCCGACCATCTCGCCGCGGGTGGACCGGTCCTGCTGGCCGCGAATCACGGGAGCTACCTGGACGTCGTCGTGCTCCTCGCGGCTCTGCCGGTGCCGTTCCGGTTCGTAGCCAAGCGGGAGCTCGCGACCGCGCCCGTAGTGGGGGCGATCATCCGCAAGGTCGGGCACCTGACCGTGGAACGCGGGACGACCTCTCGCAGCGTGGCCGACGCCCTGCGGGTGACCGGCGCACTCCGCGCCGGACTCTCGGTGCTGGTCTTCCCCGAAGGCACGTTCGTGCGGACCCCGGGCATCCTGCCGTTCCGGCTGGGCGGCTTCAAGGCGTCGGTGGACACCGGGTGCCCGGTCATCCCGGTCACGATCCGGGGAGCGCGCGAGGTCCTGCCCGCGGACAGCTGGCTGCCCCGGCCCGGACCCGTCACGGTGGCGGTCGGCGCCCCGATCGCCCCCGAGCGCGACGGCTGGCCGGCCATGGTCCGCCTGCGCGACCGTAGCAGGGCCGAGATCATCCACCGCTCGGGCGAGCCGACCGTCGACCGTCATCCGATCCTCCCATCCCAACCCGGAGACCCACATGATCAGCGATAGGCTCGCCGGACACGCCCTGCTCGTCACGCTCGGCAAGAACTGGTGGATGATCTGCGTCCGGGGCGCACTCGCGATCCTGTTCGGCGCCCTGCTCCTCGTCCGCCCGGCCACGTCCCTGAACCTGCTGGTCGCCTTCTTCGGCGTCTACGCTCTGCTGGACGGCGGCTGGGCGATCGCGTCGGCGCTCTGGGTCACGCGGACGTGGTTCACGGCATGGCCCGTCCTGTTCGAAGGCGCGGTGAGCGTCGCGGTGGGCGGGCTCGCGCTCGCGTGGCCGCTTGTGCCCCGCGAGCTCGTGCTCGCCATCGCCACCTGGGGCCTCCTCACCGGGATCCTGGAGATCACCGCGGCCGTCCGCCTGCCCCGCCGCGGGGCCGGCTACTGGCTGCTGGCGACGGGCGGCGGGTTCTCCCTGTTCCTGGCCGTGATCATCCTGGTCTTGCCCCACGCGGACCAGCCGGCGGTCGTGTCCACCCTCGGGCTCTACGCGCTCGCCTTCGGCGCCCTGCTGGTCGCGGCTGCCTTCTCGCTCCGGAAGGCCCTGCCGGCACGGTGAGCCGCGCCGCCTACTCGCGCTCGGGAACCAGCTCCAGCGCGCGGAGCCACGCCGCCGCCTCGGCATCGCTCGGGGCGCGATAGTCCCCGCGCGGGGAGAGGGAGCCCCCCGAGCCGACCTTGGGCGCGTTGGGGATCGCGCTCCGCTTGAACTGGCTCTGGAAGAAGCGCTCGAGGAAGAGGCGGAGATGGGCCTTGATCCTGTCGATCCCGTAGCGGTGGCGCCAGGCGCAGTAGGCGAGGAAGGCGACCTTCGGCGGCGGATAGCCGAAGCGCACCATGTAGTAGAGGTTGAAGTCCTGCAGCTCGAACGGCCCCACCGCCGCCTCGGTCTCCTGGGCCGGCTGGCTCGCCCCCGCGTCGCCGGGGACCAGCTCGGGGCTGATGCCGGTCTCGAGGATCTCGAGCAACGTGTCGCTGGTCGGCGCCCCCAGCCGATTCGTCCGGGCGACCCAGCGGATCAGGTGCTGGATCAGCGTCTTGGGAACGCTCGCGTTGACCGCATAGTGCGACATGTGGTCACCGACCCCGTACGTGCACCAGCCCAGGGCGAGCTCGCTCAGGTCGCCCGTGCCCACGACGAGGGCCCGGTGGAGGTTGGCGAGGCGGAAGAGGTGGCTGGTGCGCTCTCCCGCCTGCACGTTCTCGAACGTCACGTCATAGACCTTCTCGCCCCGGCTGAACGGATGCCCGATGTCCGCGAGCATCTGCAGCGCGCTCGGCCTGATGTCGATCTCGAGCGCGGTGGCGCCGACCGCCTGCATGAGGCGGTGCGCCTGGTCGAGCGTGCGGTGGCTCGTGGCGAACCCGGGCATGGTGTAGGCGAGGATGTGGCGCCGCGGGTGGCCCAGGACGTCCATCGCCTGGGCGCTCACGAGGAGTGCCTGGGTCGAGTCCAGGCCGCCGGATACGCCGATCGCGACGTGCTCGAGGCCGGTGAACTGCAGGCGCTTGACGAGACCCTGCACCTGGATCTCGTAGACCTCCGCGCAGCGCTCGTCGCGACGCTCGGCATCCGAGGGCACATACGGCAGACGCTCGTACCGCCGCTCCGGCAGCAGCCGACCGCGCCGCGGCAGCTCCAGAGGCACCCGCACCCGACGAAACCGGCGAAGCCGGTCCCGCTGCCGCTCCGCGGCCTGGGCGAAGCTGGTCTGCCGCATCCGCTCCTGGGCCAGTCGCTCGAGATCGATCTCGGCGCACACCAGCTGCGGCTCGTAGCTGAAGCGGCGGGACTCGGCCAGGAGCCCGCCATCCTCGTAGATCATCGCGTGACCGTCCCACGCGAGGTCCGTCGTGGACTCGCCGTAGCCCGCGCCCGAGTAGAGGTAGGCGGCGAGGCACCGCGCGGACTGGCTCGCCACGAGCAGGCGCCGGTAGTCGGCCTTGGCCACCGTGACGTTGGAAGCCGAGCAGTTCAGCAGGACGGTCGCGCCCGCCAGCGCGGCCTCCGACGACGGCGGCGTCGGCACCCAGAGATCCTCGCAGATCTCCACGTTGAAGGTCGCCAGCGGCTGCTCCTCGAGCTGGAACAGCAGGTCGGAGCCGAACGGCACGTCGCGCTGGCCGCCCCACTCGATGCGGTCGAGGACGGCGGCATCGCCCGAGGCAAACTGGCGTGGCTCGTAAAATTCCCGGTAGCCGGGCAGGTAGGTCTTGGGCACCACCCCGAGCACCCGGCCCCGGCAGATCACGACCGCGCAGTTGTAGAGGAGCTGGTCGACGACCAGCGGCATCCCGATCACCGCCACGATGGAAGGATCCCGGGAGGCCTCCAGCACGACCGACAGCGCGCTCCGGGATGCCTCGAGCAGGGCGCCCTGGTGGAACAGGTCGTCGCAGGAATAGGCGGACAGGCACAGCTCGGGGAACAGGACCACCACCGCCCGGCGCTCCGCCGCCTGGACGATCAGGTCCGCCACCTGCCGGGCATTGAAGGCCGGGTCGGCCACCCGCACCGCCGGCACCGCCACCGCCACGCGAACGAGCGCGTGGTTGTAGAGGTTGAAGAAGTCCTCGCCCGGCCTCACGGGATGCCCGTCACCTCACGGCTTCGCGCTGGCCGCGCCGCGCCACCTCCTCTTCCGTGGTGCGCATCAGGAACACCGGGATCTTCGCCGCGCGGAGCACCGCCTCGGCCACCGACCCGAAGATCAGGCGGCCCAGACCGCCGCGCCCGTGGGTGGACATCGCGATGAGATCGGCTCCGGCATCACGGGCGGCCGCGACGATCTCCTGGGCCGGGTCGCCGCTGCGGACCTCGGTCGTGACGCGCACGCCCTTGTTCCGGAGCTCGATCGCCACCGGGGCCAGGTACTCCTGGGCGTCGATCCGCTCCGCCACGGGGTCCCCGGCCGGCACGTACGCCGCGCCCTCGACCACCACCGGCGGGAGGGGCTGGAGGACGCGGAGGAGGATCACCTCCAGGTCCAGAGGCCCGGCGATGTCCAGGATGAACGGGATGATGGTCTCGGCCACCAGGGAGCCATCGAGTGCTACCAGTGCGCGCCTGTACATGGTCGTCTCCTCTCGCAAGGGGTCTCGGGTCTATTTGAACTTCGCGATGGCACTCTGCAAGGCCGGCTTCAGCTCTTCCCACGCGCGGGTGGCCCCGGCTCTCACGTCCTCCCAGGCCGCGCCGGAGGCGTGCCTGAGCTCCGAGAGCTTCGCGGTCATGGCCTTGCGCTGGGCCTTCAGGTCGTCGGTCAGCTGTCTCGCGTCGGCCTCGGCCCGGCCGGCGCTGCGCCGGAGCGCCTCGATCTCCGGCTCCCAGCGGGCGAGCTCCGCCTCGATCTTCGCGCGGAGGTCTCGCAGCGCGGTACGCGCGCCCGCGGCGGGCTCGAGGGCCTCGATCTCCTTCGCCCACTTCTTGAGCTGGGCCGCGATATCGTCCCGCAGCTCGCCGATGTGGTCGTAGTACTCCTTCCGCACCTCGGCGAGCTCCTTCTCCGCGCGGGCCCGCAGGCGGTCGAGCTCGGCGCCCCACGCGCGCATCTGGGCCTCGATCACGCCGGGTGCTGCGTCTCGGTCTGTCATGGCATTGCGCTCCTTCCGGGATCCTCAGGCGGCCCGGTTGCCCCGCACCATCGTGAGCAGCTCGCGCTCGCCGAGCGTCGGGATGCCCAGGCGCCGCGCCGCCTCCAGCTTCGCGCCGGGCCGCTCGCCGACCACCACGTAGTCCGTCCTCGGCGACACCGAGCCGGTGACCCGAGCCCCCAGGCGCGCGAGGAGATCGACGACCGCGTCCCGCGTGAGCGCGCTCAGGGCGCCGGTCACCACGAAGGTCTTGCCCGAGAGCCGGCGAGCCGCCGCCCCCGTCCCGGGCTCGGTCATGCCCACTCCGGCCGCGGCCAGCCGCCGGATCGTCCGGCGATTGCCGGCGTCCGCGAAGAAGCCCGCGATCGAGCCGGCGATCGCCGACCCCACGCCGGGGATCGCGGCGAGCTCCTCGACCGGCGCCGCCGCGAGCCGGTCCAGGCTGCCGTAGCGCGCGGCGAGCAGCCGGGCCACCTGCTCGCCCACGAGCCGGATACCGAGGCCGTTCAGCACGCGCGAGAGCCCGCGCCCCCGGGATGCGGCGACCGCGCGGACCAGGTTGTCCGCCGACTTCGGTCCGAAGCCCTCGAGCCCCGCGGCCTGCCGGGTAGTCAACCGGTAGAGATCGGCGAAGTCGCGCACGAGGCCGCGGCCGACCAGCTCGGCGATCGTGGCGTCCCCGAGGTGCTCGATGTTCATGGCACGCCGGGAGGCGAAGTGACGCAGTCGCTGCTTGAGCTGGGCCGGACACGCGCTCCCGACACAGCGCCAGTAGGCCTCGCCCCTGGCGCGGAGGGCCCGGGCCCCACAGGCCGGACAGCGCCGGGGGAAGCGGAAGGGACGGCTCCCGTGCGGGCGCCGGGACCCGACCACCTGCACGACGTAGGGGATCACGTCCCCGGCCCGCTCGATCAGCACGGTGTCACCGACGCGGACGTCCTTGCGTCGGACCTCGTCCTCGTTGTGGAGGCTCACGTTGCGGATCACCACGCCGCCCACCTCGACGGGGGCGAGCCGGGCCACCGGGGTCAGGACCCCCGACCGGCCGACCTGCACGTCGATGCCGCGGATCACGGTGGTCGCCTGCCGGGCCGGGAACTTCAGCGCGACCGCCCAGCGCGGATGGTGGCCGGTCGCGCCGAGGCGCTCCTGTTGCCGGAGGGCGTCGACCTTGATGACCACGCCGTCCGCCTCGTACTCGAGCCGGTCCCTCGCCGCCTGGAGACGTCGCCCATAGGCCAGGCCGCCCTCGATGTCCCGCACCCGGCGATTGCGCGGATTGGTGTGGAAGCCGGCCGCGGCGAGCGCCGCCAGCGCGCCCCACTGGGTCTCCACGTCGAGGCCGGGGGCGTAGCTCAGCTGGTAGGCGAACAGCTCGAGCGGCCGCTCGGCGGTGACCGCCGGGTCCTTCTGCCGCACCGATCCGGCCGCCGCGTTGCGCGGGTTGGCGAACGTCGCCTCCCCCCGCTCGCCGAGCCCGCGGTTGAGCCGGGCGAACGCCGCGCGCGGCATGAAGACCTCGCCGCGCACCTCGAGCTCGGCGAGCGCGCCGAGCGGGCCCCGGAGCCGGGCCGGAACGCTCGCGATCGTCCGCAGGTTCGCGGTCACGTCCTCGCCGACCCGCCCGTCGCCCCGCGTGGCGCCGCGCACGAGGCGGCCGCGCCGGTAGAGCAGCGCGACGCCGAGCCCGTCGACCTTCGGCTCCGCGACCCAGCCCACCGTCGCGCCGGGCAGCGCGCGTCGCACCTGGGCCTCGAAGGCCTCGACCTCCTCGGCGCCGGTCACGCTGTCGAGCGAGAGCATCGCGACGCGGTGCTCGACCCGCGGGAACGGCCCCGCGGGCGCCCCCGCGACGCGCTGGGTCGGACTGTCGACGGTGACGAGATCGGGAAATGTCGCCTCCAGCCGGTGGAGCTCGCGCACCAGCGCGTCGTACTCGGCGTCGGAGACCTCCGGCCGGGCCCGCTGATAGTACAGGCGGTCGTGGCGGGCGATCGCCGTGCGGAGCCAGGCCGTCCGCCGAGCGGCCGCGGCGTGATCGCGCCCCCGCCCCTCGCCGGTCATCGCCCGTGCGCCCTTCGCGCCGCGCCCGCCGGCTCGGCGTGCAGCCACGCCAGCAGCTTCGGCAGCGGCCAGGTGTTGACGACCTGACGCGGCTCGGTCCAGCCTCGCCGCGCGGTGGCCACCCCGAGCTCCATCCAGCCGAGGTGATCCAGCATGTGGGTGTCGGTGGAGACCGCCACCATGACGTCCAGCTCGTGAGCCCGCCGGGCGTGGATGTCGCTGAGATCCAGGCGGTCCGGATACGCGTTGATCTCCACCGCCTTGCCGTGCCGCCGGGCGGTCCGCAGCACCTCGTCGATATCCAGCGCGTAGGGCTCGCGCTCGCCGATCAGGCGCCCGGTCGGGTGACCCAGCACGTGCAGGTGGGGGTTGGCCAGCGCCCGGCAGATCCGTCGCGTCATCTCGGCGCGCGACTGCTTGAAGGCAGTGTGCACGGACCCGATGACGAGATCGAGGTCGGCCAGGACGCGGTCCGGATAGTCGAGGGTTCCATCCGGGAGGATGTCGCACTCGCTTCCCGCCAGCACGGTGAGCCGCGGGTGCCGGGCCTGGACCGCCCGGATCTTCTTGACGTGCGCGGCGAGCTCCTCGGCGGTGAGCCCGCCGGCCACCCGCGTGGACTCGCTGTGGTCCGTGATCGCCACGTACTTGTAGCCCCGCCGCTCGGCCGCGGTCACCAGCGCCTCGATGGTGTGGTGGCCGTCCGTGGCGTTGGTATGGCAGTGCAGGTCGCCCCGGATGCCGTCGAGCTCGACGAGGTGCGGGAGCTTTCCCCGGAGCGCGGCCTCGATCTCCCCCGCGTCTTCCCGGAGCTCCGGCGCGATCCACGGCAGGCCGACCGCCGCGTAGACTAGGGCCTCGGTGGCGCTCACGAGCCGCCGGCCGGTGGACGCCTTGAAGACGCCGTACTCGGAGATCTTCAGCCCCTTCTTCACGCCCATGTCCCGGATGTGGATGTTGTGCTGCTTGGATCCGGTGAAGTACACGAGCGCCGCCCCGAAGCACGCGGGCTCGACCACCCGCAGATCCACCTGGATGCCTTCCCGGTGCCGGATCGAGCCCTTCGTCGCCCCGCGCTCGAGCACCTCTGCCACCTGGGGCAGGCCGGCGAAGGCCTGCATGACCGCGGCCGGCTTCGTGGACGTCACGAGGATGTCGATGTCGCCCACCGTGTCCTTCATCCGGCGGAGGGAGCCGGCGAGGCTGATCTGCCGCACGGCCGGAACGCGCTCGAGCGCCTCGACGAGCTCGCGCCCCAGAGGCAGGGCGTGACCGAGCGGCATCCGCTCCTGCCCGCCGCGGACGAGCCGGATCCCCTTGAGGATGTTCTGCTCGGTCTTGGCCTGAATGCCGGGCAGGCCGCGGAGCCGGCCCTTGCTGGCCAGCTTCTCCAGCTGGCCGATCCCCTTGATGTGCTGCCGCTGGTACAGCAGCCGGGCCGTGCGGGGCCCGACACCCGGGATGTTCATCAGCTCGACGACCCCGCGGGGGATTCCCTTGCTCGCGGCCGCGATCTCCTTGATCTTTCCGGTCTCGAGGTACTCCCGGATCTTGCCCGCCAGATCGGCGCCGATCCCGGGGATGTCCTCGAGGCGGTCCTCGCGGGCGACGGCCTCCACGTCCTCGCCGAGCGACTCGAGGTTCTGGGCGGCCCGGCGATACGCGCGGATGCGGAACGGGTTCTCGCCCTGGAGCTCGAGGACGTCGGCCATGAGCTCGAACTGCCGCGCCACCTCGAAGTTCTTCATCCCGGGCAATGGAGTGCATGCGCGATGCCGTTGAGGAAAGG
>Ga0070697_100002736_pt1 | contig 13571 bp, 9 predicted proteins | sample KBSK1501metaG_FD_65475 | JGI IMG/M metagenome (GOLD analysis project Ga0070697, IMG submission 65475) | Corn, switchgrass and miscanthus rhizosphere microbial communities from Kellogg Biological Station, Michigan, USA - KBS K1-50-1 metaG | ecosystem: Host-associated > Plants > Roots >... | reverse complement strand
CCGAAGAAAAAGCACAGCGGCTGGCGAAAGAGACTCGGTTGAAGGCTGAAGCCGAGGCCAACCGTCGCACCGAAGCCGAAGCGCGCTTGAGAGAAGAAGAAGAATCAAGGCGGCAATCAGAACAGAACGCTAAAGCGGAAGCTGAAGCTCGCCGGATTGCTGAAGGAATACGGTTAAGAGCTCAGGAGGAGGCAGTCCGTCGCGCCGAAACTGAAGCGCGGCCAAAGGCCGACGAAGATCGACTGCAGGCTGAACAGCAAGCCCGTCTCCAAGCCGAGAGGAAAGCACAACTTGTTGCCGAGGAGATTCGAATTAAGGCGGAAGAACAGGCGCGTCGACTGGTTGAAGCTGAAGCGCGTTTAAGACAGGAAAAAGCCCAATCCCAGGTGGACAAGGAAGAAAAGTCGCTAACTTTTGAGGAGCAAACTCCTTTCCAGCCAGGCGAAGAAACTCAGCAGCAGGAACAGATGTCGTACGGCGAAGTCGAGTCTTCCGTGTTAGAGATACCATGGGTTGCCGGCGGCGATTCAGACGAGGTCGACCTCGACGCTTTGGCGCTTGATGAAGATCCGCTGAGTCCGAATGAAGAAGCTTCCCCTGCGAGCCTGCAGGAACCGTCGCTCGCAAAAGGGCTCGAACATGTGTTTGCCGAAAAGGGAATCACTTCGGCAGAAGACGACGGAGGCATTCCTTCTGATGTCTTGAATCGGCTGAACAGTTCCGACGCGCGTGAACGCGAAACAGCTTTAAGGGAGATCGTGCAGATTGGTGGCGATGATGCTTTTCCCTTAATCAGTAGTGCGTTCGATGATCCGGTGGTTGAGGTTCGGAATGCGGCGGCACGCGCCCTCTATGATCTAAACCCGGACCGCGCGGCTACCTTTACTCGAGCATTGCGTGAAGGCTCGGCCGAGCGACGTCGCAAGATTGGTCAGGCCCTGGCGGCTTCCGGACTGGCTGCCGACGCGGTGAGCAACCTGACTGGGGAAAGCCGCGAGAAGACATACGATGCGTTTTCGTTGCTCTTCCTGATGGCCAAGGCCGGCGAAGTTCATCCGCTCATGCAGGCAATCGAAGATTATCCAAATGTTGAGGTTCGCATTGCCGTTGTCAAACTGCTGGCACTCAGCGGCCAGCCTGAAATAGTCCCGGCATTTCGCCGTCTGGCAGTGCGGGGCTCATTACCTTCCGAAGTTCGCTCAGCAGTGATGGAGGCGATCTACCAGATTAGCAGCCAGGCTCGTGAGAGTGCGCCTTCGGCGGCATAGACATTTATCAAGACCCCTGCAGTTGCAGGATTACATCGAAAGCCCGTGGACGAACGACAGTTTGTCCACGGTTTTTTTATTGAACGCTACGCGTTTCAGGACTGCGACTGATTAGGGTGCTTTTCACAATTCGTGATTTACCATTTACTATTGCCAGTCTCATGGCTTTCAAACTTCATTCAACTTATCAGCCCAAGGGCGATCAGCCCCAGGCCATTGAAGCGTTAGTGCGCGGTCTGAGCGACGGTTTTAAAGATCAAGTCTTGCTCGGGATAACCGGAAGCGGAAAAACCTTTACCATAGCCAGTGTCATAGAGCGTACGCAGCGGCCAACGCTGGTTCTGGCTCATAACAAGACTCTTGCGGCCCAGCTTTACCAGGAGTTTAAGTCGCTCTTTCCGGAGAATGCCGTCGAGTATTTCGTCTCTTACTACGATTACTATCAGCCGGAAGCATATGTCCCTGCAGCCGACGTTTACATTGAGAAGGAAGCGATCATCAACGAGGAAATCGATCGCCTGCGCATGTCGGCCACCCGAGCATTATTTGAACGGCGTGACGTGATTGTCGTAGCCAGTGTCTCCTGTATTTATGGGCTTGGCGATCCGGATGCTTACTATGGCATGTTGCTTTTCTTAGAGCCGGGGACTCGGATCAAGCGCGAGGCGCTGCTAAAAAAACTGGTGGAGTTGCAGTATGAACGCTCGGACGTCAATTTCCAGCGCGGCACTTTTCGCGTGCGAGGAGACATAATTGAGCTTTTCCCCAGTTATCAGGATCAGGCATTTCGCATTGAGCTTTGGGGCGATGAGGTGGACTCGATTTCCACGATAGATCCGTTGCTCGGCGAGGTGGTCCAGAAGCACACCTCGCGAGTGCCAATTTACCCGAAAAGCCACTACGTGATGGCGGCTCCTACCGTCAAGCGAGCGTTGAAATCCATCAAGGAAGAGCTCGAATGGTGGGAGCCCAAGCTCATCGCGGAAGGTAAACTTCTCGAAGCTCAACGACTGCACCAGCGCACAATGTTTGATCTGGAGCTCATCAAGGAGATGGGTTTCTGTCGCGGAATTGAAAACTATTCTCGCCACCTTACCGGCAAGAAACCGGGCGAACCGCCTCCGACGCTACTCGATTACCTGCCGCGCGATACGATGATGGTAATTGACGAGGCCCATCAGAGCATTCCACAAATCCGAGGCATGTTTGAAGGCGATCAATCTCGCAAACGGACCCTCGTCGAGTATGGGTTTCGCTTGCCTTCAGCACTCGATAATCGTCCGCTGAACTTCGCCGAGTTTGAATCGCGAATAGGTCAAACTATATATGTGTCGGCAACGCCCGGGCCTTATGAGTTAACAAAATCTGGTGGCGAAGTTATCGAGCAAATAATCAGGCCGACCGGCTTGTTGGATCCTGAAGTTGAAGTTCGGCCAGTTAAAGGTCAAATCGATCATTTGCTGGAGGAGTGTCGCCAGCGAGCCGAGCAGCATGAGCGCGTGCTGGTTACCACGCTTACCAAGCGGATGGCGGAAGACCTGACTGAATACTTCACCGAGGTCGGCGTGCGGGTCCGGTACCTGCATTCCGACATCGAAACGCTCGAGCGCATCAAGATCTTGCGCGATCTCAGGCGGGGCGAATTTGATGTGCTCGTGGGAATAAATCTTTTGCGCGAGGGGCTCGATCTGCCCGAGGTTTCTCTGGTGGCGATTCTGGACGCGGACAAAGAAGGATTTCTGCGTTCCGAACAATCGTTGATCCAGACCATCGGGCGTACTGCGCGCAACTCCAGAGGCAAGGCGATCTTGTACGCTGACCGCATTACCGACTCGATGAAGCGCGCTATGGACGAGACCCTGCGCCGGCGCTCAATTCAGGAAGCCTATAACCTGGAGAATGGGATTACCCCGACGACAATCGTCAAGCCGATCGAATCGACCTTGATCACAGCTTCGGAAGCGGACTACTTCAAGGTGCCGACGGAGTGGGAAGAGATCGAAGACTATTCACCCGCAAACATTGAGGCGACTATTAGCCGGCTGGAAATTGAAATGCGCGGAGCGGCGAAACGGTTTGAGTTTGAAAGGGCAGCGGAGCTGCGCGACAGAATCAAAGTGTTGCGCGAGCGCGAGCTGCAGTTCGCGTAACGCAAACTGTTACTCTGCGGAGCGAGGAGGATACAGCGGATCTGAGTGGTAGCGCACCCGTAGCAAACTAACAGTTTGCTTTACATTGCCGGCAACGGGCTGCCTCCAGTTATTTGTTCTATGCTTATTAAATCGGACCCGGATGAAATTCAATCGTTTCTGACTGACGCGAGCCACATGCTTGAAGGCCACGCGGACGAAGTAGTGTTTCCCGAGAGCGCGGAAGAAGTTGCGGAGATCCTTAAAACTGCGACAAGTACTCAAACTCCGGTCACGGTCTCCGGGGCGGGTACAGGCACCGTAGGTGGGCGTATACCGTTTGCGGGCATAGTGCTCGCGACTGACAAACTGAATCAGCTCAAGAGCATCGTTCACGAAGATCCAGGTGGCCGGGCGGTTGCCGAGGCTGGTGTAATACTTTCCAGCTTCCAGCGATTTGTAGAATCCGAAGGGCTGCTTTATCCGCCCGATCCTACTGAACGCAGTTGCTTCCTGGGAGGCACGGTTGCCACCAACGCTTCGGGCGCCCGCACATTCAAGTATGGTCCAACCAGAAATTATGTACAGCGGCTGAAGATCGCCCTCGCAACTGGCGATGTGATCGATCTTCGGCGCGGAGAAGTTCACGCAGACACAAAGGGTCAAATAAAAATTCCACTGGCTTCTGGTGGTTTTATTGAAGCCCAACTGCCGTCCTATCAAATGCCGGCGACACGTAAGCATGCATCCGGATATTACGTTGCGCCTGAAATGGACGCCCTCGATCTTTTCATTGGCAGCGAAGGCACTCTTGGCGTAATCGTTGAAATTGAAACCGCCCTGGTGCCCAAACCTGAAGGTTTACTCGGTGGCGTGGTGTTCTTCAGTTCTGAAGAAGATCTTTTAGGATTTGTGGAGGAGGCGCGGAGTCTGTCCCTGCACAATCGTGAATCAGGTTCATCGGAGGCGGGCAGGCTGGGGACGCTGATGGAGAAGGCTTTCGAAGTTACCTCTCGTCAAAAGGTTTCGTCACACGAGGACCAGGATCACATCAACAGCTCCATTGATGCGCGTGCTTTGGAGTACTTCGATCGTGAGTCGCTAAACTTCCTGCGACAGAAATATGAAACGGTTCCGCTCGATGCACTGGGTGCTATCTTTTTCGAGCAGGAAACCAATGCCAGTACTGAAGATTCGGTGATGGACAGTTGGTTGGCTTTGATGGAAACGCATCACGCGCTGGCCGACGATTCATGGTTCGCAACTAATCAACAGGATCAAGCGAAACTGCGTGAATTTCGCCACGCCCTGCCGGTACTGATGAACGAGTGGTTCGCCCGTCATCGCCAGCGCAAAGTTTCGACAGACATGTCCGTTCCTGATAATGCATTCGCTGAAATGCTTCGTTTCTATCAAAGCTCGTTGCAAACAAGTGGTCTGAAATACACCATTTTCGGACACATTGGCGACAATCACGTTCACGTCAACATCCTGCCGCGCGATGACCACGAAGGAGCGAAAGCGCGCGAGATCTATCTGGCATTCCTCAAGCGGGCCGCGGCCGTCGGCGGGACTTTGTCGGCAGAACATGGAATTGGAAAACTAAAGCGCGACTACCTGCGCTTGTTCTACAGCGAAGAGAGCCTTCGGCAAATGGCCGTGCTCAAGCGCGCTTTTGATCCAGCCGGAATTCTCGGCCGCGGTAATATCTTTTCTGAAGAATATTTGTAGTCTTGCGTTATTGAGTGCAACGCATCCGGTCCATGGAGGCAAAACCTTAGTTCGCGGAACGTTCCGACAGTTCGCCCGACCGTCGATTGTTAAGTCGCTGGCTGAGAAGCATCGTTCATCGTAGAATCGACATCGAAGGCAGTCCGACAAAGTTCATCACGGGGGCATAGAAGCAAGCATGGCATTGATGGGAATAGTGACGTGGCCGAATCCTATTCTGGACACGCCGGCCGAACCGGTCACGCAATTTGGAGACGATCTGAAACAGCTCGTTAGCAATATGTTTGAGACCATGTACTCTGCGCCAGGCGTGGGCCTGGCTGCCGTCCAGGTGGGTGTGCCAAAGCGTCTGTTCGTAATGGACTGCTCGGGTGGCAAAGATCCTGACCAGCGCGTCGTGATGATTAACCCGGACGTAATCCACGTTGAAGGCGAGCAGAACGGAGAAGAGGGTTGTCTTTCGTTTCCAGGCATTTTCACTCCCGTCGAGCGCAGCTTGCGCGCAGTCGTGCGTGCGCATGACATTAACGGAAACGAGTTTGAGCTGGATGACACGGAACTTACCGCTCGCTGCATGCTTCACGAAACCGACCACTGCGACGGGATCGTTTTTCTCGACAAGATGAGTCCCCTAAAGCGCGAGCTGGTGAAGCGGAAGATCAGAAAGCTGCAAAAAACCGGTAAGTGGAGCTGAGGAACAGAAAGCAGAAAGCAAAAAGCAGAAGGCGGAAGGCAGAAGGCAGAAAGCGGAAGGCAGAAAGCAGAAGGCAGAAGCGGCGAGGTAGCGTCAAGAAGTGAGGCACGCAAGAACTGATCTTGGGTGCTTTTGTATTCTGCCTTCTGCTTACTGCCTTCTGCCTTCTGTTCTGTGCTTTCTGCTTTCTGCCGCTGCCTTCCAGCTGTGATAGTATTTGGAAAAACCTTTATTGGAGTTAGCGATGTCAACTGAATTCCGAAATGAACCGTTTACTGATTTCAGCAAAGACGAGAATGCACAGGCAATGCGGGCAGCGCTTGAGAAGGTAAAAAGTGAGCTGGGCCGCGAATATCCGCTGGTGATTGGCGGCAAGCGAATCGAAACCGAGGCGAAGCTCGAGAGCATCAATCCAGCCAATCGAACTCAAGTGGTTGGCAGGTTTCAGAAAGCGACTAAAGATCTCGCCAACCAGGCGGTGGAGTCAGCCTACGAGGCGTTTCAGACCTGGAAGAATACGAGCCCGACGGCACGCGCTGAATTGTTGTTTCGCATAGCTGCGGTCCTGCGCCAGCGCAAGCATGAGCTATCGGCCTGGATGGTTCACGAGGTTGCCAAAACGTGGGCCGAAGCTGACGGCGACACGGCCGAGGCAATCGATTTCCTGGAGTTTTACGGCCGCGAGATGCTGCGCTATGCCGGCGAGCAACCGCTGGTGAAAGTTGCAGGTGAAGAGAGCCATCTCGAATACATCCCGCTTGGTGTGGTCGCGGTAATCCCGCCGTGGAACTTTCCTCTAGCAATTATGGCGGGGATGACGGCTGCTGCTTTTGTAACCGGAAACACAGTCGTTCTGAAACCTTCGTCTGACGCGCCAACAATCGCCTATAAATTTTTCGAAGTTCTTGAAGAAGCGGGGTTGCCGCCCGGTGTAGTCAACTTCATGACCGGGTCAGGGGCGGAAGTCGGCGACGTTGTCGTTGATCATCCGAAGACGCGTTTTGTAGCCTTCACGGGTTCAAAGGAAATCGGACTTCGAATTAATGAACGCGCCGCAAAGGTGCACGAGGGGCAGATCTGGATCAAAAGGGTTGTGGCAGAGATGGGTGGCAAGGACGCCATCATTGTTGCCGACGATGCGAACCTAGACGATGCAGCGACGGGAATAGTGCAGTCAGCATTTGGCTTCCAGGGTCAAAAATGTTCGGCCTGTTCGCGCGCCATTATTGACGCGCGCGTCTACGATTCAATCCTGGAAAAGGTGGCGGAACGCACCGAAAAGATAAAGATGGGCGATCCCAGTGATGCAACCACAAACATGAGCGCCGTAATTAACGAGAAAGCATTTAAGACAATTACTAACTATATCGAGAAGGGGAAAAGCGAAGGTGGCAGAGTAATCGCGGGCGGTGGTTCAGATGGAGAACAGGGCTTCTTTATCGAACCGACAGTTATTGCCGACGTGAAGGCGGGCTCGACCATCGAGCAGGAAGAAATTTTTGGTCCGGTGTTGGCTGTGATAAAAGCGCAGGACTACGACGACGCGTTGAAGATAGCCAACGACACGCAATACGGATTGACTGGGGCGGTCTACAGCGCTGACGAAGAAAAGCTGGAGAGAGCGCGCCGGGAATTCCATGTTGGCAATCTCTATCTCAATCGAAAGTGCACCGGGGCTTTAGTAGGCGTCCATCCGTTTGGCGGGTTCAATATGTCTGGCACCGATTCGAAGGCAGGCGGTCGCGATTATCTTTTGCTGTTCATGCAGGCGAAGGTTTCGGCCGAGAAGGTTGGAGCCACAACCAGTAAGCTTGCGGAAAAGCGCGCGGCGATTTGAGTCTCCGCAAGGAGATTTGGCTTGCCGCCTTCCGTGCGGAAAGGCTCTGCCTTTCCTGGAGTACTTGAGATGTTATCGAGGCTACGCCTCAAAAAGAGGAGGCGCAGCCTCCTTTTCATGTTTGTTAGCTTACGGTAAGCAGAGCCTTACCGCATGGATTGCGGCAAAGCCGCCTAGAGTATGCGCATTGTTTTCATGGGGACGCCCGGGTCCGCTGTGCCGTCCTTACGACGTCTGCTTCAGGACGGGCACGATGTTGTCGCCGTCTTTACACAGCCTGATAGACCCGCGGGCCGGGGCGACAAAATGCACTCGCCACCCATCAAAGAGTTTGCCCTCGAACACGGTTTACACGTCGAACAGCCAAAGAAGATCAAGACCGACGAAACCAAAGAGCTGTTCGCCTCCTACAACGCTGACGTGGCCGTGGTGGTGGCGTACGGCCGCATCCTGCCGCCTGAATACCTGAGTGCTCCAAGGAGAGGCTGCATCAACGTCCATTTCTCTTTGTTGCCGCTCTATCGAGGCGCCGCTCCAGCCAACTGGGCCATCGTTAACGGCGAACAGAAAACCGGCGTGACGACGATGTTCATCGAGGAGCAGCTTGATTCCGGACCCATTCTTTTGCAACGCGAAACATTAATCGGCGAAACGGAAACCGCGCCTGAGCTCATGCAGCGACTGTCGGAGGTCGGCGCAGAACTCCTCAGCGAGACTCTCTCTCAACTCGATGTAATAACTCCTCGTCCACAGCGTGGTCGCGACGCCACCTTTGCGCCGCTACTAGCCAAGGCGGATGGGCTCATTAAATGGTCGAGCAATGCGTCTACTATGGAGCGCAGTGTCAGAGGGTTTCAGCCCTGGCCCAATGCGTACACTTTCCACGAGTCCAACCGATTGATCATTTGGAGAGCCTCGGTTGAAGCAACAACGCCCGGCGATGAAGGGATGCAGGATGGAGAGATAATCATCGCTCACGGTGACGATCTACTGGTTAAGTGCGGCGAAGGAACTGCATTACGCTTGCTTGAGGTGCAGCCTGAATCAAAGCGCCGCATGACGGCCAGAGATTTCCTCAATGGGACTCATCTGAAAAGTGGTGATCGATTTGGTAAGGTCTAGTTCTGTTTCGCAGGCTATTTCTCCAGCCAGGCGAGCGGCATTTGAGATCCTCCTCCGCGTTGAAGGAGGCGCCTATGCCTCCGTTCTGCTGGCCACAAGAGAACAGGAATTGACACCACTCGATCGTGCTCTCTGTCATGAATTGGTGATGGGGGTCCTGCGTTGGCAATTATGGCTGGATACGCTTGTCGAACACTACGCGAATCGGAAGGTCTCCGAGCTGGACCTGCCGGTCCGTCTCATACTCCGACTGGGCCTTTACCAGTTACGATTTCTTTCTCGTGTTCCCGCTTCTGCGGTCGTCAATGAGTCAGTCAATCTGGTTAACTTCGCGCGATTGCGGTCGGCAGGTGGTTTGGTCAATGCGGTTTTGCGGCGCGCCGCGCGTGAGCCTGATGTCGATCCTGCGAACGCGATCATTGATCCGGTTGAAAAGGTTTCAGTCGCAACTTCGCATCCGGCCTGGCTGATCGAACGCTGGATCAGAGCGTTCGGAAGGGAAGAAGCGGAAGCTTTTGCTCGGGCCAACAACGAGCCTGCGCCAATTGCCTTTCGCGTTGTAAAAAACCGCGCCGAATCGGTGGAAGTTTTGGAGGAATTGCGGGGATCGGGGGCCAATCTGACCCATTCAAAAATCGTAGGCGAGGCGTGGAGAATCACTGGAGCCGGGAGTTTATTCGCTGAACTGGTTGCCGCAGGCAAGGTTTATCTTCAAGATGAGGCGTCGCAGCTGGTAGCCGGAGTACTCCAGGCACAGCCCGGGCATCGCGTGCTTGACTTGTGTGCGGCGCCTGGGAGTAAGACGACGCAAATTGCCGACACATCCTCCGATTCAGTCACCATAATCGCCGGAGACGTCCACGAGCACCGCCTTCGGACCATTAAAAGCACGGCTAAATCACACCGGTTAGACAGAATTCATTGTATTGCCCTCGACGGGTTACAGACCTTGCCACTGTCTGCAAGGGCTTTTGACCGGGTACTCATCGATGCTCCGTGTTCTGGGACGGGCACACTGAGGCGCAACCCCGAAATCCGATGGCGCATCTCATCCGCTGATATTCAAGATTTGTCCCAGCGTCAGCGGCGCCTTATTTCCAACGCGGCTGGAACGGTCAAACCGGGCGGGCGACTAGTTTATTCAACCTGTTCGGTCGAGACCGAAGAAAACGAAGACGTTCGACAGGCGTTCCTTGAAAACAATCGAAGCTTTGAGCCGGCTGACCTGGAACTGGACTCGTCACTTATAACGCCATCGGGCGCCGCGCGCACGTGGCCCCAACGTGACGGAACGGATGGCTTTTTCATCTGCGCCTTTCAGCGAAAAACTGAATGACCACAGCCTGTTGGGCGGAAAATGGCTGCCTTGCGAGTGGGTGTAGCGGATGTTAGACTTCGCAGCTTGGTTTCGGCCCATTTTGTAGGTCAGCGGTAGGTAGAGGGTTGATACGTGAATACGGCCAGTGGGGCGCTCTCAGCACTTCGACGACTCAGTATCGCGATCGCGATCGCGATTCTTTTTCTATTTGGTCTCGCCACAACGGTTTACCTTTCTCTTCGGAGCCCCGAAGTTACCGTGCCCGATGTAATGGGGAAGGATCGATTTGAAGCAGAACGGGTTTTGGGAGGTGCCGGCCTCAAGTTTCGCGTTCGCGCCACCCGACCGAGCCAGTTAAAGGCGGACACGGTCATGTTTCAACTGCCGCGAGGGGGCGAGGTCGTGAAGGCTGGGCAGACCGTGGCAATGGATATCAGCCGGCCGCTGAAAGAGGGAGAATCTTCGGCAGTGCCTGAAGCGACTCCTGAAGAGAAATCTGATAATCCAAACACAAACGAAGCGGCCCCGGCAAACGAGAACAAGCCCAAGCGCAACAAAAACACTAATAAGAACGCAAACGAAAACTCGAATACCAACACCGGAAATCGCAACGCAAACAGCAATCGGCCGGCAGCTAACAAGAACGCCAATAGTGGCAAATCCAACAACGCTAACTTGAACTCAAATCGGACACCATCGAACAGCAATTCCAGCCCAGGTCGTAACGATAACGGGAACACGCGTCCGCCGGCGCCGAAGGCTTCTCCAGTTAGCAAGCCGGCGAACGAGAATCAGTAAATCGCAAAGGTCCTTTACCGGTTGTCTCCCTGATATTTAGATGAACGGCAGCACAATTGATATCGCTCCCTCGCTTTTGTCAGCCAATTTTTCCCGACTGGGAGAGGAAATAGAAGCAGTTGAGCGGGGCGGCGCGACGATCCTTCATTTCGATGTGATGGATGGTCACTTCGTACCCAATCTGACAGTTGGCTTGCCGGTTTTGAAGTCTATTGCGCGAACAACAGAGTTGCCTATTGACGCTCACCTGATGATCTCCGAGCCAGGTCGATACGCTGAACAGTTTGTCGAGGCTGGGGCAAAAATGGTTTCGGTTCATCTGGAAGCAGACGCGAATCTGCATCGAACGCTAGCATCGATCAAAGCCGCGGGCGCGCAGGCAGGAGTTGTAATTAATCCGGCGACGCCGGTAGAAAGCCTCAGTGAAGTACTAAACTTTGCCGACTACGTACTGGTGATGTCAGTCAATCCCGGTTTTGGCGGACAAAAATTCATTCCGACCTCGATCGACAAAGTGCGCCGGCTAAGGCGAATGATTGAAGAGCGGAAATTGGAAACCAGAATCGAGATTGATGGCGGTATCGATCTGGAAAACATCGCATCGGTAGTGGCGGCCGGTGCGGAGATCATCGTGGCGGGCTCGTCTGTGTTCGGCGGAGCGAATCCCGAAGCTGCCGTACGTGGTTTACGTGAGGCAACTGTTCAATGGGTTTAGAGATTTCAAGGTGGGCAAGGTTCAACTTTTGATGGGTGGTTGTGAGCCGGGGGTCTTATTTGCCGGCGTCGAATTAAGACGCTCAAGACCAGAGTCGGAATATAGAGTTTTTGGAGGTTGGTTTATGCATTCTCGCTTTGTTGCTAATTTGGTAATTTGCGTGGCGCTGGTTGTCGCCTTATCCACTATTGTGTCCGCGCAACAAGCTGGCTCGCAGAGCGAGCTTCCGCCCCTGCAACGTCTTGACGTAATGAAGTCAAAGCTCGAGTCGATGCGACGGTCCCTGAACAGCGCTATCTCTTCGATGGGTTCCTCGAGCGAGAAAGATAAGAAGAACGCGGAAGACCCTGGTGTAAGACTTCGAGGTCTGGACAAGGAAGTAGGCTCAATACTCTCTGAAGTCAATGATATCCATGGCAAACAAGAACGTTCCGAACGTTATGACCAAACTATTCTGGATCGGCTCGAAACGTCAGTGGCTGACATTAATACGCGAGTACAGGCCGGCCTCCAGGCAACGGCGGGTGCCCGGACAACCGCGTCGACTGCAGGCCGTTCACCAGCCAAAAAGAAAAAGAAGGGCCGTCTATTTGGCCTCTTTGGAGGTGGCGACGATAACAAGTATGAAGAGTTGACCGGCACGGTTGCCGCCGGGCGGGACCGCATACTATTCGAGGAGGCTGTGAAAGAGGTTAGGAAGAGTAATCACGAAACGGGACGACTGCTTTTTCAGACAATTATCAATACTTATCCTGACTCTCCTTTTCTTCCACTGGCAAAGCTGGCCATCGCTGATTCTTTCTATCTCGAAGGAAGCACCGCGTCATTGGTTCAAGCGGCCCAGGGCTACCTGGACTGGCTAACTTTCTTTCCAACCGATCCGCTTGCAGATGATGCCATGTTGAAGGTGGCAGAATCCGAGATGAGGCAGATGGGCCTTTCTGATCGCGACGTGACTCATGCGCGCAAAGCCGAGCAACGCCTCAAGTCGCTTCTTCAGCAATATCCGCAGACCAAGCTTCGTCCGGTGGTGGAAGCCAATCTGGTTGAAACACAGGAAAGCCTGGCCATGCACAACCTGCAGATTGCGCGTTTCTATTACGATGCGCGGTACAAAGGTCACAAGGGCGGTCTAAAGGGTTCACAATCCCGCCTCAAAGAGATCATAGAGAAGTATCCCAACTTCTCACTGACCGATGAGGTTCTCTTCCGCCTGGGCAATACTTTTCAGCAAGAAGAGGAACCCGACGAGGCAGCCAAGTATTATCAGAACCTGGTTCGCAATTACCCCAATAGTGACTATGCTGATAGAGCGAAGGAACAGTTAAGTATTATCGGCGTGCCGATTCCCGATCCCGACCCCTCCAGAAAAAATGTTGCTGCACCCGAGCGTGTTGGCTTCATGGGAAATCTGATGAAGGAAGTAATGGGAAGGGCCGACGTTACGGTTAATCCAAATGGGATTCTGATCAGCAAGGACAAGCAAGAGGGCACCACTGATCTGATTGACGAAGCCATTAAATACAACGGACAGTTGCCCACGAACGTTACGCCGGTGGCGCCTGTGCAGCGACGCACAAATAGTCCCGCCCCAGCTAATCCTGGTCAACGCCCGCCTACCCAGAATGTAACCCAGCCTGCTGCCCCGGTTACGCCGGCTACGACAGCGCCTTTCAAGCCCTAGCGGAAAGTGAATCGTAAATTGTGCGGCCCGTCGTTATATTGCGGCGGGCCGTTCGCTTTCTGTTTTTACCTTGCCGAATTGTCTTTACCTGGTAGATGATTCAAGTAGAGGATATGGAAACTTCTACTTCTACCAACCCCAACGCAAGTGTTCAGTCGGAGCTTCTACAGCGTCATAAAGCGACGGCCCGTACCGTACAAGGGCTCCTCATTGGAGTAGTGCTTCTCTGTGTGCTGGCCTATGTCAGCAAGAGGTTCATCACCGGGCAAACTAAT
>Ga0070697_100002735_pt1 | contig 13573 bp, 17 predicted proteins | sample KBSK1501metaG_FD_65475 | JGI IMG/M metagenome (GOLD analysis project Ga0070697, IMG submission 65475) | Corn, switchgrass and miscanthus rhizosphere microbial communities from Kellogg Biological Station, Michigan, USA - KBS K1-50-1 metaG | ecosystem: Host-associated > Plants > Roots >... | reverse complement strand
CCAGCTTGAAGATCCGTATCGCGAAGCTCTCGTAATGAACCAGTCTGTCCCGAAGCCTCTCCTCGTCGGTCATGCGTTCCGCGCGATCATGATTGTCTGGGCTCATGGCCGCTTCGTCGGTCGTCATGGTGCGCGCCCCTTCCTCAAAAGACCCCGGAGGCATGACCGACCTCCACCGTCCCGTGCATCACGCGGCATGTTGCCCCGTGCTTCCGGAGATGGTCCAGTGGCACAAAGGCTTCCTTTGGAAACCGGTGCCTGGAGACGAGCCTCCAACGCCCGTTCTCTTTGACCTGGAGGCGGTATTCGCCGTCGCCCTTCGCTCGATTCATCGCCGGCCTACGATAGGGTTCTGCGGTAGCCCGAGGATCGTCTTCAGGAGCTCGGCGATCATGGGGATCTCTTCGGCGGTCAGCAACAGGCGCACGCCCGGATCGTCCACCCGGTAGAGGACGTAGCGGCCGTCCTTGAGCAGGCGGCAGACCACCCTGCAGCCCGGGTTGGTCCATAGCTGGAACGTGTCCAAATCGTCGGCAGCCACGGGGTTCTCCTTCCGGTCTTGAGGACGGTCCGCGTCCGGCGTCGGCAGGTGATGCGGGCACTGGCAGGACATCAACCGGCCCGTCTCCGTGCACGGGCAGCACCGCTCTTTGGCGGTGGCCTTCTCGTAGCCCTCGACCGCTTGGACGATACGGATAAGGTGAGGTCGAGGATCTCCCGGAGGTTCGCTCGAGCGCCTTTTCCAGGCGATGGCCGCCTCGACCACCGGCCTCATGGCCTTGATCTGGGTCTCTTTCTCGCGCAGGAGATCAACGACTTTATGAACGCAATTGAAGCAGATGTTCTTCTCCGCATGTTCGCACATTACGAAGATGCCGAAGCCGCTTTCCATCGTTTCTCCTCAGCTTCTCGTCAGGTGGAACGACGGAGAGGATCGGTCGGGCGCAGGAAAACGCTTAATTTCATGCCGGGACGGGTGGCCAACAAGGACGCCTCCCCTCTCAGGAGACTTGGACTTCCTGGACCGGCATCGCCCAGTCCGCCTGAGCGACCGAGAGCGACGAGCCGGACCGCTCGATCCAGTAGTCCATGAGGTCGCGGCCCAGGTGGTACGTGCCCCCGTCCTCAAGGTCGAGGGCGACGGCTTCGATATCAGCCATGATGGCGACCTTGAGCGCGAGCGAAAGGGGCTGCGTGAAATGGACCTGGAAGAGCGGGTTGACCTTGATGACGTAGTCCTTCGACGACCTGGCCTTGAAATCCAGGCTGGGAGAGGTGGTGAGCATGCTCAGTTGGAACTGGCCGTCCTGCCTTGGCACCACAGAATAGACCATGATGAACTTGTGCCTTTCCGAGACGATGACGCCCTCGGCCTTGGGGTCGCCAAAGGCGTACTCGGAGATCTTCGGGATCGCCTCCTCGATCTTGGCTCGGATGATAGCCTCGGAGACGGTCCTCCGAACCGGAGGGCGTCCATGCTCGGGTTCCCCGACCTCGTATCTCTCGACGAAGTGGCCTGTGTAAAAGACCCGGAAACGCAGGCCTTCGGCCTCTTTCTCGAACTGGAATCCGTGATTCATTTTACACTATGCGTCGGAGACCTTATGCACTCAGAGACTTGAGCGCTCTGACGATCCTTTCCACCAATTCGACCGTGGGGTTCCCATGGCCATTCTCCAGACGGGATAGAACCTCAGGCCTAGTCTTGGCCTTATGCGCGACCTCGGCCTGGGAGAGGCCGGTCCGCTCGCGCATGGCCCTCAACTGCATCCCGATCACAGTGGCCGTGAATTGAGCAGCGTCTACTTCTCCGACGATGCCAGCATGAATGCGGCCGAGATCACTCATCGTAAAACCCATCCCTGTGGCCTACCTTGACCACGACGATCACGTCATCTAAAACCACGCCACTGCCCACTCAGATTTCCCGGTTGAATTGATCAACCGTAAACCCAGCTTGGCGGATCATTGCTCGGAGCGTTCCAGTGGGAATGTCCCCCGGATGTTGAGAGAGCGTCGTTTTTCGGCCATCAGGATGTCGATAGACCATGTGGGATGTGGCCCCCGAGGGCTCCGCTACGAAGCCGTTCCGCCTAAGCCATGAAGCCACCTCACGCGGCTTGGATGGTTTCGGCCTCAAGGAAGTCGAACCGTGGCAAGTTCTGCTTCGGAAGGGTCGTAGTCGATCGCATCGCCATGACGTGCGGCCACTTCAAGGTAACCGATAATGGCATCCTTGATGTTGGCCAAGGCCTGAGCCTTCGTATGGCCCCAAGACAGGCATCCAGGGAGAGAAGGCACGGAAACGTTGAAAACCCTTTCCGCCTCATCCCATTCAAGAAGAACGGGCCAATCCATAGAGCACCGCAACGGCCCGATCGAGAGCCGCCCTATCCCCTAAGAAAGCCTGCGAGGACGAACCCAGGGGCGGTCAGGCGGCGTTCGACGGGGCCATAATAGACATCGGTCACGGTTCATCCTCGCATTTGTAATGGTACGATGCATTCCGGTTCTTTACAACATGATTCAACTGTAGTTTCTCATCAAATGTCCAACGCCACGAAGCGTGGACTACGGAGCACGGGAGGCGTAGAATTTGTTGGAAAGGAGCGCGGGATGAACCTACAGGAGATCGTCAGGGTGGCGGACAGGATCCAGGGGTGGATGTCCCCACAGGAACTCGAATGGCTCGCCACGCAGGCCTCCACGCGACGTCTGATCGTCGAGGTGGGGAGCCGGAAGGGTCGGTCCACGAAGGCTCTCGCGATGGCGACGCCCGGCGTGGTCCTCGCGATCGACCATTGGCTCGGCTCCGAGGGGGAAAGGCAGAGCTCCCACAAGGAGGCCGTGGAAGCGGGACAGGCCGCGATGATGGCCGCGTTCAGGTCGAACCTGTCGGCGGAGTTCGCCTCGGGCAAGGTGATCCAGATGGTCGGCGACAGCGTCGACCTCGTGCCGGGCGTCCGGACCGTGTCGGCTGGCAGGGGCGTCCCGATCGACATGGTCTTCATCGACGGCGACCATTCCTACGCCGCAGTCAAACGGGACATAGAGGCCTACAGACCCTTGCTTGCGGAGGGAGGCATCCTCTCCGGCCACGACTACGCCCAGAGCACGACGGAGGTCATCCAGGTCGTGAACGACCTCCTGGGAAAACCGGAAGCGGTCGTGGGCTCGATCTGGTCGTTCCGGATGGGGAAACCCAGATGATCTACGACAGCTTCATGTTCTTCGACGAGCTCGAGCTCCTCGAGATCCGCCTCCACGAGCTCTCCGGCCTCGTCGACCGGTTCGTCTTGGCAGAGGCGCCCGTCACCCACAGCGGGAAGCCGAAGCCGCTCCATTTCGGCGACAACAAGTCGAGGTTCTCCGAATTCCTCGACCGGATCATCCACGTCGTCGTGACGGACTTCCCGCCCACGGACATGTCCGTCCCCGGCGCCCCCTGGAAGTACGAGCGCCACCAGCGGGAAGCCGTCATGCGCGGGATCCCGGCCTCCGCGAAGGGCCAGGACCTCCTCATCCACGGCGACGTGGACGAGATCCCGAGGGCCGAGGCCATCCGCGCCGCACTGCCCATCAAGAGCGTCCTGGCGCTCGAAATGAAGGCCTACGGCGTCTTCCTTAACACCTACGCTGGGCCGTGGTCGCACGCCAAGGTAGGCCCCGTCTCCGCCTTCCGGAAGGACGGCCCCTACAAGGTCCGCCACGCCAACCACTACGCCGTGCCGAACGCCGGCTGGCATTTCAGCTCGATCGGGACCCCGGAGCGGATCTCGGCGAAGATGAAGGCCTACGCGCACCAGGAGGCCGAGATCCAGAAGTGGAGCGACCCCGAAACGATCCGGGAGAACATCAAGAACGGGGTGGGGCTCTTCGGGTTCGGAGTGCTCAAGGCCGAGAAGGTCGACGGCACCTTCCCGGCCCACGTCGTCAGCAACATGGACCGCTTCCGGGACATCATCCTCCCGTGGTGACGGGAGGGCTCAGTTCATCGACCGCTCGATCGTCACCGTAAGTTCGCCCGTGTTGTCGCCGGGGCCGAAGTCGTTGCACCCGATGAAAAGCTTTCCCGGTGAGGCCACGTTGTAGGGGCAGTCCTTGTAGGCTGCAGCCAACTTTCCCGATTCCCCGACCTTGAAGATCAGGCACATCACGAAGGCGGTCGGGTGAGGGCATTTCTTGTCGAAGAGTTTCTGGTACCCCTTCTGGTCCACGCCGCCCGTCTCCAAGTTGGCGTCGAGGCACCATTTACCCGTGGCCGAGATCTTGAGGGTCTCGCCGACCACGAGGTCGGCCCCGGTATCGAGCCACGCCACGTTCGCGGGCAACTTGAGGACGAGAGCGCCCGCCTCCGCGAACTGCTGGTTCACTCTCGCCACGATCCGCTTCCGGTCGGCCTTCGGCGCCTCCGCAGCCCCCTGCCGGTAGAGGGCGGCCGCGTGCGACCGCGCCGCCTTGGCTTCGGTTCCCTTGAGGCGTGCGGACTGCGTCCACCATGCGTCCGCCACGGAGATCCTGGACGGAGCGTCCTTCGGGTCGGCGGCGAGTTCCTTCGTCGCCAGGGCCTTCAACTCCTTGTCCCTGCCCTTCTCGAGGAACGGAAGCCCCTTCGCCCATTCTCCGAGGACGAGGCAGTGGAACTTCCCGACGGCCTCGTTTGCCTCCGCGTCGTCGGGATCCTTCTCGAGCTTCTTCTGGAACGCCTCGGCCTTCTTCCGTTCCCGCCGCTCGAACTCGCCATCCTCCTGGCCGGCGAGCAGCGACGACAGGAAAAGCGCGATCATGGTCCTCATTTGGGCTCCTTTCCCTTATGCGCGATCACCAAGGCCTGCCCCGTCGGAAGCGGGATGTGCGGCGCGTCGTGCGACTCCGAGAACTCACGCACGGCCTTCCAGACTCCGGCGCATTCCTCGAAGCCGTAGTCGTCGAAGAGCATGACCCCTCCCGGGGCCATGCGGGGATAGAAGAACTCGAGACAGTGCTTCGCGGGCCAGTAGATGTCCACGTCCACATGGACGAAGGAGAACGAGGCGTCCTTCACGGCACTGAGCGTCTCCGGAATCAGGCCCGGCACGAGCTTTGCCGAAAGGCCGTTCTTGAGCAGGAATTGGGACACGCCTAGGACCGAGGTTGCGGCGAATTCGCCCCCTTTCACGTACCGGTTGTCTTTGGACGGATCTCCGGGCGGGATCCCGGCGAAGGTGTCGAAGAGATAGAGATCCCTTCCAGACCCCTTGAGAATGCTGGCCAGGAACGCCGCAGTGCCCCCCTGGTACACGCCGCACTCGGCGAAGTTCCCCGGGATGCGCGCGCAATGCCTGGCGAGGCACCAGAGCATGTAACACCGGTCCGGGGAGACGATCGTCGTGCCGCTGGCGACCTCGTAGAGCCTCATGAACTCCGGCTCCGTCGGCCAAGGGACGAAGATCGGGCCGTCCAGCCACCGTCCGAAGATTCTATTGGCCTCGTCCATGCATCTTCCCTTCCAATTTCAGTCGTAATTCACGGAGCTCAGCGAGAGCCTTCTTTTCGGCGTCACTGTAAATGAACAGCATCCCAGATGCGATTCTTGCCGTAACCCCATCACGTGTCAGGGTTTCGTGATGGCTCTCTGCTTCCTGTGAGGTCAGATGAAGGCCAAGTACTTTGGCATCATCAGAGTTACTTCCAAGAACCGCCCAGACCTCGATTTTCAAGCGTCCCTCATTTTAGGCAGATACCCTGCTCGACCATCTCCCGCCTCTCGGCGATCCACGTCGCCATGGAGGCCGGGTGGGTCCCGGTGAACGGCTCCACCTCAGAGCTCGGCACGAGGTCCGTCCACGCGATCCGGCCCGTTTCGAGCCCCTTGGTCAGGGGCTTCGGGACGCCCCACCCGTAGAGGTCGTCCATCATGTGCCTGAACTTCTCGACGAGCGCGGCCGGCTTCCGGACGTACCCGTAATGGAACGACTGCACCTGCCCCCTCAGATCCAAGGACCGTAGCCCCTTCAGGTTGCCTTCCGGGCAACCGAGCGAGAACCCGTCCGAGACGCTCCGGAGTCCGGGATAGAGCGAGCGTCTGCCGATCCAGGTCACTTCCTTCGGGACGCGAGGCGTCCTGATGACCGTCTGGAACGAGGCCCAGAAGTTGAGCTTCGAGAAGACCGCACAGTCGAACGAGCCCTTCGACGCGGCCGCGACCAGCCTCTCGAGTTGGTGCTCGTGGTACACCTCGTCGGCCTGCATTTGCAGGTGGTAGGTCCCCTCGCAGAGCTCGATGGCGCGGTTCTGGGCGTCCGCGATGCACTGGGGACCCCGCGCCTTGTTCCACCACGTCTCGTAGACCAGCCTGACCTTTTCTGGTGCCACCTTCCGAAGATCCTCGAGCAGGTCCTCCGTCCCGTCTCCGGTCCGCTCGCAGACGATGACGAGCTCGTCCACGAAGGGCAACACGGAGAGGCAGGTCTCCTTGGCCGGGTAGTCGAGGAGAACCGCGTTCCGGACGGCTAGGTGGGCCGAGAGCAGCTTCGGCAAGGTGGCCTCCTTGTCAGGTGGAACGACGCCGGAGCCCGGGCGGGCGCCGGAAATTATTTTCTGCCGGGCCGGGTGGCGATGAACGTGCCGCCCCTTCTGACCACCTTGGGCACCTTTACAGGAGGTCTCGGTGGCGCTGGCGGCAGCGAGGGCGCCGATAGGCCTTTCGCGGGGGCCTCGGCGACAGGGCTGACCTGGGGCCGTGGGAGGCGTCTGTGGAACTCCTGCCCGAGCGCTCGCTCGGCTGCATCGAGTACGTGCTCGATGGTGATCTCTTGCATGCAGGGCTCCGATCCGGCGCCGTGGTTTCCCCGGAGGCATGACGTCGTGGCCGTCCTTGGCGCCGGCAGGACATGGTGGCACCCGAGGCAGCCTACGGGCGCGCCGGCCGTCACGGCCACGGTCCGACCCGGTACGACCCTGAGTGCCGGGTCGATCGAGCCGAAGATCACAGCCGATGGCGTCTTGCACGCTTGGGCGATATGGAAAGGCGCAGAGTCGACGCCCACGAACAGGTTGCATTTCTCCATGAGCGCCGTCGTCTCCTGGAGTGGCCACCCACGGGCGTCGAGGCCGGAACCGGCGGGCACGGGAGACTCGCCGTTCCCGATGGCGGCGACGAGGAACCCGGCGGCACTGAGCGATTTGGCCACGGCCTCGAAGCGCGCGAGAGGCCATTGCCGGCCGGCCCACCGGTCCACTTTTCCGGCGTGAAGGATGGCGAGGCGGTCGTGGCGAGGAAGCTTGCGCGCGACGGTTCGCCGCGCTCCCTCGCCGGGGTAGAGCCTCAGAGCCAGGTTCTCGTCACCCCGCAGGTCCACTCCGCACTGGTCCGCGTAGGCCAGGACGACGTGTCTCAGCGGGTACCGTTCGTAGGCCATGTCCAGGTCGTGGACGGTATCGTAGTGGGGTTCGCGGGGTGCAGGGAAGGCGGCCTCGACATCCGGGTTCCCGACGAAAACCTCTGGATGGTCGGTCAGGACGCTGATCCTAGCCTTCGGGTAGAGGCGCTTGAGCGCGGCCACGACCGGCGTCGCCAGGATGACATCCCCAAGAGCGCCGCGGCGCCGGACAAGGATGTTCTGATTGGGCGGGTTGTCTCCGGCCAGTTTCCGTTCACGGAGATAGGCACCCCATGTTCCCTTGAAGATGCCCATGTTACGGATCCGGTAGCCCTCGAAATCCACCTCCGACCTTGCAGAATTCACGGTTGCCGCGCGAAGATGAGGGACGTGGATCTTGGCGATCGCCAGCCTGTACCCGAGGGACCGCATCCGGAGCCCAAAATCCGCATCTTCGCAGTAGATCATCCTGTACTCGGGAGAGAAGAGGCCGTGCTTACGAACCACGTCGACCCGGACCATCATGCAGGATGCCTCGACGTATTCGATCCTCGGGCCTGGCCTTCCATTCGCGCGCTCGTCGATCTCGGTGCATCCGCCCAAGACCCCGCAAACGGCTACCTTTGGGTCCTTCCGGAATTCGCCCACCATCGCCCCCAGCCAACCGGGCGGAACCACGCAGTCGTTGTTGAGGACGACGAAGAACTCCGCATCCGCAGCGTCGCGTGCCAGGGCTGCGTTGTGGGGAACGCCGAAGCCGAGATTCTCCTCATTCCTGCGGATCACGATCCTCGGGTCGCCGGTGGAGAGAGACTTGAGCCACTCCTTCGTGCCATCTTTCGAGGCGTTGTCCGTGACGACGATCCGGACTCCTTGGCCGACGGTGGCAAGAACCGACGCGAGGCACTTCTTGGTCAGGTCGAGCCGGTTGTGGCAGAGCACGCTGATGACGACACGACTCACGCCAATCTCCTCGCGATGATCAGCACCGAATACTCGTCGGGGCCGACGCGGAGCTCGTTCTCGAGGACGCCGAGGCGGCCTTCTCGGGCGAGGATCTCGTCGAACATGGGCTTGGTGATCAGGTGCCGATGGGCCGGGTTTTTCACCCACGGATGGGCCCGGTCATAGAGGTAGTGTCGCTCATCGACGTTCTGCAAGATTACAAAGCCGCCTATCTTGGCAAAGCCGATCCAATACCGGAGGGTCTCCGCCGGCGGCGGCACGAGGTGCTCGATGGCGTGACTCGAAAAGACGGTGTCGAACTCTGCCGGAGCTCCGATCCGTCTTAGGGCCTCCTCGAGCTGTCGGGCGGTGGGGTCTATCTTGGCGCAGACGTCGACGGCCTTCGGCCTTTCCCTCCACTCCGATGCGTCGTCGACGCCGATCGCCCACGGCACGATCTTCTCGTCGCCGCAGCCAAGGTCAAGGACGGTTCCCCTCTCGAGGATGGGCAGGACGCGGGAGCGGATTTTCGAGGCCTCGTTCATGTTGTCCTCCGTAACGGGTCCGGCGCGTCGGCGCGGGGCCCTAAAGCCAGGGCGTAGGCGTTCTTGCGTTCACGATGGCCAGGCGCTCCTCGGACCACTCGTGCGGGCCCTTCGACTTCGCCCAGCCAGCCATGTTCCGGATCCCTTCCTCGACGCTGACGGGCTCCTGGAATCCGAGCCGGTCCACCGACTTCGCCCAGGTACACCAGGCGTCCTTGACCTCGAGGGGGCGGGGGGGAAGGTGCTCCACGGGCCATCCCGACGCGGACATGGCTCTCGCGACCATCGTTGCGAGCTCGTTCACGCTGACGTGGGCCGAGCCGCCCACGTTATAGACCTCCCCGTCCAGGGAGGGGTCCTCGGCGAGCCGCACGTAGCAGGGGAGCGAGTTCTCGATGTAGCTGAACGCGCGCCGCTGCTCCCCGTCCCCGTAGATCTGCATGGGCTCGCCGCGCAGGATCCGGTTCATGAAGATGGCGACCACGTTCCGGAACCGGTCCCTCATGCTCTGCCTGGGGCCGAAGACGTTGTGGGGGCGGACGATGGACCACCCGAACCCGTGGACCGAGGCGAGGATCCGGGTCATCCGCTCCATGGAGGCCTTGCAGACGCCGTAGACGTCGACCGGTCGGGGCTCGAGGGCCTCGTCGAAGGGGGGCTCCTGGGCGCCGTAGACGGCCATGCTCGAGAAGAGGACGACACGGCGCACGCCGGCGGCGATCGAGGCCTCGAGGACGGACGCGTAGGCGGACAGGTTCCTTGTCGCGACCTCGAAGGGCTGGAACTGGGACGCCCCCTCGCGGGCGTTCGCGGCGAGGTGGATGAGGACCTCCGGGTGGAAATAGCGGACGGGCTCCTCTGTCCTCTCCCGGTTGCGGAGATCCACCTCGACCTGGGGGCACAGCTGGTTCTCGCCGCCCGAGTAGTCGTCGAGGCCGAGGACGTCGTGCCCACGGTCCATGAGGGCCAAGGAAAGCCAAGACCCGATGAACCCGGCGCTGCCCGTTACGAGGATCCTCAAGCGTCCCTCTGCCTCCGGAGGGAATTATGGCGTGGGGAGGCCCGTGATGTCAACGGCTCGGAGCGACTTCGCCTTCAACCCTCGAGACGTTTCTGGTATTCCTCGGCCATGCCGCGCGCCGTCTCGATGTCGTCCCAGACGAGCGCCCCGTACTCGATGAGGAACCCTCCCACCTGCTCGATGAAGAGGTAGAGGCGGTCGGGCGGCTCGAGGTTGACGAACTGCCCTTGGGCGGTGAGATCGAGGTAGTGCAGCCGCTCCCGGATGTGGTCGAAAAACGCCTTCTTCAACTTTGCCATGAGCTCTATCTCCGAAAGGTGGGCACGTCGGGTTATTGGCGGCGCGCCCTTGAGGCGAACCAGGCGCCCACGATGCCCGAGAGCGCTGCAGAGAAGAACATGGCGGTCCCCATTCCGAGCGCGACCTTGGGGGCCAGCTCCTCCCGGACCACGGTCCGGATGGTCGGTTCCGCCGCCTCGGCCGCGTCGGCCACGATGGTCTTGAGCTGGGGGAGGAGGGCATTGAAGACGCGCTCGGCGATCTGGGTCGCCGAGGCCGTGAGGAGATCGGCGCCGAGGCCGGTCACCTTCCCCAGCATGGCCGCAAGCTCGCGGCGGTGGACCGACACCTTGGCACGGGGTGCGGGTGCGGCGCCGGCGGCGCCGAGCATGCTGAACGAGGTCGCTCCCCCGGCGGGTCCGAAGGCCACCGATGGAACCAAGCCGGAGGAAGTCCTGACGAGGTGCGAGCAGGAGGCCTCGTCCAGCCGCCGGTCCTGGCAGGCAGGCGACGGCCGGAGGCCCCACATGTACTGGCCGCCGGGACAGAGCCAGCAGGCGTATCCACCCTCACCGCCGGGGGCGGGCGTCTGCGGAGGCACGGGCGACGGGAAGTACACTTTCTGGCTCGTCGACGGGATCATGGGCCGGGGAGGCGCGGCCGATTCGGGCACCGGGAAATAGCGCGGCGGCATACCGTAATCCTCACTCGGAACGGGGCGCCCGGGCGACGCGTAGGCGCCGGGTCTGAACCGGGGGGGGGCTCCCGTGTCCTCGCTCCGAACCGGTCTTCCAGGCGAGACGTAAGGGGGCGTCGAGGGCAGCGAAACTGGGATCAGGTCGAGGAGCGCGTCGGAGTCGGGACAGTTGCTCCTGACGTAGGACAGGATGTTCCGCCGCCAGTCTGCGTCCTTTCCCTTGAGGAGCGTCTCCACGGCGTCGCGGGCGCTCTGCTGGGCGTCCTGGCCGGCCTTCGTCTCGGCCCAGGTTCCGCTCCAGTCGTTGTAGACGCTGACGGCGCGGCAGTAGGCGGCGAGCTCCGCCGAGGTGACGGGCGCGGCCGCGGCCAGCGACGCGGGGAACCTGGTTCTCATGCTCTTCTCCTTCATCCCGACATCGGGAAGGCCGTGCTGGATGTCTGGGCGGTCGGCCCCGGGTATCCGAACGGCGAACTTGGCGAAAGGGCGCGACAGGTCGCCTCGTCGTATCCCGTGGGGTAGCAGCCCGGCCCGCCTGGATCCCAGACGACGCGGCCACCGCAGGACCAGCACGCATAACCCAGAGGAGGCGCCTGAGGGCCAGGCGGCGGGGGCGGCGGCGCGGGTCTGTTGTATGGCAGGATGGTCGGCGTCCCCGGCGTCGACGGGATCTCCCCCGAAGGCACCGGAACCGGCTCAGGGAGCCGGAGCGGAGGCGGGAGAGCCGGCCTGGGAGGTGGAATGGGAGGGAAGGGAGGCGGCGCGAGCCGGGCGAGGATGGCGGCCGCGCCGGTGCAGTTGTCCCGCACGTACCCCATGATCCGGGCGCGTGCATCGGGCCCCTTGGCCCGTAGATACGACTCGACGGCGGCGATCGCCGCGTCCTGAGCCACCCGTCCGAGAGAGAGGCCCGCCCAGACGCCGCCCCATTCGTTGTAGACGTCGATGGCACGACAGTAGGCGGCGAGCTCGAGATCCGTGAGCGGGGCGCTCGCCGGCGCGGCAAGTGCGGTCGGGTACGGCCTCCCCATCAACTTCCTCCCTCTGCTCGCGTATTCTACACCAACCGGAGCGGGGAATTCCATGCCCCGATGCTCGACAGCCGGACCGTTTCGGTGGTACCATTCCACGGGATGCTTCCTGAGGGAATGAGGCGGGTCGGCCTGGTGACGCACGCCGACCCCCGCGGCGCGCTCACCGAGATCCTCAGGGACTCCTGGGGGCTCGGGCCGCACGCGGTCCAGTGGAACATGGTCCGCTCCCGGCCCGGCACCCTGAGGGGCGTCCACGTCCACCCAAAGCACACCGACTACTGGATCCTCGTCAACGGCCAGGCGACGGTCGGGTACCGGGATCTCCGCGACGGGTCGCCGACGGCGGGGATGGCGGGCGAGCTCCGGCTGTCGGGCGAGATCCCCGAGATGCTCGTCATCCCGCCCGGCGTCGCGCACGGGTTCCAGTTCGAGGCGTGGTCGGTCCACCTCTACGGGGTGACCAGCTACTGGAACATGGCCGACGAGCTCGGCTGCAAGTGGGACGACCCAGAGCTCGGGATCTCCTGGCCGTGGCCAGGGCCACCCGTCCTATCGCCACGGGACGCCGAGGCCAAGCCGCTCCGCGACCTCCTCAGGGAGCTCGTGCCCCACCAAGCAACGCTCGTCGCACCTCCTCCGGGTCCGTGATGATCCGCCGCCACCAGCGGAGGATCTCGTTCCTGCGCCAGACCTGACCCCGTCCGTGCCGCTCCGGCGAAGGGAAGTGGAGCACGGTCGGCACGAGCGAGGAGTCCAGACGAAAACCCGCCACGAGGAACTTCCGCCACATGTGGAGGTCGGTGTAGACATCCGGAGGCGCTGGCGACCAGCCGACGCGAAGCGCCCGGTACCCGGCCAGGGTGTGGCCCATGGCGGAGAGCGGGATGTGGTTCCGGCCGGCCAGCATCTCCGACGCGGAGCCCAGGAGCTCCGTCGTCCGGCCGTCGGGGGAGATCCGGGACGGCTTGGTGTGGACGAGGTGGTCGTCGGAGACGAGCCGCCGGGCCATCTCCTCGACGTGGTCCGGGAGCCAGAGGTCGTCGTCGGAGAGGTAGCAGACGATCCTTCCCCTGGCGCCGTGCAGGACCTCGTGGCGGCTGGCCTCCCCATGCCTGGCGCCCTTGGGGAAGGGTATGTACCGGACCCTCGGATCGGACGCCTCGATCCTCTCGGCGGCCGCCCGCACGCCCGGGGTGGGGCCGTCGCCGACGATCAGGACCTCGAGGTCCTGGACGGTCTGGGCGAGCGCGGAGCCGACCGCGAGTTCGAGCGTGAGGGCGTGCTCGTGGGTCGGGACGAGGACCGTCGCCTGCCTCACGTCGCGGCCAGCGCGGGATGTGTCGGCAGGGTCAGGATCTGGCGCACGGCGCTGACCACGCGCAGGCCATCGGCCGCTGAGGAACGCGGTGGCGGCCCCCCTCGGAGGTGGCCGACGAACGTGCGGAGTTCGGCCAGGAGCGGCATCTCGCCCGGGATGGGGAGGGACTTCGGCGCCCCGTCCCCGGCGGGCAGCAACCGGAGCGTCTGGGCGAGCGGGTCCGTCATGACCAGCGCGCCGCGCTCGAAATAGCACGCGATGTCCCTCGACTTCCGTTGCGCCATCGTGGAGCACTCGATCGAGGCCCAGAGGCCGTTATTCAGGGCCTGACAGGTCTCTGCCTCAGCCAACGCCCGGCTCGGGAGGGCTCCCC
>Ga0070697_100002734_pt1 | contig 13573 bp, 12 predicted proteins | sample KBSK1501metaG_FD_65475 | JGI IMG/M metagenome (GOLD analysis project Ga0070697, IMG submission 65475) | Corn, switchgrass and miscanthus rhizosphere microbial communities from Kellogg Biological Station, Michigan, USA - KBS K1-50-1 metaG | ecosystem: Host-associated > Plants > Roots >... | reverse complement strand
TCAGGTGTTCATGGAGTCCGTCGTCGAAGAGCGGCCCGAGGTGCTGTCGGGGCCCGCGCTGAACTATCCCGATCTGCTCCGCCAGGCGGGCGTGCAGGGCCGGGTGCTGGTGCAGGCGATCATCGATACATCGGGTCGCGCCGAGCCGCCGTCGGTGAAAGTGATTCAGAGTCCCAATCCGGGCTTCGACCAACCAGCCAAGAACTACGTGCTCCGCGCGTTGTTCCGTCCCGCGCGTGTGCATGGCCGAGCGGTCCGCGTGCTGGTGAACCTGCCGATCGACTTCAAGATCAAGAGATAGGGAGACCAAATGAGTTACGCTGAACTATGGGCGTCGATGGGGCCGTTCGCCAAAGGCATCGTGCTCGTGATGTTCGCGATGTCGGCGTGGTCGTGGGCGGTCAGCATCTCGAAGTTCATTTACCTGAGGAAGTCGAAGAAGGAGACCCGCAAGTTCGCGCCCGAGTTCTCGCGCTACCTTCAGGAAGAGCAGCTCGACGGCGCGATCGCGCTCGCCGAGAAGAACAAGAAGAGCCACGTCGCGCGCGTGCTCGGTGAAGCGCTCGCCGAAGTGAAGCCGCTGCTCCGCGACCGGGCCACGATCACCGCGGCCGACATCAACTCGGCCGAGCGCGCGGTCGAACGGCAGATGCTGATCATCACCGCCGAGATGAAGCGCGGGCTCGGCATTCTCGCGACGACGGGCGCCACGGCGCCGTTCGTCGGCCTACTGGGCACCACGATGGGTATCGTGACCGCGTTCCAAGGCATGTCCGCGTCGGGCGGCTCCGGCTCACTCGCCGCGATCACGGGCGGCGTCGCCGAGGCGTTGATCACGACGGCCTTTGGTTTGCTCGTCGCGATCCCGGCGGTGTGGCTCTACAACTATTTCGCCACGCAGATCGACTTCCTGACGGTCGAGATGACCTATACGTCGAAGGAGCTGATCGACTACCTGATCAAGAGCGTCGGGAGCGAGTTCGGCCGGTCGATCTTTACGAAGGAATTCCAGACGCAGAAGACGTCGCAGACCAGCGGTCCGATCAAGGGATAACGCGCCATGGCAATGGGTGGCGGGAAGAAAACGGAAAGCGCCGTCGCGGCGAACATCAACGTCACGCCGATGATCGACGTGATGCTGGTGCTGCTCATCATCTTCATGATCGTGACGCCCGCGATCACCGCCGGGTTCCAGGCGACGATTCCGCGCGCCAAGAATCCGGATTCCAAGGAGGAGCAGGAAGGCGAAATCCGGCTGGGTATCGATCGCGATGGCAAGTTCTATATCGATCTCACGGATCCGCGCACCGGCAAATACACCGGTCCACGGCTGATCAGTGACGCCGATTTGCCGGGGCAGCTCACGACACTCTATGCCAATCGCACCGTCGACAAGATCCTCTACCTGAAGGCAGACGAGAGCATCGAGTACGGCCGGATTCAGACGGCGCTCGAAATCGCGCGCAAAGCGGGCGTGCGGGTCGTGGGCGCGATTGCCGAGCAGGAACGCTCGGCGAAGCCAGAAAGGCAGTAACAGATGGCAATGGGAAGTGGCGGCTCCGGCAGTGGACTCAGTTCAGACATCAACGTCACACCGATGATCGACGTGTTGCTGGTGCTGCTGATCATCTTCATGATCACGCTGCCACTGTCACGCCGGAGGTTCGAGGTACAGGTCCCGCCGGAGCAGAAGAACCAGCCGAAGCAGAAGCAGCAGTCGAGCGATCAAATCGTCTTGGAGCTCAGGCCGGACGGTTCATACGCGATCAACACGCAGGCGGTGCCGTTCGAGCAGCTCGAGGCGAAATTCCACGAGCTGTACGATCAGCGTCCCGCGAAACTGTTGTTCATCAAGTCCGCACCGAATCGCAAGTACGGCGACATCGTGCGGGCCATGGATCTCGCGCGGGGGGCGGGCGTGCAGGTCATCGGCTTCACGCCGGCGGAGGCAGGGGCTCCCAAGTAGCCCGGACGTGATCTGAGCATATCGGGGCACGGTCGAAACCGTGCCCCGATTTTCGTTATAGGGTATCTATTAATCCCATGCCCGAGCCCGCTCGCCCCCTGTTCGACGCATACACGCTGCCGCTCCCGCGGCGGCGCCAGGGGCCGGCGGCCATGCTCTCGCTCGCCGCGCACCTCCTGATCGCCGTCCTTGTGCTCTGGCGGGGCGCCGAGCTGTTCGAGGGGGGTGGGGGCGGCGGCTCCGGCCCGCGCGGCGGCGGCGGTGGCGGCGGCCGGCCGGCGATGACCTGGTTCGCGATACCCACTCCCGCAACCGCCCAAGCCCACGAGGTCCCTCCGGCTCCAGCCGTGACCGTGCCCACCGTCGCCGCGCCGGTGACGGAGCCCGTGAAGCTCGAGGTCCTTCCTCCCACCATTGCGATCGTCCCACCGGTGGCGATCGGCACCGGCGAGGGAACGGCGGGCGGCCCCGGCGCAGGACCCGGGACGGGTGGCGGCAAGGGAACGGGGACGGGGCCGGGGGTGGGGGCCGATTCGGGCTCTGGCTCGGGCGGCGCGGCGAGTGATATCTTCGCCGCCACGCCGCTGTGGGCGATCTCGCCGCCGCCCGGCGCGCCCCGCGATGCGCACGGCAAACGCCACGAGGTGCGCTTCTGGGTGACGGCGGATGGACGGGTCACCCGGGTCGAAGTGACGCCGCCGATCAAGGACTCGGGCTACCGGCGCGAGTTCACCGAACGGATGATGGGCTATCTGTTCAAGCCGGCGACGACCCGTGACGGGCGGCACGTCGACTACATCGCCAGCGTGACCGTGTATCCGTAGCACCACGTCGCAATCCGAAAGCAGAGGAACCGTGCGGCAGCTCTTCAAGCGGAAGCCGATCGCCGAGCTTCTGGTCGGCGAGCTCGAGACACCCCAGTCGCTCAAGCGGGTCCTGGGCTCCGGCGATCTGATCATGCTCGCGATCGGCGCCGTCATCGGCGCGGGCATCTTCGGCGCGATCGGCACCGCGGCCGCCGGGCAGACCGATGCGGCAGGACACATGGTGCGCGCGGGCGCCGGCCCGGCGCTGGTTTTTTCGTTCCTGCTGCTCGGCGTCTGCTGCGCGCTCGCCGGCCTCTGCTACGCCGAGCTCGCCGCGATGATTCCGCAGGCGGGCAGCGCGTACGCGTATTCGTACGCCACGCTCGGCGAGCTGATTGCCTGGATCATCGGCTGGGACCTGATTCTCGAGTATGCCGTGGGGAACGTCGCCGTGGCGATCTCCTGGGGCGACTACTTCAAGTCCTTCCTCGGCGCGTTCGGCGTGCACCTCCCCGATTTCCTGACGACCGGCTATCGCACCGCGCTGCTCAGCGCCGATCCCGCGGTTCACGGCATGCTCGACACCGCCCCCCACATCGCCGGGATTCCGATTCTCGTCAACGTGCCCGCGTTCGTGATCGTCGGCCTGATCACCTGGCTGCTGTTGCTTGGCGTGCGCGAGAGCGCGCGCACCAACAATGTGCTCGTGGTGATCAAACTCCTTGTCCTGGGCTTGTTCATCGTGGCGGGGCTGACCCACATCCACGCCGAGAACTACACGCCGTTTTCCCCCAACGGCTGGCGCGGCATCCATCAGGGTGCGGCGATTGTGTTCTTCGCCTACATCGGCTTCGATGCGATCTCGACCGCGGCGGAGGAAACGAAGAATCCGCAGCGCAACCTGCCCATCGGGATTCTTGGCGGGCTGGCGATTTGCACGCTGATCTACGTGATCGTCGGCGCGGTCCTCACCGGCATGGTGAAGTACAGCGACCTCGGTGTGGCCGACCCGCTCGCCAAGGCGCTCGATGTCGCCGGCTACAAGACGGTCGGCTGGATCGTCTCGCTCGGCGCGATCGTCTCGATGTCGGCGGTGCTGCTCGTCTTTCAGTACGGGCAGCCGCGGATCTTTTTCGCGATGGCGCGGGACGGATTGCTGCCGGCGTGGGCCGCCAAGATTTCTCCCAATCGCCGCGTTCCGTACATCACCACGATCGTCACGGGCGTCTTCGTCGCCCTGTGGGCGCTGATCGGCGACGCCAACGAGACCTACAACCTCACCAACATCGGCACGTTGTTCGCGTTCGCGCTGGTCTCGGCCGGTGTGCTGGTGCTGCGCCGCACGGAGCCCACGCGGCCGCGGCCGTTCCGCGTCCCATGGGTCAACGTGGTTGCGCCGCTCTCGGTGATTCTCTGCGTCTACGTGATGTTGGGCCTGCCCTTGGAGACGTGGGTGCGGTTCGCGGTGTGGTTGGCGATCGGGCTAGCGCTCTACGTCGGATACGGGTACCGGCACAGTCGCGTCAGAGCGGGCACTCGCTCGAGTCCCTAGTCCCCAGTCCTCTTCCCAAGCAGTTCGGCCGCCAGCTGCAGCGCGCCCATCGGCGAGTCCACCGAGCCGCCGCCCTCCGACAGCCGCGCACGGGGTAGCTCGGCCGCGAGACCGGTGCGCAGGGCTGTGAGCAGCGGCGAGCCGGGGCGCAGCAACCCGCCCATCGTGGCGAGCTTGATCTGCTCGGTTGCCGCAAAATGTTTCGTCAGCACCAGCACGAGGTGGGAGAGCTCCACGGCGGCATCGGCGACGATGCGCTGCGCGATGATCTCTCCCTCGCGCGCCGCGTTGAGGACGTGGGGAGCCAGCGCCGCGACCTGCCCGGGTGTCGCCGTCGTGCTCCAACGGATGAGATCGTCAAAGGTCTGCAGGCCGAGGGCGACGAGCAGCCGCTCCAGCAGCGTGGACGACTCCTCGAGGCCGTCCTGTGCGCGCGCCGCGGCCGCCAATGCGCGCCGGCCCAGCCAGTAGCCGCCGCCCTCGTCGCCCACCTGCCACCCGTGACCGCCGGCGCGGTGCTGCCGGCCGGCGCCGTCCCGCGCGTACGCAATCGAGCCGGTGCCGGCATTGATGAGGATCCCCGGTCGATGGCCGAAGGCCGCGGCCAGCGCGACCTCGACGTCCCCGCGCACATCGACGCGATCCGCGATCCCCGCCGCGGTCATCGCCTCCGCGAGCGCCTGCTGCTCGGGCGCGCGCCCCGCGCCGGCGGCGCCGACGAGCGCGAGGCTCGCCGGCAATGCGACCTTGGCTTGCGCTGCGGCGCGTCGCGCTACGTCGAGGATGACGGCCGCCGATCGCTCGGCGCCACCCGGCCGCATGGCAGAACCGGGTCCTTCGGCGCGCCCGAGCACGCGACCACGCGCATCACCCACGACGACGGCGGTGTGCGAGCCGCCGCAGTCGATGCCGAGAAGGATGGCGTCGGACTGTGAAGTCATTCTGCCACCGCCTTCTGTCCGACCGTCGGACCGTCCGACCGTCCGACAAGAGACGAGGCGATGCCCACGACCACCGTGATCGCTGTGCCCAGCGGCACATACCAGGGCCAAGCGAGGCCTTTGAACCAGTGCCACCGCTCAGGGAAGTGAGGAATGACGGCACCCAGGACGATGGGCGACATGACGGCGATGCTGACGATCAGCGCGATGATCACGTCGATCTGGCGTGCCCGCGGCCACGCGCCGCCGAGGATATATGTCCCGAGCAGCGCTCCGTACGTCATGGACGCGATGCTCAACGCGAGCTGTACAACGGGCGTGTTCTGATCGCGGAACGCGATCGCTCCGGCGACGAGCACGACGGTCCAGACGAGCGTCAGCCAGCGGCCGACCTTGAGCAGCTGTTCGGGTTCGTGACGCCCGGTCAGGGGGGCGTAGAAGTCGTGTGTCGATGCGGATGCAAGCGAATTGACCGCGGAGGCGTGGCTGCTCATGGCCGCGGCAAGGATTCCGCCCACGGCGAGTCCTGAGATTCCCGGTGGGAGATGCGTTACGATGAACGTCGGATAAATCGCGTCGCCGCGCATCGCTGGGTTGTCCGCGCCGGCCAGCCAGAGGCTCGTGCCGACGAGGAGGAACAGGGCGAACTGGGCGATGATGAACACGCCCGATCCGATCAGCGCGCGCTGCGCATCGCGGAGATTTCGCGCGGCGAGCAGGCGCTGCACGATGAGGTGATCGGTGCCGTGAGACGCGGCGGACAGCAGGGCACCACCGATGACGCCGCCCCAGATGGTGTAGGTCTTCGTGAACGACAGCGAAAAGTCAAAGGCGTGGAGCTTGCCGGCGTCCCAGGCCCGTCCGAAGGCATCGATGCCGCCGGCCAGATGCGTGGCCACGATCAGGGTCGCGATGCCGCCCAACAGGTAGACGCCAAGCTGAATCACGTCCACCCACACCACGGCGCGGAGCCCACCAACCCACGTATAGACCAGCGTCACAAATCCGATCGCGACAATGCCTACCGGCATGCTCCAGTGCGTGATGATCGCGAGCGGAATCGCGGTCGCGAAGATCCGCACGCAATCGGCCAGCGCGCGGGTGAAGAGGAAGACGCCCGACGCCGTGCGCCGCGCCGCCGTGCCGAACCGGTGCTCGAGCCGCTGGTATGCCGTGTCCTGCGTGCCCTGGAAGTATCCGGGCAACAGGAGCGCCGCGACGCCGATGCGCCCCACGAAGTATCCGAATGCGATCTGCAGAAACGTGAGGTCGCCGCGCGCCGCGAGTCCCGGCACCGAGATCACCGTCAGCGCGGACGTTTCGGTTGCCACCACGGAAAACATCAGCGCCCACCAGGGCAGGCCGCGGTGACCGAGGAAGTAGTCCGACGCGTCCCGCTGCCGCCCCGCGAGCGCCAGGCCGAACACGATGACAGCCGCGAAGTAGGCGAAGATGACGGCGATATCGAGGGGTCGCACGCGCTAGACGCCTAGAAAAAGACAGGGCCCGCGACGTGCGCGGGCCCTAACGACCGATGCAGGAATGGTCAACGCTCAAACCGTGAACGACGACCCGCAGCCGCAGCCGCCGGAAGCGTTCGGATTCTCGAACGCGAAACCCGATTCCTGAAAATTGCTCTTGTAATCGATGACCGTGCCGTTGAGGTACTGCGCGCTGAACTCGTCCACGAACAGCCGCACGCCCGCGCTTTCGATGACGACGTCTTCCGCCGCGGGTTGCTCTTCGATGTTCAGGCTATACCGGAAGCCCGAGCAGCCGCCCGGCAGCACAGCAACGCGGAGCCCGGCTGATTCCTGCGCGACCTTCTCCTCGGCCAGGAACTTCTTGACCTCGGCGCCGGCCCGCTCCGTCAATGTCAGGGTAACTGCGTTTTGAGTAGTGCCCATCATATCCTCCAGTCTGGGCGCAACTTAGGGGAGGACCGCGAGCCTGTCAACGGTTTCGCGCCGCTTGCCTAACTCCCAGTCGCCCCCCCAATTGGAGGCCCATGCGACTGACCATCATCGACTGGCTCGTCATCGGCGCGTACTTCGCGCTGAACATCGGCATCGGGTTCTACTACAAGTCCCGCGCGAGCAAGAGCGTCAGTGAGTTCTTCCTCTCGGGCCGCAACGTCCCGTGGTGGCTCGCCGGCACGTCGATGGTCGCGACGACATTTGCCGCGGATACGCCGCTCGTCGTCACGGGCTTCGTCGCCAAGAATGGCATCGCCGGCAACTGGATCTGGTGGAGCTTCCTGATGAGTGGGATGCTCACCGTGTTTTTCTACGCCCGGCTATGGCGGCGCGCCGGCGTGATGACCGACATCGAATTCGCGGAGATACGCTACTCCGGCAAGCCGGCCGCGTTCCTGCGCGGCTTTCGCGCGCTATACCTCGGCATTTTCATCAACTGCATCATCCTCGGCTGGGTCAACCTCGCGATGGTGAAGATCCTTGGGTTGATCTTCGGCATCGGCAAGGTCGAAGCGCTCGGGATCGTCCTGGGGCTGATCGTGCTCACGTCTCTGATCTCGACGCTCTCTGGTCTGTGGGGTGTGCTCGTCACAGATGTGGTGCAGTTCGTGATCAAGATGGGCATGGTGATCGTGCTGGCGGTGTTCGCCGTCAACGCCGTCGGTGGCATGGAGGCGATGAAGACCAAGCTCATCGCGAGCGGGCGCGGCGAAGCGCTCAATCTCATCCCCGATCTGAATTCAGCGTGGATGCCGATGATCACGTTCCTGGTCTACATCTCGCTCAACTGGTGGGCGACCTGGTATCCCGGCGCCGAGCCGGGCGGGGGCGGGTACGTCGCGCAGCGGATGTTCAGCGCGAAGGACGAGCGCCACTCGATGCTCGCGACGCTCTGGTTCAACATCGCGCATTACGCCATTCGACCGTGGCCGTGGATCCTCGTCGCGCTGGCGTCCATCATTCTTTATCCGAACCTGGCGGATAAGGAGACGGGGTACATCGTCGTCTTGATCGATCACTTGCCCGCCTCGCTGCGCGGGCTGATGATCGCGGCGTTCGCCGCCGCGTATATGTCCACGATCGCGACCCAGCTGAACTGGGGTGCGAGTTACCTCATCAACGATTTCTGGCGCCGCTTTGTGAAGCGCGATGGAACGGATGAGTACTATGTCCGGGCCTCGCAGGTCGCGACCGTGTTGCTCACACTGATCTCCGCCGTGGTCACCCTTTTCATGGACTCGATCGGCGGGGCGTGGAAGCTCTTGATCGTGACGGGCGCCGGGACGGGCGGCGTGCTGCTGCTGCGCTGGTACTGGTGGCGGATCAATGCGTGGAGCGAGGTCTCTGCGATGATCTCGGCATTTGTGGTATCGCTCACCCTGCAGCTCGCGCTCGGCTACGATACCGATCAGCCGAAGCAGTTCGCGCTGGTCATGATCACCACGGTGGCCATCACGACGATCGTCTGGCTGGCGGTCACCTATCTCACCGCGCCGGAGCCGCAGGAGAAGCTGGTTTCGTTTTACCGGCGCACGCGACCGTCGCGTGCGGGCTGGGGACCGGTCGCGGCGATCGCTCCCGAGGTCAAAGCCTCGAGCGGTGGTTTGTCGAACCTGATCGACTGGATCGCGGGGTGTACGCTGGTCTATGGGGCGCTGTTCGGGGTCGGGAAGCTGCTGCTGGGCGACACCACGCGCGGACTGCTGCTGCTCGCCTTGGGAGCGATCGGCGGCTTCGTGATCTACCGCGACCTGTCGCGGCGCGGCTGGGCTACGGTGGTGGAGTAGCGAGCGCATCGTTGACGAGATCGGCCACGCGCCGGCGCACCTGAAGGATCTTCGTATTGGCCCGCGTCGGATTCACGCGGTTCGTCAGCAGGATAATGAAGAGGTCGCGATCGGGATCGAACCAGATGGACGTGCCGGTGAAGCCGGTGTGTCCGAATGCGTTCGGTCCCATTTTTGTTCCGGCGCTCGAGTTCTCCGAGGGCGTGTCCCAGCCGAGCGCGCGCGATGAACCGGGCGGGAGCCCTTGCTTGTGTGTGAACTCGCGTACGTGTAGTGAATCGATTGTCCTCAACCGTAACAACCATTGCGCAAACCTGGCTAAGTCCGGTGCCGTGCTAAACAACCCTGCATGGCCTGAGACCCCACCAAGCCGCCCGGCATTTTCGTCGTGTACTTCGCCGCGCAGCAGCCGATGACGGAAGACGGTGTCGTTCTCGGTCGGCGCGATCCGATCACGCCAGCCCGCCGGCGGCAGGAAACGCGTGGACGTCATCTCCAGTTTCGTGAAGACCTGGGCGTCCAAGAAGTCGTTCAGGCGTTGGCCCGTGACCGCTTCAACCGCCTGCGTCAGCACCATCGCGCCGAGGTCTGAGTAGACGAACGTGTCGCCCGGTTGTCGCAGCAGGGCGGTCGTATCGACGAGCGCCAGCGCCTCGTCGCGCGTTTTCGCCTCGGCATAGAGGGGACGCCACGCCGGCATTCCAGACGAGTGCGTGAGGAGATTCTTGATCGTCACGCGCTCTTTGTTCGTTCCCTGAAAGGCGGGGACGTATCGCTGAACCGGTGCATCGAGGTCGAGCTTGCCCTCGTCGATGAGCATCATCGTCGCGGTCGTCAGTCCGATGACCTTCGTGAGTGACGCGAGATCGTAGACCGTTTCCGGCGTGACGGGCCGGCGATCGTTCGCGCCGTAATGGCCCACGGCCGCGAGCAGCACGACGCTGTCACGATAACCCACGGCAACGACGCCACCTGGAAACGCGCTGTCCACCTGCGATCGCAAATAGTCGACAACCCGCTGGAAACGGCCGGACGACTGCTGCTGCATCGTAATCGGCGGAACCGGTCGCGGATGTCCGCAGGCCACCGTCGCCAGCGCGAGCAGCGTCAGAACCTCAGCCGCCCTGCGCCGCCCTTCGCCGCCGTTTGCCCTCACGGGATGATGACGTGCGCGGGCGGGCGCGGCGGCGGCACGGTCGAGTCGGAGATCACGCGTCCGAAGCCGATCGGGTACCCCGGTGGAATCCGGATGGGCAGTTTGCCCCGCACCGGCGACCAGCCCAGCAACGCCCGGGCGGCGGCGCGCTCGGCGGCGCGGACGCCGCTCCAGGCGACGAGATACGACTTGATGTTCGGCGTCTGGTTCAGGAGGTAGGGGCTGCCGAGTGCGACGAGCACCGTCGGCTTGACCGAGTCGGTCACCGTGACGAGCCGGGCAAGGGAATCGGGTAAAGCGATGAAGCCCCGGCCGGAGATCGGCCGCACGTTCGCCGCGAAGATCACAGTGGGCGCGCGGCCGATCACTACCCGCGCCGAGTCGTATGAGGCTTGACCGGACATCGGCCAGAGCCGGAAGAAGCCCACGGTATCGCCGCCGGCCCGTAACAGCTCGAGCATCCGCTGCCCGACATAGCTGTTCAACTCGTCGCCATAGGCGATGATCGCCATGCGGCTCCGGGTGTTGCGCAGGCGCGCGACCGTGCCGGTGCTGTCGCGCACGAGCGTGAGCGAGCGCTGTGCGATGTCATCCGCGGCGTCCAGGAATGTTTTCGAGCCCACGATGCGCGCGATCGAATCGATCGACACGGTACGGCGCTCGAACAGACCCAGGTTGCGCTTGATCTCGAGGACGCGCCGCACCGAGGCGTCGAGCCGCGCGGTGGTGATGCGACCCGTCTGCAAGGCGACCAGCATCGAAGCGATCGCCGTGTCGGGATCGGCGGGCATGAGGAGCAGATCGGAGCCCGCCTCGAAGGCGCGCACCGCCGCCTCACCCGCCCCGTACTTCGTGACAATCGCGCCCATCTGCAGCGCGTCGGTCACCACGAGCCCCTTGAACTTGAGCGAGTCGCGCAACACGCCGGTGAGTACCGCCGGTGACAGGGTCGCGGGGACGTCGCCGGCGATTGCCGGGAACGCGATGTGGGCACTCATCACGACCTGCGCGCCCGCGTCGATGCCGGCCCGGAACGGCACCAGCTCGATCGAGTCGAGGCGCGCGTAGCCGGCGCGGATTGCGGGTAAGCCGATGTGCGAATCGACGTCGGTGTCGCCGTGGCCGGGGAAATGCTTCAGCGTCGCCAGCATCCCGTTGTCCTGCAGCCCGCGTACGTAGGCGCGCACCAGGCGCGCAACGGCGCGCGGATCTTCGCCAAACGACCGAATATTGATGATCGGGTTGAGCGGATTGTTGTTGACGTCCGCATCGGGGGCGAAATTGACGTGGATGCCGACGGCGCGGCCCTCGAGCGCCGCGACACGGCCGATCGTGTAGGCATCGCGCTCGTCGCCCGTGGCGCCCGCCGCCATGATCATCGGGAACGCCGTCGCCCCCACGACGCGCATCCCAGCCCCCCACTCGAGGTCGGCCGAAATGAGGAGGGGAAGCTTCGAGCGGCGTTGCAGGGTATTGAGCTTCGCCGCAATGTCGTACGGCGAGCCCACCGAGATGATGATGCCGCCGACCTCGAGCGTGTCGATCCAGCGCGTGGCGATCTGGAAGGCGGAATCGTCGAGCGCCATGTAGTTTCCGCCGAGCCAGGGCACGACCAGCTGCGCGATTTTCTGGCGCGGCGTGAGCCTGGCGAGCATGCCGTCGACCGCGACGGGCTGCGGAAGGCGCGCCGGTGCTGTGGTCGCGCGTCCGCCACAAGCGGACCCCGCGGTCCCGAGTGCAACGATTAGGAGCGTATGAAAGCGCATCGTCTCGTCTGGCTGCTGTTGGGGGTCGAGTGTTCCGCCGGAGCACGCGCTCCGTCACCTGCAGTCGCGCAGGTCCGTCCGGGTATCGAAGTGCTGCTCGCCGACTCTACGCATCTCATCGCCGGCAAGCGCGTCGGCTTACTCTCGAATAATACGGGCGTCGATCACCTCGGCCGCCGTGACGTCGATCTCTTACGCACGGCGCGGGGCGCACGACTCACGGTCTTGTTCAGTCCCGAGCACGGTTTTCTCGGCCGCGAAGATCGCTCGGGCCTGCCGGACAGCCGAGACTCGGCGACCGGGCTTCCAATTTACAGTCTCTATGGCGGATCGCGTAGCGCGGCGACGGCGGCGCTCGATTCGATCGACGTTTTGCTCGTGGATTTGCAGGACATTGGGGCGCGCTACTACACCTACATCGCGACCACAGTGCAGTTGATGCGCGCTGCAACGCGAGCCCACAAGCGCGTCGTCATTCTCGATCGTCCCGATCCCGTGGGCGGCGTCCTGGTGCAGGGCAATGTGCGCGCGCGGGTCGGTGATCCCGACTCCGCCTTCTCCGGCTTCATGCCCGTGTCCATGCGCTACGGCATGACGTTGGGGGAGCTCGCGCGCCTGGCGAACGACGTCATGACAATCGGCGCCGATCTCGTCGTCGTCCCGGCCGCCGGTTGGCATCGCGACATGCTGTATGACCAGACCGGGCTGCCGTGGGTGAAGCCGTCGCCCAACATGCCGGACCTCGAGAGCGCGATCCACTATGGCGGAACGTGTCTGTTCGAGGGGACCAACGTGTCGGTGGGCCGCGGGACGCCCATGGCGTTCCAAGTGATCGGTGCGCCCTGGCTCGATCCGCGGGCGGTGCTGGAGCGGCTGCGCGCCGATTCGCTCGTAGGCGTCGAGATCACGTCCACGACGTTCACGCCCGTGGCGCCGACCGACGGCAAGTACGGCGGCGTGGCGCTGCAGGGTCTGCGGCTGCGCGTAGTCGATCGGGCAACCTACGACCCGACCAAGGTCGCGGTCGCGTTGCTCGTGGCGATTCGGGCGGTGCACCCGGCGCAATTCCAGCTTCGTCCGCAGAGCATCGATCGTCTCGCGGCGGGGCCGGAGCTGCGCGCGGCGCTCGAAGCGGGAAGTTCGGCCAGGGACATCTGGAGCGCGTGGGAGCCGGACCTTGCGCGTTTTCGGCAGGGCCGCCAGAAGTATCTGATCTACTAGGGAGCACGGGCATAGAAACCTTCGTAAACGGCGCAGATACGCTGAGGCTTGTGCGCCAGCGGTGACTCCTTCGGAAGGACGCGTCGTGAAGCTGCGATTTCGCGACGCGACGCCCCGTGACGTTGCGACGATCGCCGGTCTGCAGAATGCGGCCGCCGGCGCGCTCACCGCCCGCTTCGGCGCCGGGCATTGGTCGTCGCTCGTGACCGAGCGCGGCGCCCTCGCCGCACAACGCCACGCGCGCGTTCGGGTGGGGCACGATGGAAGGCATATTCTCACCGTCTTGCGCCTGGCGACGAAGAAGCCCTGGCCTATCGATGTCGCGTACTTCAGTCCGGTGAAGCGACCGCTCTACCTGACGGGCATGGCGATCGCCGTCGCCCAGCAAGGCCAGGGGCTGGG